>LFEF01012764.1_pt1 | contig 39640 bp, 53 predicted proteins | sample 619371 | NCBI WGS metagenome assembly LFEF01 (sample SAMN03014291, study PRJNA259931) | freshwater metagenome | biome: lake; feature: waterbloom | place: China: Taihu Lake | collected 2006-08 | depth 0 m m
TTGCCGGTGCCGCCGCCGCCACGACCGTCGGCCAGGCGATAGGAGCCGGCGGAATGCCAGGCAAGACGGATCATCAGGCCGCCGTAGTGACCCCAGTCGGCCGGCCACCACTCCTGGCTGTCGCGAAGCAGGGCCTTCATGTCGGCCTTCAGCGCGGCGACGTCGAGCTGCTTGACGGCTTCACGATAGTTGAAGCCCTTGCCCATCGGGTCGGTCTTCGTGTCGTGCTGATGCAGGATGTCGAGGTTGAGCGCATTCGGCCACCAGGCCACGGGCGTCGCGCCGGTTTCGGTGTTCGAGCCATGCATCACCGGACATTTGCCGGCGTTTTTGTTGCTCATGGTATCCATGTTTTGCCTCCTTGAAGAACCCGCTTGTCCAGGATCGGATTGCCGACCGGTCTTGAAAACCATGTCAGCATCACAAGCCGATGAACCTCAGGCGGGGTTTTCCCGCCCGACCGTCTTCCGCATGCCACCCTGTGGTCGCAAGCGAAACGGCCACCCCTTAAGGCAGCCCTTCGACGTCATCTGGAATTGTTCTAGCAAAGGCTTTCGATTAATGTAATTTGGAAATTGTGATCAGTTCCATAGGAAAAGATTATGATCAATTTCACCCTTCGCCAGCTGCGCTATTTCGAGGCGCTGGCCCGCCATGGCCATTTCGGACGGGCGGCGGACGACTGCTCGATCTCCCAGCCGGCGCTTTCGGTGCAGATCCGCGATCTCGAGGAAAGCCTCGGCGCGGAGCTCTTTGAGCGCGCTGCACGCCAGGTCCGGCTCTCGGCCTTTGGCGAGGAATTCCTGCTGCGGGTTCGCGAAATCCTGCGTTCCGTCGATGAACTGGGCGATCTTGCCCGCGCCCATCGCAAACAGCTGGTGGGCCGTCTGCGGATCGGTGTCATTCCGACGGTCGCGCCTTATCTCCTGCCGGGCATGATCTCGGCGCTCACCCGTGAGAACGCCGATCTCGATATCCATGTTCGCGAAACAGTGACCCCGAAACTCTTGCAGGAACTCGCCGAAGGTCGTCTGGATACGGCGATTGTGGCTCTGCCGATCTCGGAACCGTCGATGACCGAGACGCCGCTCTTCGAGGAAAACTTTGTCCTGGTGCGTCCCAAGGAAGACGCCGCAAAGCCGGTACCGGATCGCGACATGTTGCGGGAGATGCGGCTTCTGCTGTTGGAGGAGGGGCATTGCTTTCGCGAGCAGGCGCTGTCCTTCTGCGACATGGGGGCGGTCCGTCCACGCGAGATCCTCGACGGCAGCTCGCTCTCGACCCTCGTCCAGATGGTCGGCGCCGGCATCGGCGTCACCCTCATCCCGGAGATTGCCATGCCCGTCGAAACCCGCTCCGCCGACGTCTCGATCGCCCGCTTCGCCGATCCGCAGCCCTCCCGCACCATCGGCATGATCTGGCGCAAGACGAGCCCGATCGCCAAGCAATTGACGGAAGTGGCGGAGGTGGTGCGACATGCTGCCAAGCGAACAGGCTGAAGACCAGTCGGACCGTTGAGCGGTTTGGTATGTCGGGATTATTGAGATCGAGTGGTGCTGCTAGAGAGATTTGAACTCTCGGCCTCTCCCTTACCAAGGGAGTGCTCTACCCCTGAGCTATAGCAGCATCTGGCGGGCGAAGCGTGTCGTCCGCCCGGAACGAGGCGCCTATTGCCACAGAGTTTTGGGGAGCGCAAGCCGTAAAGCGTTCGTGTGGCCAAGTTTTATGACGGGGCTTGAGGGGACTTTTCGATTTTCCTCCCATCGGTTATCACCCGCTGATGACAAATGACCCGGAAAACAAGGGCGCAGCCGAAGCGGACGCGATGAAGGCGGCCCGGCTCGCCGATCGTGGAAAACGCACACTCTCCGACGCCGAACAGCGGCGCCGCGAGCGGGCGGCCTTGAAGCTGCGCGAAAATCTCGCCCGCCGCAAACAGCAGGCGCGGGCGCGTCGTGCCGGCGAAGCGGAAGACGGCATCGGTCTGCCCGCGGCCCATGCCACATTAAAGTCGGGTGATTCCGGAGACTCATCGCCGGAATAGCTTTGCGACTGATGGCGAACCTGCCGCAAATTCGTCCAAACCCGGTGATTAACCGAGCGTTGCGGCTTCAATTGAACCGCTCGCTGTTTTCGTCTAAAGAGCCAGCCTCGCCGGATTGGCTTCCCCTCACACGTTCTCAAGGAAAGGCGGGCAGTTCCTGCCCGTATCGCAGGCTCTCATGGATCGCATCAGGATTGTTGGTGGCAATGCGTTGAACGGGATCATCCCGATCTCGGGCGCCAAGAACGCAGCGCTGCCCCTGATGATCGCCTCGCTCCTGACCTCCGACACGCTGACGCTCGAAAACGTGCCGCACCTGGCCGATGTCGAGCTTCTTCTGCGCATCCTCGGCAATCACGGCGTCGACGTCTCGGTCAACGGCCGGCGCGAGCACCAGGACGGCTCCTATGCCCGGACCATCCACTTCACCTGCCGCACGGTTGCCGACACCACCGCACCTTATGAACTGGTCTCCAAGATGCGTGCGAGCTTCTGGGTCATCGGCCCGCTTCTTGCCCGCGAAGGCCAGGCGCGTGTCTCACTGCCGGGGGGCTGCGCGATTGGCACGCGTCCGGTCGATCTGTTTATCGAAGGCCTGGCAGCGCTGGGCGCCGAGATGGAAATCGACGGCGGCTATATCAATGCCAAGGCGCCGAAGGGCGGCCTGATCGGCGCCCGCTATACTTTTCCGAAGGTCTCGGTCGGTGCCACCCACGTGATGCTGATGGCCGCCTCGCTGGCCCGCGGCACGACCGTGATCGGCAATGCCGCCCGCGAGCCGGAAGTCGTCGACCTCGCCAACTGCCTGATTGCCATGGGCGCCAAGATTTCCGGCGCCGGCACCTCGACCATCACCATTGAAGGCGTGCCGAGCCTCTCCGGCGCCCGCCACCGCGTCCTGCCAGATCGCATCGAGACCGGCACCTATGCCATGGCGGTCGCCATGACCGGCGGTGACGTGACGCTCTCGGGCACCGATATCGGTCTTCTCGATACGGCCGTAGAGGCGATCCGCCGCGCCGGAGCCGAAGTCTCCGCCGTCGAGGGCGGCATCCGCGTCATCGGTCATGGCGATCAGATCCGCCCGGTTGATATCGTCACCGAACCCTTCCCCGGCTTCCCGACCGACCTGCAGGCGCAGTTCATGGGTCTGATGACCCGCGCCAATGGCGTCTCGCATGTCACCGAGACGATTTTCGAAAATCGCTTCATGCATGTGCAGGAACTGGCCCGACTCGGCGCCAAGATCACGCTATCGGGCCAGACGGCCCGCATCGAAGGCGTCACCCGTCTGCGCGGTGCACCGGTCATGGCGACCGACCTGCGCGCGTCCGTCTCGCTGGTCATCGGCGGTCTTGCCGCAGAAGGCGAGACCATGGTCAGCCGCGTCTATCACCTCGATCGCGGCTTCGAGCGTCTCGAAGAGAAGCTCACACGCTGTGGTGCGATCATCGAGCGCATCAGCGGTTGATCGATAGTCTCAAGGCTTTGCGACGGGTTGGGGCGAAAAGTCATTTTGCCCCGTTGCCACTGGACAAGCCGCAACCTATGTCGAAAACATGAAATTCGACAGCAAGGCTGCCTTGCGGCGGAACGGTGAGGTGACATGACGGACTTGAAGCTTCTGGCGCTCGATACCGATGATCTCTCGATCATCTCGGCCCATATGCAGGATGCCGTCTTCAAGGTCGGCGACTTGAGTTTTTCGGCCCGCTCCGGGCTGTTCTCGCTCGCCGCAAATCGCTTCGTCTGGGAGAAGGCGGCGCGCGCCGCAAAAAGCTTCGAGCGCCGCCGGGCGGCGCTGAGCTTCAAGCGTGTCGAGGCGGTTCGCTCGATCGGCTTCGATCGCAGCCGCGCCGACGAAGTGATGAGCCTGCTGGCGATCCGTTATGTCCCGAAAGGCGAGGGGCCGGATGGCGTGGTGGAACTGATATTGGCAGGCGGCGGCATGATCGCGCTGGAGGTCGAGTGCATCGAGGCCCAGCTCGCCGATACCGGCGGCGCCTGGGAAACGACGACGCGGCCGGAACACGAAGCGGGCTGATGGCGCTCTGCCGCGTGTTGGACGCGGTTTCACTGAATTGAGAATGCTTGAGAGGGAAATACGGGGCGTGGCAATCTGGCTGGATCAGGCATCGGGAGATTTCGAGGCGCGTTTTGCCGCCTTCCTGACGACCAAGCGCGAAGTATCCGACGACGTCAACGACGTGGTGCGCAAGATCATCGACGATGTGCGGACCCGCGGTGATGCCGCACTGGCCGACTATTCCAGGCGCTTCGACGGCGTGGACTTTTCAACCGTATCCATGCGGGTCACGGACGAGGAGATCGCCGCCGCTCTCGCCTCGACGTCACCGGAGCTGATCGACGCGCTGAAGCTGGCTGCCGAGCGCATCGAGCGCCACCACGCCCGCCAGCTGCCGAAGGACGATATCTACGAGGATGCGATCGGCGTTGGCCTCGGGTCGCGCTGGACGGCGATTGATGCCGTTGGCCTTTATGTGCCGGGCGGCACGGCCAGCTATCCAAGCTCGGTGCTGATGAATGCGCTGCCGGCCAAGGTAGCCGGTGTGCCGCGCGTCGTCATGGTCGTGCCGGCCACGGGTGGTGCGATCAATCCGACGGTTCTCGCCGCCGCAAGCATTGCCGGTGTCACCGAGATCTATCGCATTGGCGGCGCCCAGGCCGTGGCAGCCCTGGCCTATGGCACGGAGACGATCGCCCCGGTCGCCAAGATCGTCGGCCCCGGCAATGCCTATGTCGCCGCCGCCAAGCGCCAGGTCTTCGGCACTGTCGGCATCGATATGATCGCCGGCCCGTCGGAAGTTCTGATTATTGCCGACAAGGACAATGATCCGGATTGGCTGGCCGCCGATCTGCTCGCGCAGGCCGAGCACGATCCGGGCGCCCAGTCGATCGTCATCACCGATGACCGTGCGCTGGGCGAAGCGGTGGAAGCCGCCGTCGAGCGTCAGCTCAAATCCCTGCCGCGCGCCGAGACGGCGTCTGCCAGCTGGCGCGATTTCGGCGCGATCATCACGGTCGAGAAGCTGGAGCACAGTATCCCGCTTGCCAACCGCATCGCCGCTGAACATCTCGAGCTTGCCGTCGACGATCCCGACCCCCTGATTTCAGGCATTCGCAATGCCGGAGCGATCTTTGTCGGCCGTCACACGCCCGAGGTGATCGGCGATTATGTCGGTGGTTCCAACCACGTTCTGCCAACGGCCCGCTCGGCGCGCTTCTCCTCGGGTCTGGGTGTGCTGGACTATGTCAAGCGCACCTCGATCCTTCGCCTCGGCCCGGATCAGCTCAGACAGCTTGCACCGGCCGCCATCGCGCTGGCAAAGTCGGAGGGGCTGGAAGCCCATGCCCGCTCTGTCGCCATCCGTCTCAATCTCGGAGACTAGGTATGGCAGCGGGCGACTTCCGGCTCTCAGATGTCGTGCTGGACGAGACCATCGGGCGCTCGACTCCCGATGTCGAGCATGAGCGGGCGGTCGCCATCTTCGATCTCATCGAGGAAAACACCTTCGAGCCGGTCGGCCATGTCGGTGGCCCTTACAAGCTCTACCTGTCGCTGATGGATCGCAAGCTGGTCTTCTCGATCAAGACGGAAGCCGGCGATGACGTTGCCGTCCACATCCTGTCACTCACTCCCCTGCAGCGGATCATCAAGGACTACTTCATGATCTGCGAAAGCTATTACGAGGCGATCCGCTCCTCGACGCCGTCGCAGATCGAGGCGATCGACATGGGCCGCCGCGGCATCCACAACGACGGCTCCCAGACGCTGATGGACAGGCTCTCGGGCAAGATCAAGATCGATTTCGACACCGCCCGGCGTCTCTTCACCCTGGTTTGCGTGCTCTATTGGAGGGGCTAGGCGGGATGGAGGAGGGCGGAGCCGTAAACCGCCGACAGGTGCGGCCGGGCGCAATTCTCTTCATGTGCGGCCAGAATGTCATCCGCAGCCCCATGGCCGAAGCAATCGCGAAGCAGGCGCTGCCATCAGGCACCTGGGTTGCCTCCGCCGGCGTCAAGAAGGGAGAACGCGATCCCTTCGTTGATGTTGTGCTCGACGAGATCGGCCTCTCGCTCGGCCGCCGCCAGCCGCAGACGCTGGAGGACATGGCGGACGACTTCTTCGATCTCGTCATCACCCTGACGCCCGAGGCCCATCACGCCGCACTCGAGCTGACGCGACATTCAGCCGTTGATGTCGAGTATTGGCCGATGCCGGACCCGACGGTTGAGACCGGCAGCCGCGAGCAGCGGCTCTCCGCTTACCGGGACGTGCGTGACCGCCTGACGAAGTTGATCCGTGAAAGACTGGTCCTGGCCCCGGATTAGGGCTGGTTTTGCCCCTCTTGAAACAATTTCTGAAAGCCGAATCTACAAGGTTCACAAATGCCGGGCGATTGTGTAGTTTCCGCCCACATTTTAAGGGGCCCTCAGCGCGCCCCACTTCAAAACCCCAGGAAAGACAACCGCTCTATGGCAAAAGAAGAAGTCCTCGAATTCCCCGGCGTCGTTACCGAACTGCTGCCCAACGCCACCTTCCGCGTGAAGCTCGAAAACGAACATGAAATCATTGCCCACACCGCAGGCCGCATGCGCAAGAACCGCATCCGCGTTCTCGCCGGCGACAAGGTCCTTGTCGAGATGACCCCTTACGACCTGACCAAGGGCCGTATCACCTACCGCTTCAAGTAAGCCTTGAGCCAAGACCCTTCGGCTTGAGGAGCGCGTTCGGATGGAACTGAGACAGAAGCTGATTTTGGCCTCCGGGTCGCCGCGTCGCGTTGATCTGCTGAAGCAGGCCGGGATCGAGCCTGCACGTCTGATGCCGATGGATCTCGACGAGACCCCGAAGAAATCCGAACATCCCCGCTCGCTCGCCCGCCGCCTCTCCGCAGACAAGGCCAAGGCTGCCTATCAGCAGGTCCGCAAGGACCTGACCTGGAACAACAGTTACATTGTTGCCGCTGATACCGTGGTCGCCGTCGGTCGCCGCATCCTGCCCAAGGCAGAACTCATGCAGGAGGCCTCGTCCGCGCTGCATCTTCTCTCCGGCCGCAGCCACTGGGTCTTCACCGGTGTCTGCCTGATCGCGCCTGACGGCACGCTGCGCCAGAAGATCGTCGAGACCAAGGTGCGCTTCAAGCGTCTCTCGGGTTACGACATCGAATGCTACCTCGCCTCAGGCGAATGGCGTGGCAAGGCCGGTGCCTATGCTATCCAGGGCATCGCCGGCAGCTTCGTCCAGAAGATCGTCGGCTCCTACACCAATGTCGTCGGTCTGCCGCTCTTCGAGACGCTGCAGATGCTCCAGGGCGAGGGATACGACGTGCATACGGGCTGGACGGAGGGCTGATCGTGACGGACGCCGGTGAACAGCGGACCGCAAAGGTCGAGCCGCTGCGCAAGACGCGGCCATGCCCCGAATGCAGCCGTCCCTCGACGCGCGAGAACTATCCCTTCTGCTCGGATCGCTGCCGCAACCTCGACCTCTCGCGCTGGCTGAAGGGCTCCTATGCCATTCCGGTCGCAGATGACGAGTCCAAGGCCGACGACGACTATCGCGACTGAGGCCGAAGTCCGGCACCAAAGCAACCAGATCTCTGCCCGGATCTCCTTGTTCTCGTTCACCTTTCGGCGATTTTCACATCTTCTTCAAAAAAGTAGCCGAAGGCGCTGGACATGGCCGAACAAGATGTTATAACCCCGCTCGCTCCCGGGGAAATGCCCCGGCGGTCTTCAAAAAAGACCGGCAGGCGTCGCAAGACAGCCGAGATGCCCGGATAGCTCAGTTGGTAGAGCAGCGGATTGAAAATCCGCGTGTCGGTGGTTCAAATCCGCCTCCGGGCACCATTTTTCCTTAACGATTACAGATATTTACAAGGTTTTGTGGTAGCTATTCGGCTCTAGCTACATATGCCTTATACGACTTATACCGTTTCCATACCGTTTTTGGTTTCATGCGGCGGTATCAGCGTTTGTAAACAAACTGGTCGTATTTGGTCATACCGTTTTCTATACCGCTGACATCTCAACACGCCGGACTGCAAGATTAGAGATCGACGCCGAAATCATCGCGAGCTAACAAGCGCGCTCGTTTAATCGTGCTGATAGACACCAGGACTGCTGAAATGAAAATGACCAAACGCGACGCGAAAGCGATGATGGAGCGCCTTCGCGTTATAGCGCTTCCTCTGGATGATGAGAATTTCGATCCGGCGCTCGAATACGACTACGGCCAGTTTCTCGATCTGCATGTCGATGAGCAGCTTGCATTCGTGATGAAGATGCCCACTGGGAAAGCCAGTGCATACGTATACCTGTCCAGCTATCGAGCGCACTGGGTTGAGAGAATGGGCCGAAAGGTGTGGCCTGAATCGAAACTCCTGACATTCGAAGTGTTCGCATATGAGATACAGCCTGGTGTCTCTCGTGCGGCCGGGTTTACGAACGACCGTAAAGCGGCAGAGAAAACACTTCGGAAAGTGCGCGCTGAGATCGTTTTGGAAGACGACGTGAAGGAACTGCCGCCGTCACATGTATATGCTTATGATCTCGAACGCCCAAGCCTGAGCCAGCTTTTGTCAGCGCTGAACGGTGATGCCGAACTTAGCGATCTCATTCTGACTAATCGTCGCGTCGTCGCTACCGTCTCCGACTCCTGACTTGACTCCAGATCGAGAACAAAATAGGAACATTGTCCGCCGACCGGATAATGTTCCTACGGAGTCTCTCATGTCTGAACAGCTCGCTCTCGATATCCCTGAAGTCGACGAAGCCGAAACTGACACCCAGTCGGCTTCGGAAGTCGATCTGGCTGAGTCCGTACTCACCGCCCATAACGGTGACGCACTCGCTGCCATCCGGTCTCTGCTCGACGATGCCGATTTCCTTCGCGACCAGCTCTATATCGCATCTTCGCTGATGTCGAAGGGCATCAGCCGAGGCTGGAGGCCAAAGTACGAGCGCGTTGAATGAAGCATCGGCGCAGCATCGACCTGCTCGCTGTCCCACGCGTTTTCGAAAGCGGGACTCAGTCACCTGGGCAGCCTCATCAGCAGAGGCTAGACCTCTTGCCGGAATGGTATGTGCTCTTGGGCTGGTGCCAGCGCTGCCGACGTTATGGTCAGATCGAGCGCCGGAACGTCGGTCGCGTTCTCGGCTACGATGCGTGCCTAGACGACATCGAACCGAGGCTCCTGTGCACCGTCTGCCGCACCCGCCACGGGCATCGGCTCTCGCTCCGCAAGCTGCCGCGCTGATTCCGATCGCACTCTCTTAACCTTCCCGGGAAATCTGGGGCTCACAGCGATTCCTGGACCCGGTATCGATTGCGCTCCGATCCATCAGCCAGGAGTGCCACCATGTCCATCTTCACGTCCCGCGATCCGGCAGGCCGAGCAGCAGGCGAACTCACGCTCCTGGTGACAGGCATCGCTGCGACCATGGCTAGTGCCCACGCAGCAGGTCGTCAGGCAGCCGAAGAGCGGAAAGAAAAGCGCGCGGCTTACAAATACGCATGCGAACTCGTCGAGGCACGGGGCCGCGCTGATGAGCTGGGTCGCGTTGCTATCCGCGCAGTCCGCCACGTTGCGTCTCTCGAAGCCGAAGTCCGTCGTCTGAAGGTCGCTCTGCAGCAGCGACAGGCGCACATCGACCGCCAGCGTGGTGCCGCATGATGGATCCCCGAACAGATCTCTCTGACGAAGCCATGGCGCTGCGCTGGGGCGACATTCTCCACGAGATCCCCGAGCTTTGGGATGCGCTGCGGACGTTCGAAATCGAAAACCGCGCGAGGGCAGTATCGGGCGGTTTCAGTGTTAAATCTGACTGGGTGTCAGTGCAGCGTACGCGGGATGTGACGCGGCTGCGGATTGGGCACTCCCGGAGCTAGCCAAAGCTCTCTCCGGACTTGCCGGAAACGCTCCATTATCTCTAGACGCTTTCGCTCCTCTTCATCGGCCTCGGCCGGGATCCTCAGGATCTCGGCTGTAGCCGTTTCTGCAGCCGTCCTCTTCGGAAAGATTGGCTTCACTTCTCTCGCTTCCAGGCTCCGCGCACATCCGGCCGTCGTAGACATCGCGAGTAGCGTCAACTCGTCGTCAGTCAGTTTCAGCAGCCATGCTTGAGCATCGAAATCGAGCACCGACAGATCCATCTCTGCGCGCGCTTCCGGAGCTGCCGAGGCGTACGCCTTTACGATTTCTGCGGGCGACATATCGCGCATGATCGCATCGATAGCCTCTTCGCTTGTCTTGGCCGCCTCGGCTGCTTCATCGACATCGGCCTTGCTGATGTTCTCGAAGCCATCTGTTCTCGGGGGCGGCAGTAGTCCCAGAAAGCGCAAGAGCGGGCTCAATAGCGCGGCTAGCCATGTGAACGGATTGAACAGATCCATCCATGATTTCCTCTTCGGTTCCATGTGACACCTCCTTGTTGTGATGTCCGAGCTTCCGGTCGTCGGCCGAAAGCGACCAACTCGCCGCAACGCCGGCAGAAAACTCACGACAAAATACGTGAACAAAGATCGCTAAATTAAGCTAACTAATTGTTGACAATGAATTTTTTAAAAAAGACTCTTGCGTTGTGTCCCGCCGTGGACACATCATTAGACATCGGCAGCGAGGTGTTGCCGACACAAGAGGAGAACTACAATGACCGCACTCAAGCTTTTCTCGATCGCCGCGAACGGCACCCCAATGGGCACCTACCAAGGCACCGACGAAGACGCAGCAGTCCTCGCTTATGCAATCGACCTTGGCTACTCGAGCCTCGACGAGGCTGCGGCTGTGCTCGGAAAGACCGCCGACGAATTCCTGTCTGATCTGGAAGTCGAAGCCGTCGAAACGGTCGCTGTGCAGTCGGTTGGGTGGCTTCACGAAGACTCTTACACGATGATCGTCGCGCGCATCTCTATCGATGACCGAAACTACATTGCGTCTGAGTATTATGACCTCGACGAAGATGAGATCTGCACGAGTGCAGATTCTCACATGAGTGTCTGCGGCATCGAAGATGCACAGGGAAGTGGCGCCGTCAGGCCGTCAAATGAAGTTCACAAGCAGATTCTCCAAGCAATGCGCGACTTCGTCGAGGTTGAGCTTCCTATCGCCGCCTGATGAACGGGGAGCTACGGCTGCCCTGGCTCCGACCAAACCCACATAAGAGGAGGAACAAATGCAAATCAACACCGATCCCCGTGACCTGGCAGTCGCTCTCATCATCTCCGGCCCCAGCGGCCGCTACGAGCGGCGTATCCCGCTCGAAAACACGGATCCGCACTATGCCGAACAGGTGCGCGCGCAGCTCTCGCTCGAAGACGGCTACGATGTTGGCTGCGAATACGCCGACGGCTCCGTCAGCTTCTCGGACTAGCCGCCTGACGATGCCGCCGTGGCTGGCGGCGAAACCCTCTCAGAGGGTCGCGGTAGCCAAAACAAAAACAGCCGTGGGAACGCTTCAACGAGGAGAAAGCGAATGGAACTACAAATCGAAATCGAAGCGCCGACATCATGCGCATTCTATCACATGAACGACAGCGATCTGGCTTCCGCAGTGCGCGCTGCCGAGGCTCTGCTCGCACAGCACGGCATCGACCGGGACGCGGCTTCGGCGGCACTGGGCATCTCTGCGATCACTCTCAAGGCCTATAGCCGGGGCATCGCAACGGCCTCGCATCGTCGCATCCCAGTAGACACCCTCGATCGGCTCCGCGATATGGCGGTCGACGCTTACTGGCGCGCTGCTGCGCATCCGTACCGGATTGAGATCGGCGGCGAAGACCGCGCTCATCTGACCCCGATCTACACCGCGCATGATGACACCGGACTTGTCCGTGATCGACATCCGCACCCGCTGCGTGCTCAAGAAGTTGCAGACAAGCTGGGCGGACACGTGCGCGTCTACTGGGCGATCAATCCACACATTTCGGTACCGCCTCTCGAAGGTGAGGCAGCCCTCAGAAGCAGGTGGAGGATCGGTGTCTGGCAGCTTAGGGATCAATTTGAATGCCTCGGTCGCCGCGATGCGGATTCCGTTCTCTGCGAGATCGGGGACTGCTGCCGTTACACGCTCTGGACTCTATCGACGGAATATCGGCCTTGGAGAACAGAACTAAGCAGATCGCAAGTCGAGCGTCTTGAGGCGGCCGTCGCCGACATCGAGCGCGGGGACGAGATCCAGCCATTCGAAAGCGCTGTTGCGAGAGCGATGGCTGACCTGGAGGATTTCTGATGACGCGAGTGATGAAGGACGCGACCGTCGCCGCGACCGCGAAAAAGCTATTTAAGGAATGTGGCCCCTCGTGGCTTGAGGATAGCTTCGTTGTCTGGAACTCGGCCGTGAAGTCGTGGTCAGTTGGCGCAAAACGAGCACTGAGCACGGACGATCGGCTGGCTATCGTAAGCGCGTTGGAGAAGCTCGATGAAGCGAGAATGGACGAACTCCGCGACGACGAAGACGAGGACGAACGATGACGAGAGCGGCGAAGGAAGCGGCCAAGGTTGCTGCTTACAACGAGGCGATGCGTCTCAAACGAAGAGCAGCGCTGCCGGACTGGGTCTGGCATAGCTGGGATCACGAAAACGAGTGTCTCTGCACATCACGTGTGAAAGGCTACATGTCTCGACCGGACGGCAACCATCATCGAGAGGGATCGATCGACGAGATCGAGCAGCGCGAGAATGCCGGACAGAAAGATCTTTTTCAGTGACCAATAACACCCGGAGAAAGCATTTCAGCAAGAAGATTGCAGAACGGCAGGCACGAGAGCGCGAGATGGCGGCAAAGCTTCTGGCTCCTGAAGAGCCAGAGGACCATGTTGATGAAATCGTCTTTGCCGCGCCTGAGCCGAGAAAGCCTTGGCAAGTTATGAGCGAAGAAGAAGCCGCTGAGTTGCGGATCAAATTGCGGAAATGGTAGCTTCGATCAAGAGTGCAGAAGGCCCCAGGAGTTGATCCTCGGGGCCTTCTTCATGGCTTCCATCCGCAGGCTTTCGCGCCCATCCCGTTATGCTCGAGAAGCTGCCGGGCAGTCCCGTCAGACATCGTCGCTACATCTTCGGTCGTCGGTCTAATCGGTCTATTGGATGTGCACCAATCAGCCGTCGTTGCGCACCCAGCGATAGAGCTCGTCACGAACGCGATCAGCAGGAAGCTTCGAAACCTGGTCATTGATCTTCTCCCGCTCTCCCGGAGCATGCATCTGCTCCGCGACCTGCTTCGCACCTTGGTCAGCTCGGCCGTCGGCATAGATGTTCCAGTAGACGGCGATTGCCACGGCAGCGAATGCCGCCCATTTGGCCACCAGTTTTCCGATCGACGAGGACAGCCAAGTCAACATTGATCGGCTACCTTTAGCTGCGGGCGACCGTACGAATGGTCTCGGTCTCAGCCTTGTCCTCTTCGGACTCGCCGTCTTTGGCCGCGCGCTCGACTGCCTCCGGGGTGCCGGCATCTGCAGCAGTAGTGCCTTCGTCTTCCGCTGCGCGCGAAGTCTTGAGGGCGCGAACACGCTCAACAAGCTCGGGTGCTGTGCCTTCCGCCGCAACTGCAGCATCTGCGGCAGCGATGGCGGCTTCGGCAGCGCGGGCGATTTCTTCGGTCTCCATAGGGGTCTCCTGTGATGGGGTTGTCGCCGGATCGGCCGCACGGACGGTGACCTTTGGGGGGCGCATTGGTTGCCGCTGAGCGGATGATGGAATTGGGATCAGCTCCGACAGCGACCAGCGAGTAGTCAGTCGCGAGGGAGCGCGTGATCAAGACGAGCGGGATGTTGTCAACGCGGCCGATCCATTCGACATTCCAGAATGTCGGCGCAGATGGATCCCTGCCTGTAGAATCCACGCTGCACTTCTTTCAGACGGTACTCGTGATCGGAGGCAAACATCGCTTCGCCGATGATCTGGCCGTTCTCTAGTCTGACGTTGTCGATCTTGCCGAGGATTGCTCCGATCCCAGCGTCCGTACGATGGCCGTCAATTATAGGCATGCGCTGCGCACGAGAGAGATCCACGCCCTCGGGGACAATGACCTCATCGACCAGAACCTTCTGGCCGGGATTGCGCGGGTCTTCGATCATCCTGCGCACCCGGGTGCCGGTGATCATGACGACCGTAAAGCTTACGGTTTCTGCGTTGACCGAAACCGGAACAGAAGAGATGTCAGCAGACGACAGCGCGCGCTTCACCGTGCCCGGGAAGGACATGGGGTTGGCTTTCGATGTCGAAGGTTTTGGGGGCATTCGCTCTTCTCAGATCGGTGTCTGACAAGGAGCGTTGCCTGGTCGTCTGCAAGCTTCGAGACGACCGCGAAGAAAAAATGAAAGCCCCCGGCTAAGGGGGCTTCGGGGTCAGTCGAGTTTAACCGGATTGGGGCCGTGAAAAGCGTCGAAGTCCTGATGGAGTGTAAAAAGAACCCAGTTCCACTCACTGCTCTTCAGATATTTGACGAGTTCGCCGCGTGTCCGAACGCTGTCGGGTAGCGGCGACGTATACGCCGTGCATTCACGCAGTTCACTGCCGCCGTCGCGGTGCACGGTCCATGCTTCGTTGTCGTAAGCGCACTCAATAACGACTTCGTAGGGCTTTGAGAGAAGTTCAACGGGGTCGGCTGTAGGATCGCCCTCCAGTCGCGCCAGAAACGCCCTGTTTGCCGCGCGTACAGCATCAAGTGTTGGATTGCGGCTCAATGGATGCTCCCCTCTGTGGACTTCGCGAGAAACTGATCAACACCGAGCGTAAGGAACGAAGCGATCCAGTTATCGGACTTGACGGCTTCCTCGATGCGGCGAAGTGCCCACGTCCCATCAAAGGACAGCGACAGAGCGTCTTCTGGATAGTGCGACAACGCGTGGCGACGCTCTGCAAGCTCAACGTGCGTGACGTACTCGCCGTCGAGTTTAACAGTCCAGACGTAGACAGCGAGTTCGTTGTACTCCTCGTCGATTTCCGCTCCGGAACGCGTGGACAGGAACCATACCATGCGCTCGTGGAGCGATGACAAGGCATGCTCCAAGTCGGAGACCATGCTGAAGCGTTGATCGATATCGACGATCGGCATGGGAAGTCGGTAGCTGAGGGGCTTCATACCGACATCCCCTTCTTCGCCGCTGGGATCGTGCGATCTTCGCCCATGCTCAGAACGTTGCGGATGAAGCGCTCGATAGCGTCGTTGCTGACGCGCTCGAGTCGGATGAATGCGGTGCGTGTGTCGACAGACACATAGAAGCGCTCGTCGCCGAGCCGGACGAAGTCACAGAAATACAAGGTACTTTTCCTTTCTGTCGTTGAAGTACCCATTCAGAAGAACGCCAATTCCGAGATCCGTCAACAGTCTTTGCGACGAAAACTACAGAAATAAAGGCACGTGAAATCAATGTGTTAATTTTGATTCCACGTAAAAATACGTGATTTTGTCACCGGCTGCAGGCCGTGTTCTTTAGCCTGCAGACATGATCGAGCCTGCGTCCGACGCGCCGGATCCTTCGAGGTTTTCCAGCTCGTCTTCGACCATCGTGCTCTGCAGGATCGCGTTGAAATCCAGCCCTTCAAGGCCGGGGTAGACGCTGTATTTGAGGCCGAGTTTCATGGATCTCTGCTGGTCGAGAGCGTTCTCTTCGTCGATATCTTCTACGTCGTCGCCATAGATTGAGGCAATGCGCTTGCGGGAGATGAAGCCAGCAGCGAGCGCCTCCTTGAGGGCGGCTACTTCCTGCACTGGGTGGATGCGGCCGCGGGCATGACGGTCGCCTCACGCGTGCCCCTGTGGAAACGTTTCCGCTATGCGCCTTCATTTCTGCCATTACGTGAAGTTCGAGTGTATCCTCCAAGCAGACGTAGATTAAGCACTCGAAATCCGCCCTTTCACATGCTCCTACTCGACCTGAGCGTCGATCCAAGCGCGGGTCTGCTCAAGAACCTCATCAGATAATTCAGGGTCATCGACCGCCCTGGCGAGGATGACGGCTCCGACCATTGCCGCCCAGCTTCCGACTGCTGCACGGCGCCTGGCGGCTGGATCCTGTTCCGGTAGAGCCTGCTCGATACGGGCGATCTGGGAGCGCAGTCCTTCTGTCATTGCTGCTTTTGCCGCCGGTGTCTGGTGGCGGATGGCGGCGGCCAGGCCTGCCGTTGGGCATCCATTGGCAGGATTATCCCGATGACGCGGCGCAAGATAGGAACGGACGAAACCGCTGAACTCGCCGTCCCCGAAACTGTCTGCTGCCAGCGACTGCGCCAGCGCTTGTGCGACCAGATCGTCCTTTGATGTGAAGTGTCCGTAAAAGCCGCCATGGGTCATGCCGGCTGCCTTCATGACCTCGGCCACGCTCACCGCATCGAATCCCCTGTCCTTAAACAACCGGCTGGCGACGTCCAGAATCCGGCGACGGTTCTCCGCCATCTGTTCTCGGCTGACCTTCATTTTCAAAATTCTCCGCAACACCCGTTGACATTTACATGATGGCCATCATATTTAAATCCAATCATGATGGTTGTCATGAATATAGTATCAATGACAGAGAAGAGCAATCCGATGAGCCAAGTTTCCGTAGTCCTGATTACCGGTGCCTCCACAGGCATTGGTGCCACCTATGCCGAACGCTTCGCGCGCCGCGGCCATGATCTCGTGCTGGTCGCCCGGGACGTGGTCCGCATGGAGGCGCTTGCGGGCCGTCTGCGTCAGGAAACGGGCGTCGCCATCAATATCCTCCAAGCCGATCTCACCCAGGCGACGGATCTGGCGAAGGTCGAAGCCCGGCTGCGTGACGATGCGCGCATCGGCATCCTCGTCAACAATGCTGGGACGGCGATCGGCGGAAGCTTCGTCGACCAGAGCGTCGATGACATGACCAAACTCGTGGCGCTCAACGCGACCGCGCTCGTCCGGCTTGCTGGCGCCATTGCCCCGCGCCTTGCCAAGGCTGGGGACGGCGCGATCGTCAATATCGGCTCGGTTGTGGGCCTCGCCCCCGAATTCGGCATGACCGTCTACGGCGCGACCAAGGCTTTCGTGCTCTTCCTGTCCCAGGGGCTTGCACACGAGCTTGGGCCAAAGGGCGTCTACATCCAGGCGGTACTGCCCGCCACGACCCGTACCGAGATCTGGGATCATGTGGGCGCCGACGTCAATGCCATGAGCAATGTCATGGAAGTCGGCGATCTGGTCGATGCCGCCCTGGTCGGGTTCGACCGCCGGGAACCGGTGACCATCCCGCCGTTGCACGATGTCGGCCAGTGGGACGCCTTCGATGGCACGCGCAAGGCCATGCTTGGAAACCTCGTCAACGCTCTCCCCGCTGAACGCTACCACAAGCTCGCCTGAGCGCCCCCGGTCAGCAAGCCAAAGCCACTGCGAACACACACAACAGGTGCAAAATGACCAGCAACCCGCTTTTCGAACCCGCTGCCCTCGGTGACATCCCGCTTTCCAACCGGATCGTCATGGCGCCGCTCACCCGAAACCGCGCTGCAGCGGGCCTCGTGCCGCCCGAACTTGCTGCGGAGTATTATGCCCAGCGCGCAAGCGCCGGACTGATCATCACCGAAGCTACTCAGGTGTCCAAGCAGGCCCAGGGATACCAGGATACGCCAGGGCTCTACACACCGGATCAGATCGCGGGCTGGCAGAAGGTGACAGACGCCGTTCATGCAAAGGGTGGACGGATATTCGTTCAGCTATGGCATGTCGGTCGTGTCAGCCATATAGATCTTCTTGGCGGTGACGCACCGGTTGCGCCCTCTGCCATTCGCGCCGTGACCAAGACGTTCGTGAACAACGGTTTCGCTGATGTGTCCGAGCCGCGAGCGCTTGAGCTTCATGAGCTTCCGGGCATCATAAACGATTTCCGGCAGGCGGCAGCCAATGCCATCAAGGCTGGCTTCGACGGTGTTGAAGTTCACGGGGCCAATGGTTATCTGCTTGAGCAGTTCGCCAAGGACGGCGCCAATGTCCGGACGGATGCCTATGGCGGATCCGTCGAAAACCGCGCCCGTCTGATGCTTGAGGTCACCGCTGCAGTGGCCAAGGAGATTGGGCCTGAGCGCACCGGGATCCGGATTTCGCCGGTCTCGCCCGCCAACGGCATTTCCTCTAGCGATCCCCAGGCCCAGTACGACTATATCGTCGATCAGCTCGATGCACTCGGCGTTGCCTATATCCATGTTGTGGAAGGTGCGACCGGCGGTCCGCGCGATGTCGCTCCCTTCGACTACGGATCGCTGCGCCGCCGCTTCAGCAAAATCTATATTGCCAACAACGGTTACGATCTCGAACTCGCGACCTCGCAGCTTGCTGGTGGCAATGCGGATCTCTTCGCATTCGGCAAACCGTTCATCGCCAATCCTGATCTGGTCGCACGTTTGCAGGGCGGGGCACCTCTGAATCAGATCGATCCTGCTACGATCTACGGTGGTGGCGCTGCAGGCTACACAGATTACCCCACGCTTGCCGAGGCAGCCGGCAATTGAGCCATCAGGGGCCGCACCTTGGTGCGGCTCTTCTGATCCAGATCATCATCAATCCCTGACAATTCCCAAGGCTCAGCGGCCGGTGTCGCGCGCCAGATCGAGAAGACAACCTATGGCAACGTCTGTATTCAAAGGACCGAAGACTGCATTCGTGACCGGCGCCTCCAGCGGTATCGGGAAGGCGGCGGCATTGGCACTCAGCCGAGCGGGCTACCGGGTGATCGGCACAAGCCGCAAGGCGGCACTTGGCGAGGTCAGCGATGGTATCAGAATGATCGCTTGCGACGTGACCTCGGACGCTTCCGTTGCCGCCGCCGTGGCACTTGCCCACGCAGAACTCGGCCGCATTGACCTGCTGGTCAACAATGCCGGATACGCCGTATCGGGGGCAGCAGAGGAAAGCTCGATCGAGCAGGTCAGAGCGCTGTTCGACACCAACTTCCTGGGCGTTGTGCGGGTGACGAACGAAATTCTTCCGATCATGCGTCAGCAGCGAGATGGGCGAATCTTGAACATCGGCTCGGTCGTGGGCCTCATTCCCGGTCCCTTTGGCGCCTATTACACTGCCAGCAAACACGCCATCGAGGGCTATTCGGAATCGCTGGACCATGAGGTCCGATCCTTCGGTATCCGCGTAGCCGTCATCGAGCCATGGGCGACGAAGACCTCGATCGAAGCGAACTCACCTGAGGGCGATCGTCCCGTAGCAGCCTATCGCCCGACATTCACCCGGTACCAGGCCGCGTTCAATGCGGCAATGGCCACTGGCGACACCGCAGCCGATGTGGCAGCGACCATCTTGGCCGCAGCCGAGGCACGTAAGCCGCGACACCGCTATCCCTCGGGCAAGGCTGCTCGACAGACCGCGTTCGCCCGGCGGTTCCTCCCGCGTGCGCTGTTCGATCGCATCCTTCGCAAGCAGTTCAACATCGCCTGAGCACAAGACCTCACGCCATTGGCCCGAGCGCGGGCAAAAAGCAGGCCCATCATGACTGACGCATTCATGACCATCGCATCGACAAACGGCTACCGCTACGCCCCCAACCGCTCCGTCACTGCAGGCAAGATTCGCTTTGCCTATCGCGAGCTCGGTCCACGCGGTGGAGTGCCGCTGGTTCTCCTCAATCACTGGGGCGCGGTGCTGGACAATTTCGACCCGCGGATTGTCGACGGACTTGCCGTCTCCCATCACATCATCGCGCTGGATTATCAGGGGATCGGCCTTTCCGGCGGAACGGCGCCTGCGACCATCGATGAAATGGCACGCGACGTGATCGCCGTCATCAGCGAACTGGGCTATACCGCCGTCGATCTCATGGGCTTCTCGCTGGGCGGCTTCGTTGCTCAGGATGTTGCGCTCAAAGCCCCCGGCCTGGTGCGCAAACTCATCCTCACGGGGACGGGCCCTGCGGGTGGAGCCGGCATCGCAAGGGTTGGAGCTGTGTCGTGGCCCCTGATCTTGAAGGGTATGCTGACGCTGCGTGACCCAAAGACCTACCTCTTCTTCACCTCAACCACCAAAGGCCGTCGGGCAGCGAATGACTTTCTGGCGCGCCTGAACGAGCGCCAGCTCGATCGCGACAGAAGTCCGACACCGCGTGCCTTTCTGCGCCAGCTTGGTGCCATCAAGGCCTGGGGTCGTCAGGCGCCGCAGGATCTGGGGCGGATCCATATCCCCGTACTCGTGGCGAATGGGGACAATGACATCATGGTGCCGACATCCAACAGCCGCGATCTGGCGCGACGCATCCCGAAGGCCGAGCTGATCATCTACAAGGATGCCGGCCACGGTGGGATCTTCCAATATCATTCCGAGTTCGTGCCGAAAGCGCTCGCTTTCCTGGCTGCCTGAACTGACAATCGTTTCACACTGGAGAAAGCCTGTGAAAGCCTTCGTCGTCGACACATACAAGAAGAACGGCCCGCTGCGTCTGGCCGACATGCCCGATCCCAAGATCGGTGCCAATGATGTGCTGGTTCGCATCGAGGCCACCGCGATCAACCTTCTCGACTCCAAGGTGCGCGACGGCGAATTCAAGCTGTTCCTGCCCTATCGCCCACCCTTCATTCTCGGCCACGATCTGGCCGGGACGGTCGTGCGTGTCGGCGTCAATGTCAGGCAATTCAAGGCAGGCGACGAGGTCTATGGCCGGCCGCGTGATCACAGGGTTGGCACCTTTGCAGAGATGATAGCGGTGGATGCTGCAGACCTTGCGCTGAAGCCGATAAGCCTCTCCATGGAGCAGGCCGCATCGATACCGCTGGTCGGACTGACCGCGTGGCAGGCGCTTGTCGAGGTGGGCAAGGTCAAGCCCGGCCAGAAGGTGTTCATTCAGGCCGGTTCCGGCGGTGTCGGCACCTTCGCCATCCAGCTCGCCAAACATCTCGGCGCCACAGTCGCTACAACGACCAGTACGGCGAATATCGAGCTTGTGAAAAGTCTCGGTGCGGATATCGTGATCGACTATAAGACGCAGGACTTCGAACAGGTACTGTCAGGATACGATCTGGTGCTGAACAGCCAGGATGCCAAGACGCGGGCAAAGTCACTGAACGTGCTGAAGCCGGGCGGAAAGCTGATCTCGATCTCCGGTCCGCCGGACGTTCCCTTCGCCAAGGCCCTGCGCATGAATCTCTTTCTGCGCTTCGTCATGCGGATGCTGAGCCGAGCCATTCTGAAGAAGGCAAGGAACCGGGGCGTCGACTATTCCTTCCTCTTCATGCGCGCGGAAGGCCAGCAACTGCAAGAGATCGCCAATCTGATCGACGCTGGCGCCATCCGTCCGATCGTGGACAAGGTGTATCCCTTTGCGCAAACGCCTGAGGCGTTGGCCTATGTCGAAACCGGGCGCGCCAAGGGCAAGGTAGTCGTAGCCGTTTCGCAATGACCCTGTCGCCGACAGGAGGGGCGCTTTGTCCGAAGCATGATATCCGCTTCCGTTGGTCTTCGGACTCCAGCCGACTGTCTCCTCACGACACCGTCATACAATTGTAGGATGCGCGTTCTGCCTGTGGCCAATGGTGGCCATAGGAGAACGAATATGGGTATTTCACAATATGATCCTGGCGCACTGGGTCGACCGGCTTGGAACTCAGGCAAACAAATTGGCGTCAAGAAGCCTCTGAAACAGCGCCAGATCTGGGCAGTCCGCTTCTTCCTCGACCGTGAAGGAAGGATACGAGATCGGGCGCTTTTCGATCTTGCCATCGACAGCAAGCTCCGCGGCTGCGATCTGGTAAGACTGAAAATCGGAACCCTCGTCACCGGCCACGACATTCGAACTCGGGCGATGGTCGTTCAGCAGAAGACTGGACGACCCGTGCAGTTCGAAATTACGACGGAGGTCAGAGCTAGTCTGCTTGCCTGGCTTCAACGAAGGGGAGGAACAGTCGATGACTATGCCTTTCCCAGTCGCGTCGACCACGCTGATCATCTCAGCACTCGGCAGTACGCCCGACTGGTCGATGAGTGGGTGACGGCGATCGGGCTTCGTCGGGAGGATTACGGTACGCATTCTCTACGGCGAACGAAGGCTGCCATGATCTACAAGGCCACCGGCAATCTTCGAGCGATCCAGATCCTGCTTGGCCATACCAAGATCGAGAACACAGTCAGATATCTCGGCGTCGACATTGAGGACGCACTAGAACTGGCCGAGCGGACTGAAATCTGACTGAGGACGGCCCCGCACGTTGTGGGGTCGCGCCCTTTCGCTGCGAGAGCCTCTCGAAGGATTCGATCCGCTTTGCGCCTTCAAAGAAGCCATGCGCTTCTGATGGTTTCGTGCTACTGGCGTGCGCGTGCAACACTAACACCCATCCTCGAGAACAGCATCCGGGGTCTACAACAGGAAAGATCGAGCGTTGGCCCGCAAGAACAGAGATGAGCTAGCTTCCTGGGACGAGCCTACGCCAGAGCCGGTGTTCTGTCCGATGTGCGAGCGCGTAATCCCGGAGCATCAGAGAGACGAGCATCATCTCGTTCCCAAGAGCAAGGGTGGGAAGAAAACCGTCCTCCTGCACCGTATCTGCCACGACCAGATCCATTCGATCTTTACCGATGCTCAACTCGCCAAGAAGTTTTCCACGATCGAAACCATCGTGGAAGACCCTGCGGTGCGAACATTCGTCACTTGGGTGAGAAACAAGCCTCCGAGCTTTTCGGATTCTGCAAAGGAATCACGGCAGTCATTCCGTCGAGGCCGCTAACCGTAACAGTCGAAAGTTCTGGCTGGAAGCGAATGCTGCCGTGGCGGGAACGCGCCTCCAAATCGGTCGTTGAGGCCGTCTTGGCACCTACCTGAAAGCGGACATCGTCGTGGCAGCGGCGTCACTTCACTGGTGCGCCTCGGCATAACTAGCCGATTTTCAAGAAGGTCATTCCAGCTCGCATAGCACCCTTGCCGTCAGTCTCCGGGTTGTCTCCGACCATCAATGTACGGTTTGGAGAGGTGCCGAGCAATTGGGCCCCGGCAAGGAAAATGCCGGGTTCGGGCTTTCCGACTATTTGGTGAGGGACCGGCCCAGTGCAGGCCAGAATTGCTGCCACAAGCGCTCCAGTCTCGGGAACAATGCTCCCACCTCGGCCAGGATGAGTGCGGTCCGGATTACAAACGACGAGTTGCGCACCGGCCAGTACGGAATTGGCTGCCGATTGGATTGTATCATATGAAAACGTCCGGTCGCGGCCGATCAGGACGACATCTGGCCGTTCCCGAGATATGTTTAAACCGAGGCTTCGCGCATACTCTTGAAGTGACTCGCTTGCCGCCATGGCAATCTGCGCCCCTGGCATTTTCTCCGCCACCATCCGGATCGCCGCCATCCCAGCGGTTACAATTCTTTCTTCAGCCACGGCAAATCCGAGCTGGTCCATCAGAATTGCGATTTCGAAAGCAGTGTGCTCGGCGTCATTGGTGACGATCGCGAAATTTCCTCGGCTAGCATCAATGAGATCGTGCGCCCACGGGAGGGCTTGGCCTCCGCTGATGAGCGTCCCGTCCAGATCGAACAGGACACCGTCTACGTTTAGAAAATCATCCATTCCGTGCGCTCAGGCAATGGAGACCCAGCGCAGGAGCTTCTCCCTGCGTTCGGGTATCGTGGAAATTGAAGATCATGCCAGACCTACTCCGCTGGAAAACCGAGTGCGTAGTCGCGGCCCTTGATTTCATAGCCGTCGAGCGGGAAGCGCCGCGACTCTTCAAGGAAGTAATTCAGATGCACCACGACACTGTCTGCGTTGATTGAGACTACAGAATAGGCTGGCGGTTCGTGGCTGCCGGGGATGTCTTCGCCATGCGGTGACAGTTCCAGCGGCACCTGGTGGTTGAGGCCTGGAATGAGGGAAAACGAGATGCCGTGCCAGTTGCCAGAAATCGGGCGATGGACATGCCCCAGGAAGATGTGGCGGATGCGATGCGAATGCGGCTGAAGCACCTGCCAGAGGGCGTCGGCATCCTGCTGCGTGATCGCGTCCATAGACGAGATGCCGGTCAGGATGGGCGGATGATGCATGAACATAAGGATAGGCTCGTTGCTCTGGGCGAGCTCCTCGGCAAGCCATGTCAGCCGTGTTTGGCAATAGGCTCCCGCATGACTGCCTTCCTGCTTGGTATCGAGAAACACCAGCCTATGACCGCCTTCGATGCGGCTACTCTGGACGAAGCCGTTGCCATCATCCATCGCCTCGGGAAACACGGTTCGCAACGAGGCCCTGTCGTCATGGTTGCCGACCATCATCACCACAGGGACCTTGAGGAGATCGATACGCTGGCGAAGTGCCTGATAGGCTGGAACCTCGCCCCAGTGAGCCAGATCGCCAGTGATGACCATGAGATCGGCGTCGGAATGGTCCGCATGGATGCTGACAATCGCTGCATCGAACCGCGCGCACGGGTCGAGCCCGTACAAGGTTGCCGGCTGCGGCACGAGGTGGATATCAGTGACATGAACGATCTTCATGGTGACCTTCCTGATGGTGAGGCTACGTGGCCGATTGGCCACGTAGCGGGAGGTTGGCAGATCAGCGACGCGGCAGGAGAGCCTGGGTGTCTGCTGCCATGTCGGCGAGAACCGCCTCGGCTTCCTCGGCGCGACTGCCGTCCATGACCGACTGCAACCGGTCCTTGATCACGTCTGTGATCTTTAGGCCGTTATCGCCGGGAAACGCGTACCAGCCGGTCAGATAGGGTAGCTGGGAAAGAGCAACCGCCTGGTTCGGGTTCTCGGCATAGAAATCTTTCAGGAGGTCGGCCGCCTTGGTGTTCGGCGCCATGTACCCGGTGGTCTTGACCATGATTGCGCCACCTTCGGGGCCCGTCGCGAACTTCAGGAATTCCCATGCTGCCTTCTGCTTGTCCTTGTCTTTGGCCGTGATTATCGCGACATTGCCGCCGGCCGGCAGACGCGAGACGCCTTCTTTCAGATCCGGATAGTTGCCGGTCTTTAGTTCGAACTTGCCGCCGATCTGCTTGGTGACGGCATTGACGCGAGCCGTTGTGGTTACCATCATACCGATTTTGCCGGCGGAGAAAGCCGCCAGCATCTCGTTCGGCGTCATGTTCGGCGACTGCGCCTCGATCACGAGACGTGCCAGTGTGCCGATCGCTTGTTTGCCGGCCTCGCCGTCGAAGGCGACCTTGGTTTCGTCCTCATTGAGCATCGTGCCCCCATTTGCAAACACCAGCGCCTGCCACAGCCAGTTTCCGGTGATCGCCCATTCGGTTTCGATACCGTCAGCCTCGCCCTGAGCCTCGATCTTCTTGGCGAGCGCGATGATATCGTTCCAAGTCTTGGGAAGGCTGTTTTCGTCGAGACCGGCCTTCTTCACGAGATCCATATTGTAATAGACGATCGGCAGTGAGATGGCATAGGGAAGGCCGTAAACCTTGCCGTCGACGGCGCCGGCCTGGCGCATGCCGTCATGATAGCCGGCGGCGTCGAAGTCCGTTTCGTTGGCGATGAAATCATCGAGCGGAACGGCGATTTCCTTGTCAGCAAGAACGCGTACGCGATTGAGGCCTTGGAAGGTGACGTCCGGTACATTACCGGTGATGCCTTCGCGCAGCACGCGCTGGGCGGCGTCCTCATAATCCTTGTAGGGCGTGCGGAACTCAACCTTGATGTCGGGATGCTTCTTGCTGAAGGCTTCCAGCATCTCCTTCTGGGTCGTGTCGAACAGTTCCGGATAGGCGTACTGCACGGTGATCGTAGTAGTATCGGCCATCGCTGCGGATGCCATCAGGGACAGGGCTGCGGCGGTCAGGATCGTTCTCATGGACAAGTCTCCGGTGGTTGGGGGGGTGAGAGGACTGCTACTTGATGCCGGTGAAGGCGATGCCTTCGATGAACCGTCGTTGCGCCAGCAGGAAGAGGCAAAGAAGCGGGGCAACAATGATGGTCGCGGCCGCCATCAGCGGGCCAAAGTCATTTCCGGCCTCGGCATTGCGGAAGGCCATGACGCCGAGCGGCGGCGTGAAGTACTTGTCGCTTGATACGGCGACCAGAGGCCAGAAATAATCGTTCCAGTGAGTGACGATCGAGAAGACGCCGAAGGCCGTGAGCGCCGGGATGGCGGCCGGCAGCATGACCCGCCAAACGATCGACAATTCAGACATGCCATCCATACGGGCCGCATCGACCAGATCATCCGGAACGCCCATGAAGAACTGCCGCATCAGGAAGATGCCGAACACTGAAATCGTGAAGGGCAACACCAGCGCGCTGTAGCTGTCGAGCAGGCCGACGTAGTACAGTAGGATGAACAGCGGCACAGCAATTGCCTGATAGGGGATCAGCAAGCAGAAGAGCACGAAACCGAAGGCTAGACGGCGACCGAAAAAATGCAGTTTGGCCAGTGCATAGGCTGCCGGCAGCGTGACGAGCACCTGCAGGAAAAAGATCGCTGCCGTAACGACGACGCCGTTCATGAGATAGAGCATCAGCGGGGCTGCTGAAAATGCTTCCGTATAATTCTCGATGACGGCGAGTTTTTGCGGCCACCAGCGCAACGTTTCGGAAAAGATCTCGTCGGCTGGCTTGATCGAGGTCGAAACCATCACGGCGAAGGGCAGAAGGGCAAAGGCAGCAATCAAGAGCAGTGCTGTGTGGCGAAGCGCCGAGCTTACAAAGGAACGAGCCGTCATGCGCCTTCTCCATTCTTCTTGAGGGATACGAAGCGCAGCAGGCTGACGCTGACGACGAGCAGGATGAAGACAATCGTGATCGCCGCCGCGTGACTGCTGCGGAAGAACTCGAAGCCTTCGGCATAGATCGTGTAGAGCAGCACTTCGGTCGCCTTGTTCGGCCCTCCTTGAGTGAGTGCATGAACCGTGTCGAAGACCTGGAAAGAGCGGATGGCGGAGGTGATGGCGACGAAAACGGCGACAGGTGCCAGCAGTGGCCAGGTGATCAGCCTGAACCGCTCCCAGGCATGCGGTGTGCCGTCTAGCTCGGCTGCGTCGTATAGATCGCGCGGGATGGCAGAAAGACCGGCCATGAAGAGCACCATGTTGAAGCCGAAGCTTTGCCAGATGCCGATGACCGCGAGCACGTAGAGTGCGATGTCGCCATCCTTGAGCCAGTTGTGCGAGGCAAATCCCAGGGCCTTCGCCGTCGTGTTGACGATGCCAAAGCTCGGGTGCAGCATGAACTCCCAGACGATGGCCATGGCAAGCAGGCTCGCCATCACCGGCATGAAAAAGGCGGTGCGATAGAAGGATCGTAACGAGGTTCCTGCGTCGATCAGAAGCGCACTGACCAGGCCTAGCAGCATCGAGCCGGGCACGACGACGGCAGAGTAGATCAGCGTATTGCTCAACGACTTCCAGAAGACCGGGTCATCGATCAGCGCTTGAAAATTTTCGAAACCGATAAATCTCAGCGAGCGATCACCGAGCTGATAGTCGGTAAAGGCCAGCACAAGAATCGAGGAGAGCGGCGCAATCAGGAAGATGATTGCCAAGATGGACGCCGGCGCGATGAGGGCAAGGCCTGCTCGGTTTTGGCTGGCGGAAAGGCTCATAGGGGAGCCTCCAGTCGGTAGCTGCCTTCTATTCGCCGGTTGTCTGTGCCGAAGACATGCAGGCGCGCTTCATCCATCACGATCCCCACTTTGTCGCCGATGGCTGGGCGGATGCCGCCCGGATCGCAGCGCACAACGACGAGGTTGCCGCCAGCGGTCATGACTTGGACGAAGAGGTCGGCGCCGAGATTTTCGATGTGGTGGATAACGCCGGCAAGCGGTGCGTTGGCTATGCCTGCTAGTCGAGCCGCCTCTGGACGAAAAGCCGCCTGCACCCGGTTGTTCGCGGTATCGGCGAAGGTGAAGGATAGGACGTCACCTTCAGTCAGAGCCGCCTGAAGAACGTTGATTTTGGGACTACCTATGAACTCCGCGACGCGAAGATCCAGGGGCATCTGGTAGATCTGGTCAGGCGTATCCACCTGCAGGATTTCGCCACCCATCATCACTGCGATACGATCGGACATGGTCATCGCTTCGGCTTGATCGTGGGTGACATAGATAAAGGTCGAACCCAATTGGCGGTGGAGCGCGGCAATCTCGCCTCTCGCCTGTACCCGCATCTTGGCATCGAGATTCGAGAGCGGCTCGTCCATCAGGAAGGCGCTCGGTTTACGCACCATGGCGCGGGCAAGTGCCACACGCTGGCGCTGGCCGCCTGAAAGTGAAGCAGGCTTGCGGTCCTTTAGCATAGAGATTGATAGGGCATCGCAAACTCTGCCCACTTCCCCTGCGATCTCCTTGCGCTTCGCCTTCGCCGACGGCAGAAGAGTGCCGAGGAGCGACCGCTCAGTGGTGTTCAGGCGGCGCATGACGAGCGGTACGGCGATGTTTTCCGCCACCGTCAGGTGCGGATACAGTGCATAGGACTGGAACACCATGGCGAGGTCGCGGTCGCGTGGCCGGATCCTATCGACAGTTGCACCATCTAGTAGGATGCTGCCCCCGCTCTGCTGTTCGAGGCCGGAAATGATGCGCAATAGAGTGGACTTTCCGCAGCCTGACGGGCCAACCAAGGAAATGAACTCGCCGTCCCGAATATCCAGATCGATCCTTTTCAAAACATGGGTCTCCCCGAATGTCTTAACGACAGATCTGATGTTTACGCTTGCCATGAAGGAAGGCCCAAAAAAATGTGTTCAATGGCTGGCCAGATACTTCATAGATTTTACATTACAATGACGCATTATAAATTCAGGTTATACCGCCCATCAGGTAGACACCTCTCATTTTTCGTGAGGCTCAATGCGTTCCAAGCTTAGCTATGCCCAGTTGCGAGCATTCAATGCGGTTGCAAAGGAAGGCAGTTTCTCGTCTGCCGCGCGTCGCCTCGGCCTCAGTCAGCCTGCCATAACGGCGCAGGTCAAAGCTTTGGAACAGAGCTACGGCGTGCTGTTATTCGAGCGCAGGGGGGACGGTGCAAGGATGACGCCACTCGCCAAGAGCTTGTTTCAGGAGACACAAGAGCTGCATGTTATAGAGGCTGTAGCCGCCGATATCCTGGGTGCATCGAGCGCGTTGAAGACGGGTGAACTCAACATCATGTGCGGCGCTCCGAATCCGGCAATGGCGCTGATTTCCGAGTTCAGGCGCCGTTACCCCGGTGTCCGGGTTACCGCCAATTTTGGTAACTGGCATCGGGTCACGACGGCACTTTATGAGCAACAATGCGACGCGATCATCCTGACAGGCGTACCGGACGACGATAGCCTGACGCGCATTCCGTACATGGAGCAGCGAGCGGTCGCGCTGGTGCCTGCCGGGCACCCGCTGGCAAAGCGAGGCAAGCCCCTTTCGCTGCATGAACTTGCCGATCAGCCACTCATTTTTCGCAACGACCAATCTCTCACGCAATCGGCGCTGAACATGGCAATAAGGAAGTCTGGCGTAAACCTTGAGCCAGCTCTCTCACTCGGCGAGCGTGAGGCGGTCTACGAGGCAGTGCACCAAGGACTGGGAATAGGATTCATGTTCGAACTGGCGGTCAGCCGGGCAGAAAGCAACGTTGTCCGCCTGCCCATAATGGAGCTGAACGACGTTTACGTTGAGCACGTCGCATGCTTGACCCGGAACATGAGACGGCACGAAGTTCGGGCACTGATGGCGCTGGTGGAATAATACCAACCTTCAGTGAATGTGACTCTCGTGGGGATTCCCAGCAGCCGACGAATCTGAATCTTTGTTGCAAACAGGAGGTTGCGATGGGTTCAGCGCTTTCATTGCGGTCGGATTTCGACGGGGCCAGGTTGCGGCGTCTGGCTCGCCAGACACGGGATGCCAATCAGGCGCGACGGCTTCTGGCTCTTGCATCGATCTATGATGGCGGCTCGCGCGCCGATGCCGCCCGGCTTGGCAGCGTGACAGTTCAGATCGTGCGCGACTGGGTGGTCCGCTTCAACGATCGCGGTCCAGACGGTCTGATCAATGGCAAGGCTTCGGGCAAGCCTTCTCTCCTGAACGACGAACAGCGAGCGGCCTTGGCGCAAGCCATAGAGCGCGGACCGACACCGTACTGGATGGCGTCGTTCGTTGGCGTCTGTGTGATCTGGCGCAATGGCTCTGGGAAGAGTTCCGCATCTCGGTGAGCCAGGAGGCCCTTGGTCGCGAAGTGCGTGCCATGGGGTAGCGCAAGCTCTCTGCTCGCCCAAGACATCATGCTCAGGATGCCGAAGCGGCCGAGGCTTTTAAAAAAACTTCCCCGCCGCTGTGGCAGAAATTGCCGCCGGCCCCGCCAAGAGCAAAGTGATCGAAGTCTGGTTTCAGGACGAAGCTCGTATAGGCCAGAAGAACAAGATCACCCGCCGCTGAGCCAAGCGGGGAACAAGGCCGTCTGCGCCACACGACCAGCGAACCAAGCCGGCCTATATCTTCGGTTCCATCTGCCCCAAACAGGGCAAGGCTGCCGCTCTCGTCATGCCGTGGTGCGACACCCATGCCATGAACCAGCACCTGATCGATATCCCGTAATGTTGCAGATAACGAACATGCCGTCCTCATCATGGACCAGGCTGGATGGCACATGTCCAACAATCTCGTCGTCCCAGAAAACATCACCATCCTGCCACTGCCGCCCAAATCACCCGAGCTGAACCCGGTCGAAAACATCTGGCAGTTCATGAGGGACAACTGGCTCTCAAACCGCGTCTTCAAGTCCTACGAGGATATCGTCGACCATTGCTGCTACGCTTGGAGAACACTCCAGGACCGACCATGGAAGATCATGTCGATCGGCAGACGCAAATGGGCACAAGGGTTCTGATCAATGACGGTTGGTATAATACCTTCGTCGCAATATTCGTTTCCGCAAAGTTCAGATTGCTGAAACGTCTCCGCTTCGCGCCCGAGGCCTTCGTGTGCCTGCCTGAAAGTAGACATCGGCTGAAACCTCGCCGTCATACATCGATGTCCGCCTTCGCGTAGGTGCCCTAGCAGCGGTCAGTCTGCCATCGGCCCCGGACTGGAAATGATTTCCGCTATGCGCCTCCATGTCGGTCATAGAGGCTGTCGTGTCGTCGTGCGTGCCTAAAAGCAGACATAGCCTCGGCGCCCGCGTCACGTCGCCTTTACGCCGATAGTGTTGAAAAACTCCGCTGAGGGTCGACAAAACAACTCACTGCCGTGACTGTCCGGAATGGATTTCCGATGATCTTAGCTGACTGAAACGGATTTGCGGCAGAGTGGGTACAGAGCTTCCTCTAAGCAATGTCATTTCAGCTAAAGCTTACGAGAAGCTGCCCACGGGAGTATTTCAACAGTATCCGCCATAAGCGGACGTCCGCCGACGCATTATGAAGGACCTGTTGCCACCCCATTCAGGTCCGCCAGTCTTGATACGAGCTGACCTGGAAGCAGACGTAGGACTCGTCATCTTCTGCCTGCTAAAGAGCTTTCGCGTTGGCCCGTCTAACGAACTCATCCACAACAACCCGGATCCGGGGAAGTATCGCACGGGTCGTTGGCCACACAGCGTTAAATGGCGATTGCACCTGGCACCGATCCGGCAGCACCTCGACCAATTCTTTCCCATCGATGTAAGGCTGCAGGAGAGACTGTGGCATTTGGCATAAGCCGAAACCAGCAACCGCCATATCGATGACCACCTCTCCGTCGCTCACTAGGTGAGCGGCCAGCGGATCAAGCGACTTTACGCGCCCGCCCTCCTCCAGGAAGCGCCAGGGTGCGGCTCTGCCTGGCCTGCCTCCGAGGATACAGGCGTGGTCTTGTAGATCACGTAGGCTTGTTGGTGCCCCTGCTTCACTAAGATAGCGTGGTGCTGCACAGAGAACGAGGCGCTGTGTTCCGAGCGGTCGGGCAGAGATGTCAGTTCGGTCAGGCAGCTCGCCGAACCGCAGACATAGGTCTACCCCATCCTCGACAGGGTCTATAATACGATCAGAGAAGCTGGCCTCCAAACGGAGTCCGGGATGGGCCCTGAGGATATCCAATAGGATCGGCATGGCGATCCGTCGGCCGAACGCCACTGGCATGTCCACCCGCAATATTCCTCTAACCGCGCTGGCCTTGGACCGTGCGAGGTCTTCTGCTGACCGGAGCTGATCAAGTGCGGCTTCGGCTTGCACAAAGTAGGCCTGACCATCGGGCGTCAACGATAGCCGACGTGTTGTCCGATGCAGAAGTTTGACGCCAAGCCGACCCTCCAACTGGGCCACCGACTTGGCGACGGCCGACTTGGTGATGCCAAACTGTGCCGCCGCCGCAGTGAACGACCCGGCTTTCACCACGGTGATAAAGATTTCTACGCCACCGAAGGTGCTGGTAATAGCCATTCTGCAGGCACTCCAATTGACGACTTGAAGTGTACAGTCTGACAACCGGAAGGACAATTGTCTCCAGACAGAAGCAGAGCCATATCTGCGCTAAACCAGGAGATATCGATGTCCCGTTTGTTCGATCCGTTGAAGGTTGGGGCTCTCGAGCTGCCGAACCGCGTTATCATGGCCCCGCTTACACGCAAGCGCTCCGGCGTCGAGCGCGTACCCAACGCGATGATGGCCGAATACTATCGGCAACGGGCTGGTGCCGGATTGATTCTGAGCGAAGCGACTTCTGTGTCCCCACAAGGCGTTGGATATTGGGGCACGCCTGGTATTTGGAACGATGCCCAGGTCCAAGGCTGGCAACACGTCACGCGGCAGGTTCACGAAGCCGATGGTCGCATATTCCTGCAGCTCTGGCACGTGGGCCGCATCTCCGACCCCGAACTTCTCGATGGCCAACTTCCCGTAGCGCCGAGCGCAATCGCCGCCGCTGGTCATGTCTCGGGACTACGCCCGAAAAGGCCGCATCCTATTCCACGGGCTTTGGAAACGAATGAGATACCGGGAATCGTTGAGGACTTTAGACAGGGCGCGGAGCGAGCAAAGGCCGCTGACTTTGATGGCGTCGAGTTGCATGCTGCCAATGGCTATCTGATTGATCAGTTCCTACAGGACAAGACCAACAAGCGCACCGATTGCTACGGTGGCACAGTCGAGAACCGCGCTAGGTTTCTCCTTGAGATTGCGGATGCAGTGACTGAGGTTTGGGGCGCTGATCGTGTCGGCGTGCACCTTCGACCTCGGGGCGAGGAACACGATATGGGGGACAGCAACCCCAAGGCAATTTTCGGGTACGTCGCCGACGAACTGGCAAGACGGAAGATTGCCTTCATTTTTGTCCGCGAAATTGAAGCCGAAGACAGCCTTCTCGGTGAGATCAAGCGTCGGTTCGGGGGGCCGGTCATAGCCAATGAACTTATGTCAAAGGAAGATGGGGAGCGACTTATCGAGTCCGGTCATGCCGACGCCCTGGCATTCGGTCGCGACTATATCGCCAATCCGGACCTCGCAGAGCGCCTTCAGCAGAACTTTCCTCTGAACACACCGAACAAGGACACGTTCTATGGCGAGGGCCCTGAGGGCTATACAGACTACCCTAGTTTGCTGCGGCACCTGTGATGAAAAGACCCGCTGTTTCATCTCAACGCTGCAGGAAGCCGACGGTCGCCCTCCAACCCCATCCCTGAAGCGTGCAAATGGTTATGGATGCCCGGTTTGGGCCGACTCCTGTCACGACTTAGAAGCGCGAACAGCGGTCATTAGACGCTATAGCAGAGCTTCGTTTTCCGCGCGTCGCAGAACTCAGAAACTCAAGTGTCGCCCTGGCCAGAGTTCTGCGACGGGAGACGTCAGAGTTAGGTCCTATTCGGACATCCGGACGTGAATAATCAGTATTCCGCTGATTGAGCCATGGAATCCAATGCCGCCCGCAGCTCTTCGGCTTGAGCGTCAGTGATCTTGCAAGCGCTCATAATTTGCCCAGGAACAGCCCACACACCCTCGCGCAACGCTTCTCCGGCGGACGTCAAAGCCACGAGTACCCGCCGTGCGTCGCGAGCATCGCGTCGGCGAGTGATCAAGCCCGCGATCTCAAGCCGCTTCACCAAAGGCGTAATTGTCCCCGTGTCCATGCCGACTCTTGCACCCAGCTCCCCGACGGACCGTGGTGACCTGTCAAGCAGTTCTACCATGACGAGGTACTGCGGGAACGTCAGGCCAAGAGGATCGAGGAACGGCTTGTGTAGCCTGACCATTCGGCCCGTCGCGCCATAGAGCGCGAATGAAAGCTGCTTGTCGAGTTCATGCCTGGTGGTGCGCGATGAAGATTCCATAAATTACCTCTAGCATTCGAGTGTCTCGTGTACTAGATACAATTTTCTAGCACGCGAGACATATTCCAGCTTCCGCCACGGCGATTTCGCCGGTGGCCATTCTTAATTCTCTGACCACCACGTGCAATCACGTAACACGGGACTGATCTATGAAAACGATAAGGTATAACTTCGCGGACAAGCCCGCGCTGGTAGAGCGCGACGAGCCGCTACCCGTGCTCGGAAAACGGGACGTCCTCATCCGGGTTCACGCGTCGTCTCTCAACTATCGCGACCAGGCGGTGCTCGACCAAAACTATGGGGGTCGCACCGAGGCCGTCGTTCCCGTATCTGACGGTGCTGGAGAAGTCGTCGCCGTCGGTGAAGATGTCACCCGCACGAAAGTAGGCGACCGGGTTGCCGCGAGCTGCTTCGAGCACTGGATCGGCGGCCCCTATCTACACGAGTATCAGTCCAGTTCTTTAGGCTTCACCCAAGACGGATGGCTGGCGGAGCACATCGCCCTGCACGAGAACGCCATCGTCCATCTGCCGGACTACCTGTCCTACGTTGAAGGCGCTTCTCTCGCCTGTGCAGCCGTGACCGCATGGACAGCCGTGAATCGGATCACGCCAATCCAACCAGGCCAGACGGTGCTGGTGCAGGGAACAGGCGGGGTTTCCCTGTTCTCGCTCCAGATCGCCCGAATGGTCGGTGCAAGGGTCTTCGCGATCACGTCATCGGACGAGAAGGCCGAGAAACTGAAGGAGCTGGGTGCAGAGGCTGTCGTCAACTATAGCAGCCAGCCGGACTGGGATGTCGAAATCCTCAAGCTAACGGATGGCGTGGGCGTCGACAGGCTGATCGACATCGCGGGTGAGAAGACCATCGTTAAGTCAGCCGCTTCTACAAAGATCGGGGGCGAGATCGCGCTTGTCGGGTTCGCCAGCGGAGTGGGAGGCGGTCTACCTCCAATTGACATCCTGTCCCGGTCGCTCACCATCGGCGGAACGTCCATCGGCTCCCGCCTGAACTTCGAGGCTCTTCTGGCCGCTATGAGCGCCCACCAGATGAAGCCGGTCATCGATCAGGTCTTTCCTTTTGCCGAATACCGCGACGCGTATCGACGCCTCGCCAGTGGCGCGATGGTCGGCAAGGTCGTCATCGACATGAACGCATAATCAGACGAGAAACAGAGAAATGTCAGAACTTCTTTTCCGCGACGTCGTTCGCAACCGCCACTCTGTTCGCAGCTTCCGGCCAGACCCGGTTCCTGCTGACGTTCTGGGGGAGGTGCTGCAAGACGCGCAGCTCGCGCCCTCGAACTGCAACACCCAGCCCTGGCAAGTTCACATCGTTTCCGGCGAGAAGCGGGACGCGCTTAGTAAGGCCATTCTGGCCGACGATGAGGCAGGCCGATACAAGCTAGATTTCAGCTTCGACCTCGCGGACTTCGACGGCGTGTACCGCCAGCGTGCGCGGGACCAGGGGGCGGCCTACTATCAGGCAATTGGCGTCTCGCGGGAAGCCAAAGAAGATCGACGGACCGCAGCCCGCTACAACCTGAGCTTCTTCGGTGCGCCGCACGTCGCTCTCCTATTCATGCCTCAGGTGGGCGACAACGTTCGGGTAGCGGGTGACCTCGGCATGTACGCTCAGACCTTCCTGCTGGCTCTCACCGCCCATGGGCTTGGCGGCATCCCGCAGACCATGCTCGGCATGTACGCTGACACCATCCGCGACGTGCTTGGTATTGACCAGTCATCGAAGATGCTGTTCGGCATCTCCTTCGGCTATCCCGACGCGACTCATGCCGCGAACACCTATCGGATCGGCAAGGCACCGATTGAGGAAAGCGTGACGTTCCACGGATGAGTTCCGGCGAATGTAGAACCCGCTCATGGCGCTTCTGCGCCATGACGTTTTTGCATAGAAGAACGCGGCAAACGAAAAGCTCAGGCGATTGCTTCGAAGAGTACACGGCGTGCTTCCGTGGGCGGAAAAGCGAGAGGTCAATGACCAAGCAGATGATGATCGGCGTTGCCCTGGGCAACGGCTATGGTGCGCAAAACAGCGCGTGGCGGATGCCTTGGGTCGATCCGGCAAACTACACAAGTTTCGACAGTCAGGTGCGCTACGCCCAGGCCGCCGAGCGGGGCAAGTTCCAGTTCCTGTTCTTGCCCGACTACCCTGCGCTTAAGGGTGACGTGGCCATGGAGGCTCCCTGGGTTTCGCTTGAACCTATGCTCACACTTGCCGCAATCGCCCGTGAAACCAACCGGATCGGTCTGGTCGCCACCGGATCGACCACCTTCAACGAACCCTACAACCTCGCACGCCAGTTCAAGACACTGGACATCATGAGCCACGGCCGGGTGGGATGGAATGCCGTGCCCTCCTGGGACCCTGCTGTCGCCGCCAATTTTGGCCGACAGCTACCTCCGCGTGAGGAAAAATACCAGCGGCTCCATGAGGTCGTCCAGTTGGTCCAGGCTCTATGGGGAAGCTGGGAACGGGATGCCTGGGTGCTCGACACAGCCTCCGGTCAGTTTGCCGATCCCGCGAAGATCAAGCCAATCAATCTAAGCGGGCGGCATGTCGGTGCACGCGGGCCGTTGCCGCTCCCGCCCTCCGAACAGGGGCAACCGGTAATCTTTCAGGCAGGTGGCGGTGGGAACGGGCTGGAAGTAGCCGGACGTTATGCCACCGGCGTGATGGGGGCACCCCAGACGATGGAGGATGCCCGCCACCAGCGCTCCGAGCTAAGGGCGGCTGCTCAACGTGCAGGGCGCGACCCGGACGAGATAAAGTACTTCGCTGGCATCATGACGACGGTCGCGTCGGACAGGCGTGCGGGGCTCGACCGCCGTATCCTGCTAACGGAACACACTTTCGCCGACCGCGTCGTCTACCTGGGGCAGATGCTTGGGCTGCGGCTCGAATCCGCTAGTCTCGACGCACCGTTGTCTCCTGAGCAACTGGCCGCAGCCCGCCCATCCCCGGCTGACCCTCGCTCGGTCTATGCATTGCAGGTCGCTCGCGAAGGCTGGAACTTGCGCGATGTACTGGCGCACGGAGTGATCGAGTTTCACCCAGCCATCGCAGGACCCTCTATCGAAATTGCCGACTTCATGCAGGCATGGTTTGAAGCTGATGCCGCCGATGGCTTCTGGGTAGTCCCAGACGTGTTCGAGGACGGGATCGACGCCTTCGTGGACGGCGTCGTCCCAATCTTGCAGGAGCGCGGGTTGTTCCATCGCGACTATGAGGGGCACACCCTACGTCATCATCTCGGTGCACCCGCCCAATACGGTACTGATACACGTGTGCTGGGCTGAGCGCGGCGCTGATGTCCGGTAAGGGCCCGACAGCGGAAATGATTTCCGCTTCGCGCCCTCATATCGGTCGTTCCCGTCGTCGTTTGTCGTTCCTGAAAGCGGCCATAGTCCGCAGCGACAACTCGTCGCCTTCGCGCCAAAAGGAGACATGAGCTGTTTTGAAGTTGACGGCTGTATTGGGGCCGACGAACGACCCGGTCGTTGGCGATCGAATGCTATGGCGCAGCTTCGCGCCTTCGTTTCGGTAATTGCCACAGGATGCACCAACTCCCTACAAAAGTCGCTCCATTTGGATATGCGCAGAGTTCAGTGGATTACTTCACAAGTGAGCTCGATACCGAAACCGATGGTTCGCAGGTGATGAGCGATATGCAGGAGAAGGTGGTCGCGCTTGCCATAGCGCTCGCAGATCTCATTGACTTGTTCGCTGATGGCCCCCCTCAGCGTTTCAGGCACCTCGAAATCCGCGATGACATACGCTTCGCGACCAATCGCGCAAACTGGACAACCTGTAGCCAAAAGCTCCTCTACGAAGGCAGGAATCTGATCCTCGGTCATGACTCATGGACCTTAGGAAATGGCGGCAAACTTTGTAGTCAAGCCGTCAGCCGACCTAGCGGCCAGCTCGGCTATTGGTGATGGAATCCCGAAAAAGTACCCTTGTGCGATGTCACATCCGAGAGTTCTCAATACTTCGAGCTGATCGGCGTTTTCGACACCTTCTGCAACGACCTTGTGTCCAAGACCATGGGCCATTGCGATAACGGATGACACTATGATCTGGCTATCACGGCTTGTGGCAATGTCCTGAACCAGTGAGCGGTCGATCTTCAGGAAATCGTAAGGTAGCTTGCAGAGCTGTGCCAAGTTCGAAAACCCGGTTCCGAAATCGTCGATCGCCACTTTGAACCCTGCGGCCCTTAACGCCTCAAGATGCTGACGCGCCTTGTCAAGATCCAGCATTGCAACCGACTCTGTCACCTCCAACTCCAGATCGCTTGGCCTGATGCCACGAGACACAACATAGGAGGAGAGCTTCTCGGCGAAGTTTTCGTCTGCGAACTGGGTTGGGCATACATTAACAGCCACCCGTGCCGGCAATCCTGAGTTACTCAGTTCACCCACATCTTGCGCAACAATCGACATAACCTTGCGACCGATCCGCTCCAGTCCGTCACCAGCGGCAGCGACATCTAGAAAGCTGCCCGGATACAGCAGTCCCCGTGTGGGATGCGCCCATCTGACCAGAGCTTCGTAGCCTTCGACTTCACCAGATTTGAGGTCGATTTTAGACTGGTAGTGAACAACCATCTCGTCGTTGTCTATCGCATGGACGAAATCCCGCTCAAGCTCTGCGCGGTCAACAGCCTTTTCGCGCATCAGGTCATCGAAGACTGCATAGGTTCCGCGTCCTCGGCTCTTGGCCTCGTACATTGCCATGTCGGCATGTTTTAGCGTGTCGGCACAAGACATGCCCTCGCCGAGTGCTGCAATACCCACGCTCGCACCAATCTGGATTCGCCTTTGGCCGATAAGGAACGGATCTGCCAAAGCATCGATCAGTTGTTGAGCAATTTGATTGATCTTTTGTTGGCTGTTTTCACCCGTCACCAGGACAACGAATTCGTCCCCGGCGAAGCGAAAAAGGAGCCGGCACCCGGGCGATGCGACATCAAGGGTATCAGGGGTGAGGCAAAGATTGATATTCTCGGTGGTAATCTGGAGACCATCGACCAGCATTCTGGAGGACGCCATCTGGAGCAGCTTGTCTCCTATCTGGTGGCCGTAGAGATCGTTGACCTGCTTGAAGCGGTCGAGGTCGATGAACAGGATATGCCCGGATAGCTTCTCGGGTCTCTCAAGGAGCTCGTTAAGGACTGCGCGATTGGGAAGTCCTGTTATGCCGTCTTCGTAAGCCAGCGTGTTGATTTTGGAGACATTGTCGTTGAGCCGCGCCACCATTTTTCGGAAGCTCTCTGCCAGGCCTCCGACCTCGCATCGGCAATCCACGGTCACAACGGTTTCATAGTTGCCCGAAGCGATGGCTTCTGTGCTCGCCTTCAGGTTCTGAATCGGACGGGTCAATCGCCCGGTCATG
>LFEF01039996.1_pt1 | contig 39619 bp, 28 predicted proteins | sample 619371 | NCBI WGS metagenome assembly LFEF01 (sample SAMN03014291, study PRJNA259931) | freshwater metagenome | biome: lake; feature: waterbloom | place: China: Taihu Lake | collected 2006-08 | depth 0 m m
GCCAAGGCCAAAGTGGTGTTTCTGGTGGCCGGTCAAAAAATGGAAAGAACACTGGCGGGCCAGGGGGCGCTTTTGTCGGGTGAGGGTGTTGACTTGAAGGGCTCTGCCTACACTGCGGTGGCTACAGTGGAATTCGCCAACAAGAAGAAAGCCACAGTTCGATTTAAAACAAACTGAGTTTGGGAAATGGAGCTGATCAAATTTTCCGCATTGTTTGCAGTTACAGCCGTTTCTGAAATTTTGGGCTGCTATTTGCCTTGGCTAATTTTGAAACAGGACAAGTCCCCATGGTTATGGCTCCCAGCCATTGGGTTTCTTGTTCTGTTTGCGTGGCTGTTGACGTTGCACCCGTCGGCTGCCGGCCGCACGTATGCCGCCTATGGCGGCATGTACATCACCGTGGCTTTGCTCTGGCTTTACTGGATCGAGGGTATCAACTTAACCCGGTGGGACATTGCAGGGGCAGGGCTGGCCTTGGCAGGGATGGCAATTATCATGCTACAACCCAGAGTTTAAAACTCAGCGGTTTTTGAAACATCCACCCGCGCCTTCAAGCGGGTGACCAGCAAGAACAGACCACCCAGTTTGCGGTGTATGAACAGGCAGTCAATGGGCGGGGCATGCCAGAACTTGCGGTCTTCGCCCAGCTCAAAACCCTTGTCGCGAATCCGCGCAGCAAGGTCGGTGTTGCCAAAGTCGAATTCGCCTTCGGTACACAGCGGTATACAGGCCAGTTCCATCAGGTCCAGCACCAGGTCGCGGTGGTGGGGTTTTGTGCTTGAGTCAAAGTAGCCAATGCGCATGCCTGCCTTTTCCATGAATGCGCGGCTGCCAGATTGCGCGGCTTTCATGACATCCACGTAACCGTCGACCAGTTCTTTGTCAAAACTGCGGGTGGCACCGAAGTCAAGCAACACCACTTTGCCGGTTTTTGGGTTGTAACGGTAGTTCGCAAAATTCGGGTCGGTTTGCATCAAGCGCATGCCCAGCAGTTCCTTGAACAGCAATTCGAACATGGTGGTGGCAATTTTGTCGCGAATGGGTTGTGTGGCATGGGCCATTTGTTCAATCGGCATGCCTTCCACATAACGCATGGCCAGAATGCCGCGCGTGGTCAGGCTGGTGTCGACTGTGGGAATTTCAAACCGTTCGTCTTCACCCAGTGCCTCGGTGTACTTTTTGATGCATTCGGCTTCGCGAAGGTAGTCTGCTTCTTCATGCAACTGTTTCTTGGCTTCGGCCAGCAATGCGGCCAGGTCAAAGGTTTTGGGCACCAAACCCGTGAATCGCAAAATGGCGGCCACATTGTCAATGTCGCTGTCGATGCTGTCGCGCACTCCGGGGTATTGAATCTTGATCGCCAGTTTGTCACCATTCAGTGAAATGGCTTCGTGAACCTGGCCAATCGATGCGGCTGCAATCGGGGTCAGGTTGAATTCGCGTACGCGTTCGTCCCAGTTCTCGCCCCACTCCTTTTCAAGCACATCGAGCAATTGCCTGCGTGGCATGTGTTTGGCATCTTGACGAAGTTTCGCCATGATTTCCGCCAGCTGTGGTGGCAGCATATCGCCTGCATCCATCGACACAAGTTGACCCAGCTTCATGGCAGCGCCACGCAGTTGCGCAAGTTGATCGGCCACACGCATGGCATTCTTTGGGGTCATCAGCAAACTGCTGAGTTTGGGACGTTTGCCCTGAGCCAGCTGTTTGGTCCCATTCTTCACCACCGAACCAGCCACCGTAGTGGCCAATGCACCGAAGCGACTCAACCTTGCAAGGCGGCCTGACGGCACGGCGGATTCATTCGCGTTGTTGGTGGCGGGGGGTTTCTTGCTGGACGACATTGGAAGCACTGCTTTTTGGCAAAGATGAACTTCATCTTAAAACAAAAGGCACCTGTGCGGGGAATCACAGGTGCCCTTTGAAAACCAGCAAAGACTGACTGGTTTTTTACAACTTAACTGGCGTCGCCTTCAATCGGGTTTGAACCATTGATCTTGCTCGACACTTCAGCGCGTGTGGCTGAAGAAGTTGCGGTTTGCGCTGTCTCGCTTGCGTCACCGGCCACTGGGCTGAATTCGCCGGTTTGCACTGCTTTCTGGTATTCATTCAACACGGCCTGGCGAGAAGCCTGGTTGCGCTGGCTTTCAACTGCAACCACGTGGCTGGTGCCGTCGCCTTGCTGGGTGGCTGGGTTGGCCATGACCACGGCAGGTACAGATGCTGAAATGGCCAATAGGGAAGTAGCGATCAATTGACGTGTGTTCATGGTAAATCTCCTTAAGTACTCGTTGAGTGGTTGCCGCAGCGTTTTGCCTTGGCATGAGTCGTACTTTACGCAGGGTCGAATTACCAAGCGCCCACAGGCACATTACAAATTTGTAATTTTAAAAAACAGCCTGCCCTTCTATACTCCAAGGCATGTTCATTCACGCAAGTGAAGTGGTGTTCCATGAAAATTCTGGTAATAGAAGACGAGAAAAAGCTGGCGAGTTACCTGCAGAAGGGCTTGAACTCCGAAGGCTTTGTGGTTGATGTGGCGCATAACGGCATTGACGGTTTGCACTTGGCCACCGAGGGCCATTACGAGTTGATCATTCTCGACGGCATGTTGCCAGATCTGGATGGCCTGGGTGTGTTGGCTGCCTTGCGCCAGACCATGAACATACCCGTATTGATGCTGACCGCCCGCGCCATGGTTGAAGACCGCGTCAAGGGCCTGCAGGCGGGTGCCGACGATTACCTGACCAAGCCTTTTGCATTCTCCGAGTTGGTAGCCCGTGTGCATGCACTGGCGCGCCGTGCGCAAGGTCAACCGAGCGCCACCGCGGACAGCAGCCACTTAAGCCTTGCAGACCTTGAACTGGATGCCGTAAAACGCCAAGCCAAGCGTGCCGGGCAAGATCTGCGCTTGACCGCGAAGGAATTCAGCCTGTTGTGGCTGCTGTTGCGCCGCAAAGGCGAAGTACTTTCCCGCACTGAACTGGCTGAACTGGTGTGGGACATGCACTTTGACAGCGAAACCAATGTGGTGGATGTGGCGGTACGCCGCTTGCGCAGCAAGATGGACGAACCTTTTGACCAGCCTTTGTTGCACACGGTGCGTGGCATGGGCTATGTGCTGGAGCAACGCGCGGCGGTTGAGCAGTCCAATGCGCAGACCGCAGGGGATTACTCATCGTGAGACGTTCCATTGCGCGGCGATCTTCTTTGCAAATGTCGATACTCAGCATTCTGGGTGTGGGCATCATCGCCATCATCAGTTACCAGGCCATTTGTATGTGGCAAGACATGCGCCACCAGGACACGCTAAGCCGAGCGGCTTCCAGTGTGGAACAGGTGTTGTCCCGCAACAGCGAACTTCTGCCCACTGAAATGTGGGGTCGGGTGGATGAACTGCTGATCAGCCTTGGTAACGTGCGTGCCAAAGTGCACGGAGAAAACGGGCAGGTGTTGTACGGCCCACAGGTGTTGCTAAGTCAGGTGAAGCACAAAGTGACTTACATGCACCCTTTGAATGGCCTGGGTGGCAGCATGCCCATGAACGACCTTGAGCTGGCCATGGACGTGTCGGAAGACAAACGGTTCCTGAGTTTCATTGCCCTGCTGTTTACCGCGGTGACAGTGGTTTGGGGTTTGTTCATCATGCTGCTGAGCGGCACGCTGGCCCGGTTTGAATTGAAACCCCTGAACAAGTTTGGTCGAAAAATTGCAGACTTCGACCCTTCCGATGTGAACGCCAGAATCAAGAGTGACCATGAACCCGAAGAGCTTTACCCGGTGGTTGAACAGTTCAACAAGCTGATGGGCAAAGTGGGCCAGTATCAGGAGCAATTGCGGTCGTTCAACTCCAATGTGGCGCATGAGTTGAATACACCCTTGTCCAGCCTCACAGTAAGCCATGAGTTGTTGCTGCGTGAAAAAAACCTGGATCCGGAACAATTGCGCGAGGCATTGCACAGCCACCTTGAAGAACTGCAGCGTATGAACCGCATTATTCAAAGCATGCTGTTTTTGTCGCACGCCAGCCAGGGGCAGTACAACGATTTCCGCTGGGTTGAAAAGTTGAGTGAACCCGTGATGACGGTGATGGACTACATGGAGGCCATGCTGGAGGAAAAGCATTTGCATTTTGAATTGCATGGCGATGCTTCTGCGCGCATTGATTCCGAATTGATCAAGCGGGCTTTGTCCAACCTTGTGTCGAATGCCATTCGCTATGCTGAAGAAAGCAGCACCATTCACATTCACATTGAACCTGCACACGCCGGTGGCCAGGTTAGCGTGACTGTGAGCAACAAAGGCGTGTGCATTCCGCAGCGCAGCGTGCCCCACTTGTTTGAACCTTTTTACCGGGTTGACCAATCGCGAAATGAAAGCGGGCACAACCATGGACTGGGCTTGGCAATCGTGGCGGCTATTGCACGTTTGCACGGGGGCGATCCTTTTGCCCAGTGCGATGGGGAGTGGGTACGTATCGGGTTTTCACTGAAGCAGGGTGGCCAGCCAGCCGAGCTTGCTGCCTGAAAGGGCTGTGCTACAATTTAAGTGTTGTGGCAGTTTGGTCCCATCCAATGATTCGTCGGGTCGGTGTTCACATGTTGGTGTTGTTTGCGCTCATGTTTCAGAACATAGCGCTGGCCATGCCATGTTGCGAGCCCGCACAGCATGCCGAGCACACGGCCACAGCGGCCCTCGAACTCCATCAGGAAGATTGCACTGCAGGTTCATCCCTTTGCTGCGCGGTGCCTTCCCTGCCGCACACACCCGCTGTAACCGCCATCGAGAATTTGTCCTCTGTGTACGTTCCAACCGTGCATGCCTTCAGCATTTCATTTCAGCAATCCTCGCTTGAGCGCCCGCCCAGGGTCTAAATCCGCCTTCTGAATGTCGACCCTGTTTGTGCAAACACGCACAGCAGGCGTGTATTGATTGTTTCTCATGGCCCATGCGCCATGCAGGAGACCCCCATGAAATTTTGGTATGTACCAGCTTTGCTGCTGTGTGGCCTTGGCACCGTTTACGCGGGTGAGTACACGCTGGAACAGGCCTTGGCTCAACAATCTGCCGAGAATCCTGTTTCCGATCCACTCAGCCTGAGCCGGGCACTGGAACTGGCTGAACAGCGTTCCGAAGCCTTGCGTGCGCAAAAGGCTGCCGCTGAGGCGGCGCAAAGCGAAGCTGTGGCCGCAGGCGAGTTGCCCGACCCTATGTTGATGCTGGAGGTGAGCAATATTCCAGCCAATGGACCCGATCAATTCAGCCTGGCGGCTGACTTCATGACCATGCGGGGGGTGGGTATCTCGCAAACCTTTACGCGGCAAGACAAACGCAAGGCACAGGCCAATGTGTTTTCCAAAAATGCGGAAGTGGCGCAAGCCAGCGAGTTGCTGGCCTTGAGCCGATTGCGAACAGGCACCGCACAAGCTTACCTGGACAGCGTGTATTTGCAGCAAATGCTTGAATTGTTGCAAAGCCAGCGCACCGAGTTGCAACTGCAAATTGACGCAGCCGATGCCTTGTTCCGGGCTGGCAAGGCCGCGCAAACCGAGGTGTTTGCAGCGCGCACGGAACTCGGTTTACTCGATTTGCGAATACAGGACACGCAGGCCATGTTGGCCAATGCCCGCGCGGATTTGCAGCGTTGGGTGGGTGGCGGTGCCAGTGGTGAATTGCTCGACAACACCAACCTGGCCCAGTCGCGCTTGGGTACAGCTGATTTGAGCGAAAGCCTGAACAGGCACCCGGAAATCATTGCGCTTCAAAAGACAGAAGACGCTGCCCTGGCCAATGCCGAGGTGAAGCTGCAGGAAAAGTCGGCCGACTGGACCTTGTCGGTGATGTACGCAGGCCGAGGCCCCGAGTTTTCTGAAATGTTGACGCTGGGCGCTTCCCGCCCCTTGTTTGTAGATCAATCCTCCAGGCAAGACCAGGCTGTTGCCGCAGCCAATTCCATGGCTGCCAAAGCCCGCTCAGAGCGAATTGAGTTGTACCGCGAGTATTTGGCGCAAACACAGCGCTGGCAACAAACCTGGAAAAGCAATGTGAAGCGTGTGGGGGATTTCGACCAAAGCCTGATTCCGCTGACCCAACAACGCACGCAAGCTGCGCTGGACGCCTACCGTGGCAACACCGGCACCCTGAGTGAGGTGTTGGCAGCCCGCCGCATGGAACTGGACATGCGCATGGAAAAACTGCGCATTCAAATGGACACGGCCCGCCTTTGGGCACAACTGGAATACCTGATTCCACAAGAGGACCAACAATGAAAAAGACGCATATTGCAGTTGGCGTGCTCGCATTGGCCGCGCTGGCAGGTGGGGGCTATGGCCTGTGGGCACTGGGCATGAGCCAGGGCATGGACATGATGTCGGCACCCATCGGTGCAGCCACTGAGGGTGCTGATGACGGAGAAACCAGTGCAGCCGGTGGCCAAGACCCTTCAAGCTGGAATATTCCTCAAGGAGAAGCGGCCACACGCAGGCACATGGAAAGTGGGATCAAGGCGGGCGATGTCGATCCGGAAACCGGCTTGACTGTGCAGTATTACCACGACCCCATGGTGCCGGGCCGCAAGTTTGACTCACCGGGCAAAAGCCCCTTCATGGACATGATGCTGGTGCCCGCCTACTCGGGCGCTGATTCTGCCGACACCAGCAGTGTGAAGGTGAGCCCCCGAATTCAGCAGAACCTGGGCATACGCACAGCCAAAGTTGCCATGGGCATGTTGGCGCCCGAAGTGACTGCAAGCGGTGCCGTGCAGTGGAATGAACGTGACCGGGTGGTGGTGCAGTCGCGCGCCATGGGGTATGTGGAAAAGTTGAATGTCACCGCCACGCTTGACCCTGTGAAACAGGGCCAAACCTTGTTAACGGTGTATGTGCCCGACTGGATTGCAGCGCAAGAGGAGTTTTTGTCGCTGCGAAAAATGCGGGGTGAAAACCTGCAACCTTTGGTGGATGCCGCACGCCAGCGCATGTTGCAAGTGGGCATGAGCAGCGCGCAAATTCGCCAGGTGGAACAAAGTGGACAGGTGCAGCCCCGCGTGGCGATTGCCGCGCCCCGAAGCGGCGTGGTCACCGACTTGATGGTGCGCGAAGGCATGACTGTGCAGCCTGGCAGTACCCTGATGGAAATCAATGGGCTTTCCACCGTGTGGGTCCAGGCCGAAGTGCCCGAAAGCCAGGCAGCCTATGTTCAGCCTGGTGTTTCTGTGCGTGCCACGGCACAGGCCATGCCAGGGCAGGTGTTCGAGGGGCAGGTGCAAACAGTGCTGCCACAGGTCAACGCCAATTCCCGCACTGTGCTGGCGCGTTTGGTGTTGAGCAACCCGGGCAACAAACTGCTGCCCGGCATGTTTGTACAAACCCGGTTCATGGACACCCGTCGACCCGAAACAATGATTATTCCGTCTGAGGCCGTGATACAGACCGGCCGCCGTGCAGTGGTCATGCTGGCTGGTGAGGATGGCCGCTTCTCGCCAGTGGAAATCAAGACCGGCATTGAGTTTGACGGGCAAACCGAAGTGCTTGCAGGTTTGCAGGCGGGGCAAGAAGTGGTGCTTTCAGGTCAGTTCCTGATTGATTCCGAGGCCAGCTTGCGTGGGCTGGAAGCACGATTGAATGAGCCTGAGGGTTCTGCCGCTGCGCAAGCTGAACAGGCCGCGAAGAAGCCCACCAAGTACATTACATCAGCAGTGGTTGAAGCCATACATGAGGACTCAGTTACCGTAACGCATGCGCCCATTCCAGGCCTGGGGTGGCCTGAGATGACCATGGACTTCATGTTGCCTGCGCCCGATCAACTGCAGCGTGAGCAACTGAAAGTGGGCGAAAAGATTGAAATGGAATTTCAATTGCAAAACGAAGACATTCCCTTGATGTTGGGCGTAAGTCCCGCAGGAGCACGACCATGATAGCTGCGCTGATTCGCTGGTCGATTGCCAACAGGCTGTTGGTGCTGATTGCCACCGTGATGGTGAGCGCCTGGGGCGTGGTGTCGGTGTACAAAACGCCGCTGGATGCCCTGCCCGATTTATCGGATGTACAAGTAATTGTGCGCACCAGTTACCCGGGGCAGGCGCCACAGATTGTCGAGAATCAGGTGACCTACCCGCTAACTACCACCATGCTCTCTGTGCCTGGGGCGAAGGACGTGCGTGGCTTCTCGTTTTTCGGTGACAGTTTTGTCTACATTATTTTTGAAGATGGCGTGGACTTGTATTGGGCTCGTTCCCGAGTGCTGGAGTATTTGAACCAGGCACAAAGCCAATTGCCTGCGTCGGCAAAAAGTGTGTTGGGGCCCGATGCTACGGGCGTGGGCTGGATTTACCAATACGCGCTACGGGATACCACAGGCAATCTGGATGTGTCACAACTGCGGGCACTGCAAGACTGGTTTCTACGCTATGAATTGAAAACCGTGGAAGACGTGGCTGAAGTGGCTTCTGTGGGTGGTTTTGTGAAGCAGTACCAAGTCGAGATTGATCCGCAAAAATTGGCAGGGTATGGCATCACTTTGAACCAGGTCATTGAGGCGATCAACAACGCCAATCAAGAGGCAGGTGGGTCGGTCATCGAGTTGGGTGAGGCCGAATACATGGTGCGCGCCACGGGCTATCTTGAAAACCTTGAAGACTTTCGTGCAGTGCCTTTGAAAACCAGCGCAACCGGGATTCCCGTGCAACTGGATGAAGTGGCCCGCATTCAAACCGGGCCTGAAATACGCCGGGGCATTGGCGAACTGAATGGCAATGGTGAATCGGTGGGCGGCATCGTGGTGATGCGTTCGGGGAAAAACGCATTGCAAACAATTGACGCGGTGAAAGCGAAGCTGGAAAGCCTGAAACTGGGGCTACCTCAGGGCGTGGAAATTGTTGAGGTGTATGACCGTTCAACGCTGATCAACAATGCCATCGACAACCTCAGCTTTAAATTGCTGGAAGAATTCATTGTGGTGGCGCTGGTGTGTTTTGTGTTTCTGCTGCACTTCCGCTCGGCTTTCGTGGCGATTGTTTCCTTGCCATTGGGTGTGTTGATCTCCTTCATCGTGATGCAGCAGCAAGGGGTGAACGCGAATGTGATGTCCTTGGGTGGCATCGCGATTGCGATTGGTGCCATGGTGGATGCGGCACTGGTCATGATTGAAAACGCACACAAACATCTGGAGCAATGGGCTCACGACAATCCTGGCCAAAAACTTGAGGGGGCGGCACGCTGGCAGGTGATCGGCGACGCTGCTGTTGAAGTCGGCCCTGCGCTGTTTTCTTCTTTGCTGGTGATTACGCTCAGTTTCATTCCGGTGTTCACACTGGAAGCGCAGGAAGGCCGCCTGTTTGCGCCTTTGGCCTACACAAAAACCTATGCCATGGCAGCTTCTGCCGGCTTGGCAGTCACCTTGATACCGGTGCTAATGGGGTATTTGATCCGCGGCAAAATTCCAAGTGAGACAGCCAATCCCATCAATCGAGGTTTGATCGCCGCCTATCGACCTGCACTGGACGCGGTGTTGAAGTTTCCCAAAACTACCGTGGCTGTGGCCATGGTGTTGTTGGGCATCAGTATTTATCCACTTAGCCAGTTGGGCACTGAGTTCATGCCGCCGCTAGACGAGGGCGATTTGCTTTATATGCCTACTGCACTGCCTGGTTTGTCGGTGGGCAAGGCGGCCGAGTTACTGCAACAAACTGACCGCTTGATTAAAACTTTGCCTGAAGTTGAAAGTGTTTATGGCAAGGCGGGCCGTGCAGAAACTGCCACTGATCCGGCTCCGCTTGAAATGTTTGAAACCACCATTCAGTTCAAGCCCAAAGATGAATGGCGAGACGGTATGACGGCAGACATGCTGGTTGATGAACTCGACAAAATTGTTCGGGTACCCGGCTTAACGAATATTTGGGTGCCACCCATTCGCAACCGGATTGACATGCTGGCCACGGGTATTAAAAGCCCAGTGGGCGTGAAAGTCACGGGCCCTGATCTCGCCACCATCAATGAACTGTCAGTGCAGGTTGAAAAGGCGGTCAAAAATATTGAGGGTGTGAGTAGTGCCTTTGCAGAGCGGTTGACCGGTGGGCGTTATATCGATGTCGACATCGACCGCGACAAGGCTGCGCGTTATGGCATGAATATTTCTGACGTTCAGTCGATTATTTCAAGCGCAGTGGGCGGCATGAACATTGGCGAAACTGTGGAGGGTTTGCAGCGTTTTCCAATCAATGTGCGTTACCCGCGTGAATTGCGTGATTCCTTGACCCGTCTGCGTGCTCTACCTGTGTACACCGATTCTGGGCAGCGCATTGTGCTGGCCGATGTGGCCACCATTCAAATCACAGATGGCCCACCCATGTTGCGCAGTGAAAATTCACGATTGGCGGGCTATGTGTACATCGATATTCGGGGGCGCGACCTGCGTTCTGCGGTACTCGACATGCAAAGTGCGGTGGCCGAGCAAGTCAATTTGCCTGCGGGCTATTCCATGTCGTGGTCGGGCCAGTTTGAGTATCTGGAACGCGCGACCGAGAAATTGAAACTGGTGGTACCGTTTACTGTGCTGATCATTTTCGTGCTGTTGTACATGACCTTTAAACAGGTGGATGAAGCCCTGCTGATCATGGCAACCCTGCCTTTCGCATTGATTGGTGGTGCATGGCTGCTCTGGATGCTCGACTTCAATTTGTCGGTGGCCGGCGCAGTCGGCTTCATTGCACTGGCGGGTGTGGCAGCAGAATTCGGCGTCATCATGCTGCTGTATCTGAACCAAAGCTGGGCCAGCCGGGTGAAGCGCGGAAACATCAACGAAGAGGATTTGCTGGATGCGATCCGCGAGGGCGCTGTTCTCCGAGTGCGACCCAAAGCCATGACAGTTCTTACTATTCTTGCTGGGTTAATACCGATTATGTGGGGTACCGGTACAGGAAGTGAGGTCATGCAACGCATCGCAGCACCCATGGTAGGTGGTATGGTGAGTGCCCCATTGTTGTCCATGTTTGTCATTCCAGCGGTGTTTTTGCTGATCCGACGTGGACAAACCCGCAAACCTGCGTGAATTGGGTGTGTGCTGTGTAAACCCAGATTGAACTGTGACGTTGAGAAAGGTGCAGCTTGATTGCCAATATCCCAACCTCACTCACAGAAGGTCAACCAGCCATGTTCAACAAAAGCAGCAGGTCGCGCTCCCTGTCGTTCGATTCACATCGGCGGCAGGGCTCATTTCTGGGCAAAGCCAGTAAATTTCTTTTTGTAGTGTTCAGCCTCATGGTGGCTACCGCACTCACTTTGTTCGGGGTGTCCTCGTGTCAGGAAAAAGCCGCCGCCCAACAGGTGTTGGCGTATGCATCAAAGAACAATTGCGAATTCCGGTTTGAGGGAGTCGGCCATACCCTGATCGAAAACCACTGCGGCAACAATGCCGGAGTGTATTTCATGACACCTCAGGGCTTGCACACTGCGCCCTTAATTGATCCGGAAGTCAGCAGTCTGGTGAGCCAGCACGGTTGCGAAGCCCCCAACCAGTGCGTGTTCAATCTGGAAATGAAGACCCGTGCCATCAGTGGCCAGTTCGATTACACCATCAATGGCAAGCAGGGTTTTTACAGTTTTGAATGGCCTCGGGATGAACAACCGCGTTTGGTTGAAAGCAGTAGCACCTCCAATAAATCCTGATGCCTCATTATCTTCACTCTGGTTTTTAAGTTTCAATTCAGGTGAATCGGGTACATTACTTTCATCATGAAAGCCCGTGCCCTCACTTTTCTGCTTGTTCTGCTCTGCTTTGCCTCGGCGCTATCGCCCTTTGCGCATGCAGACGATGACAAACGTATTCGCCAACTGCAGCGCAGTGGCGAAATTCTCTCGCTTGAGCAAATTTTTGATCGGGCACGCAAGGTCAAACCAGGGCGCATCGTCGATGTCGATCTCGACAAAGACGATGGACGTTACATCTATGAAATAGAATTGCTTGAAAGCAGCGGCAAGGTGTGGGAAATGGAGTTCGATGCCCGCACGGGTGAACTTCTGCAACTGGAACAGGACGATTAAGCGCCATGCGATTGCTGTTGGTAGAAGATGACCCGGTATTGGGCGCACAGTTGCACAAACAACTGGGCAAGGCAGGGTACGCCGCTGATTGGGTGCAAAATGGCAACGAGGCCGAAGCGCAAGGTTGCATCGAACCTTATGATTTGGTGGTGCTCGACCTGGGCCTGCCAGGAAAATCAGGTTTGGATGTGTTGAAAGGCTGGCGTGCACAAGGCCTGAAGTTGCCAGTCATCGTGCTGACCGCACGGGGCACCTGGCAGGAAAAAGTGGAAGGTTTTAATGCCGGTGCCGACGACTATGTACCCAAGCCCTTTCAAACCGAAGAACTGCTGGCCCGCATTGGTGCCGTTCTGAAACGCGCCGTGGGCACTGCACCCGAGTCACTCAAGGCCAAAGGACTGCTGCTCGACGAAACACTGCAAACCGTGAAAGTGGACAATGAAGAACCCCAACAACTCACCGGCACAGAATTCCGCTTGCTGCGCTATTTCATGTTGCACCCCGGGCAGCCCTTGAGCAAAACAAGGTTGACCGAGCATGTGTATGAATACGACGCCGACAAAGACAGCAATGTGATGGAGGTGTATGTGAATCGCCTGCGCAAGAAAATCGGCGCGCAGTGGATACAAACCCGCAAAGGGCAAGGCTATGTGTTTGGCGAGCCCGCACCATGAATTCACTGCGCAACCGTTTGTCGTTTGGTTTGATCGTCAGCCTCATGGTGTTGTTACTGGCCCAGTGGTGGCTTTCATCAAGGGCCATTGAAAACCTGCTGGAAAAACAATTGCTCGACCAGTTGCAGCAAGACAGCGAAGCCTTGTTGGCCGGTGTTGAGTTTGATGCCACTGGTGCCCTGGCGTTGAGCACCAGCGGTTTGGTACCCGCCTATCAACAGCCTTATTCAGGTACTTACTTTGCCCTGCAACACCAGGCGGATGTTCGCTATTCACGTTCGCTTTGGGATGCTGATTTCAGTGTGCCAACACCCAGTGGTTCAGAAGTATTCACCATCCGCCAGCCAGGGCCCGACGGACAATACCTCTTGGTACATGCCCGCAATTACGAGAAAGACAATCAACAGTTCACCATTGCGATTGCGCGCGACATCACCCCATTGCGCAATAACCTGAAGCAATACCAGCTGGCCAACGCGGGTTTCTCGGCCCTCTTTTTATTGGCGTTGGTATTAATTCAACGCTGGATTGTGATCAACACTTTAAAACCGCTCAGTGGGGTGCAAGCTGCATTGGCCCGTTTGCAACAAGGTGAAATCACGCAGCTCGAATTTCAGGGGCCGGATGAAATCAAACCCTTGGTTGATGAACTGAACCGTTTGCTCACCGCGATCGATCAACGTTTGAAACGTTCCCGCGAGGGCATGGGCAATTTGGCCCACGCCTTGAAAACCCGGCTCGCCCGACTCTCACAACTCAGCGATGAATCAGACCGCAAACACTTTGTGCAAGAGGTTCAAGCGCTGACTGTTGAAGTCGCCCGTTTGATTGATCGGGAAACAGCCCGTGTGCGGGTAGTTGGTGATTTGCGTCCAGGCCAGCGCATCGATTTGTTCGAAATAGTGAATGCCTTGGTGAGCAGTTGCAAGTCACTTTACCGAGACAAGGCTTTGCATTTTGAAATTCTAGTCCCCAAAGGTACTACCTTGCTGGGTGATCGTGAAGATCTGTTCGAGCTGTTTGGCAATTTAATCGACAATGCGTCCAAGTGGGCCAACACCCAAGTCCTCATCTCACTGCAAGGCAGTACACTTGAAATTCGCGACGACGGTCCGGGCTGCCCTGCCGGCTTGCTGGCTGAAATCACGCAGCGAGGTTTTCGGGCCGATGAGAACACGCCAGGCAGTGGTCTGGGTCTGGCGATTGCGCAAGACATTGCAGGTACCTATGGCGCCGTGCTTGAATTCGCGAACAATGAGCCAGGGCTTGCGGTGCGTGTCACCTTCAAGCCCGGCACATTGATTTAAAACCAGTCTTTGTCAACCTTTAGCACTTTGCCGGTCTTCGCATCCAGGTCCACTTCCACTTCGCGGCCATCGGCGTTGACCACCTCCACTTCCCACTTCCAGCCTTTGGCATAGTCGCGGTCATCCAACTCCAGTTCAGTGACCACGCCAGGGGCCTCTTTCAGTGCAATTTCACGGGCCTGTTCGGCGCTGATCAAACCAAAAGCCTTTACGATCTCCGTGTCTCGTGTGGCGTTCGACCGATCGTCACCGGCATGCGATACCTTGGGCAAAGCAATCAAAGTGGCAAGCAGCAAAGCAACAGCCAAGGCAGACAGTGTAGGGGTAGGGCGACGAATCATGTTGTTTCTCCTGTGTGGGGTCAATGTGTACACAGTCTAGAAAAACAAGATGAATTGAAGCTGAAAATTCAAGCCAATAAAAATTAACTGAGTTGCTTGTGCAGCAAAGTCTGAATCTCGGAAATTTTGGGTGGTTTGGCTAACACTGCATCAATGTGCGGTATCACAGTTGTTTGTGCATCCAGTTGTTTACCCCATCCAGTCAACAAGGTCACAGGGCATTCTTTGTTGATGTTTTTCAAAGCCTCCGCTACTTGGCGACCATCCATACCTGGCATACCCAAATCTGTAATCACTGCATCGAATGGCGTGCCGTCATTCATCGCCTTGGAAAAAAGCTCAAGGCCAGCGGATCCCGAATTCGCAATTTGAACCCGATGCCCACAGGCTGTCAGTCCATCTCGAAGTGCATTCAACACTTTACTGTCGTCATCAATCAGCAAGAGATAAAAAGAATTCGACGGCTTATTGCTGGGTTCATCTTTGTGCACCGTACGTTTTTGTCGACATGCAGACGGCAGCAATATTCGCACTGAGGTGCCTTGTTGTTCCACGCTGTCAATTTCGATGGAACCACGCATGCGCTTCACAATGCCGTACACCATGGCCAATCCCAAACCGGTGCCACGCTCGCCTTTGGTGGTGTAGAAAGGTTCCAGGCAGCGTCGCCGAGTTTCCTCACTCATTCCCGTGCCCGTGTCTCGAATTTCAATCACAATCTGATCGTGATCATTCTTCTGTTCAAGTCGAGTCGCCAGCGTAATCGCCCCACCTTTTGGCATGGCGTCCACGGCATTAAAAATCAGATTGATCAGCGCCTCCCGCAATTCAGATTCTGCCGCATCGATTTCCGGAACATTGCTGTCATGCTCCACATTAAAGTCAATGGATATCCCATTGCGAAGTGGAATATCGTGCCATCTTGCTCTGGTCAATTCCATGGCTTGCTCGCACACAGTCCGCAAATTGACTTGACTCAGCTCGGTACCTTCCTCTCGTCTCCTTGAAAACTGTCCCATCCGGTCTACAGTTCTTGCCACATCATCAATCGCCAGTTGAATCGTTTTCAATTGCTTGATGCCGCGTTCACTCAAATTGGTTTCCGATCCCAGCAAGGCATCCGTGTACAAGGCCACGGGAGAAATCGCATTGTTGATGTCGTGTGCAATACCACCCGCCATCTCTGCCAATGCGCGCAGTCGTTCTTGTTGCAGCACCAGTTGCTGCGTGCGCTGCAAGTTCAAGTAGGCTTCCTGCAATTCTTGAAGCAACGCAGTTTGTGCCAATGCCAAGGCCACGTGTTCGGCGAGCTGGCGCAGAAACTCAAGTTCGTCGGGCGAGAATGCGTCCAGCCCTTTACGCGCTGTGGTAATAATGCCCAGTACTTTGCTCTCATGCATCAGGGGAGCAATCACCATACTGTCCAGTCCCGCCAGTTCGTGCATGCCCTCGCCTGTCAGGCACATGCTGCCACCCAAGTCCGGCTGGTACACAAACTCGCCCAGCAGTGCACGATCCAGATGAACTCCTCTGGCGGGAATCGACTCATGCAGGAAAAACCCGATTCGATTAGCAGAAACCTCTGTGACATTTCCCAGCGAGCGGAATGCGATGGTGCCGTCCTGTCGGGAGTACGACGCAGTCAGGCAAAAATCGGCAGGCAATTCTTTTTCAATGCTGTTGGTGACCACCTGGTAAATACTGTCCAGATCGTGGCGGTTGCCTATGGCTCGTGTAATTTCATTGAGCAAACTCATTCGAGTCAGCTGGGCATTGCTTCGTCGCTCAGCTTGTCGAATATGGGTCATGTCGGTCATTCCGCCAATCATGCGTATGCCTTTGCCCTGTTCGTCCCTGATCACATAACCTCGATCCATGACGTCCAGCCAATGCCCATTCGCATGTGCGAAACGATATTCATCTTGCCAGCTCTCGACGCTTGAATTAATTGCGGCAAGAATACTTTTAACAGCGCGTTCCCTATCCTCCGGGTGGATGCGGTTAATCCATGAGTCATTGCTGGGTTCAACTTTGCTTCGGTCAAAGCCAAACAGGTTTTCAAACCCTTCATTCCACCAAATCTCGTCCGTGACCAGATTCCAGTCCCAGATGCAATCTCTGGATGCGCTGGCCAACAACCGAAACCGTTCAGATCCTTCTTTCAGGGCTGCTTCAGCTTGTTTTCTTTCCGTGATGTCACGTTCAATTGCAACCCAGTGGGTGTACCAGCCAGTTTCGTCTGCAACCGGAACAATCTCCAATTCCAGCCAAAACATTTCGCCACTCTTGGTGTAGTTAATCAGTTCTTCACGAACTGGTTTCCAGTCCTTTAAGGCATTGTGTATGCGGTCCAATGCATCGCGCTGCGTGAGTTCTCCTTGCAAAATTCGGGGTGTTTTCCCGATGGCTTCTTCTCTTGAGTATCCAGTGCGTCTGACGAAAGCATCATTCACATAGAGAATTTTAGGACCGTCGCCATCCACAGGCTCGGCCTCCGTAATCAGCACAATGTCGTTGAGGCGTTCCACACAGGTTTCAAGCAACTTCAGTCGCTCGGCGTTGCGGCCTCGTTCCTCGGCAAACAGCAGATTCTCGAAGGCGAAAGACAAATTCTTCGCCACAGTTTTCAGCAACTGGCGCACTTCGTTGGTGAAAAAATGAACACCTGCTCCAAACAACACCAAGCTCGCCCGCAGTCTGCCCTGCGCATGAATGGGCAGTATGGCAAATGACTCAAGTCCTTCGTCAATGGCCTGTTTGTGCCACATTTTCGCTTGCGGTTCTTCGGCCACATTTTGGCAAATGTGCATTTTTCCGGCACGCAGGCGATCCACCAATTCATGATCGCGGGGCAAGGTGGTGGTCTTCATGATTTGCGAAACAAACTCTTGCTGAGAGCCGTCGGCGGCAGTCACTTTCAGATCGCTTAAATCCTTGCCAAATTCGCACACCCAAGCCAAGGGCAGTCCACCGAGCGAGCAAAACACGCTGCACACTTCTTGAAGCAATTTCTCGGGCTTGTCCAGGGTGGTCGTAATTTCGTTCACTCGGTGCTGGGCTTCCAGCAAGCGGTTCATGTGCATCAAGGTCAGTACCGCGAGCTTGGAATCGGTGATGTCCTGAAAGGCACCCTGTACCCGAACAATCTCACCTTTCTCGTTGCGCACAGCCTCGCCCACCACACGCGCCCAAATTCGTCGACCACTGGCCGAGCGCATTTCAGGCTCCAGCGCAAATGGAAGTCCTTCTGTTGAGCAGCGGGCCAGCGCAGCCTCTACAATTTTCTTCCACTTGCCGTGGTAATGGCGCAGGGCATCGTCATAGCTGGTGGGCAGTTGGCCTTTGGCAATTTCAAGAATGTCGAATACTTCTTCTGACCAGTAAAGCCGGGGCACCGGCCCCAATTCAATGGCCCACGCACCCAGTTTGGCCAGGCGACCGCCAATGCGCTGCAGCGCTTCGTTGCGTTTCAGTTTGTCTTCCGCTCGGCGACGCTCGGTCACATCGCGTTGAATCGATGCAAAGTAGGGCACCTCGCCGTTCGAGCTCACCACCGGCACAATGTCCATTTCAAGCCAGTGGGGCTTGCCACTTTTGCCATAATTGATCAGTTCAACATGCACCGATTCTTTCTTGAGCAGGGCAGCTCGAACTTTTTCCAGCTCGGCTTTGTCGGTCTCGGGGCCTTGTAACAAGCGCGGGCTTTTGCCAACCACTTCATCGCGGTGGTAGCCCGTTACTTTTTCAAAGGCAGAGTTCACATACACAATGCGAGGGCCTGGTGCATCAATTGGCGTGGCCTCGGTAATCATCACGATGTCATTGAGCCGTTCTATGCAGGCCCCCAACAATTCAGAGCGTTGCGGGTCAATTTTTTCGTCAATTGTGCTGGCCAACTCCAGGCTTGGTGTTTCCGCCACAGCAATGGCCACGTGCGGGTTGGTGTTGCTGCGGAGTATTGGCAGGGTCAGTGTAAACACGGCGCCCTTGTCGGGTGCGGACACGGCACTGATGTGGCCGCCATGCCGTTCAATGATTCGTTTGACATTGGCCAGACCCATGCCGTGCCCTTCAAAATCATGGGCATTGTGCAGGCGGTGAAAGGGCTTGAAAAGACCGTCGGCCCGGTCAGGGTCAAAACCTGCGCCGTTGTCAATCACCTTGATTTCAACAGCGTCATTCAGAATATTGGCTTCAACCACAATGGCTGGAAGTTCGCGGATCTGGCTGAATTTCAGGGCATTTGAAAACAGGTTGACAAACACCTGCTCTAGCAGCGATTCATCGCCTTCAATGTCGGGCAGTTTGGCAATACTCCAGTCGGCCTGTCGCAAACCTTCGGTCGATTCAACCAACGCCCGTGCTTTTTCCACTACCTCGTTCAACACCACTTGGTTGAACTTCAACTCGCCCGAGCCTAGTCGCGCAAAAGCCAGAAGATCAGACACCAGTTGACCACCGCGTGCGCTGGCCTCGTTGATACGCAGCAGGTAGCGTTGCTCCTGTTCGTCAAGCTTGCTTTGAGCCCGACGCGTCAGGCTGCCCGCAAATCCCTGAATAATGTGACAAAGCGAATTCAGGTCGTGAGCAACACGCCCGGCAAAGTGGTCCAGTTCATGGTTCATCTCCAGCAAGCGCGAATTGCTGCTGGAAAGATCGCGAATCAACTGCGTGTTCTGAAGTTTTAGTTTGCGCACCTCAATGGCACGGTTCACCACCGGCATCAACTCGCTGACTTTGAAGGGTTTCAGGATGTAATCCAGCACCCCAAGTTTCATGGCGTCTACCGCCGTTTTAATGCTGCCGTGGCCAGTCATCAGCACCGCACTCAAATCAGGATCGATTTGGCGCGCACGTTGCACCAGCTCAATGCCGTCCATGCCGGGAAGGCGCAGATCGGTGAGCAGCACGTCAAAGCTTTGGCTTTTCAGGTGCTTCAGGGCGGGGGCTGGTTCAGAAAACCCTTTGACTTCAAATCCCGCGTCCTGCAGTAGTGAGCACAGCGCTTCAAGTTGGGGTTTTTCATCATCCACGACGATTATTCGGAACTGCTCGAGCATCTAAAACTCCGGTCGTCGGCTAGGTTTAGCAGATTCGCTGATTACAATGTCTCACAATTACTGGATTTCCTTGAATGAATCAATACCCTCTTTTGAGAAACGCTTCATTGGCGTTTCCATTCGTCCTGATCTGGACCAGCGCCTTTCCCGCTGCAAAAATTGGTTTGATCGACAGCCCGCCACTGCTCTTTTTAACCTTGCGTTTTTTGGTGGCCGGGGCTTTGATGCTGGCCTGGGCACACTGGCGGGGAACACTTCGCAAGTTAACCCTGCAAGAGTTGGGCGTGTTGAGTGCCTTGGGTTTGTTGAATCATGCGCTTTATCTGGGTCTGAGTTGGACCGGCATGGGCAGCCTGTCCTCGGGTTTGTCCACCATTCTTATTAGTGCAAACCCTATTGTGGTTGCCGTGTTGTCTTCGTTTTTGTTGCGCGAACCCCTCACACGCCAAAAGGTGCTGGGTCTTGCTTTGGGTTTTCTGGGTGTGGCCTTTATTGTTCGCAACCGAATCGGCTCTACTACAGACACCCTTGAGGGTTTCTTGCTGGTATTGGCGGCTTTGTTAACCCTGGCTTTCGGTACCGTGCTGTATAAAAAATGGCCCGTGCGCACCGACATCGTCACCGGAACCGGTTTTCAGATCATTCTAAGTGGTCTGTTGCTGTTGCCTGTGGCGCTGTTCATGGAGGACTGGTCTGCAATCGCCTGGACTCCATCATTCGCAGGTGCGTTTGTCTGGCTCGTGTTGGTGGTGTCCATTACCGGTTATCAGCTGTGGTTCAACTTGCTGGAACGCGGCAGTGCCAGTGCCGCCAGCGTGTGGTTTTTCTTAACCCCCCCGTTGGGTTTGCTGGCAGGCGCATGGCTGCTGGACGAGCCTTTGAACTGGATTGATTTCATCGGCATTGTTCCTGTGGTTTTGGGGATTGTGTTGGTGACCCGGGCCCGCTAAAAAACCACAAAAAAAGGCGAACCGCGTGGGCTCGCCAAAACAGCAATTTAAGGTCGGAGATGACGGCGGGCTTGCTGAGCGCCCGTCAAGGGAAAACCAGAATCAGGAGTTGGGCAGCAACACGCTGTCCACCACGTGAATCACGCCGTTGGATTGGGTGACGTTCGCAATGGTTACCTCGGCCGTACCGCCTTTTTCGTCAACCAGCACCACCTTGTCGCCTTGCAGTTTTGCGCCCAGCGAGGCACCCGATGCTGTTTTCAAGGTGGCCATGCCGCCAGCCTGAACAATCTTGTTGCTCAAATCGGCCGCTGTGATTTTGCCGGGCACCACGTGGTAGGTCAGCACACCCTGCAGGGCCGACTTATTTTCTGGTTTCAGAAGAGTATCCACGGTACCGCTAGGCAGTTCTGCAAACGCGTCATTGGTGGGTGCAAATACAGTGAATGGGCCTTTGCCTTTCAAGGTATCGACCAAACCAGCTGCTTGCACGGCAGTTACCAAGGTGGTGTGGTCTTTTGAATTGACAGCGTTGTCGACAATGTCTTTGCTGGGCAGCATGGGCGCGCCACCCACCATGATTTCGGCATGGGCAGGCAGGCTAAAAGCGGCTGCTGAAACTGCAATAGAACCAATCAGGCTTGCTGTCGTGAGTTTTGATTTCAACATGTTTACTACCTCCAGTTGGAATTTCAAGCTACAAGATTTTCCAAACGTCCCGGCTGTTGAACCGAAATCGTTAACTGTTCGAGGCAGTTGTGCCCGCGAAGTTCAGCCTCCACGGGTTAAGTTTTGTTAAGGTTTGCAAGACGTAGTCAAGGGCTTTGTAGCCGGCCAATCACCGTTATTTCGCCTGTGGTGCTGGACCGGAACAGCACCACTTCACCGGAGTCAGGATAAACACCGGTCAGGGCAGTGGTGTTCACTTGGTGAGTAACATACAGCACTTTGTCGCCAGGTTGCAGTGTGGCAAGGTGTTCTTTCAACGCGGTGGTTTGATCCGCGCTGCTGCCCCGCCCCTGGAAAAACGAATTCAAGGCAGGAAGTGCTTGTACCTTGCCCAGATTCAACTCTTGCGCGGTGTCCAGGCACCTGCACCATTGGCTGGAGAAAATCGCGGTCAACTGGACTCCCTGGCTTCGAATGGCTTTACCCAGTGCCCTGGCTTCTTCCCGCCCTGCTGCACTTAAATTGCGTTGGGTTTTGCAGTTGCCCAGGGTAAAACCTTCAGGGTCACCAAAACCGGGTGCACTGGCGTGGCGCATAATCGCATGAACCCCAGGCTGTTTCCAAAGGTCCCAAACCTCGGCTTGGCTATGCCCCGAGGTTGAGAACAGAACGAGTGGGATTAAAACAAGAAATTGAGCAATTCGATGCTGCATGAATTCACCCTCTGGGATTGACCCAAGTGGACTGGTTGTTCAGTCCTTAAAACAAAAAAGCCAGTTTACACTGGCTTTTTTGTAATTCACTACTGGGTAGCAATACCAGGGCTTATCAGGCAGCGTTGGTTTTGGCACGCGCCATTTCTTCAAGCCGTTGACGCTTTGCTTTCGAACGCAGATTCAACAACTCAACCAGCAGCGAGAAGCCCATTGCGCTGTACAGGTAAGCCTTGGGCACGTGTTGGCCGAAGCTTTCGGCGATCAGCAGCATACCCACCATCATCAGGAAGGCCAGCGCCAATACTTTCACAGAGGTGTGTGCTTCAACGAATTCGCCAATTGATTTGGCAAACAGCATCATCACGCCCACGGCCACCATCACCGCAGCAATCATCACCTCGATATCGTCGGCCATACCCACCGCAGTAATCACGGAGTCCAAGCTGAACACAATGTCCAGAATACCGATCTGGATGATGGAGTACCAAAACAGTTTGGCACCGGTTTTCTGAATGGCCGCACCGGCTTCCAGCTCGTCTTCAACCTGGTGTGGCGCTTCCACTTCCAGGTAAATTTCCTTCGAGGCCTTCCATAACAGGAACAGGCCCCCGAAGAAGAGTACCAAGTCTCGCCCGGTGATTGCTTTTTCCATGACGGTAAACAAGGGTTCGGTCAAACCAATGATCCAGGACAGGGAGAACAGCAGACCCACACGAGTCGCCATTGCGAACATCAAACCGAACTGACGCACGCGGTCGCGAATGTCTGCGGGCAATTTCGACACCAACACGGTAATGAACACAATGTTGTCGATACCCAGCACGATTTCCAAAGCCGTCAAAATCGCAAAAGCGATCCAAACGTTTGGATCCATTAGTAATTCCATAAAACACCCCGTTTTTTAGTCAAATTCAACAGCCCGCTATTTTGCACCACATTTCGCATGGTGGGTGATCATTTCGTATTCTGACTGCTTATTGCCAAGCGATTTAACAACAAATTGAACTGGATCGGTTTGGCAAAATGATAGTTAAAGCCCGCGGCTACGGCCCGCTCAATATCACTGTCGAAAGCATAGCCTGTCAATGCGGCAATTTCGCATTGCTGATTGGGGCCAGTTGTGGCGCGAATTTTTTCAGCCACTTCATAGCCCGATAGCTTGGGCATGTCGATGTCCAGCAAAATAAAGTCATAAGGTTCAATCATCGCCTTGTTCAAGGCTTCTTTTCCGTCCCTGGCCACCTCAACCACATGCGCGTCTTTTTGCAAGAAGGTCTGGATCAGCTTGATATTCAGTGGTGTGTCGTCGGCCACCAGCACGCGCAAGGGCCTAACCGGCAAGATTCTCTCTTGGCTCTGACTGTCCAGCTGATGCTCGCGTTTCAGGGTGACCGAGAACATCACCTGGGTGCCTTGGCCTGGCTCTGACTCCAGCTGAATTTCTCCGCCCATCGCATTGACCAGGCTTTTTACGATTGACAAGCCAAGCCCAGTGCCGCCAAACCTGTTTTCCCGGTCGGTGTGTACCTGCGAGAACGGCTTGAACAGCAGTGATTGTTTCTCTTTCGGAATACCGAGGCCCGTGTCACCCACTTCAAAAGTGATCAGGTCTTCATTCGGGCTAATTTGAGTGTTGCTAACAGTTAGACTCACTTTGCCGTGAGAAGTGAACTTGATCGCATTAGATAGCAGATTTTGAAGGATTTGGCGCAGGCGGCCCATATCACCTGAGTAAATTTGGTGCTCTCCAAGCTTGTTGTTGAGCTCAAATTTCACCCCTTTCGATTCACACGTCAGGCGAGGCAGTTCGCTGCTGCCTTTCAGGAGTTGTTCCATCAAGAACGGTGAGTCAACCAGCTTGACCATGCCCGATTCCAGTTTCGAGAAATCCAGAATGTCGTTCAGAATGGCTGACAAGGTTTCAGAGGATTGCACAAGATAACCCGCCTGCTCTTTCAGATCGCCAGTTGGCAAGTCCATTTCAATCAAGCGTGCAAATCCCATGATGCCGTTCAATGGCGTGCGAATTTCATGGCTCATGGTGGCCAAAAAGCGGCTCTTCTCAGCGTTGGAGTCTTTTTCGGCTTTGGCGGCAATGGCCGTTTCCCGAAGCCTGCTCTCCAGCTCAAGTTGTACCGTGCGGTCCAGGTGGGTACCCACCACTCGGGTTGGTTTGCCGTCTTCATCCCGCACAATCAATGCTTTTGCCAAAATATGCACCCAATGCCCCTTTTTGTGGGCCATGCAAAATTCGGCTTCATAGGAATCTTTTTCGGGGTTGTCCAAAGCGTCCGCCAGTGCTTTCTTGGCCAACTCCAGGTCGTCGGGTGCAGTCAGGCGCTCCCAAGTGCCAAAGTCATTGCTTAGTTCATGGTCTTCGTAGCCGAGCAAGCGTTTCCAACTGGGTGAAAAATAGACCGTGTTGGTTCCCACTTGCCAATCCCAAAGGCCGTCTTGTGAGCCTTCCATGGCCAGCTTGAAACGTTCTTCGCTCTCGGCGAGGCTATCCCGAATTAGCCGTTCCTCGGTCACATCCTTGCACATCACGATAATGCCGCCCCGGTGCCCGTCAGGCTTCAGCCAAGGCTCGATCGCCCAGTCCAGCCAAATGGTGTGTCCGTCCTGGCTGGTCCACGGATCAGATGTGGCGGAGATACTCTCACCCGCCAAACCAGCCCTGTGTGCCTGGCGCCAGCGTTCATGCAGGTTGGGCACCACATCGTAGTGGTTTTTGCCCACCAGACTGCCCTTGTGACCCTGGGCAAATGTTTGCACCCAGCGCGAAGAGGCCGCCACATAGTTCATTTCGGTGTCAAACATCGCAATTGGAATAGGGGCCTGCACAATCAGCGCTTCAACCACCCAATAGCTTTCTTTGGCCGACTTCAGCGCGTGTTCAAGAAATTGGCTTTTTTCGTTCAGCCCGCGGGTCAAGTCCAGAATATCCCTGGAGATCGGCTGTAATTCCGTGGGGAGCTCTTTCATGGACGCTTCGAGCGCTTTGGGATCGTTTTTGCGCACCAGTTCCAGGTAGGCGCTGGCCTTGGCAGACAGGCTTCTGCCCAGTGCCAGCACCAGCAAAAGGGTGGCCACGGTGCCGATGATCAAGGCCACAATGGCACCGATCAATGCTTTCGAAATCGGCGAGGCCACAGCATCCAGCGGTGTGACCGTGGCTGAAATCCAGCCCAAACTATCGGTCTCAGCGCTGTTGTTGGGGGCAAAGGCCACCAGGTAGCTTTCGCCATCGCTCAAAGTTTCAATCGACCAGTTACTTTCGCCCGTGACTGCTTTCTGAAAAGCCGCCATGGCTGTCCAGGCAGTGCTGTCCTGAAAGTCGGCCAAATCCAGCCGGTTGCCCATTCTCAGGCTGCCGTCCTTCGCCAAAATCACCGTGGGGGCTGATGGGTTGATGGTGTTAAACACATCTTTTTCGATTTCAGCAATGAAATACTTCCAATCCAGATGAATGCCGATCACACCAATAATTTCATCCTGCTGGTTTTTCAGCGGGGTGGTGAAGTCAATGAACTGGTATTTTTCCTCAGCGCGGGCCGGTAGCAAGGCAGCCAGCAACGCGGCCTCGTGCACATCCATAATTGCGGGTGCAATTAGCCCCTGCTTGAACCACGGGCGCGCAGCCACGCTTTTTCCAACCAACAAGTTATCCAGTGCTGCCAGCACAGTGCCGTCCGGGGCCGCCACACCAATCCACAAATAGCCTGGCGTATGCTCTCGCATAATCTGCAATAGCTTGGTTTGTTCTTCAGCCGTGTAATTTCCAAATGACTGCTCAATACGGCTGGTGTAGACCAGGTCTCGCAGGTGCTCTTTCAAATGGCGGTCCACCGATTGTGCAATTTGCTCGGTTTGTGCCAACGCATTCACCCCGGCCTGATTGATGGTGTTGTTGCGCAATATCCAGTGCGCGGTAATGGCCACCGGAATGGAGAGCAAAAACAGCGCAATCAAACTACCCACGATCAAGCGGGTGGTAAAGCTTGAGCGAATATTGAAATTAAGCATGAAGGGGAATGTGTGGAAATGGTGGATGGCTCACTGTAACTCAGGCAGCGACACGGCTCAATCGTTAAACGAGCCCGATTAGTCTGGTTTATCAAGGGATTGAATCAATTTCAGCTGGATTGTGCTGATGACTCGGTAATTAACAATTCAAAGGTAGTATTGCCCTCAATGTTTCATCGTGACTGGAATCATCGGAATTGGACTCAACGGATTTGTTAACCCGGGCAGTGGGTATTGTGGCTTTTGGTTTGAGCATTGCGGGGTTCTGTGTCATTTCAGAACGCGGAACCAAGCTCTTGTTTGCGCTGTCGTCCATGGCGTGGGGCCTTCAGTACTACTTGTTGGGCGTACACACCGGCTTTTTGATCATGTTGCTGACTGGGGTACGCCAAGCCGTCACCATTTATTCCAATGTCATGGGGCAGCGTTTGCGCCTGGTACTGGTGCTGGGGTTCAGTGGTCTGGCCATCGCCATTGCCGTGTTCACCTGGCAAGGTTGGCTGGCCAGTTCCTTGCCCTTGTTTGCCACCTTGCTGGGTACCTGGGCCTTGTTCATGATGGGCAATGTGGGCATGCGCAAAGCCACCTTGGCCACCAATGCCCTGTGGGCCGTGCATGGCTACCTTTTCGATTCCTGGGAGCTGTGCCTGACCATGATCGTGATCACCGTGGCCAACCTGTATGGTTTGTATCGTTTGCGCGGGGCTACTGTGGTGCCTTGAGCAACAGCCAAGTATCCAATTCGCAACGCTTTACGCCATTTCCCTGCTAAAATGCAGCTTGTTTTCAAACCCTTGCATCCTATAGAGGCCCCGCGATGAACACGCGCCCCGCTTCTTCGTCTGCCGAGCACAACAGCCTTGTTGTCAACGGCGCTGCAGTCGAAGCCCAACTCCGTGAACTCCTTCAAAAACGCATCCTGATTCTGGACGGTGCAACCGGCACCATGATTCAGCAGTACAAGCTCACGGAAGCCCAGTACCGGGGCGAGCGTTTCGCTGATTTTCACCGCGACATCAAGGGCAACAACGAATTGTTGGTGCTGACCCAGCCAGCCATCATGACCGAAATTCATGAGCGGTACCTGGCCGCTGGCGCTGACATTCTTGAAACCAATACCTTCGGTGCCACCACCGTGGCGCAGGCCGATTACGACATGGAACACCTCGTCGACGAGATGAACCGTGAAGCGGCCCGCCTGTGCAAGGAAGCGTGCATCAAGTACTCCACGCCCGACAAACCCCGGTTTGCTGCAGGCGCTTTGGGCCCCACGCCCAAAACCGCGTCCATCAGCCCCGACGTGAACGACCCCGGTGCACGCAACATTACCTTTGATGAACTGGTCGCCACCTATTACCAGCAAACCAAGGGTTTGGTGGAAGGCGGCGTCGACCTGCTGCTGGTCGAAACCATTTTCGACACGCTGAACGCCAAGGCCGCGCTGTTCGCGATTGATCAGTATTTCGAAGACTCCGGCAACAAATTGCCCATCATGATCTCCGGCACGGTTACCGATGCCTCTGGCCGCGTGTTGTCAGGCCAAACCGTTGAAGCCTTCTGGAACTCCGTTCGCCATGCCAAACCCATCACCATTGGCTTGAACTGCGCGCTTGGTGCTTCGCTGATGCGCCCCTACGTGGCTGAACTCAGCAAAATTTGCGACGTGCCCATTTGCGTGTACCCCAACGCCGGTTTGCCCAACCCGATGAGCGACACTGGTTTCGACGAAACACCGGAAATCACCTCCAGCCTTGTGAAGGAATTCGCAGCAGCGGGTTTCTTGAATGTGGCCGGTGGTTGCTGCGGCACCACGCCCGATCACATTGCAGCCATTGCCAAGGCGCTGGAAAACCAGAGGCCCCGCACCATTCCCACCGTGGAACCCAAGTGCCGCTTGTCGGGTCTGGAGCCACTGAACATCGATGACAACAGCTTGTTCATCAACGTGGGCGAGCGCACCAACGTGACTGGTTCAAAAGCATTCGCCCGTATGATTTTGAATGAGCAGTACGACGAGGCGCTGAGCGTGGCCCGTCAGCAGGTTGAAAACGGCGCACAAATTGTGGACGTGAACATGGACGAAGCCATGTTGGATTCCAAAGCCGCCATGGTGAAGTTCCTGAACCTCATGGCGTCCGAACCCGATATTTCACGCGTGCCCGTGATGATCGACTCCTCCAAATGGGACGTCATCGAAGCTGGCTTGAAGTGCGTGCAGGGCAAGGCCGTGGTCAACTCCATTTCCATGAAAGAAGGCGTTGAGGAATTCAAACGCCAGGCCAAGTTGTGCAAGCGCTATGGTGCTGCGGTCATCGTCATGGCCTTTGATGAAAAGGGTCAGGCCGACACCTACGCCCGCAAAATCGAAATTTGCGAACGCGCTTACAACATTCTGGTGAACGAAGTCGGTTTCCCGGCCGAAGACATCATCTTCGACCCGAACATTTTCGCAATCGCCACCGGCATTGAAGAGCACGACAACTACGGCAACGACTTTATCGAGGCCACCGGCTGGATCAAGAAAAACCTGCCACACGCCAAGATTTCAGGTGGTGTGTCCAACGTGTCCTTCAGTTTCCGCGGCAACGAACCTGCCCGCGAAGCCATTCACACCGTGTTCCTGTATCACGCCATTAAAAACGGCATGACCATGGGCATTGTGAATGCCGGCATGATGGGTGTTTACGATGAACTGGAACCTGAACTGAAGGCCCGCGTGGAAGACATTGTGCTGAATCGTCAGCCCAATTTGCCAGCCAACGATCCCGACTTTGGCAAATCAGCCACCGAGCGAATGATTGAATTCGCAGGCACCCTGAAAGCGGGTGGCAAGAAGCTGGAAGAAAACCTGGAGTGGCGCAACCAACCGGTGCAAAAGCGCCTGGCCCATGCGCTGGTACACGGCATCACCAACTTCATTGTTGAGGACACCGAAGAATGCCGCGCTGAAATTGCAGCCAATGGTGGTCGCCCCATCAACGTAATTGAAGGCCCGCTGATGGACGGCATGAATGTGGTTGGTGACTTGTTTGGCGCGGGCAAAATGTTCCTGCCGCAGGTTGTTAAAAGCGCCCGTGTCATGAAGCAGGCGGTGGCCCACCTGATTCCTTACATCGAGGAAGAGAAAAAGCAACTGGTGGCCGCCGGTGGCGATGCCAAAGCCAAAGGCAAAATTCTGATTGCTACTGTGAAAGGCGATGTGCACGACATTGGTAAAAACATCGTGACCGTTGTTCTTCAGTGCAACAACTTTGAAGTTGAGAACATGGGTGTGATGGTGCCCGCCGAGCAAATTCTCGCCAAAGCCAAAGAAATCAATGCCGACATCATCGGCTTGTCAGGCCTCATTACGCCTTCACTTGAAGAAATGGCCTATGTGGCTTCTGAAATGCAACGCGACCCCTATTTCCGCGACCGTGGTATCCCATTGCTCATCGGTGGCGCCACCACCAGCCGCGTGCACACCGCTGTGAAAATTGCACCGCATTACGATGGCCCCACTGTCTACGTTTCAGACGCCAGCCGTTCTGTGGGTGTGGCCTCGAATTTGTTGTCGGATGAATCGGCCGACACGTTCAAAGCCGAATTGAAAACTGAATACGAACGTGTACGCGAACAGCATGCCAACAAAAAGGCAGCGCCGGTACTCAGTATCGAGGAGGCGCGTGCCAACAAGCCAAAACTGGATTGGGTCGATTACACACCACCGAAGCCCAAGTTCATCGGCAAACGCTACTTCAAGAATTACGATTTGGCTGATATCGCCCAGTACATCGACTGGACGCCGTTTTTCCAAACCTGGGATTTACACGGCGGTTATCCCCGCGTGCTGGAAGACGAACTGGTGGGCGAAGCCGCCCGCAAAGTGTTCGAAGACGGCCAAGCCATGTTGAAAAAATGCATTGAAGGTCGCTGGTTGCAAGCCAATGCGGCGGTGGCGTTTTACCCGGCCAATACCATTGATGATGACACCATCGAGGTGTACACCGACGACACCCGAGCCCAGGTTTTGTTCACATACAATCCCGGACGCCAGCTGGGTGTGAAGCGAGAAGGCGTGTTCAACAAATCACTGGCCGATTACATCGCCCCCAAGGGCGTGAAACAAGACTATATCGGTCTCTTTGCGGTTACCGCAGGCATCGGGGTTGAAAAAAAGGAATCGCAATTCCAGGCAGCCCATGACGACTACAGCTCGATTATGTTCAAGGCCATCGCAGACCGAATGGCTGAAGCCTTTGCGGAGTGCATGCACCAGCGTGTGCGAAAAGACCTTTGGGGTTATGTAGTCGATGAAACTTTGAGCAATGAAGAACTCATTGCAGAGAAGTACCAGGGTATTCGTCCTGCCCCTGGTTACCCCGCCTGCCCAGAACACACCATCAAGAAAGCCATGTTCGAGGTCATGAACTGTGGCGAAATCGGGATGTCACTGACCGAGAACTTTGCTATGATGCCTGCGGCCAGTGTCAGCGGATTTTATTTTAGTCATCCCCAGAGCCAATACTTCAACGTGTAACACCTCCAGACAATGGGTTGCCGGCCGGTAATCCGCTGTCTGGAACTTGCCGCCGGTTTTTGCCACACAAGACATCAGTAGATTAGCGAACTGTCTTCTCAGGTCCGCATTTTTCTTGACTGGGTCCGCACATGCTGGCAAATCAAGTGCTTACCGATTGGTTGGCGATACATCAAGCAGTCGGTCTGAACTCTGCCATGCAGGGGTGGCTGTATGCCCTGTCAGTCGGCCGCAACTATCTGTTAAGTGCCGATGAATGGGCCATGCTGGGGTCAAATTCCCGGCAAACACCGGTAGTACCTGCCTGCCTTCAAAACACGGCTATTTCCACCAACACGCGCCTTGAACTGAGGCAACAGCTACCCCGCAACAGCGAGCGCTTTGTGATCGTTGGTGGGGGGCCAGTGGGACTTATGCTGGCTGTGGCCTTGAAAAAATTATTTGGCCCCCGCATCGTGCTTCATGTTCTGGAAAACAGAGTCAACAGCGAAGGTCAGGGCACTGCTTTCACAAGAAGTTGGCCTATCAACATTCCTGTCAGCGAATTCATGTTTTTTAATCACCCTTCAGGAATCAATTCTGTGGCTCCTCTGGGCGAGTATCTGCCATGGACACTTCGCGAACTGGAAGGTTATCTGTTGTCACTCGCACAAAGTCTTGATTGTCAGCTTGTCTACTCAAATGAAAAAACTGAAAACCTGTTGTTGCAGTTTCAGCCAGATCTCGTATTCGATGCAACAGGTGGGCGATGGCGGGCAAAAGGTCAACTGAAAAAAGAGTGCGAGGTGGTCTTGTGCAGTTCAGATCTGGAAACTGTTCAAGGTTATTGCGCCTTTGGCGTAAATCCCGTCGCAATAGCCCCCAGCGATGCGCGCAACCTGGCGGTTTCGGTTTACGACAACGGGGACTGTCGACCAACTTTGAACGGTGTGCCGCTCTCCAGCTGGATGTTGAAAATTCGAGGCATTCCCCGGCACCTGGGTCCTGTTTTGATCGAAAAAATTCGCACGATCAATCACGACAATTGGATTTATGTATGGCCCACGCATTTGAGCTCAGGAGAATGGATCGCCTTTTTTGGGTTAAGGCAGAATGACGCTTGGCTGCTTCAAGACGAAATCAGGGAACCGCTTTCCTTTGATCAGGTAAGGGATAACTTGTCAAAGCTGTCCGACCCAAGGTGGAAAATCATAGTGAAGGTGCTGGCTTCGGGCGCCGTTGGGCATCACTCCGAATGCAGGGTAGACCCACCGTTTCTCTGGGCTCCACATTTGTACATTGGCGATGGTTCTGGGTGGCCGCATCAGCAGGGTGTTCCAGTGATACCAGTTGGCGACAGTTTGTTTCACGGGCATCCCCAAGTGGGCAATGGTTTGGGCTCGCACCTCAATATGATTAACCTTTTGATTCAGCAACTGCAACGAAGCAACGGTTAATGTCGTAAAGCCTCAATTTTCAATCGCATTGAGCGAAAACTCGGAACCATCTTCTTGGGAGCAACACATACAGTAGTCAGCAGTAATCTAATCGGTGACAGGCGTGCAAACAAAAAAGTTACTTTCTTCAATTAATGAGTTTGCCCGCCTCGCGTCAAACCGATCGGAGTTGGTGGGTGCATGCTTTGTTCTGGTAATCATCGTCATGATGGTTATTCCCCTTAGCCCGGTACTTCTGGATATTCTGATCGCCGTCAATATCAGCGCCACCATCGTGCTCGTAGTCAGTGCGATGTTGCTCGAAACTCCCCTCAAGTTTTCATCTTTTCCCGCCATTCTCCTGATGACTACGCTCTTCAGGTTGGCTCTTACCATTTCCACAACAAGACAAATTCTGTTGGAGGCGGACGCCGGTCACATCATCCAGACGTTTGGAGAATTTGTGATTGGGGGCAATGTCACCGTCGGTCTGATCATGTTTTTGATTCTGGCCATCGTGAATTTTCTCGTAGTGACGAAAGGATCTGAGCGAGTGGCCGAGGTGGCCGCCCGATTCTCGCTCGATGGTATGCCGGGTAAACAAATGTCGATTGACAGCGACCTTCGCGCGGGCAACATCACGCAAGCTGAAGGCAAGCAAAAGAGAGCCATGCTCGAGAAAGAGTCGCAGTTATTTGGGGCCATGGATGGCGCAATCAAATTTGTAAAAAATGACGCGATCGCGGGCTTGATCATTACAGCGATCAACCTGATCGGTGGGATCGCAATAGGCATGTTGCAAAAAGACATGACCCTGTCCCAGGCAGGTTCGATCTATTCAGTGTTGACAGTGGGTGATGGACTCATTGGAATCATCCCATCGTTGCTAACTTCTGTCGCAGCGGGTTTGATTGTGACCAGGGTTACAAAAGGCGAAGCCGATGGATCAAGCACCGCCCAAGACATGAAGCGATTGTTCCTCGCTGGCGGTGTTGCTTTCAATGATATGAAAGACACGAAAGATGAAAGCCGACGTGTCGAGTTGAAGTTGGTGTTTTACGGCGTTGATGAGCGCCCCGAAGATGCTGCAAGCTATATGGGAAAATTTCAGGACGATCCCGCCGACCGATGCAGAATTTAGTGCGGTTTGACTCGGGAGTTTAAATGGGGGCTTTCGAAGTTGTCGATTACGAGGGACTTAGATACTTGTGCTCCCGTTCCACAGGGGTGGTGCAAGGGCATATTTGTCTCGAAGCGCCACATGTTCCGGTAGTTCCTTATTTGAAGGCCGCCTTGAGCACCGTGCTTCTGGATGATTGCTTCTCTGGCGCTCGCAATATATTGCTTATTGGCCTTGGTGCCGGCGTGGTTCCGCGGTTTATTCTTCGAAACTTTCCAAGCTGGCATGTCACTGTGGTTGAAATTTGCCCAGAGGTGATTGACACGGCAGTGTCACATTTTTATTTTCCGAAGACTCATCCGAGGCTGACCGTTGTGTGTGGCTGTGGAGATGAGTATATAAAAACCTGTAACCGCACTTTTGATTGGATCTTTGTTGATGGGTTCGATCAAGAAGGACTGGTTGGACCACTCTTGAGTTCTGACTTTATTCAGAATTGCCGGCGCACACTCAACCCTTCGTCTAGTCTTGTAGTCAATTCAATTGCCTTACATGAGAATTCAACAACTGTGTCGATGCGATTGCAGGGTGGGTTGGGTCGCCAAGTGCATGTCATTGAATTAACAGAGACGCCCAATTTCCTATCGCTTGCATTGCCCTTCGGGTTCTCTGCCACTCCGAAAGAGACTCTTTTTTCACGGGCAGGACGATTAAAGTTAATTTCCGGGCTTGATTTATCCTCCGAGCTTGACCGCTTGCCCTGTAGTGCCCTTTAGTTTTGCAACTTCACAGCACAGTAGTCAGCCTTTTATCCTGATTGGTGCATGTTGATTTGACAGGTTTCGGTAAACGGTCAATAATTCAAACAAACGTTTGATTTATGAATTCGGGGGAGACCGGAGTGAGACTAAGCCAGGAACACAAAGAACTACAACGCACCATCGAACGCTTTGTGGAGAATGAAATTAATCCGCATGTGGCTACCTGGGAAAAGGAACAAATGTTTCCCGCCCATGAGCTGTTCAAAAAGATGGGTAATCTTGGCTTGCTGGGACTGACCAAACCAGAAGAGTTTGGCGGCATGGGTTTGGACTACAGCTATTCCGTGGTGTCGGCGCAAGCTTTGGGAAAAATCCATTGTGGCGGTGTGCCCATGGCAATCGGCGTTCAGACCGACATGGCCACACCCGCTTTGGCGCGGTTCGGCAGCGACGAGCTGCGCCGTGAATTTCTGGCCCCCGCCGTTGCGGGCGATATGGTGGCTTGTATTGGTGTTTCTGAACCCGGCGCAGGGTCGGATGTGGCAGGTGTCAAAACCACCGCGCGCAAGGATGGCAGTGACTACATCATCAACGGCAGCAAAATGTGGATTACCAACAGTTTGCAAGCCGACTGGATTTGCCTGTTGGCCAACACCAGCGAAGGCAAGCCCCATCAGAACAAATCACTGATCATTGTGCCCATGAAAACACCGGGCATTACGATTGAGAAGAAGATTCACAAAATCGGCATGTGGGCATCCGACACGGGTCTTATTCACTTTGACAATGTGCGTGTACCACAGCGCAACTTGATTGGTATGGAAGGCGCAGGCTTCATGTACCAAATGATCCAGTTTCAGGAAGAGCGCCTGTGGGGTGCCGCCAACAGCATCGAAGGCATGATGCATGTGCTGAACGAAACCATCAACTACACCCGCCAACGCAACTTGTTCGGCAGCACCGTGCTCGATCAACAGGTGGTGCATTTCACATTGGCTGAATTGAAAACTGAAATTGAGGCCTTGCGTGCCTTGGTGTGGCAGGCCACTGAAGAATACGTGGCTGGTGGGGAAGTCACCGAGCTGGCCAGCATGTGCAAACTGAAGAGTGGTCGCTTGGTGCGCGAAGTCGCTGACAAGTGTTTGCAATTCTGGGGCGGCATGGGTTTTACCTGGGAAAACCCGGCTTCGCAGCTGTATCGCGATGGCCGACTGATTTCGATTGGTGGCGGTGCAGACGAAGTCATGCTGGGCATCATCTGCAAATTCATGGGTATTTTGCCGGGCAAGAAAAAGAATGCCTAGGATCAAAAAACTGCTCATTGCCAATCGCAATGAAATCGCACGCAGAATATTGCGTGCAGCCAAACCCATGGGCATCGCCACAGTCGCTGTCTATTCCGAGGCCGACGAAAAAGCCATGCATGTGCAAGAGGCTGACGAAGCCTATTGCATTGGCCCGGCACCCTCGCTTGAATCGTATTTGCGCATCGACAAACTGATAGAAACAGCGCTGAAAGCCGGTGCAGATGCCATTCACCCTGGCTATGGTTTTGTATCGGAAAGCCCTGCCTTTGCACAAGCCTGCGTGGACGCGGGAATTACCCTGGTGGGCCCCACGCCACAGGCGATCGCTGATATGGCCGACAAGGCCCGTGCCAAAGAAATTGCCCAACAGGCTGGTTTGCCGTGTATTCCGGGCTTCAGCGAGCCCAACGCAAGCGTAAGCGACCTGATGGCCGCAGCGCAGCGCATTGGCTACCCGGTCATGATCAAGGCACTGGCAGGTGGCGGTGGTCGCGGCATGCGTTTGGTGATGAATGAATCCGAGTTCGCATCGCAACTGCACTCCGCACAGCTGGAGGCGAAAAATGCCTTCAACGACGATCGGGTCATGCTTGAGAAAGCAATCATCAATCCGCGTCACATTGAAATTCAGGTGCTGGCAGATACCCACGGCCACGCCGTTCACTTGGGTGAGCGTGATTGCTCCGTGCAACGCCGGCATCAGAAAATTGTTGAAGAAGCGCCCAGCCCTGCAGTGAGTGCAGAACTGCGCGCACGCATGGGTGAAGCCGCATTGAAACTGGTGCGTGCCACCAGTTATGTTGGCGCCGGTACAGTCGAGTTTTTGCTCGACGCAAACGGCGATTTTTATTTCATTGAAATGAACACGCGCCTGCAGGTAGAGCATGGTGTGACCGAAGCCATTACTGGAATTGATCTGGTGCAATGGCAACTGCGCATTGCATCGGGTGAACACCTGACACTTCAACAAGACAACATCACATTCTTTGGCCACGCGATTCAAGGCCGCCTGTGTGCTGAAGACCCAGCCCGCGATTTCATGCCGCAAACAGGGCCAGTGCTCGCCTGGAGGCCCGACGAAAACAGCCGCTGCGACCATGCCCTGCAAGAGGGCGGCGAAGTCAGCCCCTGGTACGACAGCTTGCTGGCCAAGGTCATTGTGCATGGCGAGAACCGCCTGGCTGCCTGCGAAAAGCTGGCCGACTCGCTGAAACGAACCGTACTCATCGGCTTTGAACACAACGCACTTTATTTGCAACGCATCGCCAGCCACCCTGTTTTTCAGGGTGGCGATTTTGGCACCGGGTTTTTGGCCCAACACGCCGATGAATTACTCAAACCCCAACACTTCATGGCCGAATGTGCAGTGGCGGCCGTATTCCTGGCGTATGCCCAGCAGCAAAACCACGCCGCCTGGCCAACACCTTTGACAGGTTTTTCAAGCACACGCGCGTTGCCACGGCCCTTGAAACTCAAGGTGCAGGGCAAGTCCCTGAATTTGAAAGTCAGCAGCAACAACAATAGTTATGAGGTCGATGGGCTTGGTGATGAAGCAGTAGTGCTCGAACACTGGCAGTGCATGACGACGCAGCAAGGCAGTGTCACCATTCAATCCATGGTGAACGACCAGTCCGCGCAATACACAGTCACTCAATCCAACAGCGGTGTGTGGGTTCAACAGGGGCTCAACCCGCAAGCTCTGCATGTGGATGATGAAACCCTGCTAAGCGCCTCAGCCTTGGCAGAAGGTGTGTTTCAAGCTGTGGTCAGCAGCCCCATGAACGGCAAAGTAACCCAAGTACTGGTTCAGCCCGGCCAACAGGTTGAGGCAGGCACTGTGTTGGTGTGCCTGGAGGCCATGAAAATGGAACACCGCATCAGCGCCAAAACAGCAGCGATTGTGGAACAGGTGCACATCAAGGTGGGTGACCAGATGAAGCAGAAGCAAGCCATGGTTCAGCTAAGCCCGATTCATTAATCACAAACAATAAACAAACGCGGTTGGAGGAGACATCATCCATGGAAGATTTTTTCCGCTCGGTGGAGCGATTTGTCAACGAGCAGATCAAACCCCACATCAACGACTGGGACGAAGCCGGGGAATTTCCGCGTGAACTCTACAAGCAGGCCGGCGATATGGGCCTGCTGGGCTTGGGATATCCTGAAGAAGTTGGCGGCTTTGAATGCACGCTGGCCGAGCGACTGCGCCTGTCCAATCTCGTGTGCTCCGCAGGCAGCGGCGGATTACTCGCGGGTTTGTTCAGCCACAACATCGGTCTGCCACCCTTGCTCAATCACGGCGGTGAAGAACTGGTGCAAATGATCGCACCCGCAGTGTTGAAGGGTGAAGCCATCAGTGCGCTGGCCATTACCGAGCCGTCGGGCGGATCCGACGTGGCCAACCTGAAAACCAAAGCCGACTTGTTTCAAAAAGACGGCGTACCCCACTACCGAATCAACGGTGAAAAAGTATTCATCACCAGCGGCGTGCGTGCCGATTGGCTGACCGTGGCGGTGCGCACAGGCGAACCCGGTGCCCGCGGCATTTCGGTGCTCATGGTACCCGGCAATGCCAAAGGCCTGACACGCAGCCCGCTTAAAAAAACAGGTTGGTGGATGAGCGACACCGCCAGCATTTATTTCGACAATGTCGAAGTCCCTGCAAATTACCTGGTTGGCAAGGAAGGCAAAGGTTTTCGCATCATCATGGAAAACTTCAACACCGAACGTCTCATGTTGGCAGGCGCCTGCGTCGGCTTTTCGCGCGTGTGCCTGAACGAGGCACTGGACTGGGCCCAAAACCGCCAAACCTTCGGCAAGCGCCTGATCGAGCACCAGGTGATCGCCCACAAACTGGCTGACATGCGCATGAAGATTCGGGCCACCGAGGCCTGGTTCGATGAAACCATTGCACGTATCGACCAAGGCGACATCAATGAAGAACTGGTGGCCGACATTTGCCTGCTGAAAAACCAGTCCACTCAAACGTTGCAACATTGTGCCAATGAAGCGGTTCAAATTCTGGGGGGTATGGGTTTTATGCGGGGAAGCTCGACCGAACGCATCTATCGCGAGGTCAAAGTGATGTGCATTGGTGGCGGCGCAGAAGAAATCATGAAAGAACTGGCGATACGACAGCTGGCGTGGTGATGCAAATTACCCCCCGAAAGAGTTACACTAACTGGCTGAATTAAAAAGAATTAGATTCAATCGGCGTTCCCCTGAGAGTGCTTTACATGCGACAAGTCAGGATTTGTAAGTACAACACTTACAAATAATGTTAAACATTGTTAATTATTAGGAAATATTCACATCCATTTCCTGATTGCGGCCAGTAAAACTCTCACAAGGCGAAATTTTTGCCGAACTTTTAAATAAACACACCATTGTCGGAGAATGCACTGTGGCTAATATCACTGGAATTATCAAAAGCGTGTTGGGAGAGGTTTCTGTAACCCGTCCCGACGGTGAACAAGTCCTTCTGAAAGAAGGCGACATTATTTCTGCTGGTGACACCGTCACCACCAGTGCCGAAGGTTCTGCTTACATCGAATTTCCTGGCGCTGAAGGCCAGAAAGCCACCGAAGGTATTCTGCAATCCAATGCAGTAGCCACATTGAAAGAAGGCGAAAACGGCGCGGAGTTTGAAGTGGCCGAAGGCGAATTCGAACTGCTGACCGAAGGCGAAACCGTTGCAGTAACCGGCGCAGGCGGCATGTTCGGTTTGTTTGGCGCAGGCTTGGCCGCTGGTGGCCTGGCCGGTCCATTGGCCGCAGCAGCCGGTGCAGCATTTGTACTGGGCAGCGATGACAGCGACGGCGGATCAGGCGGTGGTTCTTCAGGTGGCGGTTCCGGCGAAGAAGTCGCAGGTGCACTTGAGCCAATCACCGATGCAGCCGGCCCAGCCTCCCCTGCACTTGAAGAAGTCCTGGACGCCCTTTCACCCGTAACCACAGTTGTTGATGCTCCCGTAGGTGCCCTTGCACCTGTGACTGAAGCACTTGACCCCGTTCTGGAAGAAATAGCGCCTATCACCGATGCATTGGAACCAGCACTGACACCGGTCAACGACACCTTGAGCGATGCACTGACCGGTTTGGCACCAGTGACCGACTCTCTGGATCAAAACGTAACCCCAATTACAGAAGCCGTTGAAGAAGCCTTATCACCCGTTATTGATGTGGTGTCCGGTGTAGTGGACACCTCACCTGTGAACCTGAACGTAGTCGCCGAGCAACTGGGTGGTGGTCTGAGCATGGTTTCTCCACAGCTCGCAGACGGCGTGGCGCAGGTGGTTGGTCAACTCGACCCCGTGCTGGCTCCCCTGAACGACGGTTTGACTCAAGGTTTTGATGCAGCAACCCCGTTGTTTGATGGCCTGGCCACAGCAACCGACGCGCTGCCGATGGTTTCTCAGCCCCTGGCCGATGGCCTGAACCAGGCTTTCGACGCACTCACCCCAGTCACCGATCCTTTGATCGCAGCTTTGTCAGGTGGCTTGCCGCTGCCAGGCGGTGACGGTGGCGGTGCAGCCGGCCCCACAGGTACACCCTTGGATGCTGTCTTGGGCCCCGTGACTGACGCCCTGGGTGGCGCTGGCGGCGGCGGTTTGCCAAGCTTCCCAGAAACAGGCACACCACTAGACCAAGTTACAGCCCTGCTCGACCCAGCCATTCTGACCGACGCCTTGGCAGGTGCGGGTGGTGGTGGCGGCTT
>LFEF01044014.1_pt1 | contig 39407 bp, 45 predicted proteins | sample 619371 | NCBI WGS metagenome assembly LFEF01 (sample SAMN03014291, study PRJNA259931) | freshwater metagenome | biome: lake; feature: waterbloom | place: China: Taihu Lake | collected 2006-08 | depth 0 m m
ACACCCCACACCCCACACCCCACTTCCCCACTTCCCCATCACCCCACACCCATCCCTAAGCGCCGCAATTCCGGAGATTATATAAAAAAACACCCAGAACAATCGAGGTGATGGACAATACTAAAGGTTGTGTAGGTCATCAGAAAAGCCCTTTCAGGGTAAAATACTATGAAACTAGCGTCACGAGTCAATCAAGTCACCCCCTCCCTTACCCTAGCTATCGACTCTCTGGCCAAGGAAATGAAGAAAAACGGCGAAGATGTCTGTAGTTTTAGCGCCGGGGAGCCAGATTTCGACACACCCACTCACATCAGAGCTGCCGCGAAAAAGGCCCTCGATGAGGGAAAAACTCGCTACGGACCGGCTGCCGGGGAAGCGGGGTTAAGAAAAGCCATCGCCGAGAAATTGCTGCGGGATAATCAACTAGCATACAATGCCGATAATGTCATCGTCACCAATGGCGGTAAACAGTCTCTCTACAATCTAATCATGGCGTTAATTGAAGCGGGGGACGAAGTGATTATTCCCGCACCCTACTGGTTGAGTTATCCTGAAATGGTGACGTTAGCGGGAGGAACATCGGTTATCGTCAATACTAGCCTAGAGAATCAGTATAAAATCACCCCCGAACAGCTAGAAGCGGCAATTACACCGAAAACTAAATTATTTGTTCTCAATTCTCCCTCTAATCCCACCGGCATTGTCTATACTCCCGAAGAAATCGCAGCTTTAGCAAAAATTGTGGTTGAAAAGGATATTTTAGTGGTTTCTGATGAAATTTACGAGAAAATCCTCTATGATGGCGCAATTCACCGCAGTATCGCTTCTTTTGGCCCAGAAATCTTTCAGCGCAGTATTATTAGTAATGGTTTTGCTAAAGCTTTCTCGATGACGGGGTGGCGCGTCGGTTATGTGGCAGCACCGGTGGAAATTGTCAAAGCTATGACTAAGATCCAAGGTCATAGTACCTCTAATGTCTGCACTTTTGCCCAATACGGTGCGATCGCTGCTTTGGAGAGTCCCCAAGATTGCATCGAGGAAATGGTCAAAGCTTTTAGCCAGCGCCGACAGTATATTTTAGAACGAGTGCGAGCAATCCCCGAACTCAATTGTCCTACTCCCAACGGTGCTTTTTATTTGTTTATCGATATTAGTCAAACTGGTTTAAAATCCCGGTATTTTTGTCAGAAACTTCTCGAAACCCAAAAAGTAGCCGCTATCCCCGGTATTGCTTTCGGTGCCGATGATTGTATTCGTCTTTCCTATGCTACAGACCTAAAGACAATTGAAAAAGGATTCGATCGCATTGATAAGTTTATCGGCACTTTGTAGGATGATTACTGTATCTGTTAGGGTGAATTTTGTTCGCCCTTTTTTTGGGTTTTAACAGCCAATTATCTGTAATTTCTAGAGGTATTAAGATGAGTGGGATCAAGTTAGAAGATATTAGGGAAATTACCAAGAATACTCAAGGAAAAGGATATTTAATTATCTTTAATGATAACAGAGTAATTATTTTATAGCGTTTTTCAGTCTGCTGAGGTACAAAAGTTATGGGTTTTAGGCAAAAGGCAAGAGGCAAAAGTCAAAAGGGAAGAAAAATATGTGTACCTCACTAGCTTAGGAAACGCTATATATAAAAAAAGAACTATTGCTGCTTTGCTAACTCTGATTAGGTATGGAGAAGGTTGTGAGAGCGATCTAACTAATGCGACCAATAATTTGCAAGAGATAAAAACTATACTCAAGGGTAAAATTCCTGAAAATTTAATTCAAGATTCCTATGCTGATGCTAATAAACCCTTTAGCGAACTTTGGAATGAAGAGGGATTTAATTTTATTTCTGATCCTCCAGGACAAAAAAGATTAGGCAGTCAAAAATATATTTTAGATAGTTCCGATCATCAACGACTTTTTACCACTACTAAACCACCGATTAGAACACCTCCCTCATCCCTAATTCAGAGAAATATCTTAGAACAACAAAAAAATAAATGTAATTTTTGTGGCTCAATTCTTAAAAAGAAAGAAAATATCAATCAAAATACCTATGCTAGGGATCGAGTGCGTTTAGTTTGGGATCATCGGATTCCCGTAGAAAAAGGTGGAAATAGTGCCGATGACAATTTTCAAGCTCTCTGCTTCTATTGTAATAAATGCAAATGGCAAATCTGTAATCTTTGTAACTATGCTCCTGATAAATGTTCAGAATGTGTCTTAGCTTTTCCTGAAGTAACTAAGATTATTTTCCCCAGTCAAGAAAATATTGAAGACCGGCTAAATCGAGCTAATTGAGTGATTTAGTAATATTTATACCAATATGTTTAATGACTGGGGGACAGACAGCGTTAGAAAGTTGTTTAATAGCAGCGGTGCGAGAAACAGGAAAATAATAATCATCGGGAAATCCCATTAATCTTTTTATTTCTAAGAGACTTAAATGTCTTCTTTCCTTGCTATACACTGGAATCATGGCACCACCACCGCTAACACTAACCGCAAAAGTAGGAAAGGGTTTTTGGATAGAAATTGCTCGGATGCCACTAGATCTCATTTGATAAATACAATTATCATAATCTACATTAACACTTGCCCTTTCAATACTTATTCTTGTTTTTGGCAGTTGAAAAGATAATTGTTCGGCAGTAATTCTGCCAGCATAATAATCAATATACTGCTGCCATTTTTCCGATATGGGAATTGAATAATCTCCCGGAACAATAATTTTTTCAATACCCACTTCTGCATGGCAAGGTTGGGGAAATTGAAAGTTTTTAATTCCTAAATCCTTGCGGAAAGCCAATAAAAAAAAGCGAGGTCTTGATTGAGGAATTTGGAAATATTTACTATCGATAACTGCATAAAAAGCCAGATAATTTATTTCTTTTAACTGGATTAATATATCTTTTAATATCTGCCCTTGATTTAAGCGCACGATATTACTAACATTTTCAAGAAAGATAACTTTAGGCTTTTTTTCATGGCAAATTCTGAGAATTTCCTGAATGGCTAGTCCGCGACTGTCTTGCCAACCTTTTTGTTGTCCTGCTCTGGAAAATGGCTGACAGGGAAATCCTCCACAAAAAACCTCAAAATCGGGAAGTAAGCTAGGAATTAAAGCTTCAACATCTTGCGGTTTTATGGATTCATGAAAATTGTGATTGTAGGTTTTCACACAATCTGGGTTATTTTCGTTGCTAAAAACACATTGCCAACCGATTTGTTCAAGACCGAGACGAAAGCCACCAATTCCCGCATAAAAATCGGCAAAAGTCAAGCAACTATGGGTAAAATTTTTGTTAGCTGGACGAATCGGTAACTGGTTCATAATGTTGATTGAATAACCGAGAGTCTTATCTATTTTCTCAGATATTTTTGTACTAAATGCCCAGGGGGACAGATGGACAGACAGGGGGAGAATGTGATTGACTTTCCCTAGGGGCTTTTGTTAAGTTACATTAAGCCCTAGAATAAAATTCTAGGGAGTTAGACGAAATTCGCTCGATCGCTCGGTCTTATCCGCTCCTAGCTGAGATAGACAAAAGATAGCGCATCGAGAAATAGAAAACTTGAGCTACTCAGTCCTTCGTCAATACTGCCCTTGTCATCTACCTTGAGTTATAACCTAGTGTCCCAAACCCTACCTAAACCCTCCCTAAAAAGAGAATTTTTGCCATTTACCCTACAGGATGTCCGTCTAGCTATCCCGGCCCGTTGCTTCCAATCAAGCGTTTTTCGCTCTTTAGCTTACTTTTTTTTTGATATTGGCATCATTACCCTGCTTTACTGGATAACTTACCAGATTAATCAAGCATGGTTCTTCCCCCTTTTTTGGTTTATGCAGGGAACCATGTTTTGGGCCTTATTTGTTGTCGGTCATGATTGCGGTCACGGTTCCTTTTCCCGTTATCGTTGGTTAAATAACTTAATCGGTCATCTCAGTCATACTCCCATTCTCGTACCTTTCCACGGTTGGCGCATCAGTCATCGCACCCATCACGCTAATACCGGCAATATCGACACCGATGAAAGTTGGTATCCCGTCACGGAAACCCAGTATAACAATATGGCTTGGTACGAAAAATTAGCTCGTTTTCAGCTAATTTTATTCGTTTACCCCCTCTATCTTTTCCGTCGTTCCCCTAATAAACAGGGGTCCCATTTTATGCCCGAAAGCCCCCTCTTTCGCCCCTCGGAACGCTGGCAGGTACTGACTAGCACCGTTTGCTGTACCTTTATGTTAGGTCTATTAATCGGGGTGGGTATCAGCTACGGCTTTTGGTTTCTGTTTAACTACTACATCATGCCCTATATCGTCTTTGTGGTTTGGTTAGACCTGGTGACATTCCTACACCACACCGAAGATGATATTCCCTGGTATCGCGGTCAAGATTGGTACTTTCTCAAAGGGGCGCTTTCTACCATCGATCGCGATTATGGCATCTTTAATCCCATCCATCACCAAATTGGTACTCACGTCGCCCATCACATTTTTATCACTATTCCCCACTATCATCTCCAAGAAGCAACCGAGGCTATCCGTCCCGTCTTAGGAGACTATTATCGCGTCTCGAAAGAACCGATTTTCAAGTCTCTCTGGCGGTCCTACCGCAATTGTCATTTTGTCAGTGACCAAGGCAGCAAGGTTTTTTACCGCAAAAACTAATCCTATCTTAGTTATGAGGGGGAAACGGCAGAAAAATCCCCCTCCTCCTCTCACACCGAGAATAGTTGCCAAAACTAGCGGTAAAGTCTTTGTCTTTATTTGATTCATTGGCAAGGAATTAAGCTGATGCAGTGAAATTGAACGACTTACAAAGGGAATGACATTGGCAGAATTGGCCAAGAATCAAACAAATATCCAAGCGGTTCTCTAGGATTTGATCATTTTGCTTTTCAACAGCTACTGACAAGAGGATATTAAGCGCCTAGAATCTAAAAATTTACGATCAAGCAGGTCTAAAGAGTGAATTTTTATGATACTGTCTATTGTACTAGCTCAATTATAACTTTGCTATAAAAGATTAATTACTCAGACAGCAAAAAAAGTGGCAGATTATGACACAGGCAATCCTTACTCAAATCTTGAATCAGCTTGAGACTCTTGAGCTAAAAGAACTTCAGCTGCTTAATCAGAAGATTCAACAGTATCTTATGGATAAAGAAGAAGCTGACAAACAAGCGGTATTTCACCAATCTCTTCTTGATGCTGGATTAGTCAAGCAGATTAAGCGTCCTTCATCTCAACCGATAACTGAGCGACGATTGATTGAAATCGAGGGAAAACCTATTTCAGAAACGATTATTGAGGAACGCCGTTAAATGGCACTTTATTTCTTAGATAGTAGTGCCTTGGTCAAGCGTTATATCAGCGAAACCGGTTCAGCATGGGTATTGGAATTATTTACTGATGCTTTAAATAATGAAATATTTATTGCCGCAATCGCCAAGGTAGAAATTGTGGCTGCTATTACGCGAAGATCCCGCACTGGAAGTATTAGCGTTACGGATGCAACGGCAATAGTTCATCAGTTGAGAAAGGACTCGCTTAAAGATTATCAAGTCATTGAAATTACCGAAAGTATAATTAATTCAGGAATGGTATTAGCGGAAACTTATGGTTTAAGAGGTTATGACGCAATCCAGTTAGCAGTAGGTTGTGCTGTTAATACACTTTGCCTAGCTAGTGGTTTACCTTCTATCACTTTTGTCTCGGCAGATAATGAATTGAATGTCGCTGTGATCAGTGAGGGATTGCTGATGGAAAATCCTAATAATCATCCGTCTTAAGTAAGCGATAAGCTGTGAACTCTGAAATTTTTAGAGTTTAAAAAGGGGGAAAAAATAGTCCCCTTCAAGGGAGTAAATGAAGGGGCATTTATGGTATTTTTAGAAGCAATTTAGCCTACTTTTCTGGTTTCTTTTTCAATGGATTGGGAGGGTTTTAGTTTGCGCTTCAGGGTTGAAACTGCGCCGAGTGTACTGACTACCAGGAGACTTAAAGTTCAAGTTTTCCAGAAAGAAAATTAAACTAATTAAACATTCATATTAGTGTTTTATGTTAAATCTAATGTGTATCGCATAGCATCTTCCAATTGCTGTAAATAACTAGAAGAAAGTGTCCCCAACTGTCTCTGAAGTCGTTGTCTATCAATAACAACAATTTGATAACATAAGGCTACTGATTCCTGATTTAAGCCTCCTTGTCCTGCGGGAATAACCATTGTTCCAGGGATTTGTGCGCGACGTAAATTACTGGTTAATGGAATTACAACAACAGTGCTAGTGAAGCGATCAATATTGTTATGTTGGACAATAATAACAGGTCGAATACCAGCTTGTTCTGAACCACGACTCGGATTCAAATCAGCTAGATAAATATCGCCTCGCATTTATTCCTTATCCTCTTGTTCAAGGTGAGATAAATAATCGGGTAAAATACTTTCTGAAAAGCTAATATCCTCTTGAGCAAATTCATTTTGTAACGATTGTGCTTCTGCATCTGAAATATTGTCCCATTTCTGAAAACGTGAATTTCTTTGTAAGGATTTGACAAATTCAAGGACTTTTTGCTGTTTTTCTAGCGGTAAAGTCTTAATACTTTGCAAAATCTGGTCTTGAAGATTATTAATATGGGTGACAGACATTTCAACTTTTACTATATTTACACTAGGCTGACTATTTTACCACAAAAAACGCTCTTGTTGTCAATTAGTTAGCAACAATTAAATAATAGACAATAAACAATACACAAAAAATACCCCCTCAACTGACTAAATGAAGGGGCATTTATGGTATTTTAGAAGCAATTTAGCCTACTTTTGTGGTTTCTTTTTCGGTGGATTGGGAGGGTTTTAGTTTGCGCTTCAGGGTTGAAACTGCGCCAAGTGTACCGAGTGCGAGGAGGCTGAGGGTTGAGGTGGGTTCGGGAACTGCAACCAAATAAACGAATTTATTAGCTTTACATTTAAATAAAACATCAGTCACAGGAGCATTTATCCAACTTACTCCATCATCTCCCTTAAAGGCACCACCACTTAAATTAAGAACATTATCTAGTCCAAGAAACCAACCTTCAGAGGATATTCCAGGCTGTGGAAAAGGTGGAGAATTATCAGTTATACCAAACAAGTTAATAAATTGCTCCGCATCACTGTCTGTAAGGTTACTAAATAATCTTGTGACTTCTGTATAAGTTGCTAGACGAAACCCAGGATAAATATTGCTAGGAATATCTTCAACAGATTTATTGACAATTTCTTCAATGTTTATACTTAAGGATTGATCGAGTCTCAACCATTTTAAATTTTGATCTGAGTCAATAACTGTATTATTTGAACCAGGGTATAATTGATTAATCGTAGCTGCGTGAACCATAGTAAAAGTTTTATTACCTACGATTCCACTAAGGGCAATTCCTATTATCACAGCCACTTTTCTGACTTTTTGAAGTGTGGTTTTATGTTTCATTTGGCAGTTGCTCTCTATCTATTGCCTTTATTGCGATCGCTCCCCCTCGCAGCTAGGTCAAGCAACAGCTTAACCCAACACCAATGGCGGACAATAAAACCATACACACTCCCCCCCCACAACTGTATTACAAGCTACAATTTAATAAATCTTTACATTCCTCTCCCTAGCAGCGATTCATCTGGGACAATAGCGACATCTCCTCCTTCCGCCTGGAAACGCCTCCTCAACGCCCAGATGAGTTTGGAGTTACAGCACAACTTGAATAACGACCAATATCAACCGACGGGATTCAACTGACCCAATTCGACGCTCACCGCATCAAAGCGATTGTCCCCGGGACGATAGGAGAGAATTTCCAAGCCAATCGGCTCGCCACTGGTGGAATCCTTAATCAAAATCACCCCATCCCCCAGTTCAGTACAAATCTGCTCCTTTCTGGGTTGCTGCCAGAAGACAGTCAGTAATTCCGTTTCCGGTTCATAGAAAACTTTTACTTGAGCCATAGCATTTCCCCTTCTTTAATCCCATCGGTTTGGTAGGCAGTAATCAAAAACCCATCCCCATTTAAACGCCGAGCCACTGCCACAACCCAACGTTTTTCCTGTCGCTGGCGATCTTATTAGCAGCACCCCAGCATCGCGGCTACTGCGGCGAATTTCATCCGGTGAAGCTAGGGCAAGGGTCACTAATTCCTCCAAGTCCTCAAGGTCAGGATGTTTGCCCATTAGCCTCTGCCAATAACCTTCTGAAGTTCTAACTGTAAATCCCAACGGGGTAACAATTTCAAATTTCATTCCTCTAAGCAGAATTCACGCCACCTCAAGTTCAATGCAAGACCAGAAGCTCATCAGAGCAACTCGACTTGCAATTGGCGGTCTACCACATCCGCCTATCCGCTCCCTAGTCGGCAATAACGGGTACGGTAGGGATCGAACCTACAACCGTCCGCTTAGAAGGCGGATGCTCTATCCATTGAGCTACGTACCCAAGAAAGCACAATTATAGATCATACTTCCAAACGTGACAAGTGGTAGGACTGATTTTCGCCGTCCAAGCCTAATGATGATGGTGATGTCCGTGGTGGTGATGATGGTGATCGGAATGAATGTGAGGAATTGTTACAGAACTATTGACAGATAAAGCCTCTTGTGATATCAAAGCTTCGATATGTTCCCGGGCCCAATCGGCAGCCATCTGGCAAAATTCGGGGTTATCGTTGACACAGGCCATCTGCACATAATTAACTTGGTCGTGTTTGCGGCGTAAAGCTTCGATAATATGCTCCACATCCAGTAAAGTTTCGTGATTTTCCGTAGCAAAGCCAATCGGCATGAAAATTAAGGCTTTTGCCCCCAATTCAATCAAATTCTTCGCCGCTAACTCTGCATTCGGTTGCGTCCATTTAATTAAGGGGGTTTGGTGATTTAACCAACCCACAGAAATCAAGGGATAACGATAGATTAATTTTTCCCGGACCAACTCGTATAAAGCTTGACTTTCATCGATTCCTGACGTAAATCCCTTAGCTTCGTGGGGACAACCGTGATTCATCAAAATAATGCCAATTTGCGAGGGAAGACAGCTACTAGCTACCTCGGCAGCGATTTTTTCCTCCACTAACCGCGCCATTAAATCTATATAAGCGGGTTGGTTATAAAACGAGGGAATATAGCGCAATCCTTTGACCCAATGTTCCCCCGTTTGTCCTTGAGCTAAAGCTTTGTTAACTTGTTCGATCGCAATGCCACTGGTAAAGATAGAATCAACAACGAGGAGAGGATAGATCAAAATTTTCTCGAATCCCCGATCGCGGATTTCCGTTAATACTTGTGCCGGTAAAAAAGGCGCGCAGAAGTTAAACGCTTTGAATACCTCCACCCGATTACCCCATTTTGCCTGTAAATTGCGCTCGATTTCCTGTCTTTGATGCTCGAAAATGTGGTTATGGGGCGAAATAAAGTGATTATGCTGGTGCTGCCATTCGTGTAGGTCAAATATGGCCAATAATTTCGCTAGGGGAGGATAAACCCAAGTCGGTACGGGAGCGAACTTAGCCGTCAGCAGATTTAAGGCCTGTTCATTATAGTTGGCAAAGTCCTCGTAACTCTCCACTTCCCCGTATCCCATCAATAATACCGCCACTCGATCGCTGTGGTTGTGGGTAGCGGCTAACTGTTGTTGATCTGAAATGGCAACCACGTTTTTAACCCCGATTTTCTAAGTGAAAAACGCTATATCACTGGGATAGTAGCACTTTTCTATCCTATCCCCTAGCACGGGATAGACCGCTAAAAATTTATAACCTCTACAGAATCATACAGATTGCTTATCATCCTCATTAATAAAACGAGATGTAAAGAAACTTTAAATAATGTTAAGATCGTTGCAGTCCCACCTATGAGAGATATGACAGCAGGCGTGTTTGGTAGCTTACCTTTTCCCAATCAGAGCGGCGATCAACTCATCAGTAAAGTGGTGAGTGCTGCGATCGCTGCATTATTCAAACGCACAGGCAAGCTGACAGCGACTGTCCGCGCCGAACCCGTAGCCAAATTACTGCAAGGCAGTATCGACGGTTTTGACTTTATCGGTCAGTCGATGCTGATGTACAATGGCCTACGCATCGAAGCCATGGAATTGTATGTGCAAGCGGTGGCGATCGATTTTAGTGCCATTTTTACCGGACAGGTGAAACTCCGTCAACCGACGCGAGCCACTTTGCGGGTAGTTTTAACGGAAGAAGACTTAACCACCTCTTTTAATACACCTTTTATTGTCGAAAAACTGCAAAGATTAGAGTACGAAGGTAAATCAATTCACTGTCAGAACACGGAATTAATTCTCAATGACGATAAAACTTTAACTCTGAAAAGTCTAATTAAATTGGGAGAAGAAGAACCAATTCTTCTAGAAATGACCACTGCTGTGGTTGTGGAAGAACGGCGAAAAATTCAATTTGTCGAGGTGGTTTACCAAGGCGACGAAAGATCGAAAGCTTTAGGAGAAGCTTTAATCAGCCATGTTAACAACCTTATGGATTTAGATAAATTTGCTCTCGATGGTACTCAATTAAGAGTCGATCGACTACGTTTAAAAGATAAACAGATTATCTTTTATGGTATCGCCGATATCGAGCGTTTTCCCCAAAGAAAATAGGCAGGGTTTTTGGCTTTTAATCGTGCTTGTGGTGACAGGGAGGCACAGGATCGTAACCTCCGGGGTGAAAAGGATGACAACGGAGAATACGCTTAATTGCCAACCAAGAACCGCGCACCACACCAAAGCGCTCGATCGCTTCCATGGCATACTGGGAACAGGTGGGTTGAAAACGACAGGAAGGGGGAAAGAGCGGCGAAATAAACCGTCGATATCCCTTAATTAAACCAATAAAAATTCCTTTCATCAATGTCACCTCGATCGCCTAAACTAAATAGATAGTCAATTTTCGCTTTTGCCACGTGGAACTATCCCACTCTCTCCTATTTTCGATCGGTTTAGTCGCCTGTTACCTAGCTGTTCTGATTCTGATCGCTGAAAAATTAAAAAGGGTTTTCAGTACCGATGGCGAAATTACCCGCAAGGTTGTCCACATTGGCACGGGAAACGTCATCCTTTTTGCCTGGTGGTTAAATATCCCCGCTTCGGTGGGAATAAGTGCGGCCATCCTAGCGGCAGCTATCGCTATCCTATCCTATTTTTTACCCATTTTACCCAGTCTTAATAGTGTCGGTCGCCGCAGTTGGGGAACTTTTTTTTATGCTGTGAGTATCGGTGTTCTCGTGGCTTGTTTTTGGCCAATTTCTCACCCCGAATATGCGGCAATGGGTATTTTAATTATGGCTTTGGGAGACGGATTAGCGGCCCTAGTCGGACAAAATTTTGGTCAACATCCCTACAAAATTTTCGGCAGTGGCAAAAGTCTGGAGGGTTCCCTGACTATGTTAGCAATCAGTTTTTTAGTCAGCTTGATTATTTTATCTTTTATTAATGGCATGAATCCGCCAATTATTTTAGTATCTTTATTGACAGCGATCGGAGCTACTATTCTAGAAACTTTCTCGAAACTAGGTATAGATAATCTCACTGTACCGGTTGGTAGTGCCGCCATTGCCTATTTTCTTACCCAAATTTTCATCTCAACCTAGGCTATCTCAACTTTCAAACTACCGAAGACCGATGATATTCACTGGTAACTGATAACTGATAACTGATAACTGAAATGACTTTTACGATCACTCAAAACCAAAATCAATATCTTACCTATTGTCTCAAGGATGAAGAAGCTGATGCTTATCTGGAAGTGGTTCCCGCTAGGGGAGGAATCATCACCCGTTGGCAAATTTGCGGAGAAGATATTTTATATCTGGACACAGAAAGATTCAAAGATCCTAACCTCAGTGTGCGAGGAGGAGTCCCGATTTTATTCCCTATCTGTGGCAACTTACCCGATAATACCTATCAACACCAAGGCCGAAACTATACCCTGAAACAACACGGATTTGCTCGTGATTTACCCTGGGAAGTCAGCAAACAAAGCACCGAAACCGCCGCTAGTTTAACCCTAGAATTAAACAGTAATGAAGCCACTCGTCAAGTCTATCCCTTTGATTTTCAATTAATCTTTACCTATCAACTGCAAGGAAACAGCCTCAAAATTCACCAAAAAGTAATTAATCTTTCCCCCGAAAAAATGCCCTTTTCTATCGGGTTCCATCCCTACTTTCAAGTCACCGATAAAACCCGATTATCCTTTGATATTCCCTCCTCCCAATACCTCGACCAACGAACGAAAACCCTCCATTCCTACTCTGGCAACTTTGACTTTAATCTCGAAGAAATTGATGCTGCTTTTCCGCAAATTACTCGCCATCAAAGTAGTTTTAGCGATTCCTATCATCAGCGTCAAATTATCCTCAGTTACGACGATCTCTATACGACTCTAGTTTTTTGGACCCTGAAAGACAAAAATTATATCTGTCTCGAACCTTGGAGCGCCCCCCGCAACGCCCTCAACACAGGCGAACAATTGACCTACTTAGAACCCCAGAGTAGCCGCGAGGCGATCGTGGAAATGCGAGTCAATCAAATTTAAATTTCCCCTTGACTTAGCCTCGATAAGATGTTATATTGATAAATCGTGTGCAGAACACGGAAAAGGGTCGCTAGCTCAGCGGTAGAGCACTCGGCTTTTAACCGATTGGTCTTGGGTTCGAATCCCAGGCGACCCATAAAAACTTACTAATACAGAAAGATTGACTTGTCTTCCCCTGTTTACGGATTAGCCTTGCATACCAGCAGTCCCCAACTAGGACTAGCCATCTCTAATTTCAGCGATGATAGTCGTCAACAAACTTGGGACTTAGACAGGGATTTATCGAACCTATTCCACCCCTATCTAAAACAGTTCCTAGCCCCGCAAAAATGGGCTGATTTAGCCTTTCTAGCCACCGCTAAGGGGCCGGGTAGCTTTACCAGTACCCGCATCGGTATAGTCACCGCTAGAACCCTAGCACAACAATTACAGCTACCGATTTTTACCGTCTCCAGTTTAGCGGCCTTGGCTTGGTCACAACGGGATTTTTACCCCGTCGATACCCATCTAGCCCTAGAAATGCCCGCCACTAGGGGACAATTGTATGTGGGCATCTATCGGGGTAATCGGGTTTATTTAGCTGATAGCCTGATGACTTTGGAACAATGGCAGCAGACTTTAGAAAACTTAACTATTCCCTATCAAAGATTAGCCACACCCAGTTGTTTAGGCATAAATGCCCCCGATATCCTCGATTTAGCCTATTTGGATTGGCAAACGGGAAAACGCCCCCATTGGTCGGAGGCGCTACCATTTTACGGGATGTGATTAGGGTTTGCTGAAAAAGTTTCTCGTGGGGGCAGGGTGTGGCCCCCCCAACCCCCCCGACATCGGGGGGGTGGGGTGTGGGGTGTAGGGTGTAGGGTTTTACCCATTTTCAGGGGGTCAATTACCTAATTTTCGGGGAAAAAGTCCCGGAATTTTCCCCCTGATCACTCCCATGCCTGGCACTTTTGGATTTCAAAAAGGTCTCAAAGTCTTACCCAACAAGGTTTTTAGATTTATTCAGCCAACCCTAATTAGCAATTCCCTCTTTTTTTCAAACTATAACCAGCTAGTCCGAGGGTTACTAATCCTAAAACTGCGCTAGGTTCTGGGACAGGTTTGACGGAATAAATCGCCACATTACGACTCACTTCATTGGCAACAATTAACAGGGGAGTACCATTAGGACTATCGGCAGCGGGAATAAATAATAATCCTTCGGGAGAGATATCGCCTAATTGCCAATCGTTGATATAATTAGTGAACAAAGGATTACTAGGGTTGGTGATATCATAAACCATGAAACCGCCAGCCCTTTCTATTCCCACAAAACTATAGAGACGATTACCCACAGTTCCCACTGCTAAACCTTCCGGTTCCGGCCCGCGGTTATCGCTACGACTATCGAAGCTGCTAGGAGTACCATCGGAATTAAAAATACTAGCAGTTAGGGGAGTTGCCGAAAAAGCCGCTAAAATTTGTTCAAAATCATCGCCACTATCGAAGACTTGGGACAGTCCATTAGTGACATTCCAAATCGAAAAAGAACGACCACCATAGGCAAAAAGTTGGCTATATTGACCTTGGGCGTTAAGTCCGTCGATGGTGGAAACATCTAAACGGCCGAGATTTTGGGTTAATTTCAAGTTGGCCGCATTAGGGAAAGCATTGGGGTCTAAAGTTAGAGTAGAAACTCGTCTAGCCTCATCTCTAGTATCACCTTCATTGGCAGTAATTAAATAGGTTTGTCCGGCGATGGTAACGGTGGCAATCGTATCCGGCTGATATAAGCCAAAAACCGGCCAATTATTAATTCTCACTGCTGGGGAATTAGCCGCTCCTCCAAATACTACCCCATCTCGATCGCTAGGATCCAAACCATTACCCGGTGCGTTAAAATTTTTGGCTCCTAGGGGTACAATACTGGTGACTTGAGCTTTAACAACATCGACTACGGCAACAGCATTATTTTCCTGTAGAGACACCCATGCAGTGGTTCCATCGTCGGAAACGGTGATGTATTCTGGTTCCACATCTTGGGCGACGGTTTTACCCGGAAAAATTCGCACTCCCGCTTGCTGGAGACTATCGATCTGACTATTAAAACTATCAAAAGTAGCGGTGTTGACCGTGGGATTGAGAATACCAGCACTAAGGTCAATAATACTAATCGAACCATCGGGATCGATCGCCCCTCTCGCTTCCCCTTCGTTAGCGACCAAAACCCGATTACCGTCAGGAGTAAAGGTTAACATATCTGGTAAAGCGCCCACAGTAACCTGACTCTGAAAGATACCATTAGTATTGAAAAAGACCACACTGCCGTTATTGGTAATCGGACTAGCTTCCATGGCCAAGGCCACGATACCATTTTTGATGGCAACGCTGTTAACCCCTGCACCGTAGGGACTAAGATCGATCGAGGGTAAGGGAATTGGACTAGCGGGATTGCTGATATCGGCAATATCTAGACGATTATTGGGACCGATTACGAATAATTTGCGACTAGCGGGGTCATAAGCGGGAATTTCTGCCCCGAAGTTATTAGCAGCATTTGTACTATTGCCAAGACTGCTCAATCGGGTGATATTTAAAGCTGAGGCCGATTCGGTAACAATATTGATACTGCCAGCAATTGACAGCAAGGTTAATAAAAAGTTCCAATGGTGACGATAGATAGGATGAATCATATTTTTAGCTGAAACCCTGCAAAAAAAGGCTAAACAATCGCATTTTTTCAGCCCCAAGTTAAAGGAAGATTAAACAAGAGGGAAATTAAGGATATCTTCAAAATTTGGCCAAGAACAGTAAAAGCGATCTAGGAAAACAGCTTACTCGATCGCTTTTTAGTTGAACGGCTCATTTACCGGAGTGATAACATGGTTTAGTATAAGCTCGATCAATATGGAATCAAGACTCGTGTTATCTACTCTCCTAGCCGATTTCAAGATCATTTTTGAACGTGACCCCGCTGCCCGCAACTGGTTAGAGGTACTGTTTTGTTATCCCGGATTACAGGCTTTACTGTGCCATCGCTTCGCCCATTGGCTATATCAGATCGGGATTCCTTTTATTCCCCGTTTAATTTCCCATCTTGCCCGTTTTCTGACTGGTATCGAAATTCACCCCGGCGCCCAAATAGGTCAGGGTGTTTTTATCGACCATGGCATGGGAGTTGTCATCGGAGAAACCGCCATTATCGGTGATTATGCCCTCATCTATCAGGGAGTTACTTTAGGAGGGACGGGGAAAGAAAGCGGTAAACGTCATCCGACTCTAGGGGAAAATGTGGTCGTCGGCGCTGGGGCCAAGGTTTTAGGTAATATTTATCTGGGTAATAACGTTCGCGTCGGTGCTGGTTCTGTGGTCCTGCGCGATATTCCCGCTGATTGTACCGTTGTTGGTGTACCCGGTCGTTTAATCTATCGCGCCGGGACGCGGGTGGAACCTCTCGAACACGGTGATTTACCCGACTCGGAAGCGGTGGCTATTCGCGCTTTGGTGGACCGCATTGAACAACTGGAAAAACAAGTGTACGAATTGCGGCTAGAACGGTCAAAAGAACCTGATTATCGAATTAATTGCCCAGTTTTAGCCCATTTAGAAGAAGAAGCGAGTCATAGCTGTTGTCCTGGGGCCGATCGAGATATGCGCGAGTTTCTCGAACGAGCGGTTTAACCCCGATAATCTTCTGATATGATAGAAGACTGGTTTTCTAAGTAAGTGGTTTTAATTAAATAGAAGATAGATTTTGCCTTCGATCCCCCCCTTCCCCCCTTGATAAGGGGGGTGCCGATCCCCCCTTAATCCCCCCTTAATAAGGGGGGTGTCTGACAATTTTTAACACCTACCTACTTAGTAGCTGAAACCCATTCGTCAAAGCTATGATTGTTTAGGACTACTTAGCACCGTCCGATGGCTCAAACTGACTCAATCCGTATCCGTGGCGCCCGACAACACAATCTCAAAAATGTTGATCTCGAATTACCCCGCAATCAGTTGATTGTTTTTACGGGAGTTTCGGGATCGGGCAAATCTTCCCTCGCTTTCGACACTATTTTTGCCGAGGGACAGCGCCGCTATGTGGAGTCCCTCAGCGCCTATGCGCGCCAATTTTTAGGACAATTAGATAAACCCGATGTGGATGCGATCGAGGGTTTAAGTCCGGCTATTTCCATCGACCAAAAATCCACTTCCCACAATCCCCGTTCTAGTGTGGGAACTGTAACGGAAATTTACGATTACTTGCGTTTATTGTTCGGTCGTGCAGGTGAACCCCATTGTCCCCATTGCGATCGCAATATTGCCCCCCAAACCATCGATCAAATGTGCGATCGAGTGATGGAATTAGCCGATAAAACCCGATTTCAAATCTTAGCCCCAGTAATTCGCGGCAAAAAAGGCACTCATAAGCAATTAATCTCTAGTTTAGCCTCCCAAGGCTTTGCCCGGGTGCGGATTGACGGCAAGGTAGTAGAATTATCCGAGGGCATCGAGTTAGATAAAAAACATCTTCATGATATTGAAATTGTTATTGATCGCCTGATCAAAAAAGAGGGTTTACAGGAAAGATTAGTGGATTCTTTAACCACTTGTTTAAAGCATTCCGATGGTGTAGCGATTGTGGAAATTCTCGATGAGAATAACGAAGATAATCCCGAAGTTACCAAAGAAATTGTCTTTTCCGAGAAATTTGCCTGTCCCGAACACGGGGCAGTTATGGAAGAATTATCCCCCCGTTTATTCTCTTTTAATTCTCCCTATGGTGCTTGTCCCAACTGTCACGGATTGGGCAGTTTACGGAAATTTTCGGCAGATTTAGTCATTCCCGACCCGAAACAACCGGTATATTCTGCTATTGCCCCCTGGTCAGATAAGGATAATTCCTACTATCTTTCTCTCCTCTACGGTTTAGGGCAAGCTTTAGGTTTTGAAATTCAAACCCCTTGGCAGAAACTAACAAAAACCCAGCAAGATATCATTCTCTATGGGAGTAAAGAACCGATCTATTTTGAAGATGATTACCGTTACGATAATGGTCGCGGTTACTATCGAGAATTTGCGGGAGTTATCAATATCTTAGATAGGAATTATCAAGAAACCACCTCGGAAGTTATTAAACAAAGACTAGAGAAATATATTGTTAACCAAACCTGCGAAGTTTGTCACGGAAAAAGATTAAAACCGGAAGCTTTATCGGTACGTTTAGGACAATATACGATCACGGATTTTACCGGAGTTCCCATTCGGGATTGTTTGCAGAGAATTAATGATTGTCATTTAACCCCAAGACAGGCATTAATTGGGGAATTAGCCCTCAAAGAAATCAAAGCGAGACTACAATTTTTAATCGATGTGGGATTAGATTATCTTACCCTCGATCGACCGGCGATGACTTTATCCGGGGGAGAATCCCAACGAATTCGATTAGCCACTCAAATCGGTTCGGGATTAACGGGAGTATTATACGTTCTCGATGAACCTAGCATCGGATTACACCAAAGAGATAATAGTAAACTGTTAGAAACCCTGCAAAGATTGCGAGATTTAGGTAATACTTTAATTGTTGTCGAACACGATGAAGAAACGATTCGGGCAGCTGATTATTTGGTCGATATCGGTCCGAAAGCGGGGATTCATGGCGGAGAAATCATCTGTCAAGGCAGTTTTAAAACCCTTTTAAAGTCCAAAAAATCGATAACAGGGGCCTACCTATCGGGACGCAAAGTTATTGAAACCCCCCCCCAAAGAAGGTATGGGAATGGTAATGCTTTAGTCTTAAAAAATTGCCATCAAAATAACCTAAGAAATATTGATGTAACGATTCCTTTAGGAAAATTAGTCTCGATTACGGGAGTATCTGGTTCGGGCAAATCCACCCTAATTAATGAGTTATTATATCCAGCTTTACAACATCATTTAACCCGTTTAACTCCCTTCCCCAAAGAGTTAGATAAAGTGGAAGGATTGGACGCGGTTGATAAAGTAATTGTCATTGACCAATCACCGATAGGACGCACTCCTCGGTCAAATCCTGCCACCTATACGGGGGTTTTTGACATTATTCGCGAGATTTTCACCGAAACCATCGAAGCAAAAGCTAGGGGTTACAAAGCGGGGCAGTTTTCTTTTAATGTTAAAGGAGGACGCTGTGAAGCTTGCCTAGGCCAAGGGGTAAACGTCATCGAGATGAATTTTCTCCCCGATGTCTATGTGCAGTGTGATGTGTGTAAAGGGGCGCGTTATAATCGGGAAACCCTACAGGTTAAGTATAAAGGTTATTCGATCGCCGATGTCTTAGATATGACGATCGAGGAAGCATTAAAAGTCTTTGAAAATGTCCCCCGGGCCACCACCAGATTACAAACTCTTGTGGATGTGGGTTTAGGATACTGTAAACTCGGTCAAAGCGCCCCCACTTTATCCGGTGGGGAAGCGCAAAGGGTGAAATTAGCAGCCGAATTATCCCGACGGGCCACGGGAAAAACTCTATATTTGATCGATGAACCGACTACGGGATTATCTTTTTATGATGTGCATCATCTCTTAGATGTGTTACAAAGATTGGTCGATAAAGGTAATTCGATTATCGTCATCGAACATAATCTCGACGTGATTCGCTGTAGCGATTGGATTATTGATTTGGGACCGGAAGGAGGGGACAAGGGAGGAGAATTAATCGCGGTGGGAACACCGGAAACCGTGGCTAAATGTGAAAAATCCTACACCGGTCATTATCTTGCCCAAGCATTACTTCAATATCCCCCAAAAAAGCAGGATAATAAGTAATGGGACAAAATTAACTTCTTGGTTAGGATAGGCAAGAGGCAACAGGCAAGAGGCAAGAGGTAGTTAGATATGTATAATTAATTGTGTCTAGCTACTTATTAGGGAAGAACACAGAGATAATAAAGCCAATGATCAAGATTAGTATTTAACTCTTGTTCGCTCTTAATTTCCTGACCGGTTTTCCAAGAATAAATTTTAATCTCTTGAAAGTAAGACCTTAACTGTCTTAATTGTTCTTTGGGGGTGGCGTAATAATTTTGCAGACGAAAATTATGGGGTTCATCCCGAATAATTGCATAGTCAGCAGTCAATAACTGTTGGTAGCTAAGAGAGGGATTACAGGCCCGCAAAATCGCCCAGAGGACTAAATTGACATAGCTACTAAAAGGATTCAAACTAATCTTTTTTTTCCAATCGAATTCTGGGATAATTCCCTGAAGATTATGGCTAGAAAAACAAAAATAACCACCCGCTTTACCGATGCGGCTAATTTCCTCTAAAACTAGGAAACGGTCAGCAGGGGAAATATAATCAATGCCATTAAAACTAAAGAGAATAAAATCAAAATAATTGTCGGCAAATTGTTCTAGATTTCTAGCATCGGCCACTTGCCAGACTAAATGGGGGAATTTTTGACGACAAGCGGCGATCATTTCCGCAGAATAATCAACACCGATATATTCTCTCACAAGAGGGGCAAAATACTTCGTAGTCCGTCCCGCACCTACCCCTAAATCAAGCATTTTCATGGTTGATAAACGCTCTTGCAGCAGGGTTAAAATTGTCTTTTCTGCTGGCTGTAGTGCGGTTAATTGGGCATAATAACCGACAATACTAGGGTCTCTATAGGTTTGCTGATTTTTATCCTTAATCATTCTTGAGCGCTCTTTCCTACTGCCATCTTTAAGAAAATATTTAGACTATCATAAGATGCGCTTAAATTATCCAATTGGCATCAATGGAGATTTTTAGTTCTTTTGTCTTATCTACAAGGATAGCATTTTCCAAAAGTGATAAAAGAAATGTAAAGTTATTTTATAGTAGTTGTCTTTGGTGTCTGTCTGTGTTACAATTACCACAACCAGTCATTATTAACACTTAGATAAAAAACTTCAAATATTATCTTAATCAATAGGAAAAAACATTTGTCTTGAGATGATATGAACAAAACTATTTTGAGCAATGCAATATTTATGACGTTTTTTTTATCGACGGTTAGTCATGGATATACTCAGAATGAGGCTTCTTTTCCTATTCGAGCTTTGGAAGGAGATAATTGTAATCGAGTAGTTGAATTGATCTATCAATCAGAAAAATTAGCATCAAATGACTCTAGCACAAAAGTTTATTTTGAAGGGTTTTTAAGAAGAATAGGAAAAGATGAAGATCAAACAGATGGAGAATTTTGTGAACCAGCAACGGACAGGGAAACTCTATCTATTAAGATTGTTATTGAAAATAATAATGAAATCAAAAAGATTGAATTAGGTTCAGAAAAATCTCCTGGCTATAGGATATTCACACCCATATCTTTCGATATAAAAAATAATTATATTTTAGCTCGATACTATTTAGCTAATAACTGGGGTTCAGTAGATACTGGATATTTCACATACGATCTAAAATCCGATAAATTATCTTATATAAAAGCTTGTCAAGAAGAAGATTGGGTCGAATATAGAGGCTTTATTTCTTCATTAGAAATTGCTTTTAAGTGTTCTTCTTACGGTCAAGATCCAACAGAAACATCATTTATTTATGATATTTTTAATTCTAGCAATGGCCAAGTTTATCGAGTCAGAGAAAGAATCAGAATCAAACACGAAAGATTTGGTGAAATTGTTGATGAAATGTCAATCATCAAAAGGCAGGTTTTTTAATTAAATAGATCCTGCTAATACTGTATCAAAAATTATAGCTAGTTTAACGCTATTTTACGTTATTTTATAGTATTAGCCATAATTAAATCTCCCAGTCTTCATATTTTAAACCATCTATACGACTGAATTCACGGATATTATGAGTGATTAAAATTAACTCATTAGCCATAGCAAGAGCTGCAATTTGTAAATCATAACCACCGATAGGAATACCTAATTGATTTAATTGAGAACGAATTCTTCCATTGCAGAATTTTGGTCAAAAGGTAAAATACTAAATTGATTACAGAAACGCTCTAGCTTTGCTAAATTTTGCTCTTTTCTACTGCTTTTGTAAGCCCCATAATATAATTCTAATTGTACCACAGTAGATAAATAAATCTCGTCTGGCTGATGTTTTGCTAACTCATGAGTAACAGCCAAACTACTATTATTAAGTAGCTTAATACAAACATTTGTATCTAACAGATAAGTCATAGTAGTTGTTCTCTTTCCTCATAATCTGGCTGTTTTTCTCTTACTAATAATTCACCTTCCCAACCGCCAATTACTTCTTCAAAAAAGCCTTCTTGCCATTGGCTAAATGTAGTTTTTTCTTCTTGTTCTTTTAGAGATATTGGCTGATAAACTAAGGTAACTTCTAAATCTGTGTTTTTAAGTTCAGGCGGTAAAGATATTTGTAATGTTCCATCTTCTCCTACATGGGTTTTAAAACTAATTGTTTTCATGGTTTCGGCTAAGGTTACTACTATCATAAGGATAGTGTGATATGTCCTCGTCTGACAAGGTGCGTCCCTTGGGGTCTTTTAACCATAAAGACATCTTCACCCCAAAGAGGTTGGACATGGTAGAAATCACCATCGGATGAGAATGGTGATACATCCCAATCAAGACACCGTTACGGGGATCTATTCGAGATCGAACTCACGATGTTGCATAACCACGAGAAACTTGATATATTGGCAGTTGATAAATATTATTGAAAATTTACTGGCGGCATAAATATGTTATCAACTGATGTCAGACAAAAATCGATGATTAAGAGAATTGAGCAAGTTGTTTCTATTTTAATGGAAGATCGTCCTTTCTTTAAAGAGGAGCTTAATTATTCAGAAATAGTGAAACATTTGGTTGAATTATTTGAAAAAAATTTACCTTTTGAGGAATTTAACACTATGTCAGAGGCAGAATTGAAAGAGCATTGTAGCTTTATTATGTCCACAGAAATCCTGTCAAAAATTGGCGGCGATTTTACTCCTGAACAAATGGCTATTTTCGATGAAGCAATTAAGCGTAAATAGGTAATTATGAGTTATTTGTTAGATACTAATATCGTTTCTTTGATTATTAAGCGTGATCTTAAAGTTTATCAAAAAATTGAAGATGTCAAAGCTCAAAGAAAAAGTATTTTTATCAGTTGCATTACTTATTTTGAAATTAAGAGGGGATTGTTGGCAGTTGCTGCACCTAAACAAAGAGAAAGATTTAACAAACTTTCTCAGGATTATCAAATTATTTTATTAGATGATTTAGCTATTTTATAAAAAGCAGCCGAAATTCATGCTGATCTTAGATTAAGAGGATTACCCATACAAACAGAAGATATTTTAATTGCTGCTACTGCTATAGTTAAAAGTTTAATTGTTGTTTCTAATGACGGTGATTTATTGAGGGTTGAAGGATTAAGTTTAGAGAATTGGGTAGAGTTATAAATTAAACCCAATCTTTAAGTCATCCGACATATTTTAATAGCTTGAGTCAGTAAAGACGTGCGTTACACTACGTTAACGCACCCTACAAAATTGGCTATGCACTAATGATACTATGAACGAGAATTGGCGGGACGGTGATTTTTCCCGTGTCACTATCAAAATTAGGAGAAAGTGGCATAATATATATATGAGGGTGCTTATTTCCTATTAAAAACCGCCAACAACCCAATGAAAACTTTAAATCAGAATCCCTGGCAAGTAGAGGGAGGAGAAACCCTGCCTCTACTTTACGAAATTGATCAACATCTTTGGTTAGAGGAAACAATAAAACTCCTCCAGGAAAATCGCTTAGATGAATTAGATGTAATCCATTTAATTGAGGAATTAGAAAGCTTGAGTAAAAGAGATAAAAACCGAGTCAGTAGCTTACTTGAACAAGTGATCAGGCATTTATTACTTTTACAATATTGGACAACAGAAGCCGAAATAAATGGGAATCATTGGCGAGCGGAAATTATCAGTTTTCGCACGCAATTAAGAAAATATTTAACGACGAATTTACAGAATTATTTAGCTGAGGAATTACCGATAATCTATCAGGATGCTTTCGATTATGTTCAACAAAAAACTGGTTTTTCTGGCGATTTTCCCTCAGAATGTCCTTACAGTTTAGAGCAACTATTAGATAAAAATTGGTTCAACTGTGAAGATTAGACATTAAAAATGATAGAATTATCGAGGAAAGCCGTTCTAAAACGATGGGTTTTTTAAGCGAAATTTGCGATAATAAGATGCGCTCAAATTATCCCCTTGGCATCAATGCAGATTTTTAGCTCTTTTGTCTCATCTACGGCCACTTTTGCCGAATTATCCCTACAAGCAGCCAAGGCCCCTGTTGATACCCTCACGGGTTGGTCATTAGAGGATCGCGATCCGCAGGTGATCGAAAAATTTGTCCCCCTTCTGGATTGGTTTTATCACCATTATTTTCGCGTTAAAACCGATGGTTGGGAGAATATTCCCCCCTCAGGACAAGTATTATTCATCGGCTCCCATAACGGCGGTTTAGCGGCTCCCGATATGTTTATGATGATGTATGATTGGTTTCAGCGCTTTGGCAGCGATCGCTTAGTCTATGGTTTGATGGATTCGCGAGTCTGGCGAGTTTTTCCATCCCAAGCGCATCTAGTGGCCCAAATGGGGGCCATTCATGCTCATCCGAAAATGGCGATCGCCGCCTTGAATAGTGGTGCTAGTGTACTAATTTATCCTGGAGGTGCTGCGGATGTTTTCCGTCCCCACAGTTTAAGAAATAAAATTTATTTTGCCGGTAATCAAGCTTTTGTTAAACTAGCTTTACAGTACGAAGTGCCGATTATTCCCGCCATTTCCCACGGCGCTCACTCGACTCTGTTTGTCCTCGACGATATTTATCCTCAATTAAAAGAATTGCATAAACAGGGTATGCCTTGGCCTTTCGGTATTGACCCCGGGACCTGTCCCATCTATTTCGGTTTACCCTGGGGACTAGCTATCGGTCCCTTGCCGAATATTCCCTTACCCGTACCGATACAGACGCGGGTTTGTCCCCCAATTATTTTTGAACGTTACGGCAAAAAAGCGGCCCGGGACCGCCGTTATGTACGCGAATGTTATGAGAAAGTCTGTTATTTGATGCAGCAACAACTCGATCAATTAGTGGCAGCCAATTCTCCCTGATACTATAGAGGAAAGTGGGGACAGAGCGATCGCGCTTGAGGATTGCTGCGGTCAGATTAACCCGCTTGTGAGATAATGAAGTGTTTTGAGCAAAGTTATCAGTACAAAGTTTTCTCTTGAGATTTGACGATTATTTGGGGAATGCAGAAAATTATGAAACTATTACCCGCAGAATGCCAGCATTTACAAGACAAAGTAGCCATAGTAACCGGGGCCTCGCGAGGGATCGGTAAAGCGATCGCCTTGGAATTAGCCAGCCAGGGTGCTACTGTAGTGGTGAACTATGCTAAATCTAGCAGTGCTGCCGATGCCGTTGTTGAAGAAATTACCGCAGCTGGGGGAAAGGCAATAGCTCTACAAGCAGATGTGGCTAAAAGCGAAGAAGTGGATAATTTAGTGGACAGTACCAAGGAAAAATTCGGTCATATTGATGTCTTAGTTAATAATGCCGGTATTGCCCGGGATACCCTAATGTTAAGAATGAAATTAGAAGACTGGCAAGCGGTCATCGATCTCAATTTAACCGGGGTTTTTCTCTGCACTCGTGCCGTCGGTAAATTGATGTTAAAACAGAAAAGCGGCCGCATAATTAACATCACTTCTGTATCCGGTTTGATGGGTAATCCGGGTCAATCTAATTACAGCGCCGCTAAAGCCGGTGTTATCGGTTTAACGAAAACTTTAGCCAAAGAATTTGCCAGTCGAGGCATCACTGTTAATGCCGTGGCCCCCGGCTTTATTGAAACCGATATGACTCATGACCTCAAAGCAGATGAAATTCTCAAATATATTCCCCTATCCCGTTACGGAAAACCGGAAGAAGTCGCCGGCATGGTGCGTTTTTTAGCCGCCGATCCCGCCGCTATTTATATCACTGGTCAAGTCTTTAACGTCGATGGTGGCATGGTTATGGCTTAATTCAGTTATCAGTGATCAGTGATCAGTTATCAGTTATCAGTTATCAGTTATCAGTCATCAGTGATTAGTTATCAGTGATTAGTTATCAGATTAAAGTTTTAAGTTTTAAGCTTTAAATGATATTATTCACCGCTCAGTCTTCACTCTTCACTCTTCACTCTTCACTAATTACTGATTACTGTTTACTGATTACTGTTTACTGATTACTGTTCACTGATTACTGTTCACTGATTACTGTTTACTGATTACTGAAAATGACTTACTGTTTAGGAATTATCAATCGTTTTGGCATTGTTATGGGGGCGGATTCTCGCACGAATGCGGGAGTCGATTATATCTCGGCCTATCGGAAATTATTTGACTTTTCGGTATCGGGAGAAAGAGTAATTATGGTCTGTACATCGGGGAATTTATCGATTAGCCAAGGAGTGATTCACGAACTAAAAAGAGATCTGCACAATCAAGAGGATAAAAATCTCCATTCTCTGACTCATCTCTACGATATCGCCCACTATATCGGTGATAAAAGTCGTCAAGTACAAGCTAGGGAAAGAACTTGGCTAGAAAAAGATAATATTGATTTTAAATGTAAGTTTATTCTTGGGGGACAAATTAAAGGAGAAGAACCGCAATTATTCCTGATTTATCCCCAAGGAAATCATATTCAAGCAACCAAAGAAACGCCCTTTTTACAGATAGGTGAAACTAAATACGGTAAACCGATTCTCGATCGCACTATTACCTATGATACACCCCTAGAGGAAATGGCCAAATGTGCCTTACTTTCCATCGATTCGACCATGAAATCGAATATTTCCGTCGGACCGCCTATCTATTTGAGTATGTATGAAGCGAATAGCCTAAGCCTACGTCATAAGTTACAATTGCGCCTAGGAGATCCCTACCTAGCCAAAATGCGGAAACTCTGGGAAGATTACGTCCGGCAAGCTTTCGAGGCTATGCCCAATGTGGAATGGCATTATACCGATGAAGATCCCAAAGAAGATATCATAATAGATTAAGTAACTCTTTGTGAATTAACCTTACAACTCGATGATCATTGTTACCTTGATGTTGGCAGGTAGTCTAGCTTGGTTTTTTAGTAGCCTTGCTGGTGGGGGCAGCCCCCTGATTCTACTCCCCGTTTTAGGTTGGTTTCTCGATGCTGCCGTCATTCCTCCAGTTTTGACCACGGGGATGCTAATCGGTAATGTCCAACGCATGGGAATGTATTGGCGGGCCATTGACTGGCCCTCGACGGTGTGGTATTTACCCGGCGCAATTATGGGATCTACCCTCGGCGCTTTTGTCTTTGCCCATTTACAATTTAAATGGTTGCCGCTAGTTTTGGGAATTTTTCTGGTTTTATCCTCGCTTAAACAATTATTTCCCCAAGAAGAAAATTCTTTTTTTGAGATTAAAACTTGGTATTTTATGCCATCGGGATTTATCTACGCTTTCCTGTCGGGATTAGTCGGTAGCACCGGCCCGATGATGAACCTGTTTTATATCAACTATGGGCTAGTTAAAGAGCCAATGGTGGCAACAAAATCCGTTCACATGGTAGTAGTTCATGTGGCCAAATTAATCGCCTACGCAGCCTTTGGAGTTTTACATCTGCCCTTTCTCGGTTACGGTTTATTGTTAGGATTAGCGGCCTGGCCAGGCAATTGGTTAGGACAAAAAGTTTTAGAAAAAATGAGTCCCCAACAATTTAAACAAGCAGTGATGTTATTTGTTTCGATGAGTGGCCTATTGATGATCTGGCGAGAACGCGGCATCGTCTTTTAAAATTTTGCTGACAAGGGGACAAATTTTGCTAAAATACTAGATAAAGGTGATTTGTACTAGCTTTGTGTAATACGCCGATAACCGTTAAATTTGCTCCTTGATTAACCCCGCAACTGAAAATGACAGAAACCGCCAATTTTACCCTCGAACAAGGTTTAGAACGCTACCAACAGGGAGAAAGCGCCGCCAGTTTATTGCCGGAATTTAAACAATTAAGCGATCGCAGTCCGAAAAATGCCGCCGTTTGGTCCTGTTTAGCTTGGTTATATATGCTCACCGATAAACCGGAATTAGCCCTAAAAGCCGCCCAAAAAGCCGTTAAACTTGATAAAGTTTCCCCCCAAAACCGGATCAATTTGGTTTTAGCTATGTTGGAAACCAAAACCGCCGGAGTTAGGGAACATATCGAACTGGTGCAACAATTAGTTAGTTTAAACAAAGAAGTTCGCCAAGAAGTGGATGAAAATATCGCCGATGGTTTAGCTAGAAAACCGGACTGGAAAAGTTTAGAACGCGTCAAAGCTTGGTTAAATCAATAAGAATATGGAATTATCAAAACAGTTATTACTCGGCTTAAAAGCCAATGATTTTCGGCATCCCATCGACCTAGAGGCCACTAATTCCCTTAAACAGTTGCCTGGGTTAGATATAGCCGTGAGAAGTTTATTAGGTTCCGTCGCTGAGGAATTCTTTTACTTAAATAATATTGCTGCTAGTGTTTTGGTGGGGGAAAAACAATTACCCGACCTGCATAATCTCCTCCTAGAAGCTTGCCGAATTCTCGACTTAGAACCACCTCAATTATACATTCAACAAAACCCCGTTCCTAACGCCTATACCTTCGCCATGCGCGGCAAAAAACCGTTTATGGTGATGCACACTTCCCTAATTGAAATGCTGACTCCCGCAGAAATTCAAGCGGTAATCGCCCACGAATTAGGCCATCTCAAATGTGAACACGGCGTTTATCTGACTTTAGCCAATATTATGGTTCTAGCGGCGGGATTACTGCCCAATTGGGGGACAATGTTAGCACAATCCCTACAGGAGAGAATGTTAGCATGGGTGCGCTGCGCCGAGTTTAGTTGCGATCGAGCGGCTTTATTGGCAGTTCAAGACCCAAAAATCGTCATGTCGGTGTTAATGAAGTTAGCCGGAGGTTCTCCCAGTCTCGCACCTTTATTAAATTTAGAGGCTTTTATCGATCAGGCCAAGTCCTACGATACCGTCAGTGCCTCGGAAATGGGGGAAATGTTAAAGGGTTTGCAAACCCAACAGTTAACCCATCCCCTCCCCGTCCTGCGTGCGCGAGAAATCGATCGTTGGGCCAGTTCCCCCGATTATCACAATTTGTTAAAGGGGCCAAAAATAGGTTATAATGATAAGGTTAATGCCAAGGGCGAATGGCGAAATTGGTAGACGCACCACACTCAAAATGTGGCGAGGCAGCCCCTCATGTCGGTTCGAGTCCGACTCCGCCCATCAAATTAGAGTAATTTCTGGCTATTATGGTGTTGATGCTTCCATCCGACTAAACATTAATCTCACGCCGAGGAGTAGATTTTACTGTCTCTAACGTGAGATTAAAAAGTGCAATTAGTCACAGACTAGAGGATAAAGTCTGTCGCCGCAATCGCAGGTAATCCACCATTGAGTTGAATTTGCATATCAACAGTTAAGTTACCATCTCCCTCAATTTCTGCCTGAACAATCAAAGTGCTACCAGAAATAAAGTAGTTGACTTGACCGCCACCACCAATGCCACCAGTACCAACAAAAGTGAAAGCTTGATCACCCGCTATAGTAGTATTGGCATCGATCACCGATAGGTCAATCCGATCAAATCCAGGAGTGAAATCTGTAAGTACGTCTCGTGTACCATTAGGCGTACTATCTGATACACTCAAGAATTGGTAAATGTCGTCACCTACACCATCGGTCATTGTGTCAGTGCCGCTGCCACCAGTCAAGGTGTCATTGCCGTCTCCACCATCAAGGGTGTCGTTGCCTCCTAAACCGCTAAGGGTGTCATTACCTGCTCCACCGGTGAGAGAATTGGCTAGACTATTGCCCAGAATGGTGTCGTTGAGGCTACCACCAATAACATTTTCAAAGGCAGTGGCACTAGCTAGGGTGAGAGTGAGATTTCCGGCGGTGACGGTTTGGGCGGCGGTACTGCCGAGATTGAGGTTGATGGTTTTAGTTGTAGTCGCCGCAAAGTTGAGGGTATCGATTCCAGAGGCATCAATTAGGCGATCGCTACCCAAGACCAGATCCGTGTCGAAGAGGTAAGTGTCGTTATCGGCCCCACCATCGAGGGTGTCGTTATCAGCCCCACCATCTAAGGTGTCATTACCTGAACCACCTTGAATATTGTCGCTGCCCGCATTACCTAGAAGGCTATCGCTGCCCCCATTACCATAGATTAAATCATCACCAGCGCCACCGTCAGAAGTGTCACTACCGTTATCAAGAACGATATTATCGGCGATGCCAGTACCGTTAGTTGTGTTATTGTCGAGGAGATTGCCGTCAAATATATCGAAAAAAATCGGGTTAGCCATTGTCTTTCTTTTGTCCTAAGTACAACTAGACCAATCAACTCGCTTGGATTGTGCGAGCTAACCAGCCCTAGAGATGGAAACATCTAGATTATGTCAGGGAACAACTCACACAACAGGCAAGAGTCGAGAGAACCTTGTCTATTAGATACCAATGCCGCCATTATACAGCAAAGAATAGCCAAAAAGTAATTAGCAAAATAAATTTTAATATTAAGTACCTAAGCAAAATTAATTACACATTTCGATAAAGCTTTTGCCTATTGCCTATTGCCTCTTGCCTATCTTCACTAGGAAATTTATTTTGCACGACTACTTACCTGAGTTCGGGTTAAGCAGATTATCGCCGCCCATGAAAATATTCTGATTGACGAATTTGCCTTATTTCTGAACTTCCCCCCTATAAATATAGTAGCTATGGCTAAAAGTCTTACAGAGCTTGAGCTAAAGCAATGTAAAACCAATAAACTACTCTAGATACAGTCAACGGTACAGCCATACTTCCCACTTCCCACTGACAGAAGAGGGCTATAATTAATCTTATAGACAGTCGCTCGAGAGCAACAATATGTTAAATGCAGTGGAATTTAAAGCCAAAATCAAACAAGGTATCATCGAAATTCCCGAAGAATACCAACAGGACTTGAGGGAAGACAGCGAAGTTCAAGTTATTGTGATCAAACAAAATAAAAAAGTATCAACCACTGGAATCATTGCCCAATTAACTCAAAATCCCGTTGCTGTTAAAGGTATTCGTCAATTAAATCGGGAAGAAATTCATCAGCTATAATTATGACCAATTCTCTTTGTTTTTGTGATTCTAATATCTGGCTATACCGTCTTTTAATAGACCCAGAGTGTAACGATGCTGAAGAAATGCGAAAACGCAATCTAGCGAACGCTTTAACTAGCAGGGAAAATATCTTAATCAGTACGCAAATTATTAATGAAGTTTGCGCTGTTTTATCCAAAAAAGCTAAAATAAGTGAAATTCAAATTAGACAAATTATCCAAGAATTTTACGATGGATGTGTTGTTATTCAACTTGATCGCAATATTATTTTAAGAGCCTCTGAACTCCGCACTCAATACAGTTTTTCTTTTTGGGATAGTTTAATTGTAGCTAGTGCCTTAGCATCCGATGCTAGTATTCTTTACTCTGAAGATATGCAGGATGGGTTAATAATATCCAATCAACTAACTTTAATTAATCCTTTTCGATCGAGTTGATTATCAGTATGATATTATTGAATTACTCATTTAATCAATAGTGATGAATAGGCAACAAAAGCGAGTTTTATCCCTCTTTTCTGGCTGCGGGGGAATGGACTTAGGATTAGAGGGAGGTTTTTGGGTACACCAAGACTGTGTTAATGAAAATATTCATCAAGATTGGATAGTAGAAAGACGGGAATCATGGCTAAAACTACCGCGCAATACTTTTGAAACTGTCTTTGCTAATGATATAACTAAAGCTGCTCATAATGCTTGGATTCCCTACTTTGAAAAAAGGGGTAAAAAGAATGTATTTCACTTGGGGAGTATTGTAGATTTAGTCAAACAAGCAGAAAAAGGAGAGTTTCAGTTTCCCAGTAATATCGATGTAGTAACGGGAGGTTTTCCCTGTCAAGATTTTAGTGTTTCAGGAAAAAGAAAGGGGTTTAATTCTCACAAAAGTCACACGGGTAAACTACTAGACGAGAGTGAAGATAGTTTTCAGGATAATCGCGGAAAACTTTATTATTGGATGAAGAGAGTTATTGAATTAACCTTACCTAAAGTTTTTATTGCTGAAAATGTCAAAGGTTTAATCTCTTTGGCTAATCTTAAAGATATAATTGAAGATGATTTTAGTGCCATTGGTAAAGATGGATATATAGTTATCCCTAAACTTCTCTTTGCTCCCGATTACGGAATTACCCAAACTAGGGAAAGAATTATCTTTATCGGTTTAAATAAAACCTATTTAAAAGCAACAGCGATAGGACATCTAGAAAATAATGATATTTTTCCGCCTCCAACCCATAAAGTTAAAACTTACAGTACAGTGGGTCAGATATTATCAGGTTTAGCAGAACCGGAAGATGAGTTATTTGACCTCTCACAAAAAAGTTATTCAAAAGCTAAATATTATGGTAAAACTCAGGGACAAATCGAGGTTAATTTACAGGGTTTAGGTCCGACTATTCGCTCGGAACATCACGGCAATATTGAATTTAGGAGATTATCTTTAGAATTAGGGGTAAAGATAGTTAATGAGTTAGAAGCAGGGTTAAAAATGAGACGTTTAACTGTGCGGGAATGTGCGAGAATACAGACTTTTCCCGATGATTTTCAATTTGTGCGTCAACAAAACAAGGGAGATGGAAAATATTCACTTTCGGCTACGGATGGTTACAAACTAATTGGTAATGCTGTCCCACCTTTGCTTGCTTACCACATTGCTAGACACCTAGAACATCAATGGAATTATTTGTTTGAAGATATTTATTCAGTCAGCAAAAATTTATGTGTAGCATTGCCTTAATAATTGGGTGCATCTCATTTTTATAAATCTACTAAGTTGGGGTTTTTAAAGGGAACCTCTCTTTGAAAATTGGGCGTTACTTTCGATTTTATGACTCAATCCAAGCTTTTGGGGGGTTCTACCCCCCAAACCCCTCGCGCATTTGCTTTTCGGTGAGATGCTTACACGCAGTTGTTAATATACTTGTACCAATTTAAGATTCACCAATAATTGCCGATTGTCGCTATTTCTGCAAATGTGAGATGCAGCCTTAATAATTTCTGCTAATAATGTTTCTATACTTGCCATGGTTTACTAATCCTAAATTGAGAAAACAAATTATAATCTTTTTAGATGAACGTAGGTTGGGTTGAAGTATGAAACCCAACGCCCGCTCATGTTACGCTACCGCTAACCCATCCTACAAATAATTGTGCCTCCCTACTTAATTGGGCATCAACTCCTCAAAATCACAACTTGACACCTCACCCTTAAGATAACTGCCATAACCTGAGTTCGGAATCAGGGAAAACGGCAAAATTTCCCTAACCCGAACTAACCTTGATTACAAAACCTTATGGGTGTGAGAATGTTGTTTGACGTTATCCTCCGTCCGCACGACATGAACAGCATTCAAGATGCGTTTTTTCTCTAGGGAAAAGTTTAAATCGTCTTTTTGGCTGCCCAAGGGGATTAACCCTTGCAGGTGGGGTTGATTTTTGTAGGTGCGAGTGGCCGCAATCGCCCTTTCGACAAAATTCTCGCATAATTGGGCATTATCGGGGAAATTACTGGGTATTTGAGGATTATCGTCCTGAAATACCTCTCCTAAAGCCATGGCGCGGGCAAATTCGTAGGAAGTGGGAATTCCTTTGACAATTGCCTCTAGGGCTGCCGAGGGAATCGGTTCTAACACCGCCACTTTTTCTAATTCTCCCTCCCGTTTAAGAAAACAAATCGCTAAACCGAATACACAATAATCATCTTTTGTCAAGTCAGAAATGTTTAAGAATTGTGTCGCTGTGGCCATTATTTTGATCCTGAGTCGCTCTTTCTTTAATCTTGCGGGCGATCAGCGATCGAATCAAGGTTTTTATTAAGAGATATGAAGGAGAAAAATTTAGCTGGGTTGGGCGGCGCTAACGCATCCCCAGACGGAAAAAACTGGGAACTGTTAGACTAGAAACCAGCAGATTAACTGATAAACGAGCTTTATGTCACCCACTCTACTCATCTCCAAAGAACTCCCCACCCTGAAATATAATCCTAGTCTGGAGCGCTTTGATAGCTCTTGGGCGGCTCCTTTGTCCACTCTCCTGGGACTGGGACGGGCTGCCGGGGCAACTTTTATCGAATTTTTCCTCGAAAGAGTCAACTATATCAGTTGTTTAGCCGAAGATGACACCATCACCAGTCTCTCACCGAAACTATCTACAGGGGCAGGAATCCGCCTTTTTCGCGGTAAAGCTGATTGTTATGTCAGTACCAATGATTTAAGCTTCCAAGGCTTAAAAAATGCCCTAGAAAAAGGTTTATCGATTCTTGGTTTAAACCTACCCAGTCCTAACGCCTATATTCCCGAAATCAATCTGGAAATGTTCCGGGATTATGCCACGGTCAAAAATAAAGATATTTGGCTGAATAATTGCAGTTCTTTGCGAGAAATGGGTGATATTCTCCTAACTGCTAACGTTCAACTCAATCAGAAAGCCTCTCACGTCCAATCTCGTCGCGCCGCTTATTTTCGCGATTGGCAAGAAATTTTAGTTGCCGCTAGTGACGGCACTTTTGCCCGGGATATTCGCCTCACCCAATCGGTGGGCTATAATCTCCTCTGTGCCGATGGGACTAATCGTTCTAGCATTGGTAAACGGGTGGGTAGTACCAGTAATCCCGATTTTCTGCGGACGTGGAATGCCGAGGAATCGGCGGCAGAAGTGGCCGAATCGGCGGGTAAAATGCTTTACGCTGACTATGTAGAATCTGGCAGTTATCCCATCGTCATGGCCAATGAATTTGGCGGTGTTATCTTCCACGAAGCCTGCGGCCATTTGCTAGAAACTACGCAAATTGAGCAAAAAACCACGCCCTTTCTCGATAAAAAAGGCGAAAAAATCGCCCACGAAAATCTGACGGCTTGGGACGAAGGATTATCCGATAAAGCTTTCGGTACTATCGATATGGACGATGAGGGAATGCCGGCCCAGCGTACTCTCCTAATTGAAAATGGTATCCTAAAAAACTTCATTGCCGATCGCACCGGTTCAATTAAAACTGGCCATCCGCGCACAGGTAGCGGTCGCCGTCAAAACTACACCTATGCCGCCGCTAGTCGGATGCGGAATACCTACATCGCCCCCGGGGAATATACCCTCGATAATCTCTTTAATTCCATCGATAAAGGCATTTATTGCAAAAAAATGGGCGGTGGTAGTGTGGGGGCGACCGGGGAATTTAATTTCGCCGTCGAGGAGGCCTATCTTATCGAAAATGGCAACCTGACTAAACCCCTGAAAGGCGCGACTTTAATCGGTTCAGCCAAGGAGATTATGAATAAAATCTCTATGTGTTCCCAAGATTTAGGTCTAGCGGCGGGTTTTTGCGGTTCCGTTAGTGGTAGCGTTTATGTCACCGTTGGTCAACCCCATTTAAAAGTCGATTCTATTACCGTTGGCGGTCGTTAATCATGACTTTAGTGATTCTCTACTATTTCCTCATTGCCATCATGATAGTGGGAATAATTGGCGAACTGCTGCCCGCTATCCCCGGGATGAGTTTGATTTTAATCGCCATGCTGGTGTGGGGTTTTGTCACCAAATTTGCGGGGATGGGGGTCGCTTTAACCGTGGCCTTTGTTGTCCTTCTCCTCAGTCTGGGGGTGGAATTCCTCGCTAGTTATCTCGGCGCCCAAAAAGTTGGGGCGAGCAATTGGAGTCAAATCGGTCTAGTAGTGGGTTTATTAGCGGGAATATTCGGGCTTTTACCAGCTTTACCCATTGGCGGACCGATTATCGGCTTATTTGTCGGTCCTGTGGTGGGGGCTTTTTTGGGAGAATACGCCTATCGTCGCGATTTGGAATTAACTCCCCGTTTGCAACAATCCCTAAAAGTCTGTGTCGGTATCGTCGTCGGTACGGTTATCGGTCACGTTGCCAAAGCTATGCTGGCCACGGCTGCCGTTATCGTCTTTATTGTCACCACTTGGCCCAATCTCTCTTCAGTTATCAGTTACCAGTTATCAGTTTTCAGTTTTCAGTTTTCAGATTTGAGTTCTTTGTTTTTCAATTAATCAGCCATTTTTCTGATAAATATCACTTTTATCTAGCTTACGGCTGATGGCTGACCGCTCAATTCTACATTCATCTCATTTCTGACCAAATCTATGCCAAAAGTTGAAGATATCGCCCAAATCGCTAATTCTAGCGCCCAAGCTTTAGGAATTGCTAAATACGACATCTATGGTTCCTCGGTCGATGAAACCGATGTGGATGTGTTTCAAGGGGAACCCAAACAGGTACAAGCTTCCAATCGTTCCAGCGTTATCGTTCGCGTCTGGAATCAGGATAATCAAGTCGGTGTCACCTCCACCACCGATGTGGACCCGGTGGGACTGCAATTAGCCCTGAAAACCGCCCAAGAAGCCAGCGTTTTTGGCGTTAAGGAAAATGTCCCCGATTTTAGTCCCGCTGCCACCGCACCCACCACAGAAGTGGCCAGCGAAATGTATAATCAAGCACCGGTATCCACTCTCATCGATAAGTTATTAGCCGCCGAAAAATCTCTACTAGCAGCCCATCCGGCTATTGCCAGTGTTCCCTATAACGGTTTGGGACAACAGCAGGTCAGACGTTTTTATCTCAATAGCGACGGGGCAATGCGTCAGGAAGCGCGTAGTTATGCCAGTGTGTATTTATACACCAAAACCGAACAGGAAGGCAAAAAACCCCGCAGCGCTGGTGCTTTTCGGGTTAGTCCGGGCCTGGAAAAATTAGATATCGATGGTTGCATCGAGGAAGCGATTACCAAAACTGTTAGCCATCTGGACTATCAACCGATTACCACGGGTAAATATTTAGTGGTTTTTGCCCCCCGCGCCTTTTTGAGTCTAATGGGAGCATTTTCTAATCTGTTTAATGCCCAAAATGTCCTTGATAAACAGAGTCTTTCTACTCCTGAATCTTTGGGAACACAAATCGCCGCTACTGCCTTAAATTTGTGTGATGATGCCCTCCATCCAGCTAATGTTTCCGCAGAAACTTTTGATAGTGAAGGCACTCCTACCCGTCGTGTGGAATTAATTAAAGAGGGGATTTTGAGTAATTTTCTCCATAGCACGATTACCGCTAAACGGATGAATACAGAACCGACTGGCAACGGTAACATTGGGTCAAAAGTAACGGTTAGTCCCCATTTTTATCACGTTTTTGCTAGTGCTAATCAACCGAAAAGCTATTCTTTGGAAACAGCAGAAAATGTGGTTTTAATTGATAGTTTACAGGCACTTCATGCGGGAGTTAATTCTCTACAAGGTTCCTTCTCTTTGCCCTTTGATGGTTGGTTAGTTAACAAAAATGAGCGCATTAGTATCGATTCCGCTACCGTAGCCGGGGATATTTTAACACTGCTGAAATCGATTGTTTATCTGGAACCGGAAGCAGTTATTACTCCCAGTGGTGTTTGTCCCTACGTTTGGGTAGAGGGTTTATCAATCACGGGAGAAGCTTAACACTATACCAGACCAAAAATAGGGGGTATTAACTAGGGTAATACCCCCGCAAGATGGATGTTGATTTTGTTAATTTTATAGTCGTGGGTAAGGAGTGGCAAGTGCTGGGGTTCCAGAGAGGAAGTTTGAACATTATCAAGTCATTTAATTCTGTGGAGATAACAGCTTTTAGAAAGTCGAACTTAATTTTCCCATCAAAATTAGGCTCGTCCTTTCCACTATCATAGCCTTTTTTTCAGGCACAGCAAACCCGAACCCATAACGAGGATAGCCATTGTCAGGGATGGTTCAGGAATGGCAGGGTTATCGATACTGAGAGTATTAATGCCAATGGCGCGGTTATTAAAATTACTACTAAATTCAATGCGGCTAATCTCGGCCAAAGCACTTTTTACCCCCAGAAAAATGGCAGAATTATCCAATGCTGTAGAAGATGTACCATTGACATTAAAACTATCCAAAAGATTGTCATTAATATCAAATGCTTTGATAGTACCAACAAAGTTCGGCTCATCATCCACAGCGATTTGCGCTCCAGCAGCCCTAACCGGTTGCGCGAAGCTAATCGAAATCGGGCCGGGGTTGCCAGGAGCGGGAAATATACCAAACTGCAGCCCCGTAAACAAGAGAAAATCACCGTTAGCAAAGTTAGTCGGGATGCCCTGCGGAATAGGAGCCGTTTTAAAGACAAAAGGCGGTGTAATCGGCGAATTTATCGGATTAATATCTACATCTAAACCCAATCCTCCAGCGGAAGTACCGGAAAAGGAAAAACCGAGAAAATCAGCGGAATTAGGGTTAAAAGGGTTTAAAACCTTACCAAGACTCGACCAATCGATGGAATCATTACCCTTGAGGTCGGCACGATTAGTTACCAAGCTAACGGCAAAGCTGGGGCTGATAAGGGATAAAGAGAGAGAAACCGCAATAGTGGTAGATGTTAAGATTCTCATCCAGAAAATATCCTTAATTTGACTGCCTGATATTATATTGTATTCCTCTTTTTTTACCCTAAAATTTAAGTTTTAATAAGTATGAGGGTAAGGCCATCAGTTTTTATAGTTAAGAACTATTTTTCAGCCGGGGGAAACCAATTATCATCTAATGTTTGTTCGAGGGATATATGAGCGTCTGAATTGAGGGAAAAAAGCTGAGAAACTGATTTAATCGCCACCGGATAAACTTTATCATACATAGCCGCTAATTCTGGCCGTAAGCTGGGACTATCTTCTAAACGATGCTGAATTTGGGCGCGAAAATTAACTATTGCTGCCGCCCAATGATTACCTGACCGTTTTTTTTCTTCTTGCCAATAAGCCAGCTTTAAAAGCTGTTCGATAAGACGGGTTAACAGACTCATTAAAGCTCGTCTATCACTTTTCCTTATACTCTCGATTTCTTCAATTAAATTATCCAAATCCACCTGATCAAAATTACGCTCTTGTAACTGTTTTACCGTCTCTTTTAGCCATTGATTATAATCAGTTTCGTAGGCAGTTGACGACATAATTTAACTCTCCATAGAAAATTACTTAGTAGATTAAGAAAGGTTAATGGGTGTATCCATTGATAGATAGGGTTTTTCGGCTATTGTACTAGATATCTATGGGAGAAATCCAGATATATTCTAGAACGTGAGGTGTGCAACCTGACGCGATTGCCCATAAAAATGCCAGGTTTTTGAATGTGGACTCGTTGAACCAAGAATCCCGAAGCGCTGGGGTGGGAGTATCAATCGGATTCTCTCAGGAAACCCGCTTTCTAAATTGCAGTAAGATTGAGGGCATAGTATGGCAATTTCGTAGGCGATGAAGGCAGCGGCAGTTATTGAACAGTACAAAAACGGGCGGCGGGATTTCCGGGGGGAATCCTTGCGGGGTGGTAACTTTCGCGGTGCGGACTTAGCGGGGGCGGATTTCAGTGGTTGTGATATACGCGGGGCAAATTTTAGTCGGGCGAATTTGACGGGGGTGAAGTTTGCCGGGGCGAAGGCGGGATTGCCGAAGCGCTGGGTGGTGATTTTGCTGGGGTTGGCTTTGGTGTTAATTGTGGTTTCGAGTTTTTTCTCCCTCGTAGCCGCTTTTATGACGAGCTTAATTTTTGATTCATCCAGTACAGAAAACCAAGTTATTGGTTGGTCCACCTTAATCTTTATCATCCTCTTTTGCCTCATCTCCTGGCGCAAAAATATTTTGGCCCTAGCCGGAGCCGTAGCCGGAGCCGTAGCCGGAGCCGTAGCCCTAGCCGGAGCCGTA
>LFEF01036900.1_pt1 | contig 39030 bp, 32 predicted proteins | sample 619371 | NCBI WGS metagenome assembly LFEF01 (sample SAMN03014291, study PRJNA259931) | freshwater metagenome | biome: lake; feature: waterbloom | place: China: Taihu Lake | collected 2006-08 | depth 0 m m
TTAATAACTATTTCTCAAAAATTGTTCTATTTACTTTTTTTGAGTAAAAATTTAATGATTCTTGTTTATATTTAGTAAGTTTAAAAACTAATTATAAGGTTATGAAAACACTAATTCTTATTCGACATGCTAAATCTAGTTGGGATACTCCGGTTCAAGATAAAGACCGACTTCTGAATCAAATAGGGATTAAAGATGCTCACTTAATGGCTCAAGAAGCTGCTCAGTTTTTTCCAAAATCTTATTTTGTAATGAGTAGTAAAGCTAAACGTGCCGCTGAAACTGCTTTAATTTTTGCTCAAAATCTTAATTGGCCAATCGAAAGTATTCAGTTTTTAGACGATTTATATACTTTTGATGCCTTCAAATTAGAAAATATCATAAAATCATGTGACAATCGTTATGAAAATGTTATTCTTTTCGGACATAATGCTGCTATAACAGATTTTGTTAATAAATTTGGAGATGTTTTTATTGATAATGTGCCAACGGCCGGAATGGTTTCCATTTCCTTTGCAACAAATAGTTGGTCAACCATAGCAAAAGGAAAAACAAACAAATTACTTTTTCCAAGAGAATTAAGAAATGATTAAAGCCATAGAATACCGTTATATAGATCGTGAAAAAAGTTGGTTGTCTTTTAATGCAAGAGTGCTGCAAGAGGCGGCTGACCCAACGGTACCACTATTAGACCGTTTACGATTCTTAGGAATATTTTCCAACAATTTAGATGAATTTTTCAGAGTCCGTTTCGCTGCCATTAGACGTTTAGCTCTTTCAGGACAAGCCGCTGAAAAGTTATTAGGTGGAATTTCTGCTCAACAACTTCTTAAAGAAATAACAGAAATTGTAATTAAGCAGCAATCAGAGAGTTTACGAATATTAGGTGTAATTGAAAAAGAGCTCGAAAAAGAAGGTGTTTATATTATAAACGAAAAAGAAATATCGAAAGAGCAAGAAAACTTTATTCATGATTTTTTTATTCAAAAAGTAAGTCCTGCACTGGTTACAATTATTTTGAATGACCTTGCTGAATTTCCTTTATTGAAAGATACCTCCGGTTACTTAGCTGTAAAAATGGTCATGAAATCAAACGAAGAACAAAAATCTTCTTTTTTAGGTTTCAAAAAATCAAAAAAAGATATTCGCTATGCCGTAATTGAAATACCTAAAACTATCAATCGATTTGTGGTTTTGCCTTCAAACGGTGAAAGACAATATATTATATTGCTTGATGACGTAATTCGTTATAATCTGCAAAACATTTTCAATATTTTTGATTATGAAACCATTTCGGCTCACATGATTAAAATAACCCGTGATGCTCAGTTAGAAATTGATAGTGATATTAGTAAAAGTTTTGCTGAAAAGATTTCAGAAAGCGTTCGAGATAGAAGAATTGGTGAACCCGTTCGTTTTGTATACGATCAATCTATTGATAAAGATACCTTGAAGTTTTTCTTGGAGAAAATGGATATTGATGCTACCGATAGTATCATTCCAGGTGGTCGTTATCACAATCGTCGTGATTATATGGATTTTCCAAATTTAGGAAGATATGACTTATTATATCAACCTAAAACACCTCTTCCGGTTGATGGCTTAGGATTAGAAGGAAGTATTCTCCAAAAAATTAGTGAAAAAGATTACTTGGTTAATGCTCCATATCAATCGTTTGCTTATCTAATTAAATTTTTACGTGAAGCAGCTCTCGATCCAAAAGTGGTGAGTATAAAAATTACGTTATATCGTTTGGCCAAAAACTCACAAATCATTAGTTCACTTATCAATGCAGCTAAAAACGGGAAAAAAGTTACCGTTCAAATTGAATTGCAAGCCCGTTTTGATGAAGCCAGCAATATTTCGTATGCGGAACAAATGCAAACGGAAGGAATTAATTTGATTTTTGGTGTGAAAGGTTTAAAAGTACACAGCAAAATTTGTGTCATCGACCGTATTGAAGATAAAAAAATCAAACGCTACGGATTTATTTCCACCGGTAATTTTAATGAATCAACTGCACGAGTTTACACCGATGTAACGTTGTTTACCAGTCATCAACAGATTTTAAAAGATGCTGATAAAGTATTTGATTTCTTTGAAGTGAATTATCGTGTGCATCGTTACAAACATTTGATTGTTTCTCCACATTATACCAGAAACAAATTATATAAGTTAATTGACCGTGAAATCATGCATTCTCTTTCGGGAAAATCAACCTATATCAATTTAAAAATGAACAGTTTATCCGATCCTAGAATGATTGATAAATTGTATGATGCCAGCAGAGCAGGAGTGAAGATTAAATTAATTATCAGAGGAATATGTTGTTTAATTCCCGGTGTGAAAGGCATGAGCGAAAACATTGAAGCCATTAGCATCGTTGATAATTTCTTAGAACATTCCCGTATATTTATTTTTGGCAATAACGGCAATCCGGAAGTGTACATTTCATCAGCCGATTTTATGACTAGAAATATTGATGCTCGTGTGGAAGTGACGTGCCCAATTTATGATGAACGAATCAAACAAGAACTTTTAGAAAGTTTTGAAGTTGGATGGAAAGGAAATGTAAAAGCCCGTTTACATTCTGAAAAATTAGATAATAAATACCGTGTTCGGGATGAAAATGAGCGTATTTTCAGAGCTCAATTGGAAACTTATAATTATTATAGAAACCAATTAGAAGTCATCACCGAAAAATTATAACCCCAAATTTTTAAAAATTAATGATTACAATTAAACGATATGCCGCCATTGATATTGGTTCAAATGCCATGCGATTGTTGGTGTCTAATATTGTAGAACAAGAAGGTAAAGAAACGCAATTCAATAAAAGTTCGTTAGTGCGTGTACCCATTCGTTTAGGGCAAGATGTGTTTACCGTTGGTGAAATATCTGATGAAAACATCGAACGAATGATTGATGCGATGAAAGCCTACAAATTGTTGATGAAAGTACATAAAGTAGAACAATACAAAGCGTGTGCAACTTCTGCCATGCGTGAGGCTGATAACAGCAGAGAAATTGTTGAAATCATCCAACGCGAAGCCGATATCGATATTGATATTATTGATGGGAAGAAAGAAGCCAGTATCATTGCTTCTTCAGACTTAAAAGAATACATCTTTACTGATAAAACTTATTTATATGTAGATGTAGGTGGCGGAAGTACCGAGTTTTCCTTGTTTTCGAATGGAAAAATCATTGCATCAAAATCTTTTAAAAACGGTACGGTTCGCATGCTGAATAATATGGTGAATGAAATCGTTTGGATTGAAATTGAAAAATGGATTAAAACACACACCGCTCCTTTTGACGAAATTACTTTGATTGGATCAGGCGGAAACATCAATAAATTGTTTAAAATGACGGGCAAACAACAAGATAAACCGTTAACTTATCTAGGTTTAAATGCTCAATTTGCCATGCTCAATAAAATGACCTACGACGAACGCATATCCGAGTTGGGTTTGAATCCCGACCGTGCCGACGTAATCATTCCTGCGACCAAAATCTATTTAAATGCCATGAAATGGAGTGGAGCTAGACACTTATATGTTCCTAAAATTGGACTCTCAGACGGAATTGTAAAGGCAATGTATTATGGGAGGATTTAATTAAAAGAAAATATATTAATTGTTTTTTATAAAATTGAAAGTAACTCAATCAAGTGTGAAGGTTGTAATTAATTATGACTACTAATCTACCACTCATAAATCCGCGAACATCCTCTTTTGCAAAACAAATCAAAAAGAAAACTGTGCCAATCTGTTCAATCCGTCCAAACCGAGTTCCATTAAAAGTATATATAGTTCACCCAAATTGACACATTGACTAATTGCCACATTAACTAAACATCCAAATCAAACATCTTTCGCAACACCTCCAAATTCGGATTGATTTCTTTCATGCGATTGAATTTGTCTTGCGGAGTAAACGCTCGTTTATTTTCCATTTTTTCATTCACCACCAACTCAATTTCTATATCGTGGTTGTGTAACATGCCGCGTAAGTAGCCTAAAACTTCATTTTTGGTGCGTTCAAATTCAATCTTGGTTCCTTCATTGGGAAGTTCATGCGTGATTTTTGTACCTTCCAATTTGGGATCGTTTATCAACATAAGCGATTGCATGATCATCTGCCCTCGTTCTTCTAACTTTTGGGCAAATTTATTCCATTGCAAGAGCATATCTGTTTCTGTAAAAGGTTCAGTGGGATATTGAATGGTTTCTCTTACGACCAATTTTTGAGCTTCAGCTAGTTCTTTTTTTTGTTTAATACTCGATAAAGAAAATGCGGAAACTTTTGGTTCAGAAGAAAGTGTTGAAATTACCGGTTTTGGTTTTTCAATTGTGTTTTCAGGAACAGTAGGTTTTGGTGTTTCAATTTTTACAGTTGGAACGAATTCAACTGAAGTATTGGCTACTTCAATCGCACCTAATTTTCCAAGAAAATGAAAGGGTGGAATTATATATCCGTCAACTTTTTTTTTTCTCCATCAAAGGTGATGGAGCCCAATTGCATCAAACAAAGTTCGATGAGCAGACGTTGGTTTTGACTGGATTTGTATTTTAAATCGGTGTCGTTGGCCAATTCAATTGCTTTCAATAAAAACTCCTGACTGCATTTTTGAGCTTGTTCGCCATACATTTTTTGAGCTTGTTCACCGGCTTCCAATAAGACTAAAGTAGCAGGATTTTTACTAACTAATAAATCCCTAAAATGAGAAGCCAACCCTTGAATGAAATGATGAGCATCAAATCCTCGAGCTAAAATATCGTTGAACGCCATCAACAATTCCGGTAATTTATTGGCTAGAATTAAATTCGTAATGTTGATGTAGGATTCATAATCCAATACATTCAGATTCTCTGTAACAGCTTGACGCGTCAAATTAGTTCCGCAATACGAAACCACACGATCAAAAATGGATAACGCATCACGCATGGCACCGTCAGCTTTTTGAGCAATGATATGCAATGCATCGTCTTCGTATTGAATGCCTTGGTTTTCGGCAACATATGCCAAATGTTCTTTAGCATCTTTTACCGTAATCCGTTTAAAATCAAAAATCTGACAACGCGATAAAATGGTTGGAATAATTTTATGCTTTTCGGTGGTTGCCAGAATGAAAATGGCATGTTTAGGTGGTTCTTCCAATGTTTTCAAAAACGCATTGAAAGCTGCCGAAGAAAGCATGTGCACCTCGTCAATAATATATACCTTATATTGTCCGGTTTGTGGTGGTATGCGAACTTGGTCAATCAAATTTCGAATATCATCCACCGAGTTGTTAGAAGCCGCATCCAATTCAAACACATTAAACGCAAAATCCTCATTCGGATCGTCATAACCGGGTTGGTTAATCTTTCTAGCTAAAATTCGGGCACATGTTGTTTTTCCCACCCCACGAGGTCCGGTAAAAAGCAATGCTTGAGCTAAGTGATTGTTTTCGATGGCATTAAGCAATGTGTTGGTAATTGCCTGTTGTCCCACCACGTCAATAAACGTTTGGGGTCTATATTTTCGGGCAGATACTACAAATTGTTCCATCAAAAAAGTTTGGATGACAAATATAAAATTTAATTATCGATTGGCAAGGGAAGAAGGGAAAATTGTCAATGTGTCAATTGGTTAATGTGTCAATTAGTCAATTTGACAATTTGATAATTGATTAACGATTGAAGAATGATGATTGTTGATTTTTGAACTAAGTTAGCCATCATCACTGAGAACAGACAACCGACAACCATTCATTACTCCAACGTTAAATCTTTCAATGTATTAACTAAAAATTTTTTATGTAGAAATAAAGTGTACCTTTGCACCCTGAAAAAAACACAGATGGAATCAATTAGAAACATTGCAATTATTGCCCACGTTGACCACGGTAAGACGACTTTGGTTGACAAAATTATGTATCACTGTCAGCTTTTCCGTGAAAACGAAAACACCGGTGATTTAATATTAGACAACAATGATTTAGAACGTGAACGAGGAATTACCATCGTTTCTAAAAATGTTTCTGTAGTGTATAAAGGCACAAAAATCAACATTATTGATACGCCGGGTCACGCCGATTTTGGTGGTGAAGTAGAGCGTGTATTGAACATGGCTGATGGGGTTTGTTTGTTAGTGGATGCTTTTGAAGGACCCATGCCACAAACCCGTTTTGTATTGCAAAAAGCCATAGATTTAGGTTTAAAACCTTGTGTGGTTATCAATAAAGTGGATAAAGAAAATTGTACTCCGGAAGAAGTGCACGAAAAAGTTTTCGACTTGATGTTCGAATTGGGTGCAGAAGAATGGCAGTTGGATTTCCCAACGGTTTATGGTTCGGCTAAAAACAACTGGATGTCTGACGATTGGAAAAATGTAACCGATAACATTGAACCGCTTTTGGATATGGTGGTTAATAATGTCCCGGCTCCAAAAGTTTCTGAAGGAACACCACAAATGTTGATTACGTCTTTGGATTTCTCATCTTTCACCGGTCGTATTGCGATTGGCCGTTTAGAAAGAGGAATACTTAAAGAAAATATGCCAATATCTTTGGTAAAAAGAGATGGTAAAGTAATCAAATCGAGAATTAAAGAATTGCATACTTTTGAAGGTTTAGGCCGTAAAAAAGTAACGGAAGTGGCTGCCGGAGATATTTGTGCAGTAGTTGGAATTGAAGGATTTGAAATTGGCGATACCATTGCCGATTTTGAAAATCCGGAAGCTTTACAAACCATTGCTATTGATGAGCCAACCATGAGTATGTTGTTTACCATTAACGATTCGCCGTTTTTTGGTAAGGAAGGCAAATTTGTTACTTCGCGTCACATCAAAGATCGTTTGGCAAAAGAATTAGAGAAAAATTTAGCTCTCCGTGTAGCAGATACAGATTCTGCTGATAAATTCATGGTATTTGGTCGTGGTGTATTGCACTTATCGGTTTTAATAGAAACGATGAGAAGAGAAGGATATGAGTTGCAAATTGGTCAGCCACAAGTTATCATCAAAGAAATTGATGGTCAAAAATGTGAGCCTATTGAGGAATTAACCATCGACTTACCGGAGCATGTATCCGGGAAAGCAGTAGAGTTTGTTTCGGTTCGAAAAGGTGAAATGTTAAGCATGGAAAGCAAAGGTGAGCGAATGATTATCAAATTCAATATTCCATCGCGTGGAATCATTGGTTTGAGAAATCAATTGTTAACTGCTACTGCCGGAGAAGCAATTATGGCTCACCGTTTCATTGGTTATGAGCCGTTTAAAGGGGAAATTGCGGGTCGTATCAACGGTTCTTTAATTTCGATGGAGAATGGAAAAGCAATTCCTTATTCAATCAACAAGTTACAAGATCGTGGTAAATTCTTTGTGGATCCAAACGAAGATATTTATGAAGGTCAGGTTGTTGGTGAAAACTCCAGAGGTGATGATATGACGATAAACATTACCAAAACGAAACAGTTAACCAACTTCCGTTCTGCGGGAGCAGATGATAAAACGAAGATTATTCCGGCGATTAAATTCTCTTTAGAGGAAGCATTAGAATATATTCAAAAAGATGAGTATGTAGAAGTAACACCAAAATCGTTACGTTTGCGTAAAATCTATTTGAATGAAAACGATAGAAAACGTTTTAAGATTCAATAATTTAATTGATTAAATACAAAAAAACAACCTACTAAAGGTTGTTTTTTTGTTTTATGGTGTCAAGATTGAACCGGTAGAAGTATTGACTAACATTATCCAAAGGTCATCATTATACTTTCCTTCTGCATTTGAGTAATAGTAAGAAATAGCATCGTACCAATTGTTAAATTTTGCCAAATAAACGCCTTGAAAATTATTGTTAGGATTATAGATAATGTCTGCATTCTCAAATCCATTCTTTTTCAATTTGTCTAAGAATCGTGTTGCATTTTTTGGAATAGCAAAAACATTAGCAACAACATAATATCCTTTCGCTTGTTGTGGAATAATGACATCAGCTCCGGGTAAAACTGTGATTCTTTTTTTTGTAGAAGTTGTTTCTGCATTCATTTTCTCGCTATCGCGAATCATGTCCATAATGCTGTTATATTTTCTTTTTGGTTCTGTTGAAGGAGTTATTTCGGCAACTTTTTCAGGAGTCGAAACCGCTTGTTGAACAGTTGATTGTGGAATTATTTCAGCGGATTTTTCTGTTTTTACTTCTGTTTTGGGTTGTTCCACTTGACTGATTGCATCTTCCAAAACAGATTTTTGACTGATATTATCCTCAGAGGTTTTCGCAACATTTGTAGATTCACTGTCTTTAATAGTTTGAAGAATTTCTTCCCTTTTTGTTGTTGTTTCTGTATCTATTGGTTTTGCTTCAACAATTACCGGAACTGATTCTTCAACAGGTGTAGTTACTTCTACATTAAATACACTAAAAAACATAGCATATCGATCACCGGAAGATTTTAAACGCATGGATACTTTAGAAGTATTATTTTGAATTATTGAATTGTTTTTGTTGTCAATAGTAAACATTCCGGCATCGTAGCCTAATGTATTTAAGCTGTTTGGATTTCGGTTACTAAAATAATTATCATCTAAAACAATAGTACTGTTAAAAAAATTATCAACCGGTTTTAAGGGGTGACTTAATAACGTATATTTAGCACTATTCCCATCTTTTAACTCTAACTGATCACCAGTTAAATTGCGATCACCTTCCAAAGCCGCAAAAGCTAATTTGGCATTTACATTACCTTCAGGTAGCGTATTAAAACCTGTGTAAGCAATTTCAATTGGTTTAGTGGTTATCCCCACAAATCCATCAAATGAAGTGATAAATTTTTCAGTAGCCGAAGCTTCTTCATATACAATAAACAAAGTCCAACCAGCTGCTACACCACCACTAATAATTCCTTGTGTTGCACGAATATTGGCAACCATATATTCACCATTTGGATCTGATAAACCTTGTAGATATGATGTTACATCAGCATACACCGAATATGGGGCACTTTCTTTGAAGTTTTTATGAGTTAATCCATCAAACAAAACTTCTCCGGTAATATTGATATATTCTGATTTACCGGGTAACTTAAATTTGATTTCATTAATAATTTCTCGCGTATTGTTTACGGCTAAATATTTCCAATTTTTATCGCGAATTCCTGAATCGTATTTATATGTTCCCGCCCAATACAATCCTGCATAAACGATTTTCTTATCTGTAATATTGGTTAAGCTAAGACTTGCTGCACTTGAACTAAATGTAGTTTCATCATTGTCAATATCAATATAAACCATTTCAAATTCATCATTTATTTTGGCTTTATCATCCAATTGGTTGTAGGGAGAATTAGCATTTTCCCTTTTTTCACTTCTATTTACTATGCCATTTGCAATCAATGTCATATCACCTTTTAGATTGCCTTGGTATCTTTTTTTGAAAGGAGCACCTAGTTGAGCAAGCACAGCGTTGGAACAAAATATGATAAATATGAGCTGAAAAACGATAAAATACTTGTTTGGTTTCGAAATTTTCATCTGTTTGAACTAAATGTTGAATTATTGGTAGCACTAAAGTAGTACTTTATACCCAACTAATGTTAAAAAAATGATTTTTTTTTCAACACTACACATTGAAAACTTTACCTATTCTGTCTTTTATTTTTTTAATAAAAAAAGTAAGGGTGTTGAAAGTCTTTTTTTCCAAGCATTTTCACTATGTTCTTCACCTTCAAACTTTAAGGTTGTCCATTGATTGGAAGAGTAATTCTTGGCAACCATAATTTCATCTACTTTTTTCTGAAGCGGTTCATATAAAGCATCAAGTGTAGCCGTACCGTAATCAAAATAAATTTTATGCATTTCCGATTGAGGAAGTTTCGCTTTTAAATAAGTATAAAATGACTCTGGAATAGGATTGTTTTCTAGATGAAAAATTCCGGGCCAATGTGTTGATAAACAAGCAGCTCCACCAAACACCTCTGGATATTCACAAATTGCATATAGTGAAATAAGTCCACCCATGCTGGAACCGGCAATAAAGGTATTTGCAATGTCTTTTCGCGTTGAATAGGTTTTGTCAATAAAAGGTTTTACTTCTTCTACTAAAAATTTTAGATATAAATCTGAAAAAGGTTGAAATGTTTCACTAATTCTACCTTTTTGCACCAAAGCTTCCGTTACAATTGCTTTTTCTTTTTCGGTTAAACTTTCGAATGGTTTTTGAGGAAAATATTCCGGATGGCGATTTTCAACACTATTGTAAATTCCAACCACAATAACGTTTTGTATTTTACCTTCTTTTAGTAATTTTGATATGGTTTCATCTACTCCCCATTCTTGTTTATTCCAAGTTTGTCCTGCATCAAAAAGCATTTGACCATCGTGCATGTATAAAACTGAAAATTTTTTCTTAGGCGAATAATTTTCGGGTAACCAAACAGCTATATCTCTTGGTTTCACATATTGAGATGGGAAATTTTTATATAATTCTAACTTACCATTTGCTACTTCAATGATTTGTGCATTCAATTGAAAATAAATGAAAAAAATTACAAAAAGGATATACTTTTTCATAATTAACGTTTTAAACTGAAATGACCTTTAGCACTTCTACCATCTTCAAATTGAATGGAATACCAATAATCATCAGATGGCAAAGTATTACCATTGTAGGTACCATCCCAACCATTACCAAGCGGACTGATCTGCTTGATTAATTTTCCAAATCGGTCAAAAATATAAATGATGGATTTTCCGTTAGATCTTTCGTTTGCACCTCTAATATTCCAAGTGTCGTTGAAACCATCTCCGTTTGGCGTAAAAAACTTTGGTACACCTAAAACGGCAATTTCTTGACTTACCGTTTCACAACCAAATAAATCTTTAACGTAAACAGTATATAACCCAGCGATTACATTGATAAATTGATTGGAGGTTTGAAATAAGCCATTTTCAGAATCAAGGCTATATACATAATTTCCGGATCCGGAGACTGTAATTGTTACTATATTATTTTCTGTTAAATTTACTATAGTCAAATTATCAATTGTTGCTGGTTGTGAATAAACAATTTCAATTGTTCTAGTTTGTGTACAACCAAAATTATTTATTACGATTACACGGTAAATACCATTTTGTTGAACAATTAATGTACTATTATTTTCACCAACAATTTCAACTTCATCTTTGAACCATTTGTAGCTAAAATCTGATGTATTTCCAACCAATAATCCCGAAAAAATAGTAATAGGATTGGTGTCTTCACATACAATAATTTTTTCGTTTTCTTCTAATTGCGGTAGTGGATTTACTCTGAAAATAATATCTCGCTCTGCAAAACAAGTCGTATTTAATGGATTGGTAATAACTGCTTTGATGGTTTGAGATGAAGTGAAGAAATTTGATGGAAATGGACTTGGTAAACTGGCACCATTTTGATCAAAATAGGTCACGACCATCCCTGTTTGACCGTTTAAAAGAGTTGATTCTAATAATGAAGTATCAAATTGAAATTTTCCATCTTCTAATCCATCAATATCACAAGTGATAAAATCAGCTACCGCAAAAGCTCTTGGCAAAACATCAACTTTAAAGGTTAATGTAGTCTCATCAAAACACGGACCGTTGGGGTCGTTAGTCGTTGTATTTGTTACTCGAATGGTTATGGTTTTGCTTCCGGATAAATATGGATTTGGCAACGGACTTGGTAACGGATTATTATTTTGATCAAAATAACTAAATATAATATTTGATGGTGATTGACCATTTAAAACTGTTGATTCAATCGAACTTGTATCAAATGGGAAAAGTCCATCATAGTCATCATCACAAGTTATAAAATCTGCAATTGGATTAGCGGTTGGCAAAGCTTCTACAGTTAATTCTACAAAAGGACCAATTCCAAAACACGCATTGTCAACCGTACTTTCGACACGAACCCAAATTTGTTGAAATCCGGGGAAACCTATATTTTGATAAGCTGCCGGGTTTATCGCTAATGAATTTCCATTCACATCAGTTTCCGCTAATGCATCAGCCTGTGAACGATAATAAGAAATTGTATAAGTATTGGTTACGGGTAATAATGCTAAAATGTCAAGCGAAACACTACTAAAATTGAATTGAGAGACACCATCTCTATCATTTTCGATGTCATTAAAGAATTCATCACATTTAGAAAATCGTCTTATGAAAGAGGATGGAATTTGAGTAGCAGATACAAAAACATTGATTTGTCCAACCTCAAAACAACCATCGGTATTTTCAACTCTCACCCAAACGGTTGTATTTCCAGTGAAATAAGCAACAGGATTTGTGATTTGGAAAGTGCTATCACTATCTTCAGCTGCTTGAGCTGTTGTAAAATAAGTAAATGTTTCATTTTGTGAATTTACTGAAAGTTCGCTGTTTTTTTGAATTAAACTTACAAAGGAAATTCCATCATTGGTGTCATCATCATCACATTGAACAATCGTAACGGGAGAATTTAAAACCGGTAAAGGATTAACGGTTAATAAAGCGGCCTCTGAAAACAACCCACAACTGTTACCGTTTCGGTTGATAAAAACACGATATTGGTAATTATCCATACTTAAGGTTGCACCAGTAATTTGTAAACTAATTGAATTTGTACCATTGTAAACAACAGAATTAGTTATGTTATTCCATGTAGTACCATTATCTGTGCTTACCTGCCATTGATAACTATCTGAAGGTGTTGCCGTAAATTGAAAACTTGCATTTTGTGTGTTACACGTCACTTGATTTGAGGGTTGAGCACTAATACTTATTGGTGCAGCAATGATGTAATTTGGATTAGGAACAGTATAACCAATTGTACTATTTGTTACCAATCCGTTTTCATTTGTAACAGGAGCAAAATCACCTAAAAAACCATCATTATTAGCGTCAGAAAAACCGGCATCAATCACATCATTACATAAATCACCATCGCTATCAAGTGAAATATAATTAGCTATTCCGTCGTTATTTGTGTCAGTAATGCTAAAGTTTATAATGCCATTATCAGGCGAAATTTCTAAATTATCGGCTAAACCGTTATTGCCAAATGGAACTCCGTCAATTCTTCCATCATTATTGGAATCAGTTGCCGTTGAACCAGCTTCTCTCCAATCAAAAATCCCATCGTTATCACTGTCTAAATCAAGATAGTCAGGAATGCTATCACCATCTGTATCAATTGGATTTAAGCCACTTCCATAAGCGTCGCTTAATCCATCTTTATTTACATCAACAGGAGTATAAGCAATAAAATTCTGCCCTTGAGCTTCACTATTATCCGGAATACCGTCATTATCGGTATCTAAATCTTTTTGGTCGGGAATTCCGTCTCCATCTGTATCTTTTGGAACACAAGTGGATATAAGCTGAAAAGAAGCTTTAGAAACAATATCAGATAAATTGGTATGTTTTATAGATAAAGAATTTGTTAAATGAGTGGAAAGAGAGAATGTTCCGGTTCCTGCTGCAAGTGGGATAGCACTATTTAATCTAAATCGAATTTGAAAGGAAGAATATTCAGTAACTCCATTTTCATAAATGCCATCATAATTAGTATCTACTAAAAGTTGATCGGTTGGATTTAATAGCGTAATGGTTTTGTTAAGATCACCTTGAATGACAAAATCACCGGTTGATGATAACAAATCAGCATTATTTGCAACATCAACATACTTTACTTTGACAGAAACGGGTTGGTTAAAAAGAAGTTGATATTCAACAGATTCTCCAATTCCATTTGAGGGATTTGTTACAAATGTTCCATCACTATTTCCAATGAACGGAGTAGGTGAAGGGATTCCACTGCCATTTAAATTGATAGTTCCGGTAAAACCATTCACATAACTTCCAATAGAAAAATTTCCTGTTGTAGCATTGCTAAGGTTAACTGGCAAATCTCCTAACGATTCTGTGCAATTTGAGATTCCATCGTTATCTAAATCATTATCAACATTATCAAATATACTATCATTATCTGAATCTATGGCACAATCACTAACCGGAATTTCATCGGAAATTAGCGTAATATTACAAGTTGTAACTGTGGCAGATAAATAATAAAATCCAGGAGTTGTAGGCGTATAACTTGGCGAATTAGCACCAATTATCGGTTCTCCGTTAAAAAACCACTGATAGGTGTCAAAAGGAGAGAGAGAATTAATCGTTAAATTTACATTTGGTATACAATTCGAGCTACTTAAATCTACTCTATTGAATGAAATCTCAGGTTTGAAAGTAAAACCGGAATAATATCCACCGTAGGTGGCATTAACATTAGAACCAAAATAAGATATATATAATTGTTTATCTGCAAACACGGAAATATTTCCGGTTACACCAGTAAGTTTATAAGATTCATAATTAGAATTTCCCAAAATTGTGAAGGGACCTTGAGCAAAAATTGGGTTTGGAAGGTTTGAAAGTGTATAATTAGTTCCATTGATAATAAAACTGATATCTGCACCCGTTTCTGTAACAATATTTACACCACTATTTGTGGTGTAGGCAAGATTTCCAATTAAATGTAGTAAAGGAATATTATCAATTACTTTTGGTGTTTGACAGCTTAGAGGTGGTACAAAGTACATTTCTTGATTAGCTTGTGTAACTCCTCCCACACCTTGATAAGCAAAAACATTTTTTGAGGTAGTAACATATAAATTGCCGTTTCCATCATACAATGAACCATCAATCGCAACATATTGTCCGGCATTTAATGTATAATTCGGAGTGCCAGTATTACCATTTAAAAACACTTGAGTGTTATTTTCGTGAGCTACAATTAAAGGTCGTTCAGTAAAAATATCCCCAAAACCTCTCACAAAAATATATTCATTTCCTGTTCGCTCTACTGATACAATTTGATCAAAACCAAGGTCTATGTTATTATCATTGGTTCCATTTGTACCACCAAATGAACCACAGTTAACTGTTATGGGTTTGTCAGAAGATACTAAAGCACCAATCAATCCATCTCTGTTTGCGTTATTTGGACCTGTTGTAGCCAAAACAAAACTTTGTCCTCTGTTTAAAACTATATCCGGTGGATTATTTCCGACACCGGCATTATTTATTAAAACCACACCAGGTTTAATATCACTAAACGAGACGGTTGTGTTATTTTCTGTAGCTAAAACAGAAATAAAAGTTAAGTGATTATTTGTTATTCCAGAAATACCGGTATTGGTTAATGCACCAATCCTAAACTGTGTTCCCAAAGCAGCTAAACCTTTTGATACTAGTCCACCGGCTTGAAAATTTTGAGTTGTAGCTGTTAACCTTACAGCCGCATAAATTTGATCTTCAGCTTCAATAATAAATCCTTTGTTGTTTTGTATACTATTAATGTTGGCATTATTCACCATTAATTGAGTGTTAGTTCCAAAACCAATGGTATATACATAAGGATTATCTCGAGAAACTGTTCCTGAAACTGTTCCTCCTCCTAAGTTATTAATTGTGAAATTAACAGGAGTTAAACTTGGTGATGAAATGTAAATATATTGTGTTTGGGCTGGTTGACCGTCTGAACCTCCTAAAGGAGGTATATAATGGGTTTTACTGAATTGAGCAAAACAATTAACACATAACGATAGAAATATAAATATAATTTTTTTCATTTTCTTTTTCAAAGGCTAACAAAGATAGTAATTTATCTTTTTAATGCGAAGTGACCTTTGATGATTCTTCCGTCAGAAAGTGTTAAAATAAACCAATAATCGGATGATGGCATAATATTGCTATTGAAATTACCATCCCAACTTAAAGAAGAAGGATTAAATTGAACTAATAATTGACCATATCGGTTAAATATTGCCACGTTAGCATCGGAATCCATTAAGTTTTCAATTTTCCATACGTCATTGATTCCATCTGCGTTTGGGGTAAAAAATTTCGGATAATCTAAGACGATTATTTCTCTTGTTGCTATTCCACAGCCGTTCAGGTCTTTTACGGTTAAAAGATAATCTCCGGGCACAACTTGATTAAAAATTGGTGAATCTTGAAAGTTATTTCCGTCAATCGAATAGATGTATTCTCCAATGCCACTGACAGTTACAGTTATCGAATTTTGATTTCCTAAAAAATCATTTACGGTTATAGATTCAATGATTGGTGGAGAAGAAAGACTGACTGAAAAACTTTTTGTTGCTGTACAACCGTTTATATTTGTTACAGTTAAAGTAAAAATACCACCTTGGTTTATAATGATAAATGGAGTTGTTTCACCTGTATTCCATAAATAAGTTTCGAAAGTAGAATTTAATCCGATGGAGAGGGTATTTCCTTGACACAAAATTAAGTTTTCATCTTCTAAACCCTCCGGATTAAAAGTAATTATTTCAAGATTTAAAGGAAAAATACCTACACAAGAAGCTCCGTTTGTAACCCTGACAAAAATCAATTGCTGAGAGGGTGTAGTGTTTGTAAATGTATTCAACAAGGCATTTTGTTGCAATTGAGCATCACTGGCATTGGCATAATAAGTCAATTGTGAACCAAAATCAAATAAGGGTGATAGGATTGGAGTAACCTCTGCATTTAATCCAAATGTTGTAACTCCGTCTGGAGTTTCATCATCATCACAAACTGTCACAGAAGGTAAAATAAGATTGTTGGTTGCTGTATTTAATTCAAGTGTGGTTAAACCAAAACAACCGAATATATTTTCTAATCGAACATGTAAAATCTGATTTGGAACAGTATTTTGAAATTGGGATAAGTTTAAAATGGCATTTTGATTTAATAACGCATCTGTTGGATCAAGAAAGAATTTTGCTTGTATAACATTCGGATTTGTACCCGCAATAGCAGTATTGGCATCAAGCAAATTAAAAAAAGCAATTCCGTCATCATTATCATCACATTGCGTTAATGTGGTAGCATTAGGAATTGGATTTTGACTGTATTCAATTAATATTTCACCGACTGAAAAACAACCACCGTTGAACTCTACTTCTACACTATAGAAACCAAATTCTGTAACAGTAAATATTGGATTTGTTTCACCAATAATTAACTGATTATTTCTAAACCATTTATAGCTAGTTGCATTTGGAGTGGTTGCGTCTAGTTGTAAAGTTTCATTTTCACACAATGGATTTTCAGTGGCGATTAAACGGTCGGGTCCTAAATCAGTCTCTATACTAAAACTACCGCCACCCAAAAAAATGGCAGAATCATAAAGATTATTCCCTTGGTCAGCAATTACAAGTTTTATATGATAAAGCACACCCGGTGTTACACTGCTTTCCGCTTTTAAAATCTTAGTTTGCCCATTAAAATTAGTTGGATGTTCAGTACCATTAAAAGCATCAAAATATTGTTCGTTTGCAGGCGGACATATAGTGCCCGAACCTCGAACGGTTGGAATTTTTACTGGAATTGAAGTTCCTGGAACTACTGCTAAATTGGTATATTGTGCTTCATTTGCTTCTCTGAGTAAAAATGCAAATCCATCTGAAAAATTACATTGATTGGAATTAGGATTTGAAAGATATTGTTCTGATGAAAAAATATACTCAAAACTAATTTTATTCGCAAATGGTAAAAAATCGAACTCAATTACCGTCGCATTAATCGTGTTATTTTCATTGATGGCTTGTTGGAGTTCGGTATCACCGGACCAATTGGTTGGCCCTTCGCTTAACAAAGAACTATTTGGACCTATAGCCGAAGAAGCTTTTCCGGTTGAAATAATGACTCCATTTTCAAAGGGGAATGCACTTCCATTTGCTTCAAAGTAACCATAACTTTTTCCAGTTCCAAAATCCCATCCGGAAACGGTAACATTTGAAACATTTGCACAAGGACTGTTAACCAATACATTCTCAATAAGCTCAGTTGCGGTAAAAGAATTATCGTCAACTTGAATGTATTGAGCGTTTATAGTGTTGAAAAACAGCAGCGTAAAAATAAAAAAAGTAATGTTTTTGGCAAACTTCATAGCGTTTGCAAAGATACTACAAATCTCTTTTCTGTAGAATTTTATAGGACATTAACATAAAAATAACAGTCCAAGCAATGACAATTACTAATGAATACCAATGCACGCTGTAATCCTTTAAACTCGCTTCTCCACCAATAGTTGTTTCAATGTTTTTTATCACATTTAAACGTGTGATGGGTTCTTTGATTAGGTTAGACATCGATTCCAATGGTAAAAATTGTGTGATATATTGATAATTATCAGAATCTTTAAATACTTTCCAACGAAGTGTACCAATGATGATTCCTTCAATAATGTTCCAAATGAATAAAAAGCCTAATGCAAATGCAGAGCGTTTAACTAAAATGCCCAAAAATAGACAGAAAGAGAAAAAGGCAGAGAGTTTTACGAAATACGCTAATAAATATTCCAAATCAGAAAAAATGATTCCAACTTCATTGTAGGCAGAAAAGCTTAATCCAAGGAGTAAACTCATGATGAAAACAAAAACGGTAGAAATTCCGGCAAACGTAAATACAATCAAAAATTTAGATTGAATAAATTCTTTTTTGCTTAAACCGTCTATTAGATTTTGTTTTAAAGTGCCATACGAATATTCGTTGGCCATCATAGAAACGATAACAATGGCTAAAAAAAGTTTAAGAATTGCGGCTACATAGGTAGTAAAATGCCAAATATAAGGGAAGTTAAAAATACCTTGATCCGCAATTCGCAATTCAAAGTTTCCAATCTTAAATTCGATTGATGCAATAAGAGCGATAAAGGTTAAGATGATAAAATAGGCCAAGGTCAAAATTCTACTGGCTCTATTTTTCCATATTTTTTGAAATTCTATTTGAAGAAGTCTTTTCATGAAGGTATTTGGTAATGGGTGATTGGTAATGGGTAATGGGTAAAAGGTGAAAGGATTTATTTATTGTTGGTCAATTGTAAAAATTGTTCTTCCAAACTATATTTTCTTTTGACCAGATGATTGAGGTAAATCCCTTTTTGAACCAAATATTTATTCAATTCATGTGCTTCCAACGCTTGTTTTAGATATACAAATAATTTGTTGTCTTCTTCATTTATTGAATCAACAGCAGGATGCAGTTCAAGTGTAGCTTTCAGATCGGTCATATTATCCGATTGAAGCTCAAAAAAACCTTCATTGGCAATTATTCCATCAACTGTTCCGGAGTAGAGTATTTCTCCTTTTCGCAAAACGAGGACATGACTACATACTTTTTCTACTTCATCTAATAAATGTGAAGCCAATAAAATAGTTGTTCCATGCGAAGCAATGGTTTTAATAATATCGCGTATTTGTCTGATACCTTGTGGGTCTAAACCATTTGTTGGTTCGTCTAAAATTAAAATTTCCGGGTCGTTTAAAAGGGCAGAAGCGATTGCTAACCGTTGCTTCATCCCTAAAGAAAAAGTTCGGAACTTACTGTCTTTTCGTTCTGAAAGGCCAACAATTTCGAGTTTTTCTTCCACTTTAGAAAAGGGAGCACCTTTAATTCTGCACACCAATTCCAGATTTTCCTTGGCGGTCATGTATGGATAAAAATTCGGTCGTTCAATGATGGCTCCAACTTTTTTGAGAGCTTCATGGGTTTCCATCTTTCCGCCAAACCATCGGTAATCACCGGATGTTTTATTCACAACATTGAGTACGATGCCTAAAGTGGTCGATTTTCCACTGCCATTCGGACCTAAAATGCCATAAACGTTTCCTTTTTTGATTTCAAAAGAAACATCTTTTACGGCATGAACCGCTCCAAAACGTTTGTTTAATTTTTCTAAAGTTAAAATGGTTTCCAAAATGAATCTGATTGATTTATTCAAGTAGGACGAATAATCAACCAAATTGTTACGATAAACGTTAAAAAAAGACGAAACTTATTCTATTTGAAGTTGTTTTTTACTGAAAATAAAATGTAAAGTAGTATTGATTTCTTTGCGTTCAGCAGTCAATTCAGTCAGACATCCGTAAATATCCTCGGTCATTTGTTTTCCGCAACAGCGGCATTGGTATTCATGAAAATGATTGGTGATTTTTTTGGTGATTCTGAATTTGTGTCCAATCAGGTTACAAATAACCGATAGACCCAAAGGGGTCTGAGTTGTGTAGGTTTTCATAATGTGGTATTTTTTGTGGCAACATAAACATAATGAATTATATATATTTCACAAAAAATAATCGATATACTACTGAAAATTAATGCTTTATCATGAATAAGATTACAATAAAAAATCCTTCTACAATGTATGAAGAAGGATGTAAATTTAAATTTTTGTACTCAATTACGATTTCTGTTCTTTATTAAAGTAAACCAAGTAATAATACATTTGTTTTTCTTCGTCCCAGCCTTTTTCAACAAATTTTTCGGCACTTTCAGGGTTGATAAAATCCAATTTTATTTGAATATTGGTATCTAAATTGATGACGTTTTTAATTTTCTTGCGAGCATCCGTTACAGCTGAATTGGCGATAGGGAAATTCGTCACATCTTCAATGCTGTATTTTTCACCACGATCGACTTTATAGTTTTTAAATTCCGGAATCAAATCAGGATTATCAATAACTTCATTCAAAAATTTACTTTCTTCAAATTCATCATTCTTAGCAAAATAATTCACCGAACGGTTCATAAACATCACTTCTTGTTTTTTGTCTTCTGCCGGTAGTACTACATCTTTGGCAAAATCCTGACAGAATTTCAAGTATTTTTTGGTGATAAAATTTTCATCCTGAAAAGCATCAACACTTAAGAAATGTTCTAACCAATAACGAGCATCATATCGGTTGCTGTCAACGGTTAAGATTTTGTATCCTTCCTCTTTTTTATAATTAAAAATCAAACATCCTTTATCTAATTTGTTCAAGTTGATACCATGCTGTAACAACATTTCCAGGTTACTTCCTTTTTCTTCAAATTGCAAAAAGTCGGCTTGCACTTCACTTTTAAAAACGCCAATGGCATCCACTTGATTATTGTCAATGGTTAAATGAGTCAAATAAGCTACATAGACTTCACCGTTTTTAATGTGCGGATGATTGGATTGCTCAAATAAATGTTTCGTAATTTTTTTGGAAACCTCATGAATAGTGGATGGATTATCAAATACTTCTGAAGCTAATTTGTACATGTCGTGGTATTCCAAATCGACTTCATGGGCAAATTGATAGTAGTTTTCTTCCTTCTCCCGAAAAGGTTTTAAGAAAAACTCTTTCAACAACGGTGTAATTTCGTCGTTGGTTTGATATGGTTGTTCCGATAAAAAGATGGCTTCATTACGGCTTTTGTTTCCAACTCGGTGGATGGAAAGGGATTCGATATGGGCGTTGAATAAATTTATCATAAGGTTCTAAGGTGCTGAGGCACTATGGTTCTAAGGTTTTATTTTCGGTTTTTAATTTTGTTGATAAATGAAACTAACATTCTTTCTAGTTCTCTCGAATCTTCATAAAGAATAGAAAAATCAGTTTCATTTAAATAGTTAATGTTTTTTGCAATTTCAATTTGGGTTTGCATTTCAAATAAGGAACTTAAAGAAATGTTTAGGAATTTTAAATAATCATTTTTCCTTGTCTTCCAAAACCCTCCGCAATATTACTTGGAATTGAGATTGAACTTCGTCTAATTTTAGATGTTAATCCAAATTGCTCATCTTTAGGGAATAATTGAGTAGTTTGATAGATTTTGGTAACTAAATTCATGGCTTTTTGCCAAATCAAAAGGTCTTTAAATGTGCTCATAATAAAATTGTATGGTTTATAATTAAAGTACAAATAAATACAATTTTTAGATTATTTCCAAACCTTAGCCCCTCAGCACCTTAGCCCCTCAGTCCCTAAATTAATTCCAATTCTCCTCAAACCCATAATCCTCAAACGAATCATCTCCATCAAACATATCCAAATCATCCTCGTCTAAGTCATCATCAAATTCACTAAATAAGTTATCATCGTCTGCCTCAAAATTGATGTTGTTCTCACCAATTGGCATGAGTCCGTGAGAGAATAATAATTCAGGATAGGTAACTGCGGCTTGTTTTTCTTCAATGGCGGCTAACTCAACTAAAAACGTCCACATGTTTAAGAAATCATACACATAGATAATTTTGGTTTGCTTTTCATACAACAAATCTTCAATCGAAAAATCGCTCATGATTCGCATTTCACCCGGAACATCACCCGTGTCAAAAAGCGGAATTTCATCTTCTTGATTCCAATTGTCATCACAAGTATAGAAAGAAGCCACCTCATTTCCGTCAAAACCAAAAGCATTTACCAAAGCATTGTGTAAATCTTCCAAAGAATCTGAACTTTCAATAGCTATATCTCTAAAAATATCCTCTTCATTATCAAGGATTACACGTAATTTATAGATCATTTTATGTACTTTTTTAGGGAAACAAAAGTAGTAAATATTTGTCGGAATAAAATTGAAGTTTTCATTTTGTTGAAAAGATTTGAGTGTAACATTTATTACAAACTATTTCCAAAATAAAACTTATTTTTGACATTTATAATTATATGAAAGGAATGATTATAACAACAATTGGTGTAATTGTAGGACTAATTGCCGGTTATTTATATTACCAACAAATAGGTTGTACTAGTGGAACTTGTGCAATCACCTCCAAACCATTAAACAGCATGTTATATGGTGGTTTAATGGGTGGTTTGTTATTCAATTTATTTGTAACTTCACCCAAGAAGGAGGAAAAAAATGAAAAAGAGTAGCAAAGATTACATTTTTGTTTTCATCCAATTTCTTCTTTTTGGAGCCTATGCGTTTGATTTTTTTCAACCCTTAGAAATTACAAAATTCCTGGCAACATTCGGAATGGTTATTGCTATTATCGGTTGTATGATTGCACTGTTGACTATTTTTGAATTGAAAACCAACTTATCCGTTTTCCCAACGCCAACCGAAAAAGCAGTTCTTTTAACACAAGGATTTTTCCGCTTTAGTCGACATCCTATTTACACCGGAATATTGATGTTTGCTTTTGGATATGCACTTTACAATTATTCATTGTATAAATTGTTTATTAGTGGTTTTTTATTGATTTGTTTTTACCTAAAATCAATTTACGAAGAAGAACAACTTTCGCAAAAATTCAAAGATTACAAATCCTACCAAGATAAAGTTGGACGATTTTTTCCTAAAATAAAATAACCATAATTTTTTTTGCATGAATTTATTTATTACAAAGTATAATTCAAATTCAAACTCCATCGATAATTGGCTTCCACATTTCCTCCGGTTAGATTTTGTTGAATAGGAATCATATAATTAGCTCCAAAAGAGAGGTTCTTTTTTCCAACTTCAATTCCCAATTTTCCCAAAAAGATATCACCGGCTGTGCCTCTCACTTTTTGACCTCGTTGATAGTTGTCATCATATAGTTCACCGGCTATTCCAAGCTGAGGAGCATACGAAAAATGATTTTTTTCCACTATATAAAATAGCGTTGAAGCATAGTTAAATTGGTTTCCAAAACGGTAGGATTTGTCGTTTTCGGTTTTAATGACATAGTTTACCATGTTGTTTAATCCCCAATTTTTTCTTCTGATGATGTATTCTGTCGCTAAGAGATAATCCCAACTGCCGGTTCCTACTTGATAACTTGGATTGACGCTTCCGTTATTGGTTTCATCGAATTTTCCGGTTGGCATTTTCACTCCACCACCGAATTGTAAAGTATGTTTGAAAATCAAACTATCAGTTTTGGTTTGTACAATTTGATACATTCCCAAAAGGGTAATATCACCAATTCCACTAATGTTTTGTCTACCATTATTACTTTCTCTGTTGTGAAAGTGATAGGGCAATAAAACGGTAGCTTGCACATTTTTAATGATAGGAATTCTACCCCAAATTTGAATTGTATTGAAATTTTCATTGTACCATGGCGAATTGCTGTATAAACCATCAGTACTTTTATAGGATTGATTAAAATAACGAATTCCAATAAAGTTGGATGTTAACATAGAAGCGAATCCCATACTTCCGCCACTGGCTGAACATCCACAAGCATCGCAATCTTCTTCTTCTTCTTCAAAAATACCGACTCTATTCGAAAAATCATATTTTTTAAAAAGAGATAAACTATCTTTTTCAGTTGCATGAATAGAAAAAGACAATAACAGTAAAAGGTGTAATAGATTCTTTTTCATGTTTAAAATTCAGCAAATTTAGGATTGGAAATAAATTCGTGGTCGGTGAGGGTTTTTAAAAAGGCAATGATTTTTACTTTTTCATCTGAGGTTAATGGAATGCCGAGACTACCATTATTATTCAGAATGGGATCTAAATTTTCAGTTGATGTTACACCATTGGCATAATGATTCAGTACAGCCTCCAAAGTATAAAAACGACCGTCATGCATATAAGGAGCAGTTAACTCAATATTACGTAAACTGGGAACTTTGAATTGGTATTTATGCAAAGGATTTTCTGTAACCCTGTAACGTCCGAAATCATTAATTTGAGGATTAATGGGTAAACCATTGTTACGAAAAGTGTTATCTGTAAAAATGTCTGTCGCATGACAACTTGCACATTTTTGATTAAAAATGGCATACCCTTCTAACTCAGTTTGGGATAGCGTTCCTCCAGTTTCATTTCTTCTGTATTTATCAAAACGAGAATTTGAAGAGGTTAACATTGTCATAAATTGAGCCAATGCTTTTAACATATTTTCCGGATTGATTTCTCCGTTAGTAAAGGCTTGTTTATACAATTTTTTATACTGTGGATCATTTTTCATCATGTTCATAATGTTTACGATGTTTCCATTCATTTCCACTTCATTAGAAATGGGCGACATCGATAAAAGTTCAATATGGTCTGATGCACCATCCCAAAAGAATTGTGTTTGAAAAGCCATATTTTGTATTGGTTGAGCATTTCGTATACCTATTCCTTCTCCTACACCATGACTAAAAGTGTGACCATGATGGGTAAAGGCATCTTCTTGAATGTGGCAAAAACCACACGAAACAACTCCATCAGAAGCAAGTCGTCCGTCATAAAAAATTTTTTTACCCAATTCAAATCCTTTTGCAGTCAAAGGATTGTTCGTCATATCATAAGCTAATGGAGGAAAATTGGAAGGAACTTGAAAGTCTATTGGAATACTTTGATAAGCTGCGTCGTCGTCAGTTTGACAACTGAATAAACTTGTAAAGACAAGTAAAGAGAATATTTTTCTCATAATAAAAGGATTTTAGCCCTAGTTATAAAACTATGTAAGTTTTTAAAAGAAATAAGATGAAGTCCTTTTGGCTTGCAATTCAATAACTGCAAGCCCGGACTTTTTATAATAATTCGAGGTTAATCGTTGTGAACGTGGTGCACTTCAAACATGGTAGGAACATTATTAGCCATAATGTTTTGAACTTTTACTCCTCCCATTACATCAAGACCTTCTTCAAAGTTGATTTTGGTCGTACCGTCAATTACTTTTTTAAAATCAGCCATGATGTGAACTTGCGGTGTAACATTTGTTCTTACCAAAGCTTTTTCTGGCATAGTTAAAGTAACTTCTGCATAATTGTAAACATCACCTGTTTTACCGGTGTGCACTCTGTAAACAGCATCAGTGTGAGAAGTTGTGGTAGTGGTTCCTTCAAATTTGATGAATTTGTATCCGGCTGCCCATGACCATGTCATTCCTAAACCTTGAGCGGTTGTCCACATGTCTCCTTGACCGTCAGCACCGGCATTGAATTGTTCTTGATCTACACCAATGCCAAATTTTACTGAGGTATAATTTGCAGCCGGAATATTAGGTAATGTTACAATTGTACTTGCCGCATCTGCCTCATTTACAAAAAAGTAACTTTCAGATTTTGGTACAGTATAAGTTGTTCCATCTTCTTTTGTTAAAACAATGTTGCTCACGATATAAATGGCATTATTGGGTTTTACTTTTTCGCCATTAGAATTGGTATATTCTGTTCCGAAAATTAAATCTGCATCTCCATAAACGTTATCAAATTCAAGTTTTAAGCTTCCTTCACCGGAAATAGTTTCATTGTCATCATCATTGGAACAAGAAGTTAAAGCAATAGTAGTCATGATGGCTAATGCCAAATTTTTTAATTGAAATTTCATTTTTTAATGTGTTAAATGTTATAAAAGTTGAATGTAAAATTGAGTTCAAGGAAAAATATCCTGAACAATTAAATAAAACTGAAATAGCAATTACACAGTTGGTCGATGAAACGTAGAAAAAGTAGTAGTGTTTTGGTAAAGATTGGAATAAAAAGAATTAATCTTTTTTTCTTCTCTATAGGTGAAAAGTTGAAAATCAACAGGAAATTTTTCTAAGAATAATACTTCAATTGGCTGTTTGTTTGCTTCTTTTTTATCTGTTGATAAAGGTTTGTCGCTATCATTTGCTTTGGCCAGTTCCTTCATTAAATGACATTTTCCGTTACAAGCCAATTCAGGTTTTTCTTTGTTTTCACATAATTCTTTTATAATAAAATCATAATTCACTATATATTCAAAAACAGGAATAATAGGTTTTACAAAAAGAAAAAGTGCCAATATGAAATACAGATTTTTCACACTGCAAAAGTATAAGTATAAAATCTACTTTCAAAAGAAATTATTCACAAATTTAAAAGTAGAGTAAATTTATCTTGGTAACAAATGTTACTGCACACCTTTTTTCATCGTTCTACTTTTGCCTTGTAATTAAGAAGTAAATCGAATGAAAACTATTAAAAATACAATTGCAATCGGGATATTTATCTGTTCATCAGCCTTATTCAGTCAAGATACGTTGCAAATTTCCAAATCAGATTTGACGACAAAATTGTCAGAGCAAAATCTTCAATTGAAAATTTCCAAACAAAATGTTGAGTCGGCTCGTTCAGATTATCGCCAATCCAATGCTCTTTTTTTACCGAATATTTCGACTTCGCATACGGCCATTACTACAACCAATCCTTTAATGGCATTTGGTTCAAAATTGAATCAGGAAATCTTAACGCAAGCCGATTTTAATCCGGCTTTATTGAATGATCCATCACAAGTGCAAAATTATGCCACTCGAATTGAAGTCCTTCAACCGATTTTAAATGCCGATGGTTTTTTTGAAAGAAAAGCAGCCAAATCCAAAATGGAAGCCTATCAATTGCAAACCGAACGCACCAAAGAATATTTAGAATTGGAAGTAAACAAAGCCTTCATGCAATTACAACTGGCTTACAAAGCGGTTGAGGTTTTAGAAAAAGCGAATTCTACTGCACAAGCTAATCTGAATTTAGTCAACAATTATTTCAAACAAGGCATGCTTCAAAAAACCGATGTGTTGGATGTGCAAGTTCGGGTAAATGAAATTACCAATCAACTTTCGTATGCCAAAAGTAATGTGCGAAACGCCTCCGATTATTTGGCTTTTTTATTGAACGAAGATACCAAAGGTGGCATTTACAAACCGGTAGAAAATTTAGAAAATGAAATCAATACTTCTTTGGAAAACGCTCAATTGTCTTCTTCGAGAAAAGATTTTCTAGCGATGGAAAAATCAACCGAAGCCTATAAAAATATGATGAAATCCGGTAAAATGAGTTTTCTGCCACGCTTAAATGCTTTTGGAACGTATGAACTGTATGATACCGAAATCTTTCAATTTGGAGCAAACGGATACACTGTCGGAGCACAATTGTCTTGGAATCTATTTGACGGATACAAATCCATCGGAAAATTCGAAAAATCAAAAGTTGAATTCCAAAAAGCGGAAACAGAGGCCGAACAATACAAAAAACAAAGTCAGCTGGAATTGAATAAAACCAATCGCCAATTGGCCGATGCCCAAAACAAAGTGGCTCTTTCCAAATTGGCCTTTGAACAAACCCAAGAAAGTTTCAGAATCCGTCAAAATCGTTTTGCTCAAGGATTAGAAAAAACGTCTGATTTATTGATGACGGAAACACAAACGGCTCAAAAGGAATTGGAATACTTACAAGCCGTTTTTGAATACAACTTCAACAAAATGTATTTGGAATTTTTGACGAAATAAAAGCATCAAAAAATTAAAAAACTAAATCTCAATCTTATGAATATCAAAATAACATCTCTACTTATTTTTTCAGCAGTCCTTTTATTTTCCTGCGTAAGCGATAGAAAAGAAACCAAAGAATTACCTCCAATAGCAGTAAAAGTTAATGGTTCAATCGAAAATTCAACTAGTCCATTTGTAACGGCAAGTGGTAAAATTGAAGCCGAAAACAGTGCCAATGTCAGCACCCGAATGATGGGTTATGTAACCAAATTACACGTGAAAGTAGGTCAAAAAGTAGGAGCAGGTCAATTGTTAGTGAGCATTAACAACACCGATTTACATGCCAAAAAAGCACAAGTAGATGCTGCGATTCTTCAAGCTACTGCCGGGTTCAACAATGCCAAAAAAGATTACGATCGTTTTGTAGCATTGTTCAATCAACAAAGTGCTTCACAAAAAGAGCTGGACGATATGACTGCTCGTTTTGAAATGGCCAAAGCCGGTTTAGAAGGTGCCAAACAAATGCGAAACGAAGTCATGGCTCAATTTAATTATGCCAACATTACAGCTCCGTTTAGTGGAGTTGTGACTAATACGTTTATCAAAGAAGGCGATATGGCTAATCCGGGAATGCCGTTAGTGAGTGTGGAAGGTTCCGGGAAATTACAAGTGACCGCTATGGTTTCTGAAAGCGATATTGCTAAAATCAAACAAGGTATGGCTGTTTCGGTCATCATTAAATCAATGAATAGAAAAGTGCCCGGAAAAGTGTCGGAAGTGAGTCTATCAGCCAAAAACACAGGCGGACAATATCTAGTGAAAGTGAATTTAGATGAAATGGATAAAACCATTCTTTCCGGAATGTTTGTCAACGTGCAATTTCCAATTGAAAAAACATCAGATGCAAATGAAGGTTCAGAACAAGTTTTAGTACCTGAATCGGCATTAGTAAAACAAGGTCAGCTTACCGGAATTTATACCGTTGGAAGTGGAAATGTTGCTATTTTAAGATGGTTACGCATCGGAAAAAATTACGGTGATAAAGTAGAAGTTCTATCAGGCTTATCTTCTAAAGAACCATATATCGTTTCAGCAGAAGGGAAATTGTTCAACGGGGCGAAAGTTCAAATTAATTAGCCAATTGGTCAATTAGCCAATTAGTCAATTGACATATTGACACATTGTCAAATTAACACATTAAAATTATGCAAGAAGGTATATCAGGAAAAATTGCCAATTTCTTTATTAATTCAAAACTAACCATTCTATTAATGGTTGCGTTGATGATTATTGGTACGTATAGTTCGTTCTTAATTCCACGAGAAGAAGAACCACAAATTAATGTTCCCATGGCGGATGTCATGGTGATGTATCCGGGAGCCAGTCCGTCTGAAATTGAAAGCAGAGTGGTTAAACCGTTAGAAAAAGTAATAGGTAACATCAAAGGGGTAGAACATATTCACAGCATGGCGATGAATGGGTACTCCATGATGGTAGTTCAATTTTATGTAGGTGAAAACAGTGAAGATTCATATGTGAAATTGTACGATGAATTGATGAAACACCGCAACATGTTCCCGGAAGGGGTAATGCAACCAGTTGTTAAAACCCGCTCAATTGATGATGTTCCGATGTTGGGATTAACGTTGTGGAGTGAAAAATACGATGATTTTGAAATTCGACAATTAGCAGAAGAAGTTACATCTGAAATAGAAAAAGTAAAAGATGTGGCCATTACCAAAGAAATTGGCGGTAGAACACGCGAATTGAAAGTGGTTTTAGACAAAGATAAAATGGCGGAAAATGGAGTGGATGCTCTAAATATCATGCAAATGATTCAAGCCAATAACGGGAGTTCACAATCGGGTGCGTTTGTGCAAAATGATACAGAATATTTGGTCACCACTGGAAAATTTTTATCCACTTCTGAGGATGTTGAGAATTTAGTAGTTGGTGTTAATAACAATTTACCGGTCTATTTGAAACAAGTGGCATCTGTTCAAGATGGTCCGCAAACACCCAAAAACTATGTTTCATTTGGATATGGAAAAGCCAATGAAAAATATACAAAATACAATTCAGAGTACCCCGCTGTAACCATTTCAATTGCCAAAGTAAAAGGGGCTGATGCGATGAAAATTGCCGAAAAAATCTTGGATAAAGTAGAAGCATTAAAGAAAACACTTATTCCGGATGACGTACATGTAGAAGTAACCCGTAATTACGGTGAAACGGCATCACACAAAGTAGGTGAGTTATTATTGCATCTTGGTGTTGCTATTATAGCCGTTACAGTTTTGGTAATGTTGGCAATGGGATGGAGAGGTGGTTTGGTCGTTTTCTTCTCTGTTCCGTTAACGTTTGCCTTGACCTTGTTTAGCTATTATTTGTTAGGCTACACGTTAAATCGAATCACGCTTTTTGCTTTGGTTTTTGTGGTGGGAATTGTGGTAGATGATAGTATCATCATCGCCGAAAACATGCACAGGCATTTCAAAATGAAACGATTGCCGTTCAAACAAGCTGCGATTTATGCGATAAATGAAGTAGGAAATCCAACCATTTTGGCCACATTCACGGTTATTGCGGCTATTCTTCCGATGGCTTTCGTTTCCGGAATGATGGGACCCTACATGAGTCCGATGCCAATAGGAGCTTCTATTGCGATGTTGTTATCTTTATTCGTAGCATTAACCGTTACACCTTATTTGGGCTATCATTTATTGCATGAAAAAGATGAACAAGAGAAAAATGAAGAACAAGGTTTAGAAACATCATGGATTTATAAAATTTACAAAAAAGTAGAACAACCGTTATTAGATAATTCTAAAAAACGTAATGCAATGTTTTTAGTAACAATTGTATTATTAGTAGGTTCTGTGGTCATGTTTTTTACCAAATCGGTAGCCGTAAAAATGTTACCGTTTGATAATAAAAATGAATTCCAAGTGGTGATTGATATGCCGGAAGGAACCACTTTAGAACGCACTGCAGCAGTTACGAAAGAAATTGCTCAACACTTGTCAACCGTTCCCGAAGTGGTAGATTATCAAAATTATATTGGAGCTTCTGCACCGATAACCTTTAACGGATTGGTTCGTCATTATGATATGCGTGGCGGTAGCAACATGGCTGATATTCAAGTGAATTTGTTGCACAAAGAAGACCGTGATTTACAAAGTCATGATTTGGCGAAATTGGTTCGTCCTGAAGTGCAAAAAATTGCTAAAAAGTATGGAGCCAATGTAAAAATTGTTGAAGTTCCTCCCGGACCTCCGGTTCTTTCAACTTTGGTGGCAGAGGTTTACGGACCCGATTATCAAGAACAAATTAAAGTGGCCAATCAAGTGAAATCTATCTTAGAAAATACTTCCGATGTGGTAGATACCGATTGGATGGTAGAAGCTCCTCAAGTAGAATACAAATTGGAAATTGACCGAGAGAAATCAATGTTAAACGGAATTGCTCCACAGCAAGTGGTGGGTAATTTGACGTATTTATTGCGAGAAATGCCGGTTTCTCATTTGTATGACGAACGTTCTAACAATCCGGTTGGCATTACTTTATCTTTAAACGATGCAGATAAAACCTCTATAGAAGACCTTCAAAATGTAAAGATTAAAGGAAGTCGAGGCAATGTAGTTCCGGTGAGTGATTTGGTTAAAGTAACCACCGATACGTTGCAAAATACGATATACCGTAAAGATCAAAAGCGAGTGGTGTACGTGTTAGCTGATATGGCAGGAGCTTTAGAGAGTCCGGTGTACGCCATTTTAGGGATGAATGAGAAATTAGAAAAAATGCAACTTCCCAAAGGGTATAAAGTGAATGAATTGTATATGGAACAGCCCACAGATGAAAATGATTTTACCGTAAAATGGGATGGAGAATGGCAAATTACGTTAGAAGTTTTCCGTGATTTAGGAGCTGCCTTTTTAGTGGTTATCATCATTATCTATATGTTGATTGTCGGATGGTTCCAAAACTTTAAAACACCAATTGTGATGATGGTGGCTATTCCGTTATCGTTGGTGGGAATTGTATTAGGTCACTGGTTGTTAGGGGCATTCTTTACTGCCACATCTTTCATCGGAATGATTGCTTTAGCTGGGGTGATGGTTCGAAACTCAGTTCTCTTAATCGACTTTATTGAAATTAGGTTAAATGACGGCATCGAAATCAAACAAGCCATAATCGAAGCCGGAGCAGTGCGAACAACACCTATTTTACTAACTACGGGAGCCGTTGTAATTGGAGCATCCATCATTTTATTTGACCCGATTTTCCAAGGTCTAGCAATTTCATTAGTAGCGGGAGCGATTGTTTCTACGTTATTAACTTTAATTGTAGTGCCATTAATCTATTACATAACCGAACGGAAGAAATGGGAGAAGAATAGTGATTAGTCTTTAGTCCTCAGTACATAGTGAATAGTAATTAGTAAACCTCAGAACCTTAGCATCTTAAAAAAATGAAATTAGTCCTTATAACCGCTGTCCAATCTTTCAAAAGAGAGATACAGCATTTGCTTAAAGAATCCGGTGTAAAAACCTATTCGTATCGTAACGTAACCGGATTTAAAGATCTATCAGAAGAAGCGTTAGCCTCCAATTGGTTTGGGAGTGAAATCAGCGAAAACGAATCGATTGCTTTTTATGCTTTTGTACCGATTGAAAATTTGGAAAAAGTATATGCATTAATTCTCGCTTTCAATCAAGAATTAGAAACCAAATCAAAAGTGCATTTAGCCACATTTAACATCGAAAAATTCATATAAAAGTTACTAAGTTGCTGAGGAACTGAGGGACTAAGTTGCAAACAGTCCCAAACCTCAGAACCTTAGAGCCTTAAAACCTTTAAAAAATGAAAAACAGAATCGTACGCGGCATAGCCGGAACGTTTATTTTAATTAGTTTACTTCTAGCTATTTATGTCAACCAAAATTGGTTGTGGTTTACTGCTTTTGTGGGAGCCAATTTATTACAATCATCCTTAACCAAATGGTGCTTAATGGATGATATTTTAAGGAAAGTATTTAAAATTAAAGATTGATTAGTTGATTAGTGATGAAAGTCGGGCAGCTTAACTTTTGAGTTGTCCGATTTTTTAATGTAATAATCCTTCACTTTTTGCATGCAGTAAAAGCATAATGGTTTTGGCATCTTTAATTTCTCCTGAATATACCATTTTCAATGCTTTGTTAAAATCGAGTTCCAATACTTCGATGTATTCGTGTTCAGCTGCCAATCCGCCACCTTCGCTGACTTTCATTTCCGGTTGGTATTCTGCTGTAAAAAAATGTAGAATTTCCGTTACTGCTCCTGGTGACATATAGGCTTCAAATATTTTTTTCACGTCTTGAATACGATAACCGGTTTCTTCTTCAGTTTCACGTTTTATACAGTCTTCGGGATTTTTTTCATCCAACATTCCTGCACACACTTCGATCATCATTCCACTTTCATTTCCGTTCAAAAAAGTGGGTAATCGAAATTGACGAGTTAAAATGACGGTTTGTTTTTCTTTGTTGTATAATAAAATAGCCGCTCCATTTCCTCTGTCAAATACTTCTCTTCTTTGAATTTCAGGTATGCCGTTTTCGGGAGTAAATTCGTAAGTAACTTTGTTAAGTAAATACCAATTGTCAGAAAGTAACTCGGTTTTGGTAATTTGGATTTTTGGGTTCATATTTTTTTCTTGATTTTACAAATATCATAAACTTTAAGCTAAAAAGAAGTTTTTATTTGACTTATTCTAATTAAAAATTTAAACCATAAAGATGCTAAGGTTCATTAAGTTTTAACTTTAAACGATAAAACTTAATTAAAAAGCTTAATTAACTTAACTTCTTAATGGTAAAAAAAGTTTTAAATCACAATTCATCCTTCATTTTCCACAACTCAGTCAGTTTTCATTTTTTATGGAAGATTATTGGAGCAATTTTGTCTCATCTAAATCAAACAAATGAAAACGATTTTTACTTTTTTACTTTTTATCGTAGCAATACATAGTTTTGCTCAAACCGAAATTTCAGGAAAAATTACTGATGAAAAAGGAATCCCAATTCCCGGTGCCAATATTTATTTAGAAGGAACGTATGATGGTGCTTCATCCGATGAAAACGGAGATTTTAAATTCAACACATCTCAAAATGGAACGAAAGTTTTGATTGTGAGTTTTCTATCTTTTGAAACATTCAAAAAACAAATTGAGGTTTCCAATTTTAAAAATCAAACCATCAAACTCAGAGAAAGTGTGAATACGTTGGATGCTGTGATTGTATCTGCCGGAACGTTTGAAGCCGGAGATAAAGCCCGCGTTTCCGTATTAAAACCGTTGGATATTGTAACCACTGCCGGTTCTGCCGGTGATATTATTGCTGCTTTAAACACGCTTCCAGGAACCCAAACTGTGGGTGAAAGCGGTCGATTATTTGTTCGTGGTGGTGAAGCCGATGAAACCCAAACGTTTGTGGACGGACTTCGTGTAGCTCAACCGTATGGTGCAACCGCACAAAATCTGCCTACTCGCGGTCGTTTTTCACCGTTTTTATTTAATGGCATTTCATTTTCAACAGGTGGTTACAGTGCCGAATTTGGTGAAGCACTCTCGAGTGTTTTGACTTTAAACACCATTGATGAACCAACGCAAGAGCAAACCGATATTTCGTTAATGACCGTTGGATTAGGTATCGGAAATACGCAAAAATGGAATAAAAATTCATTGACGTTTAATGCGGCATATATCAACTTGGAGCCCTATCAAAAATTAGTTCCTCAAGCAGTAGATTGGAATAAACCCTATCAATCGTTATCTGGAGAAATGGTTTATCGTTATCAGTTTAAAAACGGATTGTTAAAAATCTATGGAGCGTTTGATGTGGCTCAACTTGATATCAATGAAGGAGATATCAATCAACCTGAGAAAGTGCGTTTTGATTTGAGAAACGATAATTTTTATGGAAATGCTTCGTACAAAGGAACTTTTGGCGACAATTGGAGTTTGCATACCGGAGTGAGTTACGGTTTAGGTGTGAATAAAATCGGCATCAATTTTAATCAAGTGAAGAATGATGAAAATGCTCTTCATTTAAAAATGAAAGTGGGAAAGAAAATCACAGAACGAATCAAAATTACAGCCGGAGCGGATTATTTTGTGACTGATTTTGATGAAGAATTTACTGAATTTGAAGGTCAATCGTTTAACGTTGGGTATCAAAATGCTATTGCAGCGGCTTATTTGGAATCAGATATTTTCTTTAGTAAAAAGTTAGCCATGAAAATAGGGGCAAGGGCTTCTCAAAACAGTTTGTTGGATGAATTTCGAATTTCGCCTAGAGCTTCATTTGCTTACAAAGTTTCAAAAAACAGTCAGTTTTCCTTTGCTTATGGCGATTTTGTTCAAACGCCAAGAGCAGATTACATCAAATATTCAGATGATTTTCAATCAGAAAAAGCGAGTCATTATATCTTAAATTTTCAACATAATAAAAACGGACGTTTATTTAGAGCGGAAGCGTACTATAAAAAATATGACGATTTGGTGAAATTTGATACGGAAGTGGCTCAATTTAATTCAGTTTTCAGCAATGTTGGTAACGGTTTTGCCAAAGGAATTGATATTTTTTGGCGAGATAATAAAACCTTCAAAAACACGGATTACTGGGTTTCGTATTCGTACATTGATACAGAGCGTGATTATTTGAATTTTCCCAACCAAGTCACACCAAGTTTTGTAGCTGATCATACTTTGTCAGTGGTTACCAAACATTGGATTGATGATTTGAAGTCTCAAATTGGGTTTTCTTATGTTGTTAATTCCGGTCGTCCGTATAACAATCCAAATGAAGCTACATTCATGAATGGTAAAACAAAAGCTTTTCAAAATTTGAGTTTCAACTGGGCGTATTTGCTTTCACAACAAAAGATTTTGTATTTCTCGGTTTCTAATATCATTGGAACGGATAATGTATTTGGGTATCAATATGCCAATTCACCCGACATGAATGGTCAATTTCAACGCAGAGCTATTGGTCAACCCGCCGACCGTTTCTTTTTTGTAGGTTTCTTTTGGACGATAAGCGATAATAAGAAAACGAATCAGTTGGAGAATTTATAGGTTCGGAGTTACTAAGGCTCTAAGGAATTAAGGTTTTTAAATGACAATTAACTCAGCACCTTAGAACCTCAGTGCCTTAGTACCTTAAAAAAAACAATTCATCCTCAAAAATCAACAGTTCAGTCAAGCTCTTTTTTACAATGATAATTTTCAAACGAAATTTGACTCATCAAAAATTTATTAATCTTTAAATCTAAACAATATGAAAAATTTACTATTCATGATGATCGTTTGTTTCAGTTGTGGTCTATTTGCCCAAAATAAATTAACTGTTAACATAAAAGGCTTGAAAAATAATAAAGGTCAAGTAGTAGTTGGCTTGTATCAAGGCGAAAAAAATTTCTTGCGAAAAGTATATTTTGGAAAAGTTGTTTCTATTTCCAATAAAGAAGCAGTAGTTGAATTTGATCATTTACCTTCCGGCGAATTTGCGATTTCCTTGTTTCATGATGAAAACGGTAATGGAAAATTGGAAACAGGTTGGTTTGGCATTCCGAAAGAAGATTATGCGTGTTCCAATGGAGCAAAGGGATTTATGGGGCCACCAAAATATTCTGATGCTAAATTTATAATTAATAATAACAAAACAATAACCATTAAAATATAATTATCAAAGAATCTAAAAAACCAATAATCAATCTAAAAATTAATATCATGACAAAAATTATCATTACCCTCGTTTTATTTGTGACATCACAATTATTCTCACAAGGTCAGTTTGAGCAAGGAATGGGAAAAGCTTTTGCTCTGTGGGGAGAAGGGAAAAACTCAGAAGCTTCAGCCATGTTTGAACGAATTGCTTCGGCTGAAAAAGAAAGTTGGTTGCCAAATTATTATGTAGCTTTTGTAAATACAACAACCGCTTTTTCAACAAAAGATAAAGAACAAGTTAATGCTCTTTTAACAAAAGCACAGACAGCTTTAGATGTGGAATTAGCTAAATATCCAAATAATGCTGAATTGCTTGTAATGCAAGCGATGATTCACACGGCATGGATATCATTTGATCCGATGACTAATGGTATGAAATTATCCGGAAAGGTGATGGAATTATATGCAAAAGCTGAAAGAATTGAACCTAATAATCCAAGAGTAGTTTTTAGTAAGGCTGAATTTGAAATGGGTTCTGCACGTTATTTTGGCACTGATACTAAGCCAATGTGTAGTCAAATAGAAAAAGCTATTGAACTTTTTACTACATTTAAGCCACAATCAAATTTTCATCCAAAATGGGGATTAGAAAGGGCAAAATCAATGAAATCAAATTGTGATAAATTATAAAATTAATTTCACTCCTACATAATGCAAAAAATCATACAATATCTCATTCAAACAATTATTAAAGGTGCAATCATTGGTCTTATAATCGCTATTGTAATTACATTCATAGAATATTTATATGGTGAAAATCAACAATGGAACTCAAAGCTTTTTAGAGATTTATCGTATTATGTATTTTACAGTGTTGTGCTGACACTTATAAATGGTAGTTTTTTTGATTTTATGAATAATAAAATTAATTGGACACCAAAATGGGAACGTTTTAGAATTCTTATCGGTATTATAGGGAGCATAACACTCACTATGATTGGAATTTTTATTATTCGATTTGTGATTTTGGTAGTTTTTGAGAATAATTCTGTGAGCTATTTTGTTCAAAATGAGTACATAAAGTTTTATATTTTCTCATTATTAATAACAATGGTAGTTTCCCTTTTTTTCCATGCTATTTATTTTTATAAAAAAGCACAAGAAAATAAAGTAAAAGAACAAAAAGTAATTGCCGGAACGGCTTCGGCACAGTTTGAAAGTTTAAAAAACCAAATTGATCCACATTTTTTGTTTAATAGTTTGAATGTATTGAGTTCATTGATAGAAGAAAATCCTGATAGTGCTCAAAAATTTACTACATCTTTATCTAAAATCTATCGCTATGTATTAGAACAAAAAGACAAAGAGTTGGTTTCCGTTCAAGAAGAATTAAACTTTGCTAAAACGTATATGAATTTGTTGAAAATGCGATTCGAAAACAGTATAACTTTTGAATTACCCGAGAATTTTTACAATGACGATGCAAAAGTGGTTCCGCTATCCCTGCAATTATTATTGGAAAATTGTATCAAGCATAATGTAGTGAGCGAGAGTAAACCGTTACATATTAAAATATATTTTGAAAACAATCAATTGGTCATTGAAAATAATCTGCAAAAAAAGGAAATATTGTCTGATCGTAAAGGTGTGGGATTACAAAACATTGTGAATCGCTACTCCATTTTAACCGACAGAAAAGTATGGGTCTTAGAAAATGAAAATAGTTTTAAGGTAGGTTTACCTATTTTAACCAAACAAATTACCGTTATGGAAACAAAAACAAATTACAATCAAGATATGGCTTATGCCCGAGCCAAAGAGCGGGTAGAAAGAATTAAAGGTTTTTACGGAAATTTAATTTCGTATTGTATAGTAATTCCTATTTTAATTATCGTTAATGTGAATACTTCAAAATTCCAGTGGTTTTGGTTTGCAATGTTAGGTTGGGGAATAGGAGTTTTGTTTCATGGATTAGAAACTTTCGGATATGGAAAGACGTGGGAAGAACGTAAGATTCAGGAAATTTTAGAAAAAGATGCCAATAAAAAAAATAAGTGGAATTAAAAGAGAATCATCATGGAAACCAATACAGAATTTGAAAGATACCAAAAAGCAAGTAAAAAGGTTAAGGAAATTAAAGGATTTTATTTTCATTTAATTTGTTATGTGATCGTGATTGGTTTACTCGTGCTATTGAACATTAGAAATACACCTGAACACTTATGGTTTTTTTATCCAATGTTAGGATGGGGAGTAGGATTGATAGGTCACGCAATTGGCGTTTTTGGAACCGATTCGCTTTTTAGTAAAAATTGGGAAGAGCGAAAAATCAAAGAATTAATGGAAGAAGA
>LFEF01000406.1_pt1 | contig 38436 bp, 34 predicted proteins | sample 619371 | NCBI WGS metagenome assembly LFEF01 (sample SAMN03014291, study PRJNA259931) | freshwater metagenome | biome: lake; feature: waterbloom | place: China: Taihu Lake | collected 2006-08 | depth 0 m m
CTCCGGCCGGTCGCCGCGGCGGCGGAAGGCCCCGCAAATCGCAACCGCCAGCCCGGCGAGCGCGACCCAGTGGCCCGGCCGCAAGGCGGCGAGATCCTGATAGACCACGACATCGGCATTGGCCTGGAAGACGAGCCAGGCCGAGGCTCCCGTCGCGAAGGCATACCAGGCGGTCTCGCACAGCGCCGTCACCAACCCGGTCGCCAGAGCGGCTGCGACCAGAACCGGGGTCGTCGGCGCCACCTTGAGCCGGTCCAGCCCGCGATAGACGATCAGCAGGGCAAAGAGCCCGATCATCAGCGCCGGCTGCGTCACGTCGATCTTGGACTGCAGGGCGAAGTGCAGCAGGGCGAGCAGCATGATCGGATGGACGAGATTGTGCAGCGTCTGCCAGCGCCGCGTGCCCAGCCGCCGGATCATGCCGTCGGTCGAGGTCGCCCCCAGCGCGACGAGCCCCGCCAGCGCGGTGATGCCGACGAGCAGATAGAAGCGCTTGACGATCTCGGAGACGATCAGGCCCCAGTCGAAGGCGAGATCGATGCAGTAGAGCGCCAGATGCGCGCTCGCATAGGCCAGCACCGAGAGCCCGAGCATCCGGCGCACGCCGATCAGCTTGCTCCAGTCGAGGATTCGCCGCAGCGGCGAGATCGCCAGCGTCACCAGCAGCAGGCGCACCGACCAGGTGCCGGTGTCGTGGACCGCCCGCGTCCAGGGCTTGGAGCCGAGCTGTCCCGTCCAGGCCTCAAAAGCGAGGATCGCGGCCGGGACCAGCACGAGCAGGAAGACGCCCAGCCGCAGGCCCGACAGGCGCCCCTGCCGGTCCAGCCATGGCAACCATTGCGTCATCGTGCCCTCCAAATCGTGCAGCGGCTGCTTGCGATACGCGAGAGTTCGGGCATTTGTCTCATGCAGGCGCACACAAGCCCGTGAACGCCACACGCTCATGGAAGCCCATCATGCCCACCGTCGTCTTCGATGTCGGCAATGTCCTGATCCGCTGGGACCCGTTCCGGGTCTATCGCGAGATGATTCCCGATGACGAGAAGCGCACCTGGTTCCTGCAGAACGTCTGCACCGCCGCCTGGAATCTCGAGCAGGATCGCGGCCGCAGCTGGGAGGAGGGCGTCGCCCTGCTCGTCGCCAGCCACCCGGAATGGGAAAGCCAGATCCGCGCCTATGACGAGCGCTGGCACGAGGCCGTGCCCGGCATGATCGAGGACAGCGTTTCCGTGCTGGAGGAGCTTAAGGGGCGCGGCGACAAGGTCTATGCCATCACCAATTTCTCGCGCGAGAAATGGGCCGAGTGCCTGGTCCGCTTCCCCTTCCTGCAGAGCTTCGACGGTGTCGTCGTCTCCGCGCATGAACGCGTCATCAAGCCCGACCCGGCGATCTATCGTATCCTGCTGGAGCGCTACGATCTCGCCCCCGCGGACTGCATCTTCGTCGACGACAGCGCCCGCAACATCGAGACCGCCCGCGAGGTCGGCATGAAGGGCGTCCATTTCGTCGAGCCGATCGATCTGAGGACGGAGTTGGCCAGGCACGGCATCGCGTTCTGACCGCACGGTTGGATGCAGGTTGCGGCGATGCGATTTGCGACCCGATGCGCTACTGTCCATCCAAATACAAGAAGCCTTAGGGAGGCGACATCAGATCATGCCCAGCGAAACCCGCTACGACCAGATGACCTACAACCGCTGCGGCAAGAGCGGCCTCAAGCTTCCCGCCCTGTCGCTCGGTCTCTGGCACAATTTCGGCGAGACCACCGCGCCCGATCTCGGCCGAAGGATCTGCCGCACCGCCTTCGATCTCGGCATCACCCATTTCGACCTCGCCAACAATTACGGGCCGCCGCCCGGCTCGGCCGAGACGGCGTTCGGGGAGATCCTGCGGCGCGATTTCGCCGGTCACCGCGACGAGCTGGTGATCTCGACCAAGGCCGGCTACCGCATGTGGCCGGGCCCCTATGGCGAATGGGGCAGCCGCAAATACCTGCTCTCCAGCCTCGACCAGAGCCTGAAGCGGATGAAGCTCGACTATGTCGACATCTTCTATTCGCACCGCTTCGATCCCGACACGCCGCTCGAGGAGACGATGGGCGCGCTCGACTCGGCGGTGCGCCAGGGCAAGGCGCTCTATGTCGGGCTGTCCTCCTACAACGCCCGGCGCACGCGCGAGGCATCCGCGATCCTGCGCAGCCTCGGCACGCCCTGCCTGATCCACCAGCCGAGCTATTCGATGATCAACCGCTGGATCGAGGAGGACGGCCTGCTCGACACGCTCGATCAGGAGGGCATCGGTTCGATCGTGTTCTCGCCCCTGGCCCAGGGCATGCTGACCTCGAAATATCTTGGTGGCGTGCCCGAGGGCAGCCGCGCCGCCAGGAAGGCCCCGTCCTTCCGCGACGGCTTCCTCTCCGACGACAACCTCCGGCGCATCGCCGCCCTCAACGAGATCGCCGCCGGCCGCGGCCAGAGCCTCGCCCAGATGGCGATCGCCTGGGTGCTGCGCGGCGGCCGCGTGACCTCGGCCCTGATCGGCGCCAGCCGCCCCGAGCAGGTCGAGGACTGCGTCGCCGCCCTGAAACGCCCCGACTTCACGGCCGAGGAACTGGCCCTCATCGACCGGCACTCTGGCGAGGGCGGGGTCAACATCTGGGCGGCGTCGGCGGAACGGTGAGGGTGGGCGAGCCGGCCTCGCTTCGGGGAGAACGAGGCAGCCGCCTTCGGGACTGGGCGGCTGCGGGATGCGTCAGATGCGCCCGAGCTGGCCGGCGATGAAGGCGTCGAGGTTGCCGCCCTCGAACAGGAAGCCCCTCACCCCCGCGGCCGCGGCGGCCTGAATGTCGGTCTCGCGATCGCCGACCAGGAACGACCGTTCCCGCTCCGTGGGGAAGTCCCGCATCGCCTTCAGCAGCATGCCCGGGCGCGGCTTGCGATCCTCGTGATCGGCCCGGTAGGCGGCGAGCGCCGCCTCCGGATGATGCGGCGAATAGTAGAAGGCGTCGATGCGGGCGCCGTTCTCGAGCATGATCCGGTTCATCTGCCCGTGCAGCGAGCGCACATCGTCCTCGGTGTAGTAGTCGCGTCCGACCCCTGACTGGTTGGTGACCACCACGACCCGGTAGCCGAGCCGGTTCAGGCGGCGAACGGCCGCGAAGGCGCCCTCCACCCAGACGATCTGGTCGATCCGGAAGGCGTAGTCGACCTCCTCGTTGAGGACCCCGTCCCGATCGAAGAACGCCATCGGGGCCATGGCGTCCGCAGCCGGAGGCCTGGTCACTGTCACCGTCATCTGGCCCCACCTCACTGCGCCGCTGCCGCGCGGTCCCGTCCGCGACAAGCCGCGGATAACCGGCGGCCGCGGATTTGGCGAGTCGGCCGTGGCGGGCCGAGCCCAGCCGCTCCGAACCAGGCGAAAGCGGGCCCGCCCAATGGAGACTTTGCCGATGAGGCTCGCTTGCTGTTTGGACGTGAGTCGCAGATCGCTCCGGGTCGGGTCGCGCATCAGTCACTCGTCGAAGCGCTGGCTCAGCGCGGAACATTGCTCTTGTGGGCCGCGACCTCACCGTCCGAGCCGGCTATCGCGACGTCACTGTTGGCGCAGGTCCGCTCGTTGTTCGCGGATGTCGCCTACCAGATGCGCTTTTCGTTCGACCGCCCTGATAAAGCCGACGGCAATAGAGCCCCGATAGCGGCGGAAACGGGTACACACCCCAATGCTCAAAAGCTCTAGCGTGTTGCCAATCATGTCCGTCGTCAGCCCGGGCTTGCGGCCGCTGTCGACTTCTGCCTTCTTCACCCACTCGTTCAGCGTCTGCGCCGTGCAGCCGATCTTGCCCGCAATCGACATGATCGCCGCCCAGCGCGACGGATGCTCGGCCTCGTGATCCAGCACCATCCGCACCGCGCGGGCGCGCACTTCAGGCGAGAATTTGTTCGTCGTCTTGCTCGTCATAAGCCCCATCCTCTCAGGAGTTGGGGCCTCCGACAAACCCGGAGCGGTTCAGTCTCTCCCTTGACGCATGAGCGCAAGGCAGCCTATGGAAGCGCCGAATAAGTCGAGCACGGGGCACAGGCGAGCGCACTGAAGAAGCACCTTACAAAAATATCTTAGCGCTGTTGGCTTAAAGGGTATGCCGTCGGCTTTCGGCAATCTTGTAAGTCGAACGGATTGCGGTTCCTTCGCTGGCTCACGCGTATTCTGAGATTAGACTTGCTTCCATTATGTGTGTTTTGATCCGCCGCTGTCATCGCGCAACAGCGACCGGCCAATCGGTTTACTTAACCGTATTGCCAGTCAGGCACAGGAGTTGACGTTTTGGGATCATCACTGCTTTCGCAAATCGGATCGTCATTAACGGCTACGCTTTTTTGGAGCCTCATAGCGACCGCGTTCGTGCTGTTTGTGGCGCGCCGTGCTCTTGGTAAGCAGGGTCGTCGCGTACCGAGAAGCGTGATTCTCGGGCTCCCCATCCTCGCGGTGAGCGCGGTGATCCTAGGCTTCAGCATCATTGTCGTACACGTAGGCACCGTCAAAGTTGTGTCTGTTTTCGGCAAGATTAGAGAGCGCTCTTATGAGCCGGGTGTGCATTTCGTTGTGCCTGGCTCTTCGGGAGTTGAGATGTCCGTCCGCCGCCAGGTCTTCGAATTGTCCGGCGGTTCTCTCGATGATCCGCCAGTGACAACACCAGCGGCCGCCAACGAACCGCAGCGAACTCTCGCGCTTTCGGCTGACCGCATACCGCTGGCCGTCGACATCAACTTCTCCTACATCCTGCATCCCGACCTCGCTTGGAAGGTGTTTGCAACGCTCGGGGCGACCTATCAGGCTGACTTGCTGGCCCCAGCCGCGCGTGCTGCGGTGCGTTCGGCTGCGTCTGAATTCAGCTGGACCGAGGCAGTCACGAGCGACCGCATCAAGCTGGAAGAGCGGATTCAGTCGGTGTTTCAGCAGACTGTCGTGGAAAGCCTTGCGAGTGTCGGCTTCAGCAAAAAGGAAGCCGAGACTGCGATTATCCTGACGCCGCCGCAGGTGCGCCGGATGTCGCCGCCCCGTCGCCTGCTCACCGCCGTTGGCGAGACGCTGGCTGCCCAGGAGGATCTCAAGCGTCAAGGTACCCTTGTCGAAATCGCGGCCCAAGAGGCGCAGCGCCGCTCCAACGAGGGTCTCGGAATTCAAAAGCTGATCCAGCAGCTGCCCAGGGACTTTACGCCAGATCAGCTCAAGAGCCTCATCTCCGCCCTCGCCGACAAGCAGCGCGCCGATGCGATGCTGAAGGCGGTCGAGCGCGACCAGGTCAAGGTGATGATCATGGGCGGCTCAGGCGAGGGCAACAATCCCGCAGTTTCCGTTCCCGCGCCGGCGCAATAAGCGAGAATTCCATGTCGAAAGTTCTGGTCACCGGCGCAGATGGCTTCATCGGCTCGCATCTTGTCGAAGAGCTCGTTCAGGAAGGGCGCGAGGTTCGCGCGTTCGTCCTCTACAACTCCTTCGATTCCTGGGGCTGGCTCGACGATGTGCCGGACGCAGTCCGGTCGTCGATCGAGGTCGTCATGGGAGACGTCCGCGACCCGACTTTCGTGCGGACGGCTCTGAAGGGCTGCGACTCGGTGCTGCATCTGGCGGCACTGATCGGCATTCCATACTCCTACGTCGCGCCCGACAGCTATCTCGACGTCAATATCCGGGGCACGCTCAATATCGTCCAGGCGGCCCGCGATCTCGACGTGTCGAAGGTGGTCGTCACCTCGACGAGCGAGGTCTACGGCACGGCCCAGTTCGTGCCGATCACGGAGGAGCATCCGCTGGTGGGGCAGTCGCCCTATGCCGCCTCCAAGATCGGCGCCGACCAGATCGCGATGTCCTATTATCGTTCGTTCGAGACGCCCGTGGCGATCGTCCGGCCGTTCAATACCTATGGGCCGCGCCAGTCGTCGCGCGCCGTCATCCCGACGGTGATCTCCCAGCTGGCCAACGGCTCGCGGGTCGTCAAGCTCGGCTCCACCACGCCGACCCGCGACTTCAATTTCGTCACCGATACCGCGCGCGGCATGATCGCCTGCCTCGACAACGACACTTCGGTCGGCAAGGTGATCAATATCGGGAGCAACTTCGAGATCAGCGTTGGCGACACGGTTGCCATGATCGCGGAGGTGATGGGCGTCAACGTCGAGATCGAATGCGAGGCCGAGCGGTTGCGCCCGGCCATGAGCGAGGTCGAGCGTCTCTGGGGTGACAACACCAAGGCCCGGGAATTGCTGGGCTGGGGACCGCAATTTGGCGGTCGCGACGGCTTCCGCCGCGGCCTGTCGCTCACCGCCGAATGGTTCTCCGACCCGAAAAACCAGGCCCGCTATCGCACCGGCCGCTACACAGTCTGAGCAAAGCCATGAAAGCAGCTGTCATCGGTTTGGGTCGCATGGGCCTCAGGCACCTTCAGGTCCTCACGGATCTGAAGATCGAGGTCGTCGGCGTCCTCGACGCGCAGGAAACGGCGCGCGAGAACGCCCGCGTTCAGTTCGATCTGCCCGCATCGAGCCTGTTTGCCGATGCGGAGACGATGTTCGCCGCCGCGGCCCCTGAGCTGGTGGTGATCGCGACGACGGCGCCGTCGCATTGCGCGCTGGTGTGTCTGGCGGCCGCCTATGGCGCCAAGGCTATTCTCTGTGAAAAGCCGATGGCGACCTCGCTGGCCGATTGCGACAGGATGATCGAAGCCTGCGCCAAATCAGGCACGCGCCTGGCGATCAATCATCAGATGCGCTTCATGGAACAGTATGTCGTTCCCAAATCGATCGTCGAGAGCGAGGCGTTCGGCGGATTGGCCAGCGTCACGGTCGTCGCCGGCAATTTCGGCATGGCGATGAACGGCTCGCATTATTTCGAGATGTTTCGCTATATCACGGGCGAGATGCCGATCGAGGTTTCGGCCTGGTTCGCCGCCGAGACGGTTCCCAACCCCCGTGGTCCGCAATTCGAGGATCGTGCCGGCTCCGTCAGGCTGACGACCGCCAGCGGACAGCGATTCTACATGGATGCCGGCGCCGATCAGGGCCACGGCATGCACATCACCTATGGCGGTCGTTTCGGCCGCCTCGATATCGACGAACTGACGGGCAAGGGCCATCTGGTCACCCGCAAGCCCGAGCATCGCGACGTGCCGACGACGCGCTACGGCATGCCGTTTGACGAATCCGACATCGCTGTCGCGCCGGCCGACGCCGTGGCACCGACCAAGTCGGTGCTTCAGGCCCTCCTGGCCGGTGAGAACTATCCCGACGGCGCGGTCGGGCGCATGGCGGTTGCGGTTCTGGCCGCCGCCTACGCCTCGCACGAGCAGGGTGGGCGGTCCGTGAGCCTGACCGCTTCGGAGCTGGCTGTCGATCATGTCTTCCCCTGGGCCTGACGGCATGACGGCCCCGGCGGCCGCCGTGCTGATCGGCTCGGGGCCAAGCCTCAACAGCGTCGACATGGGGCGTTTCGCCGGGCTCGACACGATCGCGTTCAACCGATCCTGGCTCGCCTGGCGCGATTGGGGTTTCGCGCCGCGGTTCCACGCCTGCCTCGATCCTGCGACGATGGCCATTTTGGGACCGGAATTGCCCGCCGTCATCGCGGCCTATCCCGCAACCCGCTTCTTCCTCCATTCCAGCGTTGCACGACAGGGCGTTGCGGCGAGTGCCCATGTCACGCTCTGCGATCTTGTCCCTGGCGAGGGTTTTTCGGCCTCGCTCGACGTGCTCACCGATTTGGGCAATGTCGGCGCGATCTCGGTGCAGCTGCTGCACGCGCTCGGCTTCGATCGGATCCTGATGGTCGGCGTCGACGGCCGTTACGGTCCCGATCAGGGCAGCGCCCGCGACGCCAATCATTTCCGCGACGATTATGCCCGCGGCAGGGTCGCCCTGACGCCGGAGCTTCGGGCCCGGTACACCGATGGCTGGCAGGTCGTGGCTGCCGAGTGCGCCCGCCTGGAGATTGCGGTTCGCAATGCGTCGCCGGGAACCGCTTTGACCTGTTTCGAGACCATCGACGTCGAAAGCGGCCTTGACTGGCTCGCTGTTCCGGTTCGCGACCGGCGCGGGACCGCCGCCATCGGGAGGGCAAGCGTTTGAACACGAATTCCTCAAAACCCCTGCGCGTCGCCATGATCGGCGCCGGCGGGATGATCCGCGAACACATCAGGGCGTTTCAGGACGTGCCGGGCGTCACAGTCGCCGGCATCTGGAACAGGACGCGCGACAAGGCCGCGGCCCTGGCCCAGGAGTTCGGCATCGCCTGCGTGGCGTCCGACATCGCCGAACTCTATCGTGAGACCAAGGCCGATCTCGTCGTGCTCGCGGTCTACGAGACCGCCATCAATGCGACGATGAAGCAAGCGCTCGCCCATGACTGGGCGATCATGATGGAAAAGCCCGTCGGCCTCGATCTGGCCGATGCTGAGGACATCGCCGCCGCCGTCGGCACGGCCCGCGTCTTCGTCGGACTCAACCGCCGTACGCTGTCCAGCACGCAGGCCGTCCTCGCCGATCTCGCGGACGATCCCGGCCCGCGCTTCATCCACGTCCAGGATCAGCAAAGTCTCGAGACAGCACGGGTCATCGGGCACGCGCCCGAAGTGGTCGACAACTGGATGTATGCCAACTCCATCCACCTGGTCGACTACATCCCGGCGCTCGGCCGCGGCAAGATCGTCGACGTCACGCCGATCGTGCGCTGGAATCCCGAAGCGCCGACGATCGTGCTGGCCAAGATCGGCTTCGACAGTGGCGACGTCGCGCTCTACGAGGGCATATGGAACGGCCCCGGCCCCTGGGCCTGCACCGTGACGACGCCGCGCCGCCGCTGGGAGATGCGTCCGCTCGAGAAGGCGAGCTTCCAGAACGCCGGCGAGCGCAAGCAGAACCCGGTTGAGCCGCATGTCTGGGACACCGATTTCAAGCCGGGTTTCCGCCTGCAGGCCGAGCAGGTCGTCAATGCTGTGAACGGCAACGGCCGCGCCACCACGCTGGACGAGGCGCTCGCGAGCATGCGCCTCGTGCGCGACATTTTCGCGTCCTGAGGCATCCTGGGCCATGACGCGTCGCATCTGCATCGTGACCGGGACGCGGGCCGAATATGGCCTGCTCTACTGGCTCATGCGCGACGTGCGCGATTGCCCCGATCTCACCCTGCAGATCGTGGCGACGGCGATGCATCTGGAGCCCGCCTTCGGCCACACCGTCGACCAGATCCGGGCCGACGGCTTCTCGATCGATGCCGAGGTCGCGATCGATCTGTCGCGCGACGACCCGGCCTCGATCGCGCGTGCGACGGGCCGCTGCGTGGCCGGCCTGGCGGAAGTGTACGAGCGGCTGCGGCCCGATATCGTCGTTCTGCTCGGCGACCGCTTCGAAACGCTGGCCGCAGCCACGGCAGCGTCGCTGATGGGCATCGCGATCGCCCATATCCACGGTGGTGAAATTTCCGAAGGCGCGATCGACGATGCGATGCGTCACGCGATCACCAAGCTGTCGCACCTCCATTTCGTCGCGGCCGATGTCTTCGCCAGGCGCGTCGTTCAGATGGGAGAGACGCCCGAGCGCGTCTTTGTCGTCGGCGCCCCGGGGCTCGATCATCTGGCGCGTGGCGCGCTGCCTGACCGGGCTGCGGTCGCCGGGCGGATCGGCCTCTCGCTGGACCGGCCGCTGCTGCTGGTGACCTACCACCCTGCGACCCTCGACGACGCCGATCCCGTTGTGGCCGCCGAAGAGATGCTGGCCGCGATCGATCGCTTCCCCGAGGCCGCGGTCGTGTTCACCAAGGCCAACGCCGATGCGGGCGGACGTGCGATCAATGCCCGGCTCGAAGCTTATGTCGAAACCCGCCGGGACAGCACCGTCCTCGTCAGCTCGCTCGGCAGCGATTGGTATCTCGGCACGCTGAATCAGGCGGCCGCAGTCGTCGGCAATTCGTCGAGCGGTCTGATCGAGGCTCCGGCTGTCGGCGTACCGACGGTCAACATCGGGGTGCGCCAGGATGGGCGACCTTTGTCCGCCAGCGTGATCAGCTGCCCGGACGATCGCGACGCCATCGAGGCCGCGCTGCGACGCGCGCTCGATCCCGCCTTTCGCGCGGCGGCCGCGATCCAGAGGCCGGCCTATGGTCGCGCCGGGGATGCGTCGCGCAAAATCTGCGAGACATTGCGTAATGCCTCGCTCGACGGCATTTTGCGCAAGCGTTTCCAGGATGCCGCGCCGGGCCATCCGCCGGGACACGCGTCATGAGCCGCGGGGTCGTCATCATTGGCGCGGGCGGGCATGCGCGCGTGCTCGTTGATGCACTGCGGCTGCTGGGTCGCGAGATCGTCGGATTTCTCGATCCCTCCCTGGTGCCTGGTTCGGGGGGGCCGGGCGGCGCCCTTGTGCTGGGCGGCGACGAGGCCTTGGCCAGGCTTTCGCCGTCCGAAATCGATTTGGTGAATGGAATCGGTTCCGTAACGGTTGCCGTGTCGCGCGCCGTGATTTATCAGCGGGGCAAGGCGGCAGGGTTTTCCTTCTCCGATGTCGTGCATCCTTCAGCGGTTGTCAGCCAAAGCGTCGAATTCGGCGAAGGCGTCCAACTCATGGCAGGCTGCATTGTCCAGTGTGGTACGAGTATAGGCGCCAACAGCATCGTCAACACGAGAGCATCCGTCGATCACGATTGTCGGATCGGAGAGACGGTGCATATTGCGCCTGGAGCGACTGTATCCGGTGGCGTGCAGATCGGAGATCGCACCCATCTGGGAACAGGCGCGGTCGTCATCCAGGGGATTTCCATCGGTGCCGACAGTTTGGTTGCGGCCGGCGCGGTGGTCTATCGCAATCTTGCGGCGGGCAGCCGGCTGATACCGGGTCATTGAGAAGCGATTGATGTTGAATTTTCAGGATGCGCTGGTCGGGCCCGAATCGACGATCAAGGACGTCATCAACAGTATCGAGCGTTCTGTTGCCAAAGTTGCGCTCGTCGTCGACGAGAATCTCGTGCTGTTGGGCACGGTCACCGATGGCGACGTAAGGCGAGGCCTGCTGCGCGGCGCTCTTATCACCGACACCGCGGCCAGTGTCATGAACAGTCAGCCGCGGGTCGCGCATGTCAATGACGACCCCGCCCCCATCCTGGACATGATGCGCCGCAATATCTGCCGGCAGGTCCCCATTCTGGACAGCCTCGGCAAGCTGGTCGGCCTGCGTACGCTCGAAGAGGCGCTGCGCGTGCCGCAGCGTCCCAACTGGGTCTTCCTGATGGCCGGCGGACGTGGGCAGCGCTTGCGGCCGCTGACGGATGACTGCCCCAAGCCGATGCTGCCAGTCGGCGGCAAGCCCATGCTTCAGATCATCATCGAAAGCCTGGTGCGTCAGGGCTTCGTGCGTTTTGTCATCTCGCTGAACTACAAGCGCGAGATGATCCGCGACTATTTCGGCGACGGATCGAAATGGGGCGCTCGGATCGACTATGTCGAGGAAGACGAGAACATCCCCTTGGGGACGGCGGGCGCGCTCTCGCTCCTGCCCGGCGTCCCGGAGCATCCGATGATCGTGATGAACGGCGACATCTTGACCAAGGTGGCCTTCGGCGCCTTGCTCGATTTTCACACCGAGCATCGCAGCATCGGCACGATGTGCGTGCGCGACTATGTGCTGCAGGTGCCCTATGGTGTCGTCGAGGTCGACGACCATCGGCTTTCGGAAATCGTCGAAAAGCCGACGCATCGCTTTCTCGTGAATGCAGGCGTCTATGTGCTCGATCCGGCGGCCCTGCAATACGTGCCGCGGGACAGCGCCTACGACATGCCGTCGCTTTTCGGGGATATGGCCAACCGCAAGTTGTTGGCGAGCGTGTTCCCGATCCAGGAATACTGGCTCGACATTGGCCGTATCGACGACTTCAACAAGGCCAATGACGATTACATCCGCGAGTTCCGCGACTTCGAAACGCCCTCATCGTTCCTATGATCGGTAACAAGACAGTCTTGGCTCTCATCCCGGCCAGGGGGGGCTCGAAAGGCGTGCCACGCAAGAACGTCCGGCCCGTCGCCGGGCGGCCCTTGATCGCGTGGAGCATCGAGGCGGCGCGCGAGGCGCGTTACGTCGACAGGGTCGTGCTGTCGAGCGACGACGAGGAGATCATCGCAGTGGCGCGGGACTGCGGCTGCGAAATTCCGTTCGTCCGTCCGGCCGACCTGGCCACCGACGTCGCCGACAGCATGCAGGTCGTGCGGCACGCCCTCGCCGCGCTGCCGAAAGTTTACGATATCGTCGTGCTGCTGCAGCCGACCTCGCCGATGCGGCAGGCGAGCGACATCGATGCGGCCATCGAGATCTTCGCCGGCAGCGGGGCCACGACGTGCGTCAGTGTTTGCGAGCCCGACAAAAGCCCGTATTGGATGCTCAAAGCCGATGCAGATGGCTTTGTCGGGACCTTGTTCCCGGCAGATCAAATTCCGGACCGACGTCAGGACGCTCCACGGGTGTCGGCGCTCAACGGCGCGATTTACGTTGCGACAACCGAGCACATTGCAAAAGGCGGCACGTTTTTGTCCAGCCGCACTGCAGTTTACGACATGCCAAAGGAACGATCGTTCGACATTGATACCGAACTCGATCTACAGATTGTCGATTTTCTGATGACCAAAGGACGACGCTGACGATGGACAGATATCCCCGCCACGTAGCCGTGGACATGAACAAGTTCCGGCCTGATGTGAATGATCCCGAGACCCTATACGGTCTCCCCCAGCAGATCGAGTTCTGCTCGAGCTGCGTCATCTCCAACCAGCGTCCCAATTCGGCTGTGGAGTTCGCCCATACCAAGGCGAGCCGCAAGTCGACCATCAAATTCGACCGCAACCGCGTCTGCGACGCCTGCCGCGTCGCCGAGGAGAAGCACAACACCATAGAATGGGGCGAGCGTCGCCGCCAGCTCCAGGAATTATGCGATCGCCATCGTCGCAATGACGGCCAGTACGACTGCATAGTGCCCGGTTCAGGCGGCAAGGACAGCGTCTATGCGGCCTGGGTGCTCAAGCACGAATTCGGCATGCATCCGCTGACCGTGACCTGGGCGCCGCATGTCTATACGGAATGGGGCTGGAAGAACTTTCAGGCTTGGTTGCATTCCGGCTTCGACAACTTCCTGCATACGCCCAATGGTCGCACGCATCGCCTGTTGACCCGTCTGGCGGTCGAGAACCTTTTCCACCCGTTCCAGGCGTTCATGCTCGGCCAAAAGAGCCTCGCGCCGAAGATGGCGGTGTTGCACAATATCCCCCTGGTTTTCTACGGAGAAAATGAGGCTGAATACGGCAATCCCCGCACCGACACCGACACAGCCAAGCGTGACTGGAGCTACTATACGGCCGAGGACAAGAGTCAGGTCTATCTGGGCGGCGTCTCGGTTCACGACCTAACGACCAAGTTCGGCGTGCCCGCCGTCGATCTCGTGCCGTATTTCCCTGCCAACCCGGATCAGATCGAAGAGAAGAAGGTCGAGGTTCACTATCTTGGCTATTATCTCAAGTGGCACCCCCAGAGCTGCTACTATCATGCCGTCGAGCACACCGGCTTCCAGGCCTCCCCGGAGCGCACGCCGGGCACGTACAGCAAGTACAACAGCATCGATGACCGCATCGACGACTTTCACTACTATACGACCTTCATCAAGTTCGGCATCGGTCGGGCGACATATGACGCCGCCCAGGAGATCCGGTCGCGCGACATCACGCGTGACGAGGGCGTGGCGCTGGCCAAGCGCTTCGACGGCGAATTCCCTGAGCGTTTCGCCGAAGAAATATTCGAATATCTGAGCTTGCCAGAGAAGGAGTTTCCGGTCGCAAGCAAGCAATTCGAGCAGCCGATCATGGATAGGCAGTATTTCATGCATCTCGCCGACCGATTCCGCTCGCCTCACATCTGGAAATTTGAAGATGGCGAATGGAAGCTGCGCCAGACGGTCTGGCAGGCTAGCCAACTTTAAAAAGCGGATCGGGAACGCTGTGTCGAATATTCGCCTCATTTCGCGGCTTGACATCAAATCGCCCAACCTCATCAAGGGCATTCACCTTGAGGGGTTGCGCAAGATTGGTGATCCACAGACCTTTGCCCAAAACTATTATGCGGCGGGAGCTGACGAGATTATCTATATGGATATCGTAGCGAGTCTGTATAATCGCAATTCTTTGTCTGAATTGGTCAGGCGGACGGCGGAGCAGGTCTTCGTGCCGATCACGGTCGGCGGGGGCTTGCGTTCGCTGGACGATGTCGAGGATGCGTTGCGGTCTGGTGCCGACAAGGTGGCGATCAACACGGCTGCGGCTATGCGGCCCGAGCTGATAGGCGAGGTCGCCAAGCGATTCGGGTCGCAATGCATGGTGTTGTCGATCGAGGCGAAACGGACGGCTCCCGGTCGGTGGGAGGCCTATACGGATAATGGGCGCGAACATACCGGCCGGGAGGTCGTCACCTGGGCGAAGCAGGCTGTCGAACTGGGCGCGGGTGAAATCCTGTTGACGTCGGTGGACCAGGAAGGCACCCGTCGCGGCTTCGACATCGAACTGACGCGCGCCGTATCGGACGCCGTTTCTGTCCCGGTCATCGCCAGCGGCGGCATGGGCAGCATGGAGCATCTGGTGGATGTGGTGAAAAATGGCCATGCCGACGCCGTGGCGATGGCCGATGTGTTGCACTACAAGCGCATGTCTCTTCCCGAGATTCGCGAAAGTGCCCGCCAGGCCGACATCAAAGTGAGGATATCGTAATGGGCGGGGTCGTTGTCGTCGATTATGGGGTAGGCAATCTGCTAAGTGTCTATCGTGCGTTCGAAGCGTGTCAGGCGAAAGTGGAGTTGTCACGCGACCCGGGTCGGATCGCGGAAGCCGAGCGCCTGGTCGTCCCCGGCGTCGGCGCCTTTGGCGATTGTATGACGGAATTAAAGCGCCACGGTCTCGAGCGCGCGGTTGTTGATTTCATCCGTGGGGGAGCCCCTGTCCTTGGCATCTGCGTCGGCATGCAGATGCTGATGGAGGTCAGCGAGGAGTTTGGCGAGCATCGGGGCCTGGGTATCGTTCCCGGCCGCGTGCGCGCTATTCCCAAGACGACGGGCGAAGGCGCAGTCCATAAAATTCCGCATATCGGTTGGAGCGCGCTCGACAAGCCCTCCGCCGCTACCGAATGGCGCGGCACCATTCTCGAGGGTGTCGAACCGGGCAGCACCTGCTATTTCGTGCACTCGTTCACGGCCGTTCCCGCCGACGATCGTTTCAGGCTCGCCGATTGCGACTATCACGGTCGACGGATCTCAGCGGCATTGCGTGCTGGGAATGTCTTCGGGACCCAGTTCCATCCCGAGAAAAGCGGTGAGATCGGGCTTCGCATCCTGAGCAACTTCCTGACGCTTACAGCTGAGAAGCTGGCGGCCTGAGCGCCGAACCGATCGCAGGAGCGCGTCAAAAGAATGTCAGATTCAACCGATCCGTCCGGCAGTTGGGTCTCGCCCGACAGGCATAGCGTTACGGTTCGGATCGTGCCCAACCGCAAGGTCGAGGGCTTCGGCTTCGACGAGGTCTGGGCGTATCGCGAGCTGATCTACGGGTTGTTCCACCGCGATGTCATGGCGATCAAGAACCAGACGCCGATGGCGTGGTTCTGGCGGCTGCTCGCACCGACCTTCACGATTATAAGCTACACTATCCTGTTCGAGCATATCGGAAAGGTCGATTTCGGATTCGGCATCCCGTATTTTTTCGTGATGTCGGCGGCGATGATCCCATGGACGCTGATCTCGGCCGTCATCCTCGGGGCCGTCAACAGCATCTCGGCCAATGCCGGCTTCTTCGGAAAGGTCTATTTCCCACGCATCATCCTGCCGATCATCAGCGTCACCAACGCCATCGTCGACTTCCTCATGACGGCGCTGCTGCTGCTGGCGCTGCTGTTCTACATGGGAATGCCGCTGAGCTTGAATTTGGTGTTCGTGCCGTTCTTCGGGGTCTGGGCGCTGATGCTGGGCCTGGGCTTCGGCCTTTGGCTGTCGGCGCTGAACGTGCTGTATCGCGACATCAGCCAGAGCCTGGGCTATCTGCTGCAGCTGGCGTTCTTCTTTTCACCCATCGTCTATCCCAGCGAGGTCATTCCGGAACAGTTCCGTGATCTGTACCACCTGAATCCGGTCGTGGGCATCATCGAGGGCTTCCGCTGGGCCTATCTGCAGCAGGGGCCTGCTCCGGATGTGAACGATTTCCTGGCGTTTTGTTTCACCTGCCTCTTCGTCCTCTCAGGCATGTGGGCCTTCCGGCGTGTCGAACGAGTCTTCGCCGACGTCGTCTGAACCACGAGTGCAACACAGGGGCCAATAGCATGTCGAGCGACATTACAACTGGCTTTGGGGCATGCTCTCGGCACGATGCCGGCGCCGCTGAGGCGCGGGCGATCTGATCTGACCAATTTGGCCGATGACCGTATCTGCGCCGCCAGGACGAAAATTGTCTAGTAGAGGCTCTTGGACAACTGGTCTGGTTAATCGTCGCCGCAACGTCGATCGTTAGTATCTGGAATATCACATGTCGCCTGACGTCGCTATACAGACAAGTAAACTGGGAAAGGCGTACCGGCTGGGCACATTGGCCGCCGGACAGCCCCATCACACCTATGATTTTCTCGGATTCGATCTGCCTCTACAAAAATTCCTCGCGGTTCTTATGGATGACGAAGGCGTCGTCCGGGACGACCCGAGCATGTTCTGGGCGCTTCGCGATCTCGATCTTGAGATCAAGCGCGGAGAAATGCTCGGTATTCTGGGAAATAACGGCAGCGGCAAGAGCACCCTCCTGAAAATCCTCGCTAGGGTGACGGAGCCCACGGCGGGCTATGCCGACGTCAACGGTCTCGTCGGCAGCCTGCTCGAAGTCGGGACAGGTTTTCACCCAGAGTTAACCGGCAGACAAAACGTTTACCTTAACGGCTCTATCATGGGGATGAGCAAGGACCAGATCACGCGGCGTTTTGACGAAATGGTCGAGTTCGCCGAAGTCGAGAGGTTCATCGACACGCCGGTGAAGCACTACTCGAGCGGCATGTACATGAGGCTCGCGTTTTCCGTTGCCGCTCATATGGAATGCGACATTCTCATCGTCGACGAGGTGCTCGCCGTTGGCGACGCGAGCTTCCAGCGGAAATGCCTCGCGCGGATCGATGACGAGGTGAAAGCCGGCAAGACCGTTTTATTCGTCAGCCACAACATCGGAACCGTGCTTCAGGTCTGCACGCGTTGCGTCCTTTTCGAGCAGGGGCGCCTTGTCGACGACGGGGCTCCCCAGCTCATCGCTGAACGATACATGTCGAAGACGGCCCCGGTCGTCACGCAACGCGAATTCTCCGCCGCGTCCGCTCCAACTTCGCCGGAGCGCGTCTTCAGGCTGCGATCGTTCCATATCAGGACGGTTACCGGCTATGCGCATCTGCGTTATGACGTGAAGGAGCCAATCGTGTTCCACATGAGCTGGGATGTTCTGGAGGAACGCTATCCTCTCGATGTCGTCGTCACCGTCAAGCACGGCAGTGGCGTGACGCTGCTGGTTTCCGCGGACAACAACGACTCCCCCTGGCGCAACAAGATTCCGGCGCCCGGCCGATATTCTGCGGCTTGCATCATTCCGGCAAACCTCCTCAACGAGGGGCTTTTTTCGGTCGATTTCACGGTTGCGGCATCGGGAAGGGCCTCGGAATATGTCACAATCGTTGATGCGGGCTCTTTCTACGTTGTCGATGATCTGGAGCCAGCCGGAGTCCGCGGCGACTGGCAGGGCAAGTGGTTCAATTCGATCATCAGGCCTCGTCTCGAGTGGACGAAATTCGAGTCGCTGCCGATCGACGAGCATCTGGGGTCCTGACAAGCCCACGGGGCGGCGCTTCGGCATCGCGGCTGACTGGATTTCCGATCGCGCTATGCCTTAAGCTGCGGAATTTACTTGATCCGACGGGAATCCGGCTTTGAAGAATCTGAAAAAGCGAATCTTCCTGATCGAATGCTCGGCCGAGCATTGGCTCGGTATCGCTGAGAACCTGGCGTCGGCGGGGATGGAGGTTGCATATTGGACAGCGTGGAATCGATTGGAGCACGCAATTGGGACCCGGTTCCCGGACACGGAGTTCCACGACACGCTATACGCGAAACTTGCGCTCGACGTCTCCGGCCAGCGGCCGGAAGGCGTCCTGTTTGACGATGTCTGCCACAATATCTGGCTGGAGGAAGCGCAGACCGTGTTCGATATGATGAACCGGTTTGACTATAGCCGAGATCAAACTTTCGTCGAGAAGACGGGACTATTTTATCAACACCTCATGTTCTGGCGTTCCGCACTTCACCTGAAAAAGCCTGATCTCGTGATCTTCTCAACCCCGCCGCATGTCGTCTACGACTATATTATCCGCTGTCTATGTCGGAGGCTCGGCATCCGCACGATGATGTTCGAGGAGGCGACGATTTATCCTCCTTTTTGTCTCGTCATGGACGATTTCATCGAAGGATCTGCACAACTCCGGGCGCAAAGCCAGATCACCCATCAAATCAGTGAGGGGACCAGATCGGTCGTCGCCAGGCTTAGGTCGAGCTACGACCTCGCCAAGCCCGAACGCGAAGTGGTCGCTCACAAGGCCATGGACGCCGCCATAGCGGCGGGCAGCGAGGGTCTTAGACATGCCTTGAAGACCGTCGTGAACCTCGATCACAAATTCGGCGGAAGCTATGAGATCAACGAGAAAATCGTGAACGTCTCCTCGCTGGTCAAGGAAAAGGGCCGACCGCTTCGCGAGTCCTTTTTCGGTCGATACGCTAATTCGCGATACATGGTCCAGCGAATCAGGGAACAGAAATTCACCGACGAGCTTCGGAGTTTCTATCTCGCTCACTGCATGCGCATCGAGGACGTCACGGAAAAATTCGTCTACGTGGCTTTGGCTGGCCAGCCCGAAAGAACCAGCAACCCCCAAGCTGGTGTGTTCACCAACCAGATATTGATGGTGAACTGGCTGGCCTGCACCCTTCCCGATGGCTGGGTCGTGGTTGTGCGGGAGCATCCCAACCAGTTCCACCCGCAGTTCGCCGTGAACATGTGCCGGGACATCGAGTATTACAGATCACTTCTCGCCCTGGACAGGGTCCGGCTGGTTCCCAATGTCGGCAATCCGTTCGAGATCATCGACCGGGCTTCGGTCGTGGCGAGTTCCGGTGGCACCTCGCTGCTGGAGGGAGTAGCGCGCGGCAAGCCCGGTCTTCTGTTCGGCGACGCCTGGTATCGCGATTGCCCCTATGTAGCCCGAATCATGACAGTGGCCGATCTGCAGCAATTTTGGTCGGAAGGCTTGGTCGATGTCGATCCGGCGCGGTTCGATAATTATGTCGAGGCCATCAGGCATGGCTGCTTCCGCGGGCTTGCCGACGCATATCCCGACGGATACCCGGTCAGCGACGCTGAAAACATCGAAAACATTTCGAAGATCATCCTGACGTCATTCTAAACGTTTACGGACTCAGGGACGCTCTTCACGCTGGCTTCGAGAAAATTGGGCCATTTGGCATCATGATATTTGGAGATCGAAGTTAATGCTAAAGGTCAACGTGAAAAATGTTGTCCGAGCCGTGCTGCCGAGATTTGTTAAGCAAAGGCTCGTCTTGTTGCACCGACGAATTGGCGCCGCCTTTAACATCGATATGCTAGCTTTCGATCTGATGGGATCAAATGGCAGCAAGCTCGAACGCGGGGAGGCGCCCTACCTGAAAGCGATCGCTCAGAAGACGCAAGAATTGGCAGATGCTAACGCGCTGGTCGAGCTTGCTATCGAGCAGCGGAATGCGGCCAATTTGGAGTTGTTAGAGGCGAGGAAAGAGGTGTTGGAGGCGAGGAGGCCTGCTGACATAAGAGCCCACGAAATAGCAGTCAAGTCGATCATGTTGTCGCATCGACTTAGCCGCCTTGTCTCGGAAGCTAGGTGGCGCGGGCCGAGGCGGGTTTCAGCATTCGATCCTTCGTCGGACGGATCGGATCGCGAACGGGTCTGCATTATCTATTCAGCCCACACGCAGTTTTTTCATTTTAAGGAACTCCTCGCCGGGTTGATCGCACGGGGCAGCGTCGACATTGTGGTCTTCAGTTTCATATCGGCTAAAGACCACGAAATGTTCGATCTCTGCAGGTCATACAATGTCATTGTGATTGAAAATGGCAATTTTCTGACAGAATATGTGACTGGTTTATATGACGTCGTCGAAGATGAATCGTTGATGTTGAAGCCGCGTGATCTTGCCTATTATCGTAGTACCACGGCGATTTCGAATGATGAACTTGTTTCTGGTATGGTCGCGGAGGTCGCGAGGCAGACCAGTGTGGAGCGTTACATCCGCTCAGTCATCGGGGCAATGAATATCGTCAGTATATTGATGTTCGAGGAGAACGCGGAGACCGATTCGACGATCTGGACGAGCGTGGCACGCCGCGAAGGTGTGCCTTGCGTCATCATCCCGTATACGATCGCGGACAAAACCGAACCTGCCGAAAGCCATCATCACGACGATCTATTCTGGGCCGAATCCGACAATCTCTTCAATCGCTATGTGGCGCGGCATCTGCCGCTGTGGACGTTCCGCTTCAAGGAACGCACCCTGATCAGACGGCCTGGGCTGGTGGCGCTGGTGAACGAGATGCTCGGGCACAGCCAACCGGACCCGTGGGTGCTCAACAGTTCAAGATCGGCGCTGATCGCGGTCGAAAGCCCGCGCATGATGAAGCACTATGTCGACCTCAACATCGATCCGTCCCATCTGATCATGACTGGCAGTTTCTCTGACGACGTCCTGAGCCGGGCGAGTGGGGACGTCGATGCCATCAAGGCCGAGCTTGGCCTTGATCCTGAGAAGAAGATCTTGCTGTGCGCTTTCCCGCCGAACCAGCTCACCGCTACACGCTCGGCCTGCCAGTTCGAGGCGTATGAGGACATTATCGATTTCTGGCTCGGTTGTTTGGCGACACTAACGGATTGGCAGGTTGTCGTCGCGCCGCATCCTCTGACGGACCAAGCACATATCGACCTGCTGAGGGCGAAAGGGTATGTGACGTCGATGGCGCCGGTGTCGCGGCTCATCGCCATCGCGGATGTCTACAACGCCTCGGTGTCCTCGACGATCAGGTGGGCCCTTGCGCTCGGCAAGCCGGTGATAAACTTCGATGTTTTCCAGTACAGATACGTCGACTTCATCGGCGTTCCCGGCGTGAAAACGGTCACGGAGTCGGTAGAATTCGAGCAAGCGATAGATGATCTGGCGAACGATCCGGCGTTTTTTGCCGAGCTGTCGGACGCCGCGCAGCGAAACGCGGCCGATTGGGGGCTAGTCGACGGCAGGAGTGGCGAACGCATCCTGGATCTCATATGTGACGTGTCGGGTCAGCAAGGCCGGCGTCGCGGCGCTTCCGGATCGAACTAAGGCTATCGATGAGCAGAGAAAAAACCTCCTTTCGGGAGTATTTCGTCGACACGCCCTTCGTCGATCGCTTCCAGTGCGATGCCGGACGCGCGGTCGACGTCATCGTCCCGGTCATGCACACTAACGAACTCTGGCGCGCCAATCTCCTGGCGCTCTACCGCGAGGTTCCGGTCAACCGCCTGATCCTCGGCGATGGCGGGTGCATTGACGGTTCGCTCGTGATCGCGGCAGAGTTCCCGCGTGTCGAGGTGCTGGACCACCGCGCGTTCACCTCGCTCGGCTTCAGCCTGAGGCGGTTAATCGAGGCCGTCGAGACGCCGTTCTTCATCTATCTTCACTCCGACATCTTCCTGCCCGCCGGCTGGTTCGACGCGATGTATGGTGCGCGCGAAGAGCATGACTGGTTCGAGAGCGGGCAGAACACCGTGATCATGGTGAAGACCGTGGCGCCGACGCTTGAGGTAATCCGGGCCTATTCCGGCAGCCAGATGGGCCGCACGGCCGCCTTTGACAGTATTCTGCCGACGATCGACGACGACTATCTCTATCGGAATGAGGACATCATTCTCGCGAGCCTGATCAAATCGGCCGGCTTCCGGTACGGCAAGGTCGACTCGACCTTCAGCGACCACCAGCAGATCTTCAAGGAGAGCCCCTGGCTACGGCGCGTCAAGCGTGTCAGCTTCGAGCTCGAATTGGGCGCGGACGAGGAAATCCGCGCCGCCATGACTTATGTCAAAGGCATCGTGAAATATCTGACGCCGGAACAGTCGCAGGATCTGATCGCCGGACTTCATGAAAACCTGTTCCGCTTGACAGAGTTGGGGGCATTGGCGCCGGGTGAATTCGCGAAATGGGTGGCGCAGAACAGCCCGGCCTGGTCGGGCGTCTTTCCTGTGCCGGCCGATCGCTCGGCCCTCATGAACCTGATGCGGCCTGCGGGAGGCGATCGTCCGGCCAGCTTCGGCGAGCGCCTTCGCTGGGCGCCGTCCGCGGTGTTCCGGAAGGCGGGCCGGCTGTTAGACAGGATTGCGACGAAACTGATGCCTTCAGGCGGACCTCGTGGCCGCTGAGAGCGACCCGGTCGTCATCCGCCATCCTGTCGCGGGCTTGGCCATCGCGGATGCCGTCGACGGCGGCGCCGCGCTGGCGCCCTGCGCGCATGTGCTGCTTCTGGTCAACGAGGAGGCCCATATCAGGGAAATGGGCCGCCTCGCGGCCTTGCTGCTGAGCCAGACTGAGCTGCGCCCCGTGGTCTACATGGAGGATCGGCTGAAGCCTCTCGGCCAGCCCCAGATCTTCGTCGATCTGGGTGTCGAGATGCTCTCCGCCGCTGATTTCCCCGACGATTCGGGGGGCGTGGCCGCTCTGGGGCCGCCGCCGGCGTCGTTCCGGCGGGGTCTTGCGAGCGTGCTGGTCGGCGCGACGCGGGGGCTGCTGGCATGGCTGCCGGCCCGGTTGCAGCGCTATCTCAAGTTCAAATACCTGATCGACCTCGACTATGTCGATCTGCACCGCGACATCATGCTCAGGCGTGCGGCGCGGGCCGATGCGGCTTTGGCGCAACGCGATTACGCTGCCCTGGTGATGTCCGAGGACAATGTCGAACTCGATACGGCGATCTGGATCGCGGTCGCCCGACGTCGCGGCGTGCGGAGCGTGATCCTGCCCTATACGATTTCGAATACGGCCGAATTCGCCGAATCCTATGTGGATCATGCGCCGTCGCAGGCCGGCGCGAACTGGCAGAACCTTGTCACCGCGGCCTTGTTTCCGCGCTGGGCGTTGCGCTACAAGCAGCGCCGGTTTCTACGGGTCGGCTACGCCAAGGTCATAGCAACCGAAATGCTCGGGCTTGCCCCGCCCAATCCATGGCTCCTGAACAGTGGATCGATCGACGCCATCGCCGTCGAAAGCCCGGCCATGCGCGACTATTACCAGCAAGCGGGCATCCCCCAGGCACAGCTCGTCATGACGGGCAGCCTGACCGATGATGTGCTGGCGCAGGCGCGTGACGAACGCAGTGTCCGTCGCGCGGCGCTCGTTCAGGCTCTGGGGTTCTCCCAGGACCAGCCGATCCTGCTGGTAGCGCTGCCGCCGGACCAAAACACCTATGACCGGCCGGGCTGCGAATTTGCGGATTTCAACGACCTGATCGCATTCTGGGGCGCGACGCTCGCCGGTCTGTCGGGTTGGAACGTCATCGTCCGGCCCCATCCAAAGACGCGCGCCGACAAGCTAGATGCCTTGCGGGCACACGGTGTCGCGATCAGCGATGCGGACACGGCCGAACTCGTTCCGCTTTGCGATCTTTACCTCGCCTCGGTGTCGGCGACGATCCGTTGGGCCATCGCCTGCGGCAAGCCGGTTGTGAATTACGACGTCTATCGATACGGCTACCGCGACTACGAGGCTGCGGCCGGGGTCAAGCTCGTCACCACGCGAGCCGACTTCATCGATCTGGTCGGCCGGCTGACGCGGGACGCGGCCTTTCTGGCCGAGGTCGCGGCCGTGCAGCAGCGCGACGCGGCGTTCTGGGCGGTGCTGGACGGTCACTCGGGCCGCCGGATGGTTGAATTGCTCGGCGGCGCGGCGGCCAGGTCGTCGGGTCCAGAGCAACAACGAACAGAAGTGAGCGCAGGCATTTGACCGACACCGCGACCTCTGGCCCGGAAGCGGGGGCGACGGGCCTTGAACGGACGCGTCGCGTACTGATCGTGGCGCACACGACGACGTTCCTCACGGAGCTGTCGCTGTTTGGTGAGCTGATGCGCATGCGCGCCCGCGCCGAAGCCATCTTCTATTGCCCCTTCGTCCATTGGACGGCGGAGAGCTTCGCACGGAAGGCCGAGGCGGACGGCGTCACATGCCTGCTTCCGCCCCTGAAGGAGAGTCTGGCGAAAGCCGGCTTCGTCACCGCTGCCCCCGCGCCGCTCCGCAAGGCTCAGAATGACGCAGGCCGGCTGGCGTCGCGCGTTCTGTCGAAGGCGGCCTCAAAGTTGCCCGGCGTGGGTATCGGCTATCTGGCGGAGCGCATGGCGTTCTCCGCCTTGGCCGATGAGATTGCCACCCTCCTTCACGCGGTCGCGCCCGATCTTCTCGTGCTGGGCGGGGACATGGTCGGCTACGACACCTCGCTATACGTCAAGCTCGCGCACGAGTTCGGCATCCCGGTGCTCATCGTGCCCTCGACCATGTCGAACGGGCTGGAGCAGGCAGAGGTCTATTTTGCCGACCCCAACTATCATGTGTCCGGATGGACGCGCGAACTGGTCGCGACCTTGTTTCCGAAATGGGTCAAGACTCATCGCGGCAGGAAGCTCTTCCGCTGTCCGCCCGGGCGGATTCTTGCGATGGAACTGGCTGGCCTGGCGCCGCCGCAGCCTTGGATCTTCAACAGCGGCGCAGCCGACGCGATCGCCATGGAGAGCCAGGCGATGATCGATTACTATGCCGAAGCCGGCATGGCGCATGACCGCATGATCCTGACCGGCACGCTTTCGGACGACGCGATGGCGCAGCGCATGGCGCGCGCCGGCGAACTTCGCCGGCAACTTCATGACGAACTCGACCTCGACCCCTCGCGCCCGCTCGTCCTGACCGCCCTGCCGCCCGATTTCCTCTACATGGCCGGCGGCCGGCCCGAATGTGATTTCCGCGACTATCGCACGCTCGTCGAATTCTGGATCGACACGCTCGTCGAGGCCAAGGGCTGCAACCATGTCCTGGCGCTGCATCCCTCTGTCGGGCCCGACGAGATGGCCTATGTCGAACGCGACGGCGTCCGGATCGGCCGTTGGCGCACGGCCGACATGGTCCCGGCCTGCGATATCTATGTCGCCAGCATTTCCTCGACGATCCGTTGGGCCATCGCCTGCGGCAAGCCCGTGGTCAATTACGATGTCTACCGCTATCGCTACACCGACTTCCTGAAGGTCCCGGGCGTGCTGGCCGTCGAGGAGCAGGCTGACTTCAAAGCCGCACTGCGACGCCTCGCCGAAGAGCCGGATTATCGCACCAGCGTCGCGCAGGCTCAGCTCCGCGTTTCCAATGACTGGGGGCTGCTGGACGGGCGCGTCGGCGATCGCATGCTCGCTTTGGTCGATCGACTGTCGGCCAGCGCATCGACGCGGTCGGCGGATCGGCGCGGTCCATCCCCGTCCCATTGATTCAGCGAGCCCGCAGAAAGCCTCATCTCATGAGCAGGTCTGAAGATCCGTCGATCTTTGCACAATACTATAGCGATGAGCCGTTCGTCGATCGCTACGCCAGCGACCGCACCGATGCGGTCGATGTGATCATCCCGGTGATCCACACCAATGAGCTGTGGCGGAAGAATCTCATCTCGATCTATCGCGAAATCCCGGTCAACCGGCTGATTTTGGGTGATGGCGGCTGCATCGACGGCTCGATCGATCTCGCGAAGCAGTTTCCGCGCGTGGAGGTGCTCGATCATCACAGCTTCACCTCGCTGGGCTATAGCCTTCGCCATTTGATCGAGGCCGTCGAGACCGACTGGTTCGTCTATCTGCATTCCGACGTGTATCTGCCGCCCGACTGGTTCGCGGTGATGGCGAGCCATCGCGGCGACTATGATTGGTTCGAATGCGATCAGCGCATCACCGTCATGGCGGATTACAAACTGAAGGTCGCAGACGACGCGCGCGCGTTTTCGGGCAGTCAGATGGGTCGAAAGGCCGCTTTTTCTGCCGTCGTGCCAAAAATCGACGATGATTTCCTCTATCGCAACGAGGACATCATTCTCGCCTCGCTGGTGACCGGGAGCGGACATCGTTACGGCCGCGTCCGCGACACGTTCCATTTCCACCAGGTCATGCACAAGCCGAGCCGGTGGCGGCGTGCCATCAAGGATGTCGATATCCACCTCGACCTCGGAGAAGACGAGGCCCTCCGCGCGAGCGATACCTATCTGCGCGGCATCGTCAAATATCTGGACCCTGACCAGACACCGCAGGACGTGATCGAGTCACTGAGATATCCGATCAGTCGTCTGATCGAGATCAACTCGTTCGATGCTGACGATTTTCGAGCCTGGGTCGAGAAGACCAACCCGAAATGGCTTCCGTATTTCAGAAATGCGGGAACCTCGGCTCGTCGTGACTGGATTGCTGACCGCTTAATCATTGTGGCGCGACTCTATCGTAATCATGGCGCGCGCTGGCTTCTGTGGTTCATGGCCAAGCAAATGGTCAAAAAGCTCAAAGGCAAAGCTTAGCTCGCAGGAACGCGCCCGGCGCTGCGTCTTGGGAACTGTCCTGCAGCAAGGCACGGCCGGCCTGCTGGGGGAACAACTCGACCAACTGGTGAGCGTGCCCGTCATTGGCGGGCGGAGCGTCTTCCCTTGAGCGGTGGTTTGTGGTTCTAGACGCAGGCAGACCCATCAACAGAGTTTCAAGATGACGAAAACAGCGCTGATCACGGGCGTCACAGGGCAGGACGGCGCCTACCTAGCCGAATCGCTCCTCAAGAAGGGCTATATCGTCCATGGTGTGAGGCGCCGCTCATCGTCCTTCAATTCCAGCCGCATCGAGCATCTCTACCAGGACCTGCATGAGGACAACGTCCGTTTCTTTCTCCACTACGGCGACCTCACCGACGCGACCGGGCTCATTCGTCTGATCCAGCAGATCAATCCGGACGAGATCTACAATCTGGGTGCCCAGAGCCACGTTTTCGTCAGCTTCGAAACGCCGGAATACACCGCCAATGGTGATGGCCTTGGGGTGCTGCGCTTGCTGGAGGCCATCCGCATTCTCGGCCTGACGGAAAAAACCAAGTTCTATCAGGCCTCCACCTCCGAACTCTACGGCAAGGTCGCGGAGATTCCGCAGCGCGAGACGACGCCGTTCTATCCCCGCAGCCCCTATGCCGTGGCCAAGCTCTACGCCTACTGGATCACCGTCAATTACCGCGAAGCCTATGGCATTCATGCCTCCAATGGCATCCTCTTCAATCACGAAGGGCCCACGCGCGGCGAAACCTTCGTCACCCGCAAGATTACCCGTGCCGTTGCAGCCATCGCCAACGGCAAGCAGGACAAACTGTATCTCGGCAACCTCGATGCGAAGCGTGACTGGGGTCATGCGCGCGACTACGTCGAGGGCATGTGGCTGATGCTGCAGCAGCCAAAGCCGGACGACTATGTCCTGGCCACGGGCGAGACGCATAGCGTCCGCGAATTCGTCGATCTGGCCTTCGCGGAAGCCGGCATCACCATCGCGTGGAGCGGCGAAGGTGTCAGCGAGATCGGACGCGACGCCACATCGGGCCGCGTCCTCGTTGAGGTGGATCCGCGGTTCTTCCGGCCGACAGAGGTCGATCTGCTGATCGGCGATCCGACCAAGGCGCGAGACGTCCTCGGCTGGCAGGCGACGACGAAATTCGAGGCGCTTGTTCGGGAAATGGTCCAGCACGACATCGCCCGCCTGGGCCGGTGACGGCGCATCGGGGCGGTGGCGCTTGGTCAGGAAACCGATGTGGCCATGACGGGAGCAGGCAAGCGTGCGCTCATCATGGGGATCTCAGGGCAGGATGGCAGCCTGCTGGCGAGCCATCTGCTCGGGCTCGGCTATGAGGTGCATGGGACCTCGCGTGGAGCGACGCAGCCCGCCAATCTGACGCGGCTCGGCGTTCTCGCTCGGGTCCGGCTCCACGTGGTCCAGCCGCACGACTACGGCGCCGTTCTCGCCCTCGTCGCTGCGGTCGCGCCCGACGAGGTCTACAATCTCGCCGGCCAGAGTTCGGTCGGCCTGTCGTTTGCGCAGCCTCTCGAGGCCTTCGACAGCCATGTTGTCGGGACCATGGTCCTGCTCGAGGCGCTGCGGGCGCTCGGGGGCGGCATCCGGCTGTTCAATGCCTCCTCCGGCGAAGTCTTTGGCGATACCGGGCCGGTCCCCGCGGACGAAGCCACCCCATTTCGTCCATGCACGCCTTACGGCGCGGCCAAGGCGTCAGCGGCCCTGATGGTCGCGACCTATCGGCAGAACTTTGGCATTTTCGCCTGCACCGGGTTTCTCTTCAATCACGAAAGCCCGCTGCGCGGGAAAGCGTTCGTCTCTCACCGCATCGTCAGCGGCGCGATCGCCGTGGCGCGCAAACACGCGAGCGGGCTGACGCTGGGCAACATGGCGATCACGCGAGACTGGGGCTGGGCGCCCGATTTTGTGGAAAGTTTCGTGGCGATGCTCCGGCAGCCCGTCGCGCGAGACTATGTTGTTGCGACAGGGCAGCCCACGACGATGGAGCAGTTCGTCGCCCGCGTCTTCAGCCAGGTCGGGTTGAATTGGCGCGACCATGTCACCTCCGACCCCGCTTTGTTCAGGCCGTCCGACATCGCGGTCAATCTCGGCAGCCCTGCGCTTGCAGAGAAAGAATTGGGTTGGCGTGCGCGGACGCGCATGCCAGAAGTCGCGGATAGTTTGGTCGGAGCGATGCTGCGCTCTGAATCTCTTCCAATTTAGCAGGACACTGTCATGCTTTTGAACCGGGATAGTGGCCAGTTGCGGTCCAATTCGTTCGATGTGGAGCGGACCATCGCCGCCATCGAGTCAGTGATCGCCGTCGAAACCAGGCCCGTATCGCTGCATGAGCCTCAGTTCCGTGGCAAGGAATGGGAATACGTTAAGGAAACCATCGACTCCGGCTGGGTTTCTTCCGCCGGCAAATACGTCGATGAGTTCGAGCGGCGGCTGGCTGAAATCTGCGATGTGCCTTACGCTGTCGCCACGATGAACGGCACGGCCGCATTGCATGTGTGTCTGATGGCGGCCGGCGTCGGCGCCAACGACGAAGTGCTCATGCCTGCGTTGACCTTTGTCGCGACGGCCAATGCCATCAGCTATTGCGGCGCGGTTCCGAATTTCTGCGATTCCGATCCGGAAACGCTGGGGATTGACCCTGGCAAGCTGGATGAATACCTGAAATCGAACGCTGAAGTCGTTCAGGGGCAGTGCCGTAATCGGACGACGGGGCGCCGCATTGCGGCCGTCGTGCCGATGCATGCGTTCGGCCACCCGACAGACATGGACGCACTGGCGGAGGTCGCCGCCCGCTGGAACATCAATCTCATCGAGGATGCCGCTGAATCGCTGGGCTCGCGCTATAAGGGGCATCCCGTCGGCCAGCACGGAATGGTTTCGGCCTTGAGCTTCAACGGCAACAAGATCGTGACCACGGGCGGGGGCGGGGCCGTCCTGACGCATGATCCTGAGTTGGCGCGCGCCATCAAGCATCTGACCACGACCTCGAAGCAACCCCATAAATGGGCGTTCCTGCACGACCAAGTCGGCTACAATTATCGCCTGCCGAATATCAACGCGGCACTGGGATGTGCCCAGCTCGAGCGTCTGGATGAGTTCGTGGCGGCCAAGCGGGCGCTTGCCGCCCGCTATATCGCGGCCTTTCAGGACGTCGACGGCGCGTCGGTCTTCCAGGATAGATCCGATTGCGAAAGCAATTATTGGCTGGTGACCATGATGCTCGACCGGCCGGACCCCGCCCTGCGGGACCAGTTTCTGGAGGCCTGCCACGCTCGCGGGCTTCTTTGCCGCCCCGTCTGGACCGGGATGCACAGGCTGCCCATGTTCCAGAATTGCCCGCGTGACGACGTCAGCCAGATGGAGGCCCTAGAAGGGCGGATCATCAACCTACCGTCCTCGCCGATTCTCGGCATGGGTCCGTCGGGTATGGCGGTGTCGTGATCGGTCGGCGTGGCCATGGGGGCGAAGCAATGGGCGCGGTGACAGTCATTGCCGAAGCGGGCGTGAACCACAATGGCAGCCTCGAACTGGCGCTGCAGCTCGTCGATGCCGCGGCCGATGCCGGGGCCGACATCGTCAAGTTCCAGACTTTTCGGGCCGATGAGTTGGCGACGGCCACCGCCACGAAAGCAGCCTATCAGCTGCGTAATGCTGGTGGCTCCGACAGCCAGTTGGACATGCTCAAGGCGCTCGAGCTGAATGACGAGGCGCATCGACGCCTTCTCGCGCACTGTGAAAAGCGCGGCATCGCGTTTCTGTCGACGCCTTTCGATGCTGGCAGCCTGGCACTTCTGGTCGACGGCCTGGAGCTGCGAAGGGTCAAGGTCGGCTCCGGCGACATGACCAACGCCCTGATGCTTCTCGATATTGCTCGTCGTGATTGCGAGATCATCCTGTCGACGGGTATGGCCACGATGGGTGAGATCGAGGAGGCGCTGGGCGTCCTGGCCTTCGGTTACAGCGGTGAAGGAGAGCCGAGCAGGGCCGCCTTTCGGTCAGCTTTCGCGTCGTCCCGGGGGCAGAATGCTCTGCAGCGAAAGGCGATGCTTCTCCACTGCACGTCGGACTACCCGGCGGATCCCGCTGAGATCAACCTGCGAGCGATGGACACCCTCGCCAGTAGCTACGGCCTGCCTGTCGGTTTCTCAGATCACAGCGAAGGCATCGCCATCGCCATCGCAGCTGTGGGGCGCGGCGCAGTGATGATAGAGAAGCATTTGACGCTGGACCGGAGCCTGCCGGGCCCCGATCACCGCGCGTCGATCGAGCCTGCCGATTTCGCCGCCATGGTGGCCGGGATCAGGCAAGTCGAATTGGCGCTCGGCGATGGCGTCAAGGCGCCGATGCCGAGCGAGATCAAGACGATCGCGGTCGCTCGCAAAAGCCTGGTGGCCCGCGATGGAATCCGGGCCGGCGATACGTTCACGGAGGCGTTGCTCGGGGTGAAGCGCCCCGGGCTCGGTCTCCCGCCCATCATGTATTGGGACCTGCTTGGTAAGCCGGCAACGAGGGACTATCGCGGCGACGATCCCATCGTCGAAGAGCTTGTTTGAGCACTGGGTGTACGACGTTGCGCGAGCGCGAGACCAAAGGTCGCAATGGCGAACAGCGACACAATGCGTTCGTTTCGGGCCGCTCCATGGTTTCGATGCGTAGCTCTGCGAGTGGGTTGAGCGAAAAGAAAATTGGCAGGCGATCGATCGACCTGTCCGCCTTCGAGGACTGGATTGAATCGGTCCCGCATCATGTCGACGTCGCGTCCTGGCGCCATTCCGGACTCGATATCTGGCCCCTCTGCAAGACCACATTGTTGGGTCTCGGAATTCTCTCCCGGATCGAGCAACCAAAGCGTGGTGTGCCCACCGGTGGACTGGGCTGGCGCGCCGGGGTCATTGCCGATTATTTTATTCTCTCGGGCTTGCGGCGGATGCGCGGCGTCAAGCGTTCGATCGTCGCCCCGGCCAGCGGTCTAGCGGACACAGTTGTCTATTACGCCAGCGGCGGGCACAGCCGGGATATGGGCGGCTTGTTCGTTACACCATCGCTCGATATCCCCGCCGCGCTCTTGGAAGCCACGGGATATCGCAGTGTGTTCTGGCACGAGAATTTGAAAGCGGGCGATGTTCGGCTGGACCACAGCCTGTTTGCGGATGCTTTCGGCGTGGCTGGGCTGCTTGCCGAGGCCAAAGCGCACGCGGTGCGTGGGGCGACCCAGCAATCCCTGAGCGAACTGCCGGGTTTTCTCGACGCAACCGATGCCGCGGCGCGCCATCTCATGCTCAAGGGCAGTTTCCTGCGTCTATGGCTTGCGCGGCAGATCAATCTGGCACTGGGCGTAGCAACCGTGTTCGACGCGGTATTCGCACGATCCGGGCGCCCGCGCCTGCTGGTGATTTTGAACTCCTGCGTCTGGTCGACAACAGGGCTGGTTGCGGCAGCCAAGCGGCAGGGCATTCCGGTGGTTGAGGTGCATCATGGCGCGGAGAGCCGCTCCGCCGTGACCGCCCCTAATCAGTTCCCGCATTTCTCCAGCTTCAATACGACGCCTGACGCTCTGGTTTCCTGGGAATGTGACGCGCGCGACGATGACAGGGTCTTCGCAGCCGGGCCGCTGGGGTTGCAGCTGAATGCTCTGATCAAGGCACGGGAAGGGTCCGGCGCCCGGTTTTCGGAAACGTTCAGCCACCTGATTCAGGAGCAGGAGGCTGCGCTCGCGCAACGGGTCGAGGGGCGTTTCCGGCACGAACTGCTTATTACGCTGCAGCCTGGAAATGATGACCGCTGGGTGGTCGAAGTGATGCGCGCTCTTCCGGACGACGTTTTCGTCTGGGTCAGGCTGCATACGATGGACAGGGAGCGCAAATTGGCGATTCCCGAGGACATCTCTCATCGTCTGGACACACGGCTTGGCACATCGAGCTTTCTGCATCTTTTGCTGGAGCGCATTGCCGTGCATATCACCGGCTTTTCAGGGGTGACGCTCGAAGCGGCGGCGATGGGCGTCCCGACGATCGCGCTCGACGCCTATGCAGCCGACCTCTACGCCGCCCACGTTCCCGCCAACGCGCTCTACATTGAGCCAACCTCTGCCGGAATCGCCGCGCGCGTCATCGCCTGCCTCGCGCCCCCCGTGCTGCGGCAGGGGAGCCGGTTGCCTGATCTGTCGGGGCTGCCTGCGTTTATCGCCGGTGTTGTCCCCCGCCCCGACGCGTCGGAAGCTTCTCATGGCCGAGGCTGAAGCGCCCCCTCCCAATCGCCGGGTCCTGTTCCTCTATCTCGGTCGGCGCGGGGTCATCGGTCAACTCGCACAGGAACTGGCGCATGCCTTAGTGCGACCGGAACAGAACGATGTTTTCTTTGCCCTGTCGAACCAGAACGAAGTCATCGGCGAATTTGCGTGGCTAGGGACTGCGCTTCTGCGGCTCGACACATTCGAGCGCCCTTTCTCCATCGCGCATCCCTTGAATTTTTGGCGCTCGCGCCAGCGCTTGTTGCAGTTCATCCGGCGCAACCGCATTAGCCATGTCGTCACGCTGATGCCGCATATCTGGACGCCGCTGTTGCTGAAATCGATCAGGGCGCAGGGCGTGCATTACACCACGATCATTCACGACGCCGTCAGCCACCCCGGCGACCCGACTGCCGCAGTGACGCCATGGCTGCGCCGCGAGGCATCGCTAGCCGACGACGTCGTGGCGTTAAGCAACGTGGTGGCGCGGGCACTGATCAAGCATGGCCATGCTCCAGCGGAGCGGACCCGGTCGATGTTCCTGCCCGATCTCGGCTATGGCGCCACGCCTGCGCCACGACGGCTCGCTTCGAACAGACCGTTCAGCCTGCTCTTCCTCGGGCGTATCCTAACCTATAAGGGGTTGCCAATTCTTGTCGATGCAGTCGAAAGATTACGCAGAGACGGGCTCGATATACGGCTTGGCGTGGCGGGTTTCGGCGAACTGGCCGATTTGCGCCCCAGGCTCGACGCGTTGGGGGCGGAAACTTTGAACCGATGGCTCGGCGACGCCGAACTGGCTCCGCTGCTCGCGCGCTACGACGCCGTCGCGCTGCCCTACATCGAAGCCAGCCAATCCGGGGTGGCCGCTGTCGCTTTCGCGAATTGCATGCCTATCATAGCGACCCCATCCGGTGGGTTAGAAGATCAGGTCGTCGATGGTCGAACCGGCATCCTCGCCGAGGCTGTCAGTGGCGAGGCCTTCGCAGCGGCCATCAAGCGAATGATCACAACGCCCCATCTTTATGATGAAATATCGGAAAGCTTGTTCAACGATGCGCAACAGAGATCCGTCCAGGCTTTCGCTGCAGATTTGCTTCGCTTTCCAGTATCGTTGACTGCGAACTCTTAGTAGAAAAGCCCACTGGACTTTGGTTGGAGCATGAGATGAACACAATTCTTCGCCAGAGCCTCGCCAGGGGGCTTCGAAAGGCTGCACAGCTTATCGCCCCGACCATGGCTGCGCCGGCCTCTCCCGCTGCGGTGCCGGCTTCTGGCATACCCGCGGCTGGCCCAGGCTCGGTGACCCAGGACGATATTCTTCGGTTCTGCCGCTATTTCGCTTCTTACGAAGCGCAGGGCTTCGAGAAGGTTCGGCTCGGAAACGCCTACGACGGCGGCTATATTTTTCTGGACGACTTTGCCGCGACGACCGAGGTCATCTCCTGCGGCATTTCGAACGACGTCACCTGCGACTTCGCATTCGCGGAGATGGGCAAGAAGGTCCTGCAATTCGACCATACCGTTCCCGGCCCACCAGTCGCTCATGCCAATTTCTCGTTCTTCAAACAGGCGATTGATGAGAGCCTGGAGATCCCGGGATCGACAAAGCTGTCCGACGTGGTTCGCAACGCTGGCCAGCCCGGACAGTGCGATGTCATCCTGAAGATCGACATCGATGGCGGGGAGTGGCAGTGCTTCGCCGATTTCCCCCAGCAGCATTTCTCCAGGCTCAGACAGATTGCCTGCGAGTTCCATTGGAGCTCGAAACTGACCGACCAAGCGCATTTCGCCCAATGCGAGCAGGCGATCCGCAACATCACAGCGGCCTTCTTCCCGGTCCATGTCCATGCCAATAATTTTGTCGGGTTCAGCAACCTGATGGGCGTTCCCATGCCGGAGGTGTTCGAGGTGACCTTCGCCAACCGTGCCGTCTTCACGCCCGGATCTGGCTATGTGACGTCACCGGGTCAGCTCGACACGCCCAACAACCCCGATGCTCCCGATCTCTATCTTGGCGCGCCATTGTTCCAGTCGACCGCCGTCGCTCGGTAGCCGTCGGAAGGCCATCGTGGGGGCGACATCGGGCAACAGGATCCATCGCCCTTACATCTCGCTGTCTGCCCACTTTCCAACAGCAAGTATCGACGATTAAACGAGACCCCGCGGTATTGCCCTAACTTTTGCCGCAACGGCGTCAAACGGTACGCAATGCTGCCCCCCCAATTGGAATGCGCCCTTGCGGGTAGACAGGATCAGGCTGCGGTTTTGACCGTGAGCCGGGCGTGTTGATCATCGAACTGCTGCGGGCTGAGATAGCCGAGCGCGGAATGCAGTCGGGTGGCGTTTTAGACCTGATCGATGAAGCGCGGAAGGTCGTCAGCGACATCCTCGAAGGTCTCATACCAACGGCCACCGAAGCTGACTCACGGGGTCTTTTCGGCGTCTCGTTTCGCTGATTCCATGGGCGCGAGGAGGATTCGCGCCATGCCTGCTGCGGTGAAGCTTCGGACGGACTATGCTGCCTTTGACCTGCGACGGCTGGCGGCTGGGTCGAGGCACGCCAACCAGAGCCGCAGGCTTTTGTTGCTGGCGGCGGTTCTCGACGGGATGGATCGGGAGCAGGTCGTGCGGATCGGCGGCATGGACCGCCAGACGTTGCGCGACTGGGTTCACCGGTTCAACGAAGGCGGCCCCGACGGATTTAAGGACATCCGCTCGAAGGGGCATCCGCCCAGGCTCTCGATCGACCAGCTCGCCGCCTTGGCGACTGGCGAAGCCCTTGCCGCCGTGGCCGCTCGAAATCCAGCCGGCGCGGACAAGGCCGTGAGTGTCGCCGCCACACGGTCGCGGATGCGCTGCCCTTGTCGGAAAGTCGCGGCGATCGTTGAGCGTCCTGTGCGCCCGCCACGCTTGCGAGGGCGGCCGTCGTGCCGTAGTCATTGGATGGGAAGAGAAGCGGCCTCTTCCACTTGGCGATCGTGCCCGAGAGCGTACTCCTGCGTCCCCAACCAGCGCGAGCGGCACTAGTGCGAGGGCCGGATGACCGCCGCTGGTGTGGGTTCAGTCCTTTGAAACTACTCGGCGCGGAACTGGAATTCCGCAATGTCGCGATGGCGGTCCGGAGATGGTACGCCCGCGCGATGCAAGCACTGCGTGACATTGACGAACATCACCGTCCCGATAGGGCCGACAAATTTGATGAGATGATTTGGATCTTCGATCTGCTCAATAGGCAAACCGTAGTCATCGCGGTTCTTGAATCCGCGCCAGAGTAAACGCCTTGTTGCTGGCCGGCCCAGCAGGTGCAGTGGACCGCTGTCAGTATCGATATCACTCAACGCCACGAACATCTTCACCCGGTCGCTCGGCTCGTTGTCGCAATGCCATGAGTTCGAGTACACATCAAACTCCCGTGCCAAATGCGACGGAATGTGATGCGTGCGGCGCGCAAAGCCCATCCTTACTTTTGGCAATCCACCAAAATAGGCGGTGATAAGTTTCTCGATCTCCCCTGTTAATAATTTTGGCAGCTTCGAAGCGTTGGTTTCATCGACGGCCCTACAGAAGACGCCAAGTCCCGCTTCTTTTGCCTTCTGGCTCATGACGTCGGCTGATCGATTGGGATCTGCCAGCGCCGCCTTATAGTCAGTGATGACTTCGGACATAACATCAGGCGAGATAGTCATCGGGAGCTGAAAAAAACCATGGCGATCCATCCCCCGAATAAATGTCGAAGTTAAACCGTCTGCTTGTGGCACCCTCGCCCTCAGCTGCTGCAGCCTACGTCGCCCCTCGAAATTGTAAGTAAATGAGCATAAATTGCCATATGCAAGGCGCCCAAGCCATAAGTTCAGTTGCTCATTGTTTTCTATGTGGGATAGCATTACAAAGAGTCCTTACAGTTTCGGACCCCGCGCCTGGGGTGGCTCCGACGCGATGAGTAAAGATGGAGTACTTGGAGGTGAGTTGAGGGAGGCGGAAACCATCTCGGCGTACTTCGATGCAAAAATAGCGTCCTCTTTCCGGAGGCATGGAATACCTAAAATTGAAGGATAGACGCAACTACAATCGAAGCCTTCACAATAAAAACCTTCGGAAATCGGCTTCAGCGCTTTCTTGCATTGTGGACAACTAAGATTAGCGGAGCTAACTTCACTCTTGGGCGTTTTTTGAATGATGGTGACTGCATAGGAGCAAAAGGCGTTGAAGCTGTGCGGAGCCACCGTATGGCTAACCACATTTGCGTTCATGGACTTCAACATCTCAGGGATGCCGCGGCAGTATTGTGAGCCCTCAATGTAGAGGCGCTGATACTTGTCTCCAAACTCAAAACTCGGTTCATAGAGGACAACTGTACGCTTCGCGACACGGACGATTTCGGAAAGTGCTCGTTCGGTACCGTAGCGAATCTGCTCGACACAGCCATTGGTGAAGACTACGTCAAAACTTTCATCGCCGAACGGAATGTCGAGTGCACTTGCTGCAACAAAGTGGTCCATATGATCCATCGTACCATGCTCAAGTGCCCAGCGCTTGCCTTCAGCAATGCGCGACCAAGAGAGCTCAAGCGCGGACCACCGCGCCTTTAATGGCGATAGTGAATTAATAAGATTGTGAATTGTTGTGGTCTCTCCAGAGCCAACCTCCAAAATAGACATTCCGTCGTGCAACAATGGCCTCATAACTACGTCAGAAAAATACGCCAATTGTGCTGCATAGATATCGCGAGACTCGCGGCGTACGTATTGCCCATCGTATTTGCAGATCCGGACCGACTGGTCCTGCCTTAGGCTCTGGTTCACCTCATTATACACACCAGCCATGCGGTCATATGATTTCAGAACTTGGTCTTCAACTTTTAGGACCGCATTCAATTTATTTAGTCCGCTCGACAGCCGGTGCAAGGCCGCTGATGAACCGAGCTTTCGAAGCGCGTGAGCGATGCGAATGTTCCAGAGCCGCCGGCTTCCAATGACATGACCGGAACTTTTCTGAAGTTCATCTCGAATTTCGCGATCGGTAGGCGCAAGCATATCAATTCGTCTCCGGACAATGATTAAACCGACACTACCCAATCGAAATTTGACCGTGCGGCAGGATAGCGCTCATGGCCGCCTGCGGCAATAGTGATCATGGTATGATAAATCCCTTTCTAGGCCGTCGACTGATTGCCGCGTAGCCAGATCCTGACGCATGCGTGCTTGAGGTGACGTTGCCCCCTGAAGCGCCCTCGGTTTGAATTGGACTCCGTCGAAAGGAGACGGAGATGAAGAAGAGCCGGTTTAGCGAATAGCAGATCATCGCGGTGCTGAAGAAGCACTGACCTGCCACTGAGATGTCATCCAGCGGCGATTAGAGCCTCGGCTGATTTTGCGCCTTGTGGCGCGGTGGGAGCAACGTTCGATCGGCGAAGCTGGTCGGGGTTTCACT
>LFEF01024121.1_pt2 | contig 38356 bp, 49 predicted proteins | sample 619371 | NCBI WGS metagenome assembly LFEF01 (sample SAMN03014291, study PRJNA259931) | freshwater metagenome | biome: lake; feature: waterbloom | place: China: Taihu Lake | collected 2006-08 | depth 0 m m
CTTTTGCCTCTTGCCTTTTGCCTAAAACCCATAACTTTTGTACCTCAGCAGACTGAAAAACGCTATATTCACAGATTTTAGGCAATTTAATCTTTATTTTTGCCGTTTTTGAATCCTCAAAAATTAATTAGGGTTTGCTGAATCAAAATATGAATACTAATCCTGCATCGCATCCATAAGTTAGTCTAGTGCTAGGTTGGAGAAATTAGACCTCCTGTCAACACTTTGCCAGATGAGGGGAACATCCTTCTCCTACCATAATTTAGGCTCGAAACCAGTATCATTAATGATTTCTACCGTTTCTCCCGATGGTTTAATCACAAATAAACCTTGTTTATAGGCATAACGATCTACTCTTTCATCTATTTCTATTCCTGCCACTGCACCATAAGCTTGATAGTTTTTATAATGGGGAAATGCTTGTTTAAATCGACTTAATTTTTCTAAAAACTCGTTGACATCATCTTTCGATAAACGAGACTTACATTCTACTAAAACTACCTCGGTTTCATCGACGGCTAAAATATCAATCTCCATGGCTATTCCTTGCCGTTTTACCCTGGCACGACTGTAGGTTTCTTTAACATCGATACCTTGGCCACGAAATAGGCTAATAACAGCAGGTTCGACTAATTCCTCGACAAATCTTCCCCAGCGAGTGGTTAAACTATCCACAGCACGACTGGTATTGGCCACTGTTTTCTCTAGCTCGGCCAAACGGCGATCGGCTTCAGCAGCCCGGCGATCGGCTTCGGCCTTAGCTTCAGCAGCCCGGCGATCGGCTTCAGCCTTAGCTTCAGCAGCCCGGCGATCGTATTCTTGGCGTGATTGTTCAAACTTTTCGTTAGTTTTCTCGAAAAGTTTATAGATATCTTCGATGGTCATCGGTTGAGACATGGTTATTTGTTTTAATCTTTCTTATTTCACTTCTTACTATAATTGTACTAGCAAAGTACAAGTCATTTTAGGGACGGGTGTTAATTCAGCAAGTCAATAGTTACAGCGTTTCTCATCAAGATAAAGTATGACGGGATTGGACATCATCTCCGGACGACCGGCTACTGTTCCACAGTTCCGGTGTTCCCTAAAGCTAGAGACTTCCCACCTCACCATGAAGATAACTGCTCTCGATCAAAAACAACCCCTAACCTTTCGGGGATCAAGGTAGTTGTTTGGTCAAAATTAAAGATAGAGATGAGTTGAAAAACTAGGCAAGAGGATCTACACCCATGTCCACTACAGCATTGCCTAAAACGGTGATTTGTTGGCTAAATTCCAGTCTTTGCAGAGCGGTGAGGACGATATTCGCCTCGCGAGTCATTTTGTAGTTAGCGGGGACGGGAACCACAGTTCCTTCCTTGATCGGCTCTCTTATTCTTTGTGTGATAAGTTTAACTTAGATAGGAGAGATCAATCTTTGTTTGTGGTTCGTTCCACGCGCTTGCCAGCAGGACTGTATCTTAGAATACATTTTACCCAGCAAACCCAAGAGAGCCCTTGATCATTTCCGCTAATTGATGCCAGAAACCTAGTTTGGTGTTAAGACTGAGAATACCGTAGGAGCCGGTAATCGGATTGCTGACTTTTTATAATCAGCCTCAGAGGTGATTGTTCATTTAATTTAGAGACTTGCTTACTGCCTTATCTCTTTACCTGCTCATTATGTAACAAAAAATTTAGGATTGCAAATAATTGTTACAAATACTTGACTTAAGATATTTCTATGCCCACAGAAACACAAATCAAAGAAAAAGCGCTAGAGTTGGGCTTCCACGAGGTCGGTATTGCCTCTGTGGACAGCCAAGACTCGGCAGTATCCCATCTAAAAAGCTGGTTAGAGCGGGGTTATCACGCTGATATGGATTGGATGACTAACCCGAAACGACAGGATATCAAAACTCTTTGGCCGGAAGTGCGATCGCTAATTTGTCTCGCCCTTAACTACTACACCCCCCAGCAACACAGTCAAGAACAAAACCATGGCAAAATTTCCCGTTATGCTTGGGGAAGGGATTATCACAAAGTATTAAGTAAAAAATTAAAAGCCCTCAGTCAATGGTTAGAAAGTCAAGGGGAGCAAATTCAAACCCGTTACTATGTGGATACTGGACCAGTACAGGATAAAGTTTGGGCGCAAAGAGCAGGAATCGGCTGGATTGCCAAGAATGGTAACTTAATTACCCGCAATTACGGCAGTTGGGTATTTTTAGGGGAAATATTAACTAATTTAACTTTAGAACCCGATCGACCCCATAGCGCCCATTGTGGCACCTGTAGCCGTTGTTTAAGCGCTTGTCCCACCCAAGCAATAGTTAGTCCCTCTGTGGTGGATGCTAATCGCTGTATTGCCTACCATACCATTGAAAATCGTTCTGTAACTTTGCCTACAGAAATTGCCAAGAATTTACAAGGTTGGGTAGCTGGCTGCGATATCTGTCAAGATGTCTGTCCTTGGAATCAACGTTTTGCCCAAGTTACCGACGTGGAGGATTTTCAACCTCGCCCAGAAAACCTCTCGCCAAGGTTGGATGAATTAGCTAATCTAACTATAGAGGAGTGGGATCGTCGTTTCATCTCGTCAGCCCTACGTCGAATTAAACCCCAGCAGTGGCGACGTAATGCCCAGGCTAATTTAGCTCATTCCCCGAACCCCGCACAAGATGACAATTAAAGTAGTCGTGTTCGATTTTGATGGTACTATCGCCGATACCCACGATACTTTCGTGGAGATTGTCAATCGTTTGGCTAAAAATTTTGGTTATCAACCCGTCAACGAGGAAGATTTGGCCAGACTAAAAAACCTTAGTTCCCAAGAAATTATTAAACAATCCCAAGTTTCCCCCGTTAAAATCCCTTTTTTACTCTATCGAGTTAAACGGGAATTAAATAAACAAATTGAATGTCTGAAACCTTTCCATGGCTGGCATCACTGCCTCGCTACTCTTAAAGAAAGAGGCTATAGATTGGGAATAATAACTTCTAATACCAAAGAAAATGTCACCATCTTTTTGGCAAATAATCAACTCTTAAATTTATTTGATTTTATCTATTCGGGAACGCCTTTATTCGGCAAACACAAAATTATCGATCGCCTGATCCGACAAAATAAATTCTGTCCCGATGAAATGATTTATGTCGGCGATGAAACTAGAGATATTACTGCTGCCAAAAAAAGTCAAGTGCAAGTGGTGGCCGTCGCTTGGGGCTTTAATTCCCCCCAAATTCTCACTCAATTTAACCCCGATCATCTCATTCATCATCCCCTGGAATTATTGGATATTTTAGATAGGGCTGGCTGAAAAAGTTTTTCCCGGGGGCAAGGAAAGGCAGTTTGGGCATTTGTACTAAAATTCCCAATACTCAGTTTAAATATAGACTTCGATCGATGGGGGCAGAGAGACTCGAACTCTCACGAGCTTATAAGGCTCAACGGATTTTAAGTCCGTAGCGTCTACCATTCCGCCACGCCCCCGTTATTTAACCGACAATTTTTTATCATATCACAAATAATTTAATTGGCAAGAGTATTTTCAGTAAATTATTTTAGCCCGCCAATTCGATCGCCACAAAGGGGGAAAGAGGGGGTAAAATGATCAGCAGGTGAATTGCCGTTCACCGACAGCTATTGAGAAAAATCAATCCTTATGCAATCAATTCTGACGCAAGAAACCATTATCATCGCCCTGATCTACCTATCTCTCAGTGTCTTGTATTTGCTCGTCATTCCCGCCGTTATCTACTACTACCTCAATACGCGCTGGTATGTGGCATCTTCTTGGGAAAGAGGGTTTATGTACTTTCTGATGAGCTTTTTCTTCCCCGGGATGCTGTTGTTAAGTCCTTTCCTTAACTTCCGTCCCCAACGTCGTACCCTAAAAGCTTAAGTTATCACCAAAAAAACCCATGAGACGCATTGATGTCATCGGGATCGGTATAGGGATGTTTGCTATGGGCGGCATCCTCTACATTGTCCTGCAAAAAACCGGTTTAGATAGTGCTTCGGCGGGAATTTGGAGTCAAGCGGTGTTGGTAGGTGGTGTCATCGGTTGGATTTTTACCTATCTGTTTCGAGTCGCCACCGATAATATGACCTACGGCAAACAGCGCCAGGATTACGAAGATGCCGTCTTTAAAAAACGCCTGGAAGCGATGACTCCCGAAGAAATCGCCCAAATGCAGCGGGAAATCGAAGAAGAAAAAACTAAATAAATAGATGAAACCCGATAAAATCATCATCGGTTGGCGAGAATGGCTGGATTTACCCGATTTAGGCATTACCAAAATTAAAGCCAAGATTGATACAGGCGCTCGCTCCTCGGCCCTACACGCTTTTCATCTCCACCCTTTTCTGGATGGCGATCGCAATTGGCTGCGCTTTCAAGTTCATCCCTACCAAAAAGATAGTCACCACACTGTCACCACCACCGCGGAAATCCTCGAATGGCGACAGGTAAAAAATTCCGGTGGTCAAAGTCAACTACGTCCCGTTATCAGAACAAGTGTATTACTTGGCGGTCGTCAATGGCCGATCGAATTAACCTTGACTAATCGCGATGTTATGGGTTTTCGGATGTTATTAGGACGAGAAGCCCTAAAAAAAGGCTTTCTTGTCCATCCGAATAGGTCTTTTTTACTGAGTTAAGTTATATTCAGTTATCAATTATCAGTTATCAGATGTGAGTTTTCAGTTCACTGTTTACTGTTTACTGATCACTGAAAAGGCTTTTCTGGGAAGTGGGTAATTAGGGAAGTAGGGAGTGGGTTTTTAAAGTTCGATTGGGATTTAATCGCACTATTAAAAACAGATTTGTTATTATTATCTATCTAAATTCTTGGAGATTGTTGCTGTATAATTGTGATGACTGCCCCCGCTTTTCAGCCGAACTATGACCATTCCCGATTTTCAATCGATTATGTTGCCCCTATTAAAAATACTTGCAGATGGCAAAGTTTATAAATATCGAGAAATTATTGAAGCCTTGGTCAGAGAGTTTCTAGTCACGGAAGCGGAAAGAAAAGAAATGCTTCCCAGTGGACAACAAGAAATTTTTGCTAATCGAGTCAGTTGGGCAAAAACCTATTTAAAGAAAGCGGGATTAATTGACTCACCCCAAAGAGCAACTTTTGTAATTTCTGAGAAAGGAAAAGAAATCTTATCTCAAAATCCTGCTCGAATTGATGCCAAATTTCTCAGACAGTTTCCTGAATTTCAAGAATTCAATCGAGTCAATAAGCAAAATGAAACTATTACTCTTGAAAGAAATTTATCAACTTCTGATCAAGAGCAAAATCCCGAGGAATTACTAGAAAACTCCTATCAAGAAATTCGTCAAGCATTAGCAACAGACTTACTTTTTATTCTGCGAAAATTATCCCCAGATGCTTTTGAAAAATTAGTAGTAGAATTACTGGTAAAAATGGGTTATGGTGGCTCGATTAGAGATGCTGGTAAAGCGGTGGGTAAGAGCGGGGATCAAGGGATTGATGGGATAATAAAAGAAGATAGACTCGGTTTAGATATAATCTATATTCAAGCCAAAAGATGGGCTGATAATAATGCCGTTGGTCGTCCAGAAATCCAGAAATTTGTCGGAGCATTAGCGGGACAAGGAGCCAAAAAAGGTATTTTTATCACCACCTCCTATTTTACCCAAGAGGCTTTAGAATATGCCCCCAGAAATGAGATAAAAATAGTGCTGATTGATGGAGAAGAATTAGGTCAATTGATGATTGATTATAATTTAGGTGTATCGACCAAAGAAATCTATGAAATCAAGAGAATTGATCACGATTATTTTGGGGATGAATGAGAGAGAGAGGGGGACAAGGGTTACAGAAAACGGCCATGGCGTTAAAATAGATGGAAAAAATAGAGGATAAAAACTATGGACGGGATGACCTTTTTTCAGAAAAGTGCGGGACAGTGGAAATCTCAGCGCACCACCCATCATTTACCCTTTCGACGCGCAGAAACCGGCGATTCCGAGATTTATGTGGAAGCTTTAAGCGCCGATAACCCGAAAATTATCGCTATCTGTGAAATGCACGAAGTCGATCCCGCTAAGACTGTGGGGGGTGCCTTTGTCAGTTGGGATGGTTCGATGCAGTGGGACAAAGAAAACGAAAATCATCAAGGAACCACCGTTTTTGCGCTAATTCCCGACGAAGATAATCCCCAAGCGGGTGTTCTCCTGCGGGAGCGAGGTTATGCGGAAATCGTTCCCGTGGCGGGCCGTTATCACATTGATGAACAGGAAGGTTTAGTCTTAATTACAGAATACGAAACTATGACCTCGATCGAGCGTTTTTGGTTTGCCGATGCCGATTTACGTCTCCGCACTAGCACAGTTCAACGTTTTGGCGGTTTTAATACGGCCACTTTTTGTGCTGAATCCCGCAATCAGTTATCGGAGTCAGTCTCTAGTGATTCCCCCGAACCATCATCCTATTCGATTAGTGGCTGGTAAATTCAGTTATCAGTTATCAGTTATCAGTTATCAGTTATCAGTTATCAGCTTTTTTCTCCCATCTCCCTAGAGTGGTTTCATTCTCTCAAATGTCATTCTCTCTAATCCTTGTCTGGCAACGTTTTTAGTCGATTTCTCGGAATAAATATCTGAAAATTTTTCAAAACGTCGCGCTTTGTAGGTTGATTCATGAATCAACCTACTATGAGAGCAAAAACCTGTACTCCCCTGCTCCCTAGCTTACCTCATAAGCGATTAAAGGTAGCAAAAAAAAGAATTAGATTCGGAGAATGAATCAACCCTAGGGGTTTGGGTAGGGTTGATTCATGAATCAACCCTACTATGAATCAACCCTACTATGAATCAACCCTACCCATCTCCCCGCTCCCCCGCAACGGCTCGACTGAGCGTCGCCGAACGTCGCGCACGAAGTGGTCTCCCCGCTCCGGCGCTCCCTGCTCCGGCGCTCCCTGCTCCGGCGCTCCCCAACACCCCGGATGATAAGCAAGTTTTCTTAACAATTGTAAGAATTTTTAATATTTCTTTTCTAGTTGGCACTTACTCCCTTATCATTATGAGGAAAGTTTTTTAAGCATTTCTAAGGATACGGAGGTTTACCCTTGGCCATTCCTCTTTTAAATTACGCCCCCAAGTCCCAAAACGTGCGGGTAGCTGGTTATGATGTCGGTGGAGACGAAAAACCGAGAGTTTACACGACGGAAAATGTCCTCTCCCCTAGCGACCTGGACGATTTAATCGAAGCCGCTTACCGTCAGATTTTCTTCCATGCCTTTAAATGGGATCGGGAACCCTTCCTCGAATCCCAATTACGCAATGGACAATTATCCGTGCGGGATTTCATTCGTGGTTTACTGTTATCGAAAACCTTCTATAACAGCTTCTACGAGAAAAACAGCAACTATCGCTTTGTCGAACAGGTAGTACAAAGAGTTCTCGGTCGCGATGTCTATAGCGAAAGAGAAAAAATTGCTTGGTCGATTGTCGTTGCCACCAAAGGGATTCAAGGTTTTGTCGATCAACTTCTCAACAGTGACGAGTATCTGCAAAGCTTTGGTTATGATACCGTTCCCTACCAACGTCGTCGCACCCTGGCCAGCCGAGAAATCGGTGAACGTCCATTCAACATCACCTCGCCTCGCTACGATGGCTACTATCGTGGTATTTTGGGCTTCCCCCAAATCGTTTGGCAGAATGCTGTCCGTCGCTATGTTCCCCAAGAGCAAAAACCCAAAGCTGGCGATCCTTCCAGCTTCTTGGCTATGGCCCGGGGTCTCGGTAGTGCCAAAGGCAATCCTGTACCAAGAGTCTCCGCTATGAATATTAACATCGAGGCTTCTGTACCCCGTCGTTAATTTTTAGCTAAACCTGCCGGGGAGAGTCCCTAATTGGCAGAATGACCCCAGAACCATAATCAGGTTATTCTGTGAATTGGTGGCTCTCCATTAGGGGTGGCTCCTGAAATAATCCCCCCACCGATGACGATTTCCCCTTCATAAATCACGGCTGCTTGGCCCGGGGTGATGCTAAATTGTGGTTCATCAAAAACCAGCTTCACTTGCTCATTTTCTAGGGGAATAACATTGACGGGAACGGCCGGAGAACGATAACGTACCTGTACTTGAGCGCGGATAGGGGTGGTGGGTTCAGCAATAGAAACCCAGTTCATCCGTCCGACAAGACAAGCGGCACTAACGGCACTTTCGCGATTACCGACGATAACCCGATTCATGACGGGATCCAGTTTGACCACATAGAGGGGTTCAGCGGCGGCGATGCCGATGCCTTTGCGTTGTCCGATCGTATAATGATGGATACCGCTATGTTTACCCAAAACTTTGCCATCGAGATCGACGATATCGCCCTCACTAACCGCGATATACTTATCCAAGAACGATCGCATAGTTCCGTGAGCTTCAATCAAGCATAAATCCTGACTATCGGGTTTATCTGCCGTTTTTAAGCCGAATTCCTGGGCAATTCTGCGGGTTTCTGCCTTGGTTTGTTCTCCCAAGGGAAATAAAGTCCGACGCAGTACATCTTGAGTTAGATCATAGAGAAAATAGGATTGATCTTTATTGTTATCGACGGCGCGCAGCAGTTGATAACGGTTATTTTCCGGAGAAAAAAGAATTCTAGCGTAGTGACCGGTGGCAATAGTATCCGCTTCTAAGGTTTCCCTAGCATAATGCAGCATCGGTCCAAATTTTACCGCTTTATTGCACTGAGAACAGGGCAGCGGTGTGATTCCCGCTTCGTAACCAGAAACTAGATAATCAATAATTTCTTTTTGGAAAAGCTCGCGACTATCGACGATATGATGGGGAACCCCCAACTGCTCACAAATAAAGGCCGCATCTACCATACCCTCGGAGCAGCATTGACCTTTACCCTTCATTAACCACAGGGTCAAGCCAATAACATCATAACCTTGAGCGTGTAAGGCGGCAGCGGCGACAGAGCTATCTACTCCCCCCGATAGACCGACAACAACTTTTCCCATAAACCTTGTAATGATTTTTAACCAATATACTTTCTAGACTAGCATCTCCTCCTTTAAAATTTGGACATGGTGTACCCAAATCTTGTGTGAGGACAAGCTAGTATGATGAGAACAAACCTACTGTTTTTCTCGGCTTTATTTTGGTTAAAAGTCGGTATAATCGCTCAAGCAACGCTGCTGCTAAAAGCAAACTTATCTTTTGCCCAGAATGTTTATCCCAGTCGTCGTTTGCCCCCACCGCCGGCGGTGAGACAACCAACTAAACGTTCAGACAGTCCCAGTGCTGTTAATTGTTCCCGATGTCCACCCTTAAATTTGCTCCCGGTTAATTCTCCTTCAGTTCACCCCCCAGTGGCTGCCCCAGTTTCCAGTAATCAACCCCTGAGAGAATACGTTTTTCAAGCCCCCGCTCCCGTGCGTCCTGCCGATGCTACGGTGATTAATAATAATAATCGTCAAACTGTCAATCCACCGGCACCCACACCTGAAAATCGCGCCAATAAACCCCCTTCTCCCCCACCACAGCAGCGGGTTATTGCTACTAATCAACTCTTTCGGGTTGAAGTTCAGAGTAATAGTGCAGAAGCGTTGGCAAAAATTCAAGAAATTGAACCCCTCGCATTTATCCGTACGGGAGAAAATGTTATTCAAGCGGGGTTATTTCAGCAACAATACCAAGCAAAGGAAAGAGTACAAGAGTTAACTAAACAGGGTTTTAGCGCCCAGATTATTACCCTCAATAATTAGTAAAGTTAGGGTTGAGAATATTAATAATAATCCGGGTTCAGGTCTGGGAATTATCCCTAAGTCTCCTTAACCCTTGCCCTGCTGCGGGTTAATAAAACCGCTTGTAATACTAAATCCTGTTTAAAAGGTATAGGAGAGTGGGGAGACACAATATTAATTAAAATTATCAAAAATTAATTTTGAGGGCAAGTTCTTAAGTAGCTAGACACAATTAATTACACATAAGTAGCTGGTTATAGCGGGTTTCAGTTGAATGAGGTACAGCATGGATGACTAGGTAGGCTCTTTAAAAGGGGTATCGCAATAGCAACAATGGGTAAACCAGTGATGGATGTCTCGCAATGTAATCTGACTAAAGGCTTGAACGAGCGCTTTTTCTAGATCAGCATAGGTACGAGGTGACATAGAACGAATCAGTATTTTCACTTTCGACCAACAGTTTTCAATGGGAGAAAAATCGGGAGAATAGGGAGGTAAAAACTCCAGTCTAGCACCGACTTCTTGAAGAATTGGTTCGAGGGTTTCTTTTTGATGAATCGAAGCATTATCCATTAATACACAAGCTCCTTTCCACAAGTTTGGAACTAATAATGTAGCAATAAATGCTTCAAATATTAAACCATTTGCGGCTCCAAATACATTGATAAAAGCCAGCAAGCCTTTGAGCGCTATCGCTCCAATTATCGTGACGTTTTTTCCTCGGTTTAACGGAACTGAATCATACACTCTCTGACCTTTTTCAGCCCTGCCATAAAGTCTTGTCATCCCTAGATTAGAGCCAGACTCGTCAACGAAAACCAAATCTTCCGCTCTAACATCTCGGATTTTCTCCCAATATTCTTCTCTTAATTTTTGCACTCTTTCCGTGTCTCTTTCCCTAGGGTGTCAGCTTTTTTTTTTGAGTTAAATTTAGCCGTTTTAAAATTCTACTGATTGTTGAGTTACTCACCACCGTCTGTGTTTTTTCCTCAATTTGTTTTCTTAACTCGTCTAAGGTGGCATCTTTCTTTTCTTGGACTAAATCGCCCAGCAAGATAATTTCGTCGCTCTTAAGCTTGAGTTTTTGTCCTCCACCATGGGGTCGGGGATTTAGATTTCCTGTTTCACGCCACTGCTTGATTAGTTTCTGGATAAAGCTTAAAGCTACTCTAAATCTTTTGGCTAACTCACGTTGTGAGAGGTTATTCTCCTCGTAGGTCTCGATGATCTTTTGTCGCAAGTCTAAAGAATAGGGCTTCATCGGGTCGTGGCTCCTGCCTAGGTCTATAATTTATTGTCCTCTTCTATTGTACCTCATGCAAGTGCATACCGCTATATAATTAAATTAAAAATGGATTTTAGGTTCGATCCCCCCTGCTCCCCTTGATAAGGTAGGGTTGATTCATGAATCAACCCTACCCTTGATAAGGGTGGTGTCTGATAATTTTTAACGCCTACCTACTTATCTAACTATCTCTTGCCTGTTGCCTCTTGCCTATCCTAAGCAAGAAATTAATTTTACCCTATTACTTAGCACACAGAGTTAATTTTGTCAAGCAAAATTCTGATCGCATCGATCATCACATCCGGTTGATCCATCCAGACAAAATGGCAACTTTTATCCGCTTGTATTTCTATAAAATCTCCGGATAACTTGCCTAATTCTAGGTGCATCTCCTCCCGGAGCCTGTTGGCACTTTTGAGGGGAATAAACCGAGTCCAAAGGGAAGGTTTAAAAAAAGAATTAGCTTTAATACTAACTATCGGTAAATTACCGAAATTGTTAGCCTCACTCACCTGACGAGCGCTTTGGTCGAGATTAAGCATTTCTCTACTCATCGTCATCCAGTGTTTAGCGCGACAGAAAGAACGCTTAACTCGATGACAAGAATCTGGGGAAAAGCGACGTAATTCTGGTTTTAATAATTCAAAAACTCCTAGAACTTTCAAAACTCGGATAATGCCTAAAATTGAGCCGATAATCGACATCCAAAATCCCGAGATGAAAAATAATTTTAATGCCTTTAATGCTGGCGACATTTTCAGCATTCCCTTCTCGTGTAAACCATCGGTGAGTACCAAACCTACTACTTTTTCTGGGAACAGATGAGCATACAGTCGAACATTATAACTGCCAAAAGAATCACCAACTAAAATATAAGGCGGTTCTATTTTTGCTTGGGTTAGTAATTTATCTAATTCCTGAACAATTTGGTAGCTATTTCGTGGATGGGGACTAGGATCACTCCAACCATAACCCGCTCGATCATAAATACAAACCCTAGCTAATTGTGACAATTCTTCTATCAAAAAATATCCCTCAATTCCTCCTAAACTATGGTCAATAATAATAGTGGGACTAGCCTCTCCCGCTAGACAAAAATGTAGGCGATATTGACCTAGATTAATCAAATTACCCGGAGGTGCTTTTTGTTCTTCTAGCCAAACAGATAACGTCTGATAAACTGTCGTCGCTACTAGGATAATTACTCGAATTGATAAAGACATAACTACACCTCTTGTAAAAATAAAAAATTCTTGTGGTTGCTGGAGAAGTAAGAATGATTAAGTAGCTGGTTATAATTAAATTAAAAATGAATTTTAGGTTCGATCCCCCCTGCCCCCCTTGATAAGGGGGGTGTCTGACAACTTTCAACACCTACCTACTTAATCATCAATTAAATGGTGAGCAGCAGCAGTGATTAAAAGAGAGCGCCAGCATTGCAGCCAAAATATAATACAAACGAACGCTTTACCCGATGATTTTGAGCCAAGTATTTCTAGTCAATTGAGCATAAATACTTAAAATAGCCTCAAGTGCGAGCTGCTACGCAGTGCCTTCGGCATCGCATTTACCTAAGAAAAAGCGCTTAATAAGTTGTTAAATTTCGAGAACAACATTAGCAGTATGCTGAAAATTGGCGAAAACCATTAAGATCATAGACCGAGTTTAATCTTATGCTAGAGAAAATACTATACGCTGATTCCGGCGCAGGTCAAACCCAAGAAATGCTACAAGCATTGATGGATCTCCCCGCTATCCGGAAAGCGTCGATTACCATTCTCCGGGTTGTTCCCCCTCAGATTACCACCGAAGCTCTGGCCAGTAAATGGGAAGAAGGGACCCAAATGCTGACTAAAATCCTGCAAGAAGTCAAAATTGAACCCAGCAAAGTCTCCACGATTCTGCGTCAAGGAGATCCCAAAGATACCGTCTGTCAAGTTGCCGACGAAATCGGGGCCGATTTGATCCTGATGGGTTCCCGAGGACTGAAGCGACTGGAGGCAATTCTAGAAAATTCCGTCAGTCAATACGTCTTTCAACTGACTAATCACCCGATGTTATTGGTAAAAGACGATATTTACGTCAAAAAAATCAAAAAGGTGATGGTAGCTCTCGATAAGTCTAGTTCGGCTGATTTAGCTCTCGATCTGGCTATTTATCTCCTGCGGGATTATCCTTCAGCAGAGTTAATTCTGGCCCGCGTCAACCCCGACTTAAAACCAGAATTTGCCCCCACTTCCCCCAAAGAAATGGAAGAAAACCCGATTATAGGGCCGGCAGTGGCAAAAGCGAAACGGATGAATATACCCTATCGCTGCGTGGTGACGGGGGGTAAACCGGGAGAACAACTCTGCAAACTCGTCGATGATTATAATGTGGATCTCTTACTGTTGGGGTCGCCCGATCGCCGTCCTTCCGTGGCCAAGAGTTTACCGGATCTCGATCGCCTTCTCGGTACTTCCCTTTCGGATTATGTGCGGGTTAATGTCAATTGTCCCGTCCTTTTAGCCAGAAAAGAAGGGATTTAGCCCCTATTGGGTGTAGGCAGGTAAGTCTTGACTCATTTGATTTAAGTTGCTGGCAATGGCTTTCATCGTCATAAAAGCCGAGCTAAAGGCGATTAGCTCATTTAAAGGATAACTTCGACTCTCAACCCGCAAACTCAGTAATTGCTTCTCAAGAGATTCAATTTCTTCGATGAGCAATCCTAACTTTGGTGGGTTGAGAATGACCTGGGCAGCGATCGCAGTCTGTTGTGCGATCGCTAAAATCATCAGCCATTTTTACTTTTTTGGTGAGGACGGTGGGCAGGCGTTTGTGACCTTTTGCCCGTAAATATGCACCGATATTTTCCAGTTCAATTTTAAGAACTTCTCGATAAAGAAAGAGGATGGCGTTGAGGGCTTGGTTTTGGGTGGCGGCGGCAACGTTTTTATCAACGGCAAGATGGGTCAAAAAGGCTCTAATTTCTTCACCCCCCATTTCACGGGGATGTTTTTTCTGATGGAAGAGCAGATAACGCTTAATCCAGTCCAGATAGGTTTGTTCGGTGCGGTAGGAGTAATGCGGTAGGGCGGATCGTCTCTCGCACTACGTCTAGGAGTTTTCGGGGTGGGGGAGGGTTCATAAAAGAGTACGCTAATCGGCATAACACGCTTATCGTAATATTATACGGAAAACTTCTCGTGATCGCTCCATTTGAGCGTAATATACGGAAAGATTCTTAAAAAAATGCGTATTTGGCGTGATAACACGGAAAATTTCCGTATATAGCAAAGAGCGGGATAGTTAGGACATAATAGAGAAAAAGAAATGAGGAGAAGCTTTCATGGCAGCACCCTATAGTGATGATTTAAGACAGAAAGCAGTGAGTGCCGTAGAGCGAGGGGAGAAAAAAAGCCATGTCTGTCGCACCCTCAATATTAGTCGTAATACATTAGACCTATGGCTGAAACGGAAGAAACAAACTGGGACGGTGGCCGCTAAAACTAACTATCGTCGAGGGCCGAAGCCCAAAATTGACGATTTAGAAGCCTTTCAAAAGTTGGCCGAACAATATGGGCATTTGACCCAAGAAAAAATGGCGCAAAAATGGGCTAACCCAGTCAGTAGGATGAGAATTGGTCAAGCGCTCAAAAGAATTGGATTTACTAGAAAAAAAAAACTTATGGCTACAGAGAAAGAGATGAAGAAGCCCGAAAAGAGTTTCTCCAAAAAATCAGAGGTTATGCCCCGGAAAGATTTGTCTATATTGATGAAGCTGGAATAGATAACACCATCGATTATCCTTATGGATATTGTCACAAATCAGAAAGATTTGAGGCTTTAAAGTTAGGTCACTGTAGCGAACGAGTTAGTGTGATCAGCGGTTGGTGGCGTGGTTCCACGATCGCGCCAATGGTGTTTGAGGGGTACTGTAATACAGAGTTGGTGTGTGAGTGGATAGAACAATTGCTATTACCCGAACTACTACCCGGTCAAATTATCATCATTGATAACGCCAGTTTTCATCCCAAAGAGAGAATCAAAAAATTGTTAGCTAAAGCGGGATGTGAAGTGCTATTTTTACCCGCCTATTCTCCAGACCTCAACAAAATTGAAAAGTTCTGGGCTAGATTGAAAAACTATGTTAGTCAGATTATCAATGATAGTGAAAACCTTGTGGATGCTGTGAGTAAAGCCTTCAGGCATCTGTCCTAACTAACTCGTTCTATGCCATAATATGTAGTTAGCTGGGTTCGCAAACATTCCATTTAAGCCTGCTACAGCGGTGTTTGCGCTGGTGAGGGACAAATAAAATGGCTAAAACTCTTACCCAGTAGGGAGTTCATTATTCTCATTCGTCTGAATACCGCTATACATATGGAAATTTCTCAATTATTAACAACATGGGGTTTAACTTCAATTCTGACTATTGCTCAAATCATTGGTTTACCAAACAAAAACAATCAAGTCTTAGCAGAATGTAGTTTTCTTGGTGTCACTTGCAATTTAACCAAAGAAAAGACTGCTTTTATTGAGCCGAAAAACCTACATTTTGAAAATAACTTAAAGCAGAAGTTTGATATTGCTTCTAACCCTTTAAATGCTAGTAATTTTTATGTTTTTGCTTATAAAAGGAATGATAATACTGTAATTCTTAGCCCAGGATACCTCAACTGTATTTCTGTGGATTGTTACTTTCAGAGAGGACAGGGTATTGTTCTACAGGGTAGGTATATTGCGAATGTAAGAGATGGTTCATCAGGAAATAAAAAGATTGTGGAGGTAAAATTTGTCGATCCAGGTTATCAATTAAATCTAACAACTGAAGGTAGAGCTTTTACAATTTCCAATGAATTAAGTGCTTTTTTTATTATTTATACAGAAAGACCAACTAGCTTCTGGAATCAGATTGTCTCTACTACTTCAAGTTTTACAAATCCTCAATTAATCGGTTTTGCAATTAAAAATGATGCTCCTACTGTATTAAATTTCCTATCGGAAACTGACCGATTTCCCCAAAACTTACCTAGTGGTAGAAATGAGGGAGTTCCTTTATATATACCTGAAGGATCAGAAGGTAGAGCTATGTTAATTTGTTCACCGAAAGGTCAACCAAGCGTTCCTGGATCTATATACAGAATAGACTCAATTTGGCCAGGTTCATCCTACAATAGCTGTCAACGTTTTAATATTACATGGTGAAAAGCTCTACACTAGACTCCTCCGAAATATAAATTGTGAGCTAAAATAGGTTCAGAATTCTATTTTACGGAGCATAAGTCTAATGACAAATCCATTTGAACATATCCAACAAAAACCCGAAACTGCCAAGTCATTAATTGGAGTGCGATCGCCGATCTTGTAGGGTGCGTTAACGAAGTGAACGCACCTTATCTAATGTTCAAAATCCGTGCGTTACGCTAACGCTAACACAGGCTACATCATATCGATCGCCAAGATTAAGTGCGATCACCGATCTTGTAGGGTGCGTTAATGAAATGTAACGCACCTTATCTAACCCCAGTTCGGGTTAAGCAGCGGGGGGTAAAGCCCATTCCATCTTCAAGGAGGGTTTTTTCGGCTGGTGACAGTAAGCAATCAAACCACCCTTATTAGAAGCGGATAATTTCGATCGTGCATCGCGATCGTTGAAAACAGACATCAAATTCTCGAAAAAAGTTCGTTTGCCCAAGAATTAAGGGTATCTGAGAGGTTTTTGCCCAAGCAAAGGCTAGACGAACAGGTTCCAAATTCCCAATTTGAACATACACAAATAACCCTCGTGCTTCAACCCTTGCAAGATTTCCGGCCAATGGCAAGCGGACAGTTTGTTCCTCCCAAATTGCACCCAATTGCGGCCCGATGTCGTAAGGTAATAGATTGACCGTAGATCCGGTATCCAGCAGGGCATTCGCAGAAACAGAAAGGCCTGCATGACTCAGAGTGATGGGAATCGTGGGTAATGCTTCATCGTCGGAAAGGGGAAATTCGACTGTACTAGGCATGGGTAGATGCCTCTCGGTCATCCTGAATCATATGCATCAGAATATTGGCGGCTTCCGTGGCATCGTAGGGCGACCAAATCGGATACTCTGATGCGGAAAAGATAACCTGTAGTTCAGCATCCGGGATTTGTGCAGCTAGGAGTTTGAAGAGTGATAATTTGTCTGTCTGGCTCAGATTGTTGACCAGAAGAATTAACTCAGTGAGTGACATGGCTTAAACTTCTAGATATGCGAGAATAAATTGATCATCGAAAATTTTGGGTCTGAAACCCCGTCGTTCTACGACGGCTTTACTGTTAAATATTAGCACATTTACGAAATATATGCTAAAATGTGAGGTATGGAAAAAGCCTATTCTTACCGATTTTACCCCACACCCGAACAAGAGTCGCTATTGCGGCGCACATTGGGCTGTGTAAGATTGGTTTACAACAAAGCTCTCCACGAACGAACACAAGCTTGGTACGAAAAGCAAGAAAGAGTAGGCTACGCTCAAACTTCTTCAATGCTAACCGATTGGAAAAAGCAAGAAGAATTAAACTTTCTCAATGAAGTAAGCTGTGTACCTTTACAACAAGGGTTAAGACATTTACAAACAGCTTTCACTAATTTCTTTGCTGGTCGTACTAAGTATCCCAACTTTCAGAAAAAACATCAGGGAGGAAGTGCCGAATTTACCAAATCAGCCTTTAAATTTAAAGACAAACAAATCTATTTAGCTAAATGCACAGAACCTTTACCTATTCGATGGTCAAGACAAATACCAGAAAGCTGTGAACCAAGCACAGTAACAGTCAGATTACATCCTTCTGGACGTTGGCATATTTCAATTAGATTTGATGACCCAACGATTAAGCCTTTACCAGTAACAGATAAAGCCATCGGAATTGACTTAGGAATTAGTAGCCTCGTGATTACCAGCAATGGCGATAAAGTATCTAATCCTAAGCATTTTAAAAAGCATTATCGGAGACTGCGAAGAGCATCGAAAAATCTTTCTAGAAAACAGAAAGGGTCAAAAAATCGGGAAAAAGCAAGAATCAAAGTAGCCAGAATTCACGCTCAAATCACCGATAGCAGAAAAGACCATTTACATAAGCTAACCACTCAATTAGTTCGTGAAAACCAAACGATTGTGGTTGAGAATTTAGCCGTCAAGAATATGGTCAAAAACCCGAAATTATCTCAGGCAATATCTGATGTAAGCTGGGGAGAAATCACCCGACAATTAGCCTATAAATGCCGTTGGTATGGGAGAAACTACATCGAAATAGATAGATGGTTTCCTAGCTCTAAAAGGTGTAGTAATTGCGGGTATATTGCTGAGAAAATGCCGTTAAATGTTCGAGAATGGGACTGTCCAGACTGTGGGACACACCATGACCGAGATATTAACGCCAGTAAAAATATTTTGGCCGCAGGGCTTGCGGTGTCAGTCTGTAGAGCGACCATAAGACCAGAACAGAGTAAATCTGTTAAGGCAGGTGCGAAAAATCCTTCGGGAAAGAAGCAGAAACCCAAATCGTGAGGTTTGGGAATCACCGTCCGTTTACGGCGGTGAGGATGTCAAGTCCAGCATCAATTAGAAATCTCGCAGTGATTGCGTAAACGTCTTGATCGAGAAGAAATTTCATTATTAAGCCGACACGAGTTTAATGTCTTCAGCCGCTACTAAAGCGATAGCATATTGCAGACAAGCACGAATGTCTTCAATTTGTAAATCAGGGTAATAATCCTGAATAATTATACTGAAAGAGAGTCCCTCATTTAGCAACTCAAGAACACTCTGCACAGTGATGCGCGTCCCTTCTATGCAGGGCTTCCCAAAATGAATTTGAGGGTTAACAGAAATTTTATACATTGTTGTCACCTAGTCGTAAGATGCCTTTATTTTAGATCACATTGCACAAAAAAAGCCGTAAGTAGTCGTGCAAAATTAATTTCCTAGTCGAGACAGGAGACTCCGAGACAGGAGACTCCGAGACAGGAGACGGGAGACGGGAGACGGGAGACGGGATACAGCTATTAGGGATCGGATTTGAGTTTTCAGTTCACTGTTTCCTCACATCAGAAGTCTGACGGAGTAGTGGCTTAGATGTGTAATTAATTGTGCTTAGATACTTATAACAAGTCGCTGCACCGGAACGCCGTCATTTGGTTGGTTGAGTTGCAGAGGTTATCTGCGTCCGGTGAGCTTGGCCGTTAGGCAGCAAAGTTCCGTTGCCATAATTCGGTTTGCAAGTAAATTGGAGTAATTTATGTCTGAAACACCAAAACCTATTGCTATTAACTCAGTGATTTGGGAAAAATGTGTTGAGAAGAAATGGGAAATAAAAATTCGTGGGAGAGTTGTAGCAAGCTGGACTCTTAATGGTTGTGTCCGATTAATTGAAGATGGTGGCACTATTTATGTTGAACTACAAATAGAAGGTGAACGTGCAAGATTTGCATTGACTAATACCTGCTTCCCTTTGAGGTACACTATTTTTACACTTGAGGGATGCTTTTCAAATATTGTTTTTGAGAATAATCGACCAAAAAGTTTTGATGTTGTTATCAATGCTTGTATTGATGTAGGCATTGATCTTGGTTTTCCTATTGGACGAGTAGGAATAAAAGAATGTGTCGAGCTTTATAGACAAAAAATCAGCTTGTTTTTTGGACAGACGGTAGATACTTTGTCTTATGTGGATGAGATTATCGGAACAGTTGCCTACTTTGAAGGTAATCCCTAGTTCGGTATGCATGCGTTAAAGTTTTGACCATTATTGCCTGATACCACATTGGAGCGGACAGTCGATATATCTTGGCGTTATTGCAAAGTTTATCTGCTGCCGCTCTTGCCGCTTAAAGGTCAGGCTATACTGAAAATAGTCCGTAGCCTCTAGAAAATAATGCTCCAAGAACTCGAAGCCGTATTTGACGGGACAGCTCTTCAACTAGAAGTACCCTTAAACCTAGCCGCAGGTACGAGGGTACGGATTGTTGTTGAAAGTGTTCTACCCAATGAAGTAAAACCACCTAAGACGTTTCTTAAAACTGCTCAGTCTTTAAAATTACAGGGTGAACCTGATTGGTCAGAAAAAATTGATCAATATTTATATGGGGAAACTCTTTCTGATAATGACTGAAGTCTTTTTAGATACTTCTTTTGCGATCGCGTTATCCTCCGTCACCGATCAAAATCATGCACGGGCTGTTGAGCTTGCTAATCAAATTGAGAGTAACAGCACTCGTTTGGTGACAACTCAGGCGATTTTGCTAGAAATAGGTAATGCGCTTTCTAAGCAAAGATACAGAGCGGCGGCAATCCAACTTTTAGAATCTCTCGAAACTGATCCCAGCGTTGAAGTCGTTTTATTAACCGATAGTCTATACAGATTAGCATTCAATTTATTTAAGAAACGAGGAGACAAAGAATGGGGGTTGGTGGACTGTATATCATTCATCGTGATGCAAGATCGAGGAATCATTGACGCACTGACTGCCGATACCCATTTTCAGCAAGCGGGATTTAGAGCATTGTTAAAGGACTAATCACTTTACACGATGCCTAACCAGGGCTTGCAGCGGATGGACTCAACACTCTGGTGATACTCGAAAACCCTTGCCACCGCTGAAGCCCAAGCCGTTATGCCGACCAGCGAGTCAAGTGCGATCGTTCCGATCGTAGTGGACTGTTTCAGCTAATTTGGTGCAATAGATTCTCCCGATTCCTCCTCCTCAAACACAGGATAAAGATGTTTCAGCTTGACCCTGGCATCGCTGGTCGTAAACGTCCATATTACTGTAGATGCAGTCTGATTACGTTCTTTTTGCCAGGTTTCTATCTCCCTTTTCAGTTCTTCCTTGCTAGAAATCCTTCTATCTAAACATTGCCTCGATAAGACGCTTAGTTCAGTTTCGGCTACATTTAACCAGCTAAGCTAAGACGCATTTAAAGCGCTTATTCTTAAGATTAGCCGAATCTCCCCCAATCCCTTTACTGTTGCCTCTTGCAAGAGTGCCTCTTGCCTCGTCTCAACAAGCAATTTAAATGCGCGGGCAGCTTACCATTACGAGGTGTGTAATAAATTTCCAGTCTTCTAGCTAAACGATGAGCAACGGGTGCTGGAAATGCTTCATCAAGCGAGGCTATGTTATGAGTGTTGAGATTATCACAGACGAGCTTGACTTTTCGAGCCTTTGGATAGTCCACATCCAATAATTGACGAATTTCTTCTGCCCAATCTATTCGGGTTCGACTATCTCGGTTACTCACCCGTCTCCATCCTCGATGGGGGTCAAAAAACATGAACAAGGCTTGAACCCCTTCACGACTATAGTGATAGTCTTCTTTTTTATCTTGTCCAGGTTGCATGGGTATCGGGGGGTAAACTTCTCCAAGTAGTTGCTTTGATGCCTCATCCATGGCGATTAACGGTTCTTCTTCCGATGGCTGAGTGCCATACAGGTCAAGGACAACTTCCATCTGGGCAACAAATCGGGCTAAATCCTGTTCCGGAATACAGTATCTTTGGGTTTTCCAAGGGCGTAATTGGTTTTTTTTAGAGTACGCCACACCGTTGGACTGGAAATCTCGGTGATAATTTGTCTTTGTTTGAGTTCCGAGGTTAATAGTCGGATTGTCCACTCGGCTCGGCCAGATGGTGGCTCCGAACAGCACAGGGCAATGATTTGGGCGGCGGCGGCTCCATCAACTTTTGCCGGAGTGGGGGGAGTTTTTCTCAATTTCCGTTCTAATGCTGGTTTTTCGCCTTTTTGAAGAAATCTTTGACGAATACGTCCCACTGTGTTTCTATGGACCTCTAAAGCTTCGGCTATTTCTTCATCTGTCCATTTTCTTTTCGCCTGTTCTCCCTCGTCACACATCAGCAAAATCCGAGCGTGGAGAATTTTTTTAGCTGGTGCATAGCCATTACGACTGATTTGTTCGAGGTTTTCTCTTTGTTCCCCTGTTAGATTGACTTTATCTCGCCGACCTCTTCCCATGATTGATGTCCTCTGCTTGTTCGAGCTATTGCCCTATTTTAGCTGAAACAGTCCAGTAGGGTGCGTTCATGAAATGTAACGCACCTTATCTAATGTTCAAAATTCGGGCGTTACGCTAACGCTAACACACGCTACTGGACTGTTTCAGCTAATTTGGTGTATTAGCCGATCTTGTAGGGTGCGTTAATGAAATGTAACGCACCTCATTTTTATCCTGTGATGATAGAGTTGAGTTGTACTGATAGTGATAGTTGTCTAGTTCCAAATGCCATTACCTCAAGTGGTTATTGATACCAACGTCATTGTTGCTGGGTTGAGGTCTAGGCGAGGTAGTGCATTTCAATTGCTCACGCTCATCGATACAGGGCAGTTTGATATACATTTGTCAGTGCCTCTGGTACTCGAATATACAGAAGTTTTACTGCGGGAATTGCCAAACCTTTGCCTGAGTCGTGAAGAAGTTGACGACCTAATTGATTTCTACTGTGCAGTAGGCGTACAGCATGAAATTTTCTTTCTTTGGCGACCATTCCTGCGCGACCCCAAAGATGAAATGGTATTAGAGCTTGCAGTCAAAGCAGGATGTCAGAGTATAATCACATATAACACTCGTGACTTTGCAGGCATAGAGCAGTTTGGGTTAAACGTGCTGGAGCCTTCAGAGTTTTTACGCTTGATAGGAAAGTTGCCATGAGTATCGTTCAAATTCAAATTCCTGACTCATTACAAAAAAGCCTGTATGATCTTGCAAGTCGTGATGGAATTTCTATAGATCAATTTATATCTAGTGCGATCGCAGAAAAGCTCTCTGCTCTAATGACTGAGAATTACCTCAACGAAAGAGCCAAAAAGGGGAGTCGATTGAAGTATGAAGCAATTTTAGCAAAAGTTCCTGATGTAGAGCCAGAATCATATGATAGGCTACCAAATGTCTAACACTGCATTGGAGCCGACTTGATCAAGTGCGATGCCGAAGGCACTGCATAGCAGATCGCCGATCTTGTAGTGGACTGTTTCAGCTAATTTGGTGCAATAGATTCTCCCGATTCCTCCTCCTCAAACACAGGATAAAGATGTTTCAGCTTGACCCTAGCATCGCTGGTCGTAAACGTCCATATTACTGTAGATGCAGTCTGATTACGTTCTTTTTGCCAGGTTTCTATCTCCCTTTTCAGTTCTTCCTTGCTAGAAATCCTTCTATCTAAACATTGCCTCGATAAGACGCTTAGTTCAGTTTCGGCTACATTTAACCAGCTAAGCTAAGACGCATTTAAAGCGCTTATTCTTAAGATTAGCCGAATCTCCCCCAATCCCTTTACTGTTGCCTCTTGCAAGAGTGCCTCTTGCCTCGTCTCAACAAGCAATTTAAATGCGCGGGCAGCTTACCATTACGAGGTGTGTAATAAATTTCCAGTCTTCTAGCTAAACGATGAGCAACGGGTGCTGGAAATGCTTCATCAAGCGAGGCTATGTTATGAGTGTTGAGATTATCACAGACGAGCTTGACTTTTCGAGCCTTTGGATAGTCCACATCCAATAATTGACGAATTTCTTCTGCCCAATCTATTCGGGTTCGACTATCTCGGTTACTCACCCGTCTCCATCCTCGATGGGGGTCAAAAAACATGAACAAGGCTTGAACCCCTTCACGACTATAGTGATAGTCTTCTTTTTTATCTTGTCCAGGTTGCATGGGTATCGGGGGGTAAACTTCTCCAAGTAGTTGCTTTGATGCCTCATCCATGGCGATTAACGGTTCTTCTTCCGATGGCTGAGTGCCATACAGGTCAAGGACAACTTCCATCTGGGCAACAAATCGGGCTAAATCCTGTTCCGGAATACAGTATCTTTGGGTTTTCCAAGGGCGTAATTGGTTTTTTTTAGAGTACGCCACACCGTTGGACTGGAAATCTCGGTGATAATTTGTCTTTGTTTGAGTTCCGAGGTTAATAGTCGGATTGTCCACTCGGCTCGGCCAGATGGTGGCTCCGAACAGCACAGGGCAATGATTTGGGCGGCGGCGGCTCCATCAACTTTTGCCGGAGTGGGGGGAGTTTTTCTCAATTTCCGTTCTAATGCTGGTTTTTCGCCTTTTTGAAGAAATCTTTGACGAATACGTCCCACTGTGTTTCTATGGACCTCTAAAGCTTCGGCTATTTCTTCATCTGTCCATTTTCTTTTCGCCTGTTCTCCCTCGTCACACATCAGCAAAATCCGAGCGTGGAGAATTTTTTTAGCCGGTGCATAGCCATTACGACTGATTTGTTCGAGGTTTTCTCTTTGTTCCCCTGTTAGATTGACTTTATCTCGCCGACCTCTTCCCATGATTGATTTCCTCTGCTTGTTCGAGCTATTGCCCTATTTTAGCTGAAACAGTCCAGTAGGGTGCGTTAATGAAGTGAACGCACCTTATCTAATGTTCAAAATCCGTGGGTTACGCTAACGCTAACACAGGCTACATCATATCGATCGCCAAGATTAAGTGATTGCCAAACACACCCTATCAATTCAAAAGAGCGAGATCGTTGAGGTTAAAATGGAGAAGGCAGTCAATGGGGCAAGGCTATGACAGTTCGGCAAAGGCGTTACAGCAAAGAGGAGATGGCTCGTCGGGGGAAAGAACTCTACGAGTCTGGCATTCGGCAGCAAGTCGAAGCGGGTAATGAGGGTAAAATTATCGCGATCGACATCGAAACCGGAGATTTTGAGGTTGATGAAACGGTCGTAGCTGCAACCAATCGGCTATTTGAGCGTAACCCTGATGCCCAGCCTTTTGGAATTCGGATTGGACACCGTGCCGTGTATCACTTTGGTTCGCGGAGCTTAAAGAAGAATTCATGATACATGGAGTCTTGTTTGATTTTTACACTGCAACAGTCATTTGGGATGGGCAATATCGCGAGGTTGATATCGCAGCATCAGAGACAGAGCCGTTGCTCGGAATGGCGATGCTCTACGGTTATCGATTGCAGGTGGATAATGTTGAGGGCGGTATCGTTGAGATCAAAGCATTGTGATCCCATTAAGAAGTGCGATGCCGAAGCCACTGCATAGCAGATCGCCGATCTTGTAGTGGACTGTTTCAGCTAAAATAGGGCAATAGATTTCGGCTTAAAGTCTTAGATTATAGAATTTCTAGCATTTTTCTAATACACCAAATTAGCTGAAACAATCCACTACTGAATATACAGCCCTGAGAGCAGAAATCCTTCAGGCTGATAATATTTGCCTATTACCTATTGGGTGTAGGCAGGTAAGTCTTGACTCATTTGATTTAAGTTGCTGGCAATGGCTTTCATCGTCATAAAAGCCGAGCTAAAGGCGATTAGCTCATTTAAGGGATAACTTCGACTCTCAACCCGCAAGCTCAGTAACTGCTTCTCAAGAGATTCAATTTCTTCGATGAGCAATCCTAACTTTGGTGGGTTGAGAATGACCTGGGCAGCGATCGCCTCAGCCATTTCATCAAAAGCGATCGCGGTCTGTTGTGCGATCGCTTGTAATTCAGGTAAAAACTTTTGTCGTATCGGTTCAGGAAGCGGTTGCTGTAGCACATCTTGTAAAGCATCCAGTTGAGCCGAGAGTTTTTGTTCGTAGCCGATGGAGAAATTCCAAAAATTTTGGTGTTTGGTTGCTAAAACCGTGGAAATTTGTTCGAGACTGGCAATCTTAACCGAGGCTGGATGTTGAGCGATCGCCACTGTGATGGCCTGCTTCAGTTGGGCAATATCTGACGGTGGTATCGTATCCTGAAAATAGCCCGTCAGCAGTTTTTGATATAGCTGTCCCATTTTCTTAAAAGTCACAGAAAAATCTGTTTCCAGTTGGTTTGTAGCCGATTTTGTCATAAATACAGTGGTCAGCAACACCCCCAGAAACGCACCTACGGGAACTGAAATCAGTGCGGCCCAAATTCCTTGCTCGAAAAAAGGAAAAATATCCTTCCCGATGGCATCGGCTGCTACAATCGCACCGATGCGAGCGATCGGCGTAAACCCCAGCCAAGCACAACTGAAGTAGGCGAAAAAATAAGCCAGACTGCTACTAAAAGGATTATAACCAAAGGACTTGACCAACAGGTAAATACAGAGAATCGTCAAACTCAAGGAAACAGTGGCCGCCCAACCGATCGCGATCGCTCGCCCCCTTGTCGGTTGAATGACAGTGACCACTGCACCTATGATCACAATATCTGCCACTTTTTCGTAAGCAGAAGGATAGGGAAACTCGATGTGACGAATAATAGCCAGTAACAAACCAATAACCACGCCAAGACTGACAATTTCTCTCAGGCGTTTTAGGGATATAGGGGCCCATTTGGGAAAGGTAATCAGGTGTCTTCGCCTGAAAGTTGCAGTTACTTTGGTTTTATCGATTATCCTGCCTCCTAATCCCTCGCATTGTTGGATAAATCGAGATACAAGTTGAATAAATTGATAAAACTGTAGTGATTCTTGAACATCATACTGGTCAATCTCTCCACTTGTTCGGAGATGATCAAGTTTACCCCCAATATTCCCTAAATCTTCTTCTAATTCTCTAAGGTAAGGGGTAGCTAAGATTTTTTTGGCGTTACTCAGATCCCTCAAGCTATCAAAGCTGTCGGTAAGATGAGTCGCCAATTGGTTTAATTCATCACTGAACTGATGCACTAAATTTTGTTCATGCTTTTCGCCCTTAAAAGCCATCAGATCAGCTAATTGTCGAGTCAATTGGTTCTGAATTGCCAAGATTTCACTCCAATTTTCTGCCACCAATCTCTCACTACCGAATTCATGGGTTGCTTTTGTGAGTATTGAAAGGCTAGTTTGTGTTGATTTTTTAATCTGATTGAGTAAGTTAAGCTCGTTCTGCTCAATAGAAAGAGGATAATCCCGCTCGTCGACCTCAGTTTTTAGGTAGCGATCGAGGATTTTTTGGAACAAGCGCGGTATATCTTGAAGGATTCCCATCAAGTTCCGGTTGAGATCGGCTCGAGTATTCTGGGGCCAAAATAGTAAGGCCACAGCAATTCCCACAGCGATTCCGATCCAGTTATCGATCAGGCGCGATCGCAAATAGAGCCAGATATCTTGTTGTGCTGATGTTCCTACCACTCTCATGGCAATTAAAGCGCCCAGTAGTGTGGCTTGGGAATAAGCGGCTTGCCATCGGTAAGTTTCACAGATCAGGGCGGCTAAAATGTAGGTGAGAGAGGGAATGACAAAAAAACTTGAGCCTTGGATTCCGTAGGCGTTTACCAGGATAGCGGCAATTATTCCCCCCAAAGCACTTCCCCCCAAACGCCCCAAACCTGCGGCGATCGCACCTCCCATCGATGGCTCAATCAGAACAGATACATACCCAAAGACAGGATAGACAAAGTTGTCTAATACATTTCCTCGGTGCCAAAAGAAACTCGTTAAGAGAGCAGCACCCAAGGAAAATTTCAATCCCTGTCTGATCATTAGCCCGTTTTTACTGTCCAAGGTATCTCTATATCCTTTTCGACTTACTCATTGTTACCCATTAATCGCTCGCTCAATCCCATATAAAATTAGTGCCAAAAACGTCACCAACCAAAACCAAAGCTGAGGAGGCTCACTATGGATCAAGATTACTAAGACAAACGCTGCGGCGATAATCCACCACTTAAACCACCAAGTCCACCATTGAGAACGTCTTTTCGGATTTTCCATAAGTACCTAAGCAAAATTAATTACACATATCTAACCACCTCTTGCCTCTTGCCTCTTGCCTCTTGCCTATCTTCACTAGGAAATTAATTTTGCACGACTACTTATTAGGTTTAACCGTTTATTCTAGTCGTTGTTTCTTTCAGCTATTTACGATGCCGAAGGCACTGCGTAGCAGATCAATCGCATTTTGTGGTTAACGGTCGTACACCCCTGTAACCCAGCGAAAAGCAGGGGTTATATAACTCACTAAAGAACGCTCTTCCACCACAGCATGGACATCTGCGGTAGTCCCGTTGGTGATTCTTTGGGGCGCTCCCTTGGCTTGAGTCCAGTAAAAACCACTCGGTGTATTGCGATCGACCTTCAGCGCTAAAGTGGCTTTGATAACACTTGCATTGACGGGTATAGGCTTATCGCGATCGTCTTCATCTCTACCCAGAAACAGTTTGCTGGCGAGTTCATGACTTCCCACTATATTTGCCAGTTCTGCCACAGTTACCGGCTGCTGATCGACGGAAACGACCTTAGCGACGATACCCCCATAGCGTTCGCGATCATAGAGATCGGGAACGACTTCTACTTCCTGGCCTGGTTCTAATCGTTTGGCATCACCACTCTTAAACAAAGCCACCACGTTGGTCTTGGCCTTTAGATTGGAGACTTCTAATGTACCTATGCGCCCCCCCGGAGCCAGAACTTCCCCCGGATTAACAGATAAGTCTAAAATCTGGCCGTTGTACAGACTCACTACATTTTTGTTGGCTTGAATAGTGGTTCTTAACGTATTAATCTCTCGTTGCTGGTCAGCGATCGCATTGTAACGAAGAATATCACTGGCTGTATCTTGCAGGTCTATTTGCCGTTTTTCTGTGTTTAGTATATTATTCTGTGCCGTCAATGCGTTCATCTGCGCTCGCAGGCTTTCATCAACCCCCTTCAGGCGGTCGAGTTCTATTTGGACGCGATTGATACTATTAGAAGCCTCTAGATTATTGAACTGAAACAAATAGGAGGGAAAATCTAGCTTGGCGACAGCCCCCTCTTCGATAAGTTTATCGTAGGCGGCTAGTCTTTCATCCGTTGAGTTCTGGAAATTTTTAAGGTATCGAGCATGGGAGAGATAAGCCTCTCGCTGTTTTTGATTACTGGATAATTGAACTTGAAGTGCTTTAATCTGAAGCTGATTGGCCTTTTGCTGGCGCTCTACTGAGGCTGCATTCAATTGGCGACGACTCACTTCAACAGAGTCCACTCTTTTATCCTGCTGCTTGAGATCTGCTAACCTATCCTTTTTATCTTTTAATTCTGTTTCTAATTCAGGAAACTCTAAAGTTGCCAGTAATTGCCCTTTTTTGACAGAATCTCCTGGTTGAATCAGGAGGTTTAACACCCGCCCACCTTGACGGGGTTCGATATTAACAATAGAACGAGGAATCAAAATGACCGCTCGTCCTTGAACAGGAGTCGGAATCTTGCCAACTATCGCCCAATAACTCAGTCCTCCGAGCAAAAGACCCACCGGCATTAAGCGCAGGATTATCTCCCCTAATCTTCCTGTTGGCTCCGAATATTTAAACGGTTTTTCCGAATCAATTTTAGGATCAATTCCCGTTTTTATTTGCTTATTATCCTGACCTTCTATCCTAGCCTGCGTTGTTTTCTTCGCACCCATATCTGGCTGCTGATGATTCTGATCAGACATAGATTCGGCTTGATTTTTTGCCATTGTACTGAAATGAGTAAAAATCACTTAATTTGTAACATGATAAACATTCAGAGGATATTACTTTAGACTAGGAAAATCCCCTGAAAAAATCGCTCAAGCTATTTTTGAGATATGATAACTAGGCTACCTCGAAAGATTTACCGAAGGCTCAAACCTTTAAAATTTCCTGTAAGAAACCTAATAAAGTAGCAAACTTGATGTGACCTAAAACAACCTAATTAGGGATCAAGTGTTTGAGTCCAACACTCCGACTAGAGAGATAATCTATCGAAAGAGTTTACACCATTCCAGCTTTTAACTTACATAAGGCGTATAGTCTCATTGTAACCGTTCAGGGGGGGGGATGTCAAGCCGCCAGTGGCATTGACTCTGTGGAAGGACTCTCCTGGGGCAGCAGAGAAGGAGAAGAACTGCCTTTCCTAGAGGCATGGATACTACTCTCCCACAGTAGCCGCTCTTTTCTACGCCTTTTTAGATTATCAGATTTTGTCCCCCCCTGAACTAGGGTTGATTCATTGTAGGGTTGATTCATGAATCAACCCTACCCCCTGAACAGTTACGTCACATCTTTTTGTAAAGAATCGATTTTTCCCTCAATCCGCATCAAGATAGTTTCTAGGGAATAAGTAACCGTTTCCTGAGATTGATTCATTTGTTCAAGACCTTTTAGTTAATTGTTGCCCTAGAAAAGCAATTATGCTTCGGATTTTGCCATATCGCGAATGATATCACCGCGAGTGATAATACCAATTACTTTGTGGGTTTCTTCCTCAATCACCGGTAAACGACGCACATGACGATCGTACATTAACGAGGCCGCTTCTTTCAAAGGGCGGTCAGCCGTGATACTAATAGGTTTATCGGTCATTACTTCCCCCACGGTTTGACCGAGAGCTTTATGGAGTAATTTCTCGTGACGGCTAGGATTTTGTAGATAGATGACGCTATCGAGGAGCATAATGTAAGGAGGAGCTTCTACTCCCGTTTCCTGCCACATGAGGTCAGTTTCGGAGATAACCCCAATCAGTCGCATATTGTCATCCACCACGGGTAAACCACTAAACCGCTTTTCGGCCAAAATTTTCACTGCTTCGGATAGAGAAGTGTTAGCGGTGACGGTGATGGGATTGGGAGTCATGATATCGGCAACTGTTTTCGTCATCTTAGCGACCTGCGACAATAATGCTTTCTCTCTCCATCTTATCATTAGGGTAATCAGTCACCGCTTAATTATGACTATTCTTCAATCTTCGGGCGAGAAAATGGTATAACATAAAAAGGAAATGGGATATTAATTTAGTTAGTTGACAAGGAAAAAGAAAAATGATCGCTCAACCTCAATACCCAGAAAGAATGACCCCGGAAGAGTATCTAGAATGGGACGCTACCCAGGAATGTCGCCATGAATATATTGATGGGGAAATTATCGCCATGACCGGGGGTAGTCTGCCCCATAATGATATTACCTTGAATTTTTATACGGCTTTAAGACTTCATCTCCGTCCGCGAGGCTGTCGAGTCAATGTATCTGATGTGAAAGTCCAAGCTAATAATAGTCGTTATTTTTATCCCGATTTGGTGATTAGTTGCGATTCTAGGGATAGAGAATCTCGTAATTTTATTCAACATCCACAAGTGATTATTGAAGTGCTTTCCCCCAGCACAGGAAACTATGATCGCACTAAAAAGTTACAATATTATCGTCAGATTGCCAGTTTACAAGAATACGTTTTAGTCGATCCCGAATCGATCAGTGTTGAGGTTTATCGTCGCGGTGAAGATAAAATTTGGTTTTACTGCGCTTATAGTCAAGGGGAAGAAATTATTCTATCTAGTCTCGATTTTCACTGTGCGATCGAGTTAATCTATGAAGGGATAAGTTTCGATTAAAGAAAGTTTACAAAAAGGTCAAACATTCCTAAACTTAAAATAAATACGTCCCGATTGTTTCGATAAATTCTATGTTACCGCCCCTATTAGTCCTTGATCCCTTGTTAGAAAACTGGTTACGAGAAGATCTCGGTAGAGGCGATCGCACCACCCAAGCAATTTTCTTCGGTCATGCTAAAATCGGTCAAGCTACTTGGATTGCCAAAGAAGCGGGAGTTATTGCCGGTTTACCCGTAGCTGAACGAGTTTTTCAACTGCTTAACCCCACTATTCACTTTACCCCCACCGTTGCCGAAGGGGAATTCTGCCCCAAGTCTAAAGTTATTGCCGAGATAGAAGGTTCCCTCGATGCGCTGTTAATTGGGGAAAGAGTCGCTTTAAATCTTGCTATGCGCTTGAGTGGGATTGCTAGTGCCACTCGCAAATATGTGGAGAAAATTGCCGATTTATCGACAAGATTGGTGGATACTCGCAAAACTACCCCCGGATTGCGAATTTTAGAAAAATATGCCTCCGGTATCGGTGGCGCTATTAACCATCGTTTGGGGTTAGATGATGCAATTATGATTAAAGATAATCATATTCAAGCAGCCGGCAGCATCGAGGAAGCAGTGCGTCGTGTACGGCAAAATATGCCCTATCCTCTCACAATTGAGGTAGAAACCAGCCAATTAGAAGAAGTGAATCAGGCCCTACAGCAGCAGGTAGAGATCATTATGTTAGATAATATGGATTTAGAGATGATGCAAACTGCTGTGGAGATGATCCGCAATTTTAATAGTAAAACCAAAATAGAAGCATCGGGAAATATTACCCTCGATCGCATTCGCAACGTTGCCGAAACAGGAGTAGATTATATTTCCACTAGCGCCCCGATTACCCGTTCTACTTGGTTAGATATTAGTATGAGAATTGATTAAAAGGCTATATCAGTTATCAGTTATCAGTTATCAGTTATCAGTTATCAGTTATCAGTTATCAGTTATCAGTTATCAGTTTTGATCACTGACTCCTATCTATTCTAACCTCGATCGCATCGCCAATATTTAGGTGTAATTGCTTTTGGGCGCTACCACTATTGACGGCAATTTCTAACCCCCCGTGACTACCGATAAAAGCGACTATTTCTCCGGAAGGAACATCACTGTAGGTGTTTTTTGCGGGGATAATTTTTGGCCCCAACTGCACTGACCAATTTTTTCCCTCTAGGAGATAATCGGGAATATTGCTGATTAAATTGCCGAAAATGTCAATATATTGAATTTGACCCCTGATTTTATCTTCCTCGATTTGCGGAACAGCGATCGCTAATTGTTGCAAGCTATCGGGATCAATAATCTCACCTAACATTTCTAGGGGTACTCCCCGGGACAAATAAGCGGCCACAGGAGCAAAAATATCACGACCGTGAAAAGTAGTGCTAGGGTTAGGGGTGCGCCAATAGGAAGAATTATTGAGATTAACGGCGGATATAGCGGGAGATTGGCTTAAAATGCCACTAAATAAACCATTATCTGGACCAACTAAATAACCACCGGCAAAACGAATCCCTACCCCGCGTCTTTTGCTTCCTACCCCCGGATCTATAACTGCCAGATGAATAGTGCCTTGGGGAAAATATTGATAGGCATTCAGGAGGATAAAACGACCAGCGTAAAGGTCTTGGGGCGAAATTTGATGATTCAGGTCGATAGTGCGAGCATGGGGGGCAATTCCCGCTATTACTCCCTTGATAATGCCCACATAACCGTCCCGTAGTCCAAAATCGCTAGTAAGGGTTATCAGTGCCTGTTCCGTCATTGACTTGTCACTAAGGTGGCCAACAGCTTTAATAAATCTTAACGCTAAATTCAGTAGCTAAAGATACAGTTTACCAAGGAGAATGTTATGATTTAGATATAAGGTAAGTTAAGTCGCTCAAAAGTCTGTCCATCATGAACAAAAATCGTCAGCAAGTCCTAACACAGGCCACCGTCGCTCATAGAGAAACACTCCGCAGAAATTTACAACACCGACTGGAAGTAGCTAGAGCGCAGGGAAATGAAGCTTTAGTACGTCAATTGGAAGCAGAGGCGGCCTATTTACACCTTCGTTAGATTTAATCGGTGTTTAGTCATAGTCTAGTTGTCGGTTTCTAGTGATCGGTATGCCGATCACTTTTTTTGGGCGAATTTTTTTTAATTGCTGATATCTTAACTGGCAATCCCTAAAATAGAAAGAATAGTAGTTTACAGATCAAATAATTATGGCTTTTTTCCGGCAATATATCGCCCCGCTCCTGACTATCTTCGTGTTTTTAGTTGCTCTGGTTGCCACTGGCATCCGGATTTTTTTACCGGCAGATTTAGCGGCACCCGCTCCGATCGAGCCATCCCTGGGCATAATTTTCTCTTATCCTTGGCATGGCTAACCTTCCCGAAGATTATCGGCTGCGACTGGGAAAAACGAGCGATCGCTATCTACTAATTAATTTTCTCACCCGCACCTATGAAGAATTTTTTCCCGAACAAAAAAACCTCTCCCATCTAGCTGATACAGTCAGACAGTTTTTTTGCCTCGATACTCCCCTGTGGATCGTCGAAGCACAACAAACAGCGATCGCTTGTCTCTGGATGGGGAGCGCCGTCGATCAGGTGACAGGCGATCGCTATGGTCATATTTTCCTAATTTACGTCGATCCCCAGCATCGTCGCCAAGGTATCGCCAGCGCACTAATCGATCGAGCTAAGGATTGGGCAAAAAGTCGCGGACAAACCCGCATCGGTTTACAAGTCTTCATCAATAACGACAATGCTCTCAATCTCTACCAAAATCTCGGCTTTCAAACTCGCTCTTTGCTGATGTTGAAAAATATTTAAAAACTTTCAGGAGACAGGAGACAGGAGTTAGGAGACAGGAGACAGGAGTTAGGAGTCAGTCCCGATGAAAAAATTTTCACCCCCACAGATGAAAGAGGTTTCCTTCCCCACACCCGTTCGGACATCGGCGTGAGCTCGGTCGAACGCTGATCTCACGGCCGAAGCCCACACCCCACACCCCACACCCTACTGATTACTGTTCACTGATCACTGAAAAGCCGCCAACCCCTGACTCATCAAGGATTACTCAGGATACTGATGCGGACTTTTTCACCATTTTGCAAAGGTTTACTACTATTGACGACGAAACGCTCCCCCGGTTCAAGTCCAGTGAGAATTTCTACTTGACCGTCGAGCGCTTGACCGAGACGAACGGGACGTTTTTGCACTTGCGAGTTAGACTCGGAAAGGACGAAAATGGCCGAGGATTCCCCCTGACCGACAATTGCTGTTTCGGGAACAATCACCTGAGGGGCAGAATTATTATTAAACCGCACCCGGGCCAATAATCCCCCTTTGATTAAACCATCCCCATTGGGTAGAGCAATCTCCACGGGAATCCGCCGGGCCGTGCCTTGGCTGAGGGGAAAAATCCTGGTGATGCGACCGGAAAAATTTCTCTCACCGAAAGCATCAAGGCTGACATTAACCTTTTGTCCTAAATTAATCGTTTTTAAATCCAATTCCGATAATAATACTACCACCTTGACCTGTTGAAAATCGCCAATTTTGAGGACTTCATCGCCGATACTGACTAAATCCCCCGGCTCTTTCAGTTTTTCGATCACTATCCCCGTCGCTGGTGATTTAAGAATAGCGTAGGCCTGACGTTGTTGTTCCTGAGCGATGACCGATTTTTGGGCGGCAATTCTGCCGATAATTGCCGCCACTACCTGCTCCTCGACTTTAATTCTTGATCGCCCGCTATTAACGGCTTTTAAAGCCACTGCCGCCGTAGTTTGGGCTGTTTCGCCCTGTTGCAGGGGAATCGCCCCTTCTAGGGCTAATTTTTGCAGGCGCTCGGCATCATTTTTGGTCTGTTGGTATTGTAGTTGTAGGCGCTCCACTTCAATTTCAGCGTTACTGACTTCAATTCTCGCCCGGGCTAATTCTGCTTCTAGAGACGATAGGGCAGCCTTTTCTTGTCGGACAACGGTGGCAAGGAGACGATCATCAACACGAGCGAGGATTTGCCCTAATTGCACCTCATCTCCCACATCAACGACGAGATTGAGTAACTGACCCGTGGCTTGCGATCGCAGAGAAACGACTTTTAAAGGTCGGGTAGTTCCCGTGTAATCGAGATTGCGTCCGCTGGTTGCCGGTTTAGCCGTGGTGACGTTGACGGTAGTAGTACGGGCTGCTGGTGGCGGTGGTTGGGTTTCTGTCTGGGGAGAACAACTCGCACTTAAGGATAAGATAACCAGAGCGGAAAGGATAATCGGAGTCGATCCCATGGGGATAGTCCTAGTAGAAAGCCGCTTTTGAGTCGATGGTCGCTTATTCTTCGTCCCAAGCTTCTACCGCTACCACTTCGCTGAGAGGGTCTTGCATGGAGAAACCGAAATCGAGCAACTCTTGCTTCCAGTATACCCACTCATCTCCGTATAAAAGAGCCAGTTTCCAGATACTATCGCTAGGTTTGACTACTTTTGCATCTATCCACTTGCTAACCTTGCGTTGAAACTTCACCATCGGGTGAGCTACAGCTTGTTTGGTCATAAATTCAATTGCTATGAAAACTTCGGATTCTGCGCTTCCCGACTAAACTAACTCAAGACTAAAACTTTTGCCATTACAAAGGAGCGAGAAGCGCGTTTATTAACTTACTTGTACACCGGCTCTCTGGTTTTAGGCAAGTCTTTTTAACCAAAAGTACGGTAATTACTACTATAGATTACTATAACTGGAGGCCACAATCATGGAACCGATGCCTAGATCGGTGAAAATTTCCAGTAAAAGGGCGTGGGGAAGACGACCATCGATAATATGAGCGGCCTGAACTCCCTGGGCTAGCGATCGCACACAGCAGCCAACTTTGGGAATCATCCCGCCGGCAACGATGCCTTTTTCAATCAACTGCCGGGCCTGTTGGATATCCAATTTAGCCAATAAAGTGGAAGGATCCTTATAATTCTCCAAAATTCCGGCTGTATCGGTCATCAAAATCAGTTTAGCTGCCCCTAAAGCCGCCGCTATTTCTCCAGCTACCGTATCGGCATTGATATTATGAGCTTGGCCGGTTTCATCGGCGGCCACACTGGAAATCACGGGAATATAGCCACTATTAACCAAGGATTCGACGACGCTAGTATCGACACTGCTGACTTCTCCCACAAAACCAATGCCCTCTTTACCCACGGGACGAGCAGTGATCAGATTACCATCCTTACCGCATAATCCTACCGCTTTACCGCCGGCTTGATTGATCAGGGCAACAATTTCTTTATTGACGCGTCCCACCAGCACCATTTCTACCACATCCATGGTGTCGGCATCGGTGACGCGTAAACCGTCTTTAAATTGGGGTTCAATGCCTAATTTATCCAGCCAACTATTGATTTCAGGACCGCCGCCGTGGACAATAACGGGACGAACCCCTACACAGGAGAGAAAAACGATATCTCGCATGACCGTGTCTTTGATATCGCTGTTATTCATGGCCGCGCCACCGTATTTAACCACTACGGTACGACCGCGAAATTCTTGAATATAGGGTAGGGCCTCGCTGAGGATTTTCACCCGTTGGGCATCGTTTTCGTGGGTATTATTGTTCATGGGTTTTTTTACCTGTCTGATTCAGTGACCAGTTTAGCGGTTTCGGGTTTGACAAAAACTGTTCACCTTGAACGGATTTCTAGAAAGTCTTAGAGTTACAGAATTTTTCCACGCAACGGACAAAAATCTCCACTCCCATGGCTAACACCGATTCATCAAAATCAAAGCGGGGATGATGGTGGGGATAGGTTAATCCTAATTCGGGATTGGCGGACCCCAAGAAGAAATAACAGCCCGGTACTTCCTGTAAAAAGAAGGACATATCTTCCCCTCCCATGGTTTGACATTCGGGAACGATTCCGGCTGGGGTTTCCACCACTTGTGCGGCGATTGAGCGCACTAATTCCGCCATCTGATCATGATTGATTACCGGGGGATACAATTGCCAGTAATCGAATTGATAACTAGCCCCCTGACTTTGACAGATGCCCGCGATAATTTCTTCCATCCGTTGTCGGAAATAGCCCCCTAACTGGGGATTGAAATAGCGCACTGTCCCACTGAGATTAGCACTATCGGCGATCACGTTTCTAGCGGTTCCCGCCGCTAATTTACCCACAGTCACTACGGCGGCATCGAGGGGGTTGAGGTTGCGGGCGACGATAGTTTGCAAGGCGTTGACGATTTGGGCCGCCACCAGTAGTGAATCGACGGTTTGATGGGGAATTGCCCCGTGGCCGCCCCGGCCTTGAATCTGGAGATCGAAACATTCCACCGCCGCCATTAAGGGACCATTTTTCACGCCCACTGTCCCTAAAGGCATATTATTCCAGAGATGCAGCCCGATAATTCCGTCCACGTCGGGATTTTTCAGCACTCCCCCTTCGATCATCGGTTTCGCCCCCCCCGGCCCCTCTTCGGCGGGTTGGAAAATAATTTTTACTGTCCCCTTGACATCGTGACGGTTTTGTGCTATATAAACTGCCGTGCCGAGGGCGATGGCTGTGTGACCATCGTGACCACAGGCGTGCATTTGGCCCGGATGTTGGGAACGATAGGGGACTTGGTTTTCTTCGGCGATCGGTAGTGCATCCATATCGGCCCGCAGGGCTAAAACTGGCCCCGGTTGACTGCCTTCGATGATGGCGACAATTCCGGTGCCGGCGATGCCGGTTTGATGGTCAATTCCGTATTTAGTCAGGGTTTGACTGATTAAGGAGGCGGTGAGATGTTCTTGAAAGCCTAGTTCTGGTTTTTGGTGTATTTGTCGGCGCCAGTGGACTAATTGCGGCTGCAGGCAACGAATGGCAAGGCGAATTTGAGCGCAATTTAAGCTATTAGGAACGGGAAAGGAGGAAATCATCAGGTTCGGACGGCTAGTTTTTTTGATCACTGGTTTCTAGTTTAACTTCAGGAGGCAGGAGTCGGTCGTCAGGAGGCAATAGGCAATAGGCAATAGGCAATAGGCAATAGGCAATAGGCAATAGGCAATAGGCAATAGGCAA
>LFEF01008910.1_pt1 | contig 38257 bp, 31 predicted proteins | sample 619371 | NCBI WGS metagenome assembly LFEF01 (sample SAMN03014291, study PRJNA259931) | freshwater metagenome | biome: lake; feature: waterbloom | place: China: Taihu Lake | collected 2006-08 | depth 0 m m
GTTTCCTCACATCAGAAGTCTGACGGAGTAGTGGCTTAGATGTGTAATTAATTGTGCTTAGATACTTAGCAGTTTCAACGATAACTTGGCTCTTCTCGTTTCTGTATAGTCTTACCTCGTTGCCAGGCTCTCCCTTGCAAGGCACTTCCAGAGATTCTAGCTCTTGTGTAACCCATCAGGGAAGGGAGAAAAACCCTCCCTTGTCCCATGCCAAGGTAGAACCTTGGCAGGAGACAAAGCGCTGATGATCACAGAAAGTCGAGAAGAGTAGAAAGAACCCTGTAGAGGCGCAAGGAACCTACAACCTGCGCCTGATCTCGTTGACTTATTTTTTAACGCATTCAATAAGGCAAATATCCTCTTGAGTCGGAATAATGCGATTTAATTTTAATCCCGCTTGGCTCAACAATTCCTCAAATTCTTCTGCGGTTCTTTCTTTACCTCCCGGACACATAACTAACATATTCAGGTCTAACATTTTAGCGGCCGAAGGATTATTACCCGCAGGAACAACCATTTCCAAGACCAAAACTTTACCGTTACTATCTAAAGCTTGACAACAGTTTTTCAAAATAGCAATCGCTCGTCGATCATCCCAATCATGAATAATATGTTTTAGTAAATAGCCATCTCCTCCCGACGGTACGGATTCAAAAAAACTACCCCCAACGGTTTGACAACGATGGAGAATGCCGTGTTTTTCTAAAGTCGGTTGACAATGGGAAATTACATATTCTTCATCAAAAAGAATTCCTTTGAGGTGGGGATATTGCTCTAAGATTGTCCCCAACATCTCACCGTATCCCCCACCTACATCTACTAGGGTTTGAAATTCCGAGAAATCATACACAGCTAAAATAGCTTTCTCCTCCGAAAAAGAAAAACTATTCATCGACTGTTCAAAAATCTCGGCATCTAGCGGATGGGTTTGAAAATATTCAAAGACTCCCATCCCAAAGACATCATCAAAAGATGGTTGTCCCGTTTTAATACTATGTAACACATTTCCCCAGGCTTGATAATGGGGGGCTTCTCCTAACATAATTGCTGTTGCTTTTACTGACCGGGGATGGTCACTAGATAAATGTTCGGCTAAGGGAGTTAGTATAAACTGTTGAGATTCAGTTTCTTGAAAAATTCCCACACTAGCTAATGCTCGCATCAGTCGATATAAAGCAGCAGGATTAGTCTCAGTTAGGGAGGCCAATTCTTGACAAGATTTCGCTCCTTTGCTTAAATGCTCGGCTAGACTTAATTTAGCCGCGGCATAGATGGCCTGAGATAGCCAGTAACCGGAAACCATTTGGGTTAATTGAAGATGAAGAGGGAGTTCAGGTAAGGACATAAGCAACTTTTGTGGGAATACAATTAAACATTACCATATAGAATAAGCTGCCCGCGCATTTAAATTGCCTATTGAAATGAGGCACTTTTGCAAGAGTCAACAGGAAAGGGATTGGGGGAGATTCAGCTAATGTCTAAGTGCTAGTAGAGAGATAAACACAAAATTTCAATCCAAAATTTAAAGCGTGTTTCCATTCAATTAATTTCTAAGCGTGAGTAGAGAGGTTAATTCATGAATTAACCTGACAAATGTTTCCATTCAATTAATTTCTAAGCGCGAGTAGAGAGCTACCATCACCAGACGGTGGCCTGTTCACTCCGTCCGTTGTCAGGCATTCCGCTCAAATCTTTTTTATCCTTCCATTTTCCGCCCCAATTCATTTGCTCGTCTCGTCCCTTATTATCGCATTGCCAACAAGCGTGAGCCACACAACGTTATAAGCTGTACTGAATTTAAACTGCCTATTGGAAATTTTAGGACAAATGCTCAAACTGCCTCTCCCCGCTCCTCTGCAATCTTAACGAATAATTTAGATAGTCAACAGCTTACCTGTCCTTGTGTGGCTTGCGTCGTCTCACGCAGGATTGGGGTGGCGAGGATAGATCTGCTCGGCGCGGTTGAACAATATCCAGCTGGTCAGAATGTACTTGTCTTGAGACTCCGGCACATTGCCGCGATGGGTGTGGGTAAAACCGGCGGGAGCGATCACCATCGTCCCAGAGGTTGGCTTGAGCTTCCGTTCTTGGTACAAGAACTCCGTCTCACCACCGCGCTCTACATCGTTCAGATAGAACATAAACAAAAGGACGCGATGGAGCGTCTCAGCAGCTGGGTCACAAGGATAGATTTCCGAATGCCAGTAGTAGTAACCACCGAGACTCTTCCCGTATTTCTGAACGTTGATCGCTCCCGGTCGAAACATTCTGAATAGGTACTCGGCGAGTTCCGGGTCTGATGCCGCCCCAACATCCGCAGCTGTTAAGGGTCTGAGCAGTCCGGTAGCCGGATCTTGCAAGCTTAATGCAAACGCACTGGTGATCAGGTATGGATACTTGCGAATGTACAACATCAGGTGACGCAGTGTGCTGTCGAGTATCTGACTGTGCAAATCGCTCCACTCGGAGAGGCCTGTGATGGTGATGTCGGTGCTGTTCTTCTTGGATTTGTCGACTCCATGACCGATCCGTCCATCTGACTTGCGATCGCTGGCTTCGAAACGATGCCTGATCTCTTCGCACAATTCGGGGGGTAAAGCATTTTCGTACATCTCGATAAAGTCAGTTGTCATTCCAGTTTTCCCACCCCAAAGCCCTAGATACCTACGCACGCAGTCACGGCTCCCATCTGGTTGATTATTATAACAGGTTTGCGTTGCATCAAGACCTTTGCCCGTATCCGGAGGCAGATGCACGCTGAGGCAAAGGTTTCAGTTTCCATTCAATTAATTTCTCTAGCGAGTAGAGAGCTAAACAAGCGAATTTACCGAGGGGAAAAGTTTCATTTCGGTTTCCATTCAATTAATTTCTCTAGCGAGTAGAGAGTTCGGAAAATCAGAAATTAATCGAAGATTTTGGGGCTGTTTCCATTCAATTAATTTCTCTAGCGAGTAGAGAGTTTATTACTATAGTTATCAGTTATCAGTACAAATGTTCAGTTTCCATTCAATTAATTTCTCTAGCGAGTAGAGAGAAAGAAATGGCAATCGTCCCACACAGAAGCTTTAAGTTTCCATTCAATTAATTTCTCTAGCGAGTAGAGAGCAAAATTGTCAAGGCAGTGAGAGAATTTTTAAGAAGGTTTCCATTCAATTAATTTCTCTAGCGAGTAGAGAGACAATAGACTATTCCAGAATGCTAAAAATGTTGTTAAGTTTCCATTCAATTAATTTCTCTAGCGAGTAGAGAGGAAAGACGGGAAAGAAGGGAAACCGGGGAAAGACGGGAAGTTTCCATTCAATTAATTTCTCTAGCGAGTAGAGAGGATATAACGAGCCAATGTCTGATCCCATGACATGGCAGTTTCCATTCAATTAATTTCTCTAGCGAGTAGAGAGTTAAAATCTATCGAAAAAGCTCAAAAGCAACTCAAGGAAAAGTTTCCATTCAATTAATTTCTCTAGCGAGTAGAGAGTAGATTTGAACCCCAGAAAGAAGAGTCTGAATTTTAAGTTTCCATTCAATTAATTTCTCTAGCGAGTAGAGAGTTTTAAAGAAATGGCTGACTGGATTGTCGGTAATTTTTGGTTTCCATTCAATTAATTTCTCTAGCGAGTAGAGAGTTTAGTCAAGGAAGCGGTCAAGGAATTCAAGAGTCGCGGTTTCCATTCAATTAATTTCTCTAGCGAGTAGAGAGAAATTACTTCTATGAAGAATGGCGTGATCAGAGGTATGTTTCCATTCAATTAATTTCTCTAGCGAGTAGAGAGGAAAGAAGTCGGAGCGCTATCCCAGAAACAAGTATTAAGTTTCCATTCAATTAATTTCTCTAGCGAGTAGAGAGTAAGCTACTAAAACAAGATAGTGATGCTGACTGGTCGTGGTTTCCATTCAATTAATTTCTCTAGCGAGTAGAGAGTCTGTCAAAGTCCCCATCATGTCCGGCAACTTTACGTTTCCATTCAATTAATTTCTCTAGCGAGTAGAGAGTTTTTGAATGTCATCGGCTGTTACTTCGGCTCTCTCTAGTTTCCATTCAATTAATTTCTCTAGCGAGTAGAGAGAGCCGGTAGGCAAACGTCCGAACAGGATTGGGGTTCGGAAGCCAGTTGCGACGGATAAGTTAATTATAGCTAGATACGGTCGCACAGTCAACCCCATAAACCACAAAACCCTTATCCTGTGGTAGATCGAGGGATTTTACCGGAAACCGAGGTTATCTGCTCCCACCCCTATCCGTCGCTAGTCGATGATACCCTAAAAAGCCAATAATTTAACCCCTCGATCGAGCGGCTAATTTTTCCAGTCCTGATCGGATTTTCTAGCCCTCGGGGTGAAGTAAATTTATATTGGCTTTCCCCTTGACTGAACCGATTGCATCTGTATGACTCAGCACCCCAAATCCCCTAGGGAAAGAACACTGCGTGAACGAGATAGTCGCGAGTTCCAGCGACTTATGCTCCTGATCGCCACCCTCGTCCGACACCCCGGAGTCGGTTATCAAACCCTCGATCCCTCGGAAAATTACCATTCGGGGAAAGATCACAACGCATTAACAGAAGTACAGGAACGGGTGAGAGAACTCGCCGCCACCCTCGCCCTCGGTTGGCCTGCGGAATATCCCTCCATTGCCACCCTGAGAAAAGACATAACGACCCTACGGGATTACAAAATTCTCGATCGCCACATCTATCGCTGGGGGTATTATCTCGGCACCGGCGTTATGAGTCCCGACGAACTTAAAATCGCCTTTGATGCACTCCGCTCCCGGGCCCTCTATCAGGGTGATCCGAGAATCCGTCAGGTCTATCACCAACTCGATCGCCGTCTTCAAGGGTTTACACTCGGCTCCCGAGCTGACTTTCTCTATCCCGTCTGGGAACAACTCGATCGACCGATCAACTATACCGATCCGGAAGAGATGATGGAACGGGGAAAATATCGCCAAACTTTATACGAGAAAATCGACACCCTAGAACAGGCCATTGTCCGGGGAGAGGTAATCGAGATCGCCCGACCGATCGATCCCTATCAAAAGAAATTTACCGGGCCCTTCCCGATTTATCCCCTCCAGTTAATTTACCGTGACATTGGTTGGTATCTCCTCTACGAAACCTATCCCGATGGCTGTCTGGCCATCGGCCGCCTCAATCGTTTCGCCGGTCATTGTCGAATCCTCCCAGAACCCTCTCGCTCCCTCGAAGAACAGCGCCACAGCCTCAATAATGCCCACAAACTGATTAAAAATGGCTGGGGCTTGAATTTGGGGGATTTAGCAGCGCAAAAATTGGAATTAGCGGCACAATTAACCCTAATTACCGTTAAAGTTCGCTTTTTTCATCCTGTGAGTTACTTTATCCGGGAGGGAGAAGCACGTCACCCCCGGCAGCAGTTGACAAATCCCCAGATCGACCCGCAGACGAAAATCCTTAACTCGATCGATTACCACATCGCTCTCCCGTCCCGTTCCCTGGAAGAATTTCTCTGGTGGGTACAGCGCTATCTCGAACAGGCCCAGATTCTCTCTCCCCCAGAAATGGCGGAAAAACACCGGCGATCGGCGCAAATGTTGGTCGATCGATATTCTCCCCCAACAGACGATAATCATAGTAAAAAATTCATACCACCAGAAACTTAGACGGGATAAGCTTTTGAAGCTTTTTAGAAAAATCTTCAAAATATCGTGTTATCTCTAGAGGTTCCTAAGGCATATTGATATACTGAGAACATCGGTCAGCAAGGAATTGAGGCGTTTATGGCCCTAGGATACTGGCAAGCGAAAATCTGGGGACTACTACACGATCCCGTCTTCAAGGCCCTACATAGCAACTCAGGACGCGGTGATAACAGTTTCTGGAGAGATTTAGAAGTAATGAAGTTGTGGGGAAAACATAACCCCGAAAAATCGACTAAAACAATTCTCAAACAAATCAAACTAGCTGACTATATCACCTCAGCCAGCGATCGATCGGCGATCGGTAGTTTAACCCAATTCGTTAACTACGATCGAGAAACAGGTCTAGAATTGCGTCACCTCCTCTCCGGAGAACCTTTAAATCTCAAATTAGCCGACACAACCCATAAGAAAATCGCTTCTAACCGCACGGATTACTTAAAAGAACAGGAAAAACGGCTATTTAACCAAATTCCCGACAGATTACGCACAGGAATCTCAGAAAACGAAGCTAAAGAACTATTTTGGTGGTTATGGCGCTGTCTTCCCCAAGCAGCGACGAAATTACTCGATGACGAAAATCTGCTTTTAATGCCCGCCGAAACCAGAATACCGGACGGATCGATCTGGAGTCATGCCAGTTTAACGGCGGCCATCGCCGGGACCCTAGCGGGATATGATCTCACGTCCGAGGATGTGGTCAATAAATGGCCGACGGGAAAACAATTATCCCACGCTTATCTCGTTAGTTTCACCTTTTCCCCTGTGCAAGAACTAATCAAAGCCAGCCGCAAAATGCGCGATTTTTGGGCAGGTTCTTGGATTCTGCACTATCTATCTGCTCAAGTCTGCTGGCAACTGGCCCAACAATACGGTCCCGATAGTTTGATCTATCCCTCTCTCTACGCACAACCCTTAATCGATCGATGGTTACTAGAGAAATATCCCGATTTTAAACCCTGGATCGACCCACCGGGCGATCGACAATTACTAACCGCCGGATTTCCCAACATTATTATCCTCGTCTTGCCCAAAGATAAGGTGGCAGCGGCCATGCAAACCGCTAAATCTAGTTTATTAAAAGAATGGAAAGAAATTAGTCGGCAAGTTTTCGAGGAATTGGGAGAACGTCACTGGATGCCCAAATTAAAAGAAAATAGTCGTACCTGGGACAGTTGGTTAAATGCCCAATGGCAAACCTATTATGTGGGAGTCCCCATCGGTAGAGAAGACCAACCCCTCATCAGTAGCGAAATTTACCAAGAAAACGAAAATATCGACGAAAATCAAGCCGAAGACCCAGAAAAAGCGCAAAGCTGGCGAGATAAACAAAACGAACTTTATAATCTCTACGATAAAAAAGCTCTATTCTTAGAAAAAGAGCAGGAATTTCTGCAAAAAGCTGGAAAACTACGCCTTGAGAAATGGAAAAAACATCCCTTTAGTTCTAATGTTGGTTCTTGGTGGAGTAGTGCTTTCGATCAAAACCGTTCCGCCCTTGCTGCCGTCAAAAATGCCCGCGATTGGCAGATTCCCACCGCTTTCGGCCCCCGTTCCACCATTTCTGGACTTGGCCCCGTCGTCCATCCCGATAGTAACAACGATTGGATTAGCGAAAAAGCAAGCAAAGAATATTGGCAACGAAATGCCGGATTATTCGATGGGATCGAACAACTCAACGCCACGGAAACCGTTAAACGCGGATTACACCTAATCCTGCCAAAACTCTTAAAAAATAGCGACCAAAAGCGTCTAGATGCCGCTTATCCCGATTTAACCGTGGGAGTCGCCGGTTATCTCAAAACAGGCGGTGATCTCGACCATTTTCATCACGCTTGTCGCACCATCTCGCGTAGGTTAAGAGAAGACGGGAAAAAGATTCCCCCGGCACTTACCCAACCCTGGGGAATCCCCTACATTGACGATCACATCGAACCAGAATATAAACGTTATCACCCTCGATTTCTCAATGCGGGATGGTTAGTAGAAGAACTAGAGATTACCGATGAAGAAATGGCTAATTATCGCCATCAATTAAGCCAATTAATTGACCAAAACTATCCCAACAATAACCCGGCTGATTGGTATGTTATCGCCGCAGGAGATGGTGACGGAATGGGGGAATGGTTAAAAGGCCAAGAAATGAAACCCTATCGAGAATATATCGCTAAGTCACTTCATCAATACGCCGATCATCCCCCGACCGAAACCGATACCCTAGAAAAAGAAGTGCAGAAAGCTTTTGGCGATTTTGTCACCCTCAATAAACGCATGGGACCATCTACCCATAGCGCCCTCAGTCGCGCCCTTTTAGACTTCTCTAATCAACTCGTTCCCTACCTCACCGAACAACGCTATGCAGGACGCTTAATCTATGGTGGCGGTGATGATGTTCTCGCCTATACTAATCTCTGGGAATGGGATAAATGGTTATGGGATATCCAGCAATGTTTTAAGGGAGAAAAAGACCCCCATGGGGAATTTAAGAACGCCGGTGACTATTGGCAATGGAAAGGCGAAAAAACTCCCGAAAATCTCTCCAAACGTCCCCTATTTACCATGGGAAAGCGGGCGACTATCAGTTTCGGTATTGTCATCGCTCATCATTCCGTACCCCTTGCTATCGCCCTAGAAAATCTCTGGGAAGCCGAGAAAAAAGCCAAGGAACACGCCTATAAAGGCTTTGACGGCAAAAAAGGCAAAAAAGATGCTGTACAAGTGCGCGTTCTCTACGGCAACGGAAACATACTAAAATCTACGGCTAAGTTTGATGTTTTTTATCAATGGCAAAAACTCTTAGAATTGAATTTAGATGCCAGTATCTTTGAACAAGCTGCGACAATTTGGGAACAACATCCCGCACCAGTACAAGAAGCGATTTTTCCCTGGACAAAAGCCTTCTGTAGCCGTCGGGAGAACTTATCAGAAAAACAAACAGAGCAGATTCAAAAAGAACTTGGCAACTTTCTAGATAGCCTTTGGCAAACTACAGAAAACACACCAGAAGTTCTCAATAAAACTATCAACAATTGGCTTAAACTAGCGGCTTTTATGACTCGAAAAAGAGAGATTAAGATCGGAGGTTCCATTTAATGTATTGGTACACAATCACTCCCCTAGATGTTCTTCTCCTACGCGATGCCAAACCCTTTAGTCCAGGAGAAAGAGCCTGGGCCGGAAGTACATTTCCCCCCAACGGTCACACGATCGCCGGTGCTTTAAGTGCTTTACTAGATCGCTCTAAAAATAGTTATTTTAAAATCACCGGTCCATTCCTATCTTTTGCTGGAGATACTTTATATCTACCCCGTCCTTTAGGATTCGCCAATTCTGACCCATTAATTCCTATTTCTTGGAGTGATAATTTAACGATTTCAGAAAAGCATATATTTTGGGATCGCTCTAAACCCGCCCCCTTAGCTAAGGCTAAACCTAGCAAAAATTGCCAAAATCGAGAAAATCAAGAGGAAGAAGAGAACGAAGGTAAATATCGTCAGTATCTACCTTTTAAAGTTATTCTCGATTATTTAAAAACAGGAGCGATCGACCCTTGCCAATGGTTAGTAAAACACAAAGAAAAAGATAAACCCTGGCAAGAAGAAATTCGTTCCCATAATGCCATGAAACCGGGAAGTAAACAGGTAGAAGATGCCGATGGATACTTTGTCGAAAAAGCGATCCGAATGCTACCCGGTTGGAGTATAGCGATCGGAATTGATGTTAATATTCCCACTCCCACAACTTTGCGGTTAGGAGGAGAAGGACACCGAGTTATACTGGAAAAATGCGATAATTTAGGTCAACAATGGCAAGAGTTAAAACAACAATCCGAGGAGAACTTTAAACAAATAAATAAAGCGATCGCCTATCTCGTTACCCCCGGTATTTTTGAACGCCGTCACGATAATAATCAAGCCATTTGTCGCTCTTGGCCCTGGGAATGGAAACTCGCCCATACTGTTAATAGTAATCAGAAACCGGGCAATCTAGTCAGTGTCGCAACCGATCGAGCTATCCCGATCAGTTGCCGCATTCAATCAAAAGAAAATACTAGCATTCCCGCCCCCCAAGTCTTCGCGGCCCCCGCCGGTAGTCAATACTATTTAAATCAACCCGATCGCCTATTTCAAGAGCAGCCCGATAGTCCCGAATATCACCAACGCTGGCGCAAATTAGGCTACTCAGAATTACTTTGGATCAACTATAAAGGAGAATAATTAATCATGAACTTAATCCACTTTTATCTACTTTCTCCCCTACATACCGGAGGAACCACTCAAGAGGGGAATCTAGTGGGTATTGCTCGTGAATCCCATACCACTTTACCCTATATTCCCTCCAGTACAATTCGCGGGAAAATCCGTTCTTTAGCTACCGAAGAAAACCTAAAATTTAAGTTATTCGGTAATGAAATCGATAAAGGTGCAGAAAACTTGGAACAGGGAGACATCTGGATAGGAGATGGTTCGATTCTCTGGTTGCCCGTCCCTTCCCTTAGTCACGGTGTCGTCTGGATCACTTCTCCTTTACTTCTTCGTCGTTGGACAAGATTAACTAATCCTAGTCTGACAATTCCCCCCGAATATAGCTGTAGTTTTAAAAAGGCCAACACCAACGTTTATCTCAAGGATGCCATTCTCAAGGTCGATGATCTAAAAGACTGGTCAAATTGGCCAAGTTTTATTCCCAAAAACTCTGTCAGCAGTGGCATTAATAAAGTCTTAGTATTACCCGATCAGCATTGCACGACTCTAATTCAAATGAGTTTATGGAGACAAGTTAAAATTAAATTAGATGAGCATAAATCCGTCGATGGAGGATTTCGTTATGAAGAAGCTATTCCCCCCGACACCTTAATGTATTTTCCTTGGGGTATTACCTCTCAAGCTAATGGAACCAGACAACAATCCCAAGCTGATTTTAAACAGTTATTAGCAGATAATGACATTCTACAAATCGGCGGACAGGAAAGTTTAGGACGTGGTTTTGTGCAACAATGGTAGAGGTAATTTATGACAGCTAATCTTGCCTTAGCTAAATGGTCAGTGGTCGATTATCATCGCATGATTGCGGCGGGAATTTTAATCGATCGGCGTGTAGAATTACTGAATGGAGATATTCTCGAAATGAGTCCAGAAGGCCCTTTACATAAAGACAGTGGAGAAGGATTAGCCAACTTTCTCCGTCAACGTCTCAAGGATAAAGCATGGGTAAGAGAAGTTGGACCCATTACCTTAGAAAACTCAGAACCTGAACCCGATATCGCTGTAGTTTTTCCCCCTCGTTCTCGCTATCGAGATCATCATCCCTATGCTGATGAAATTTTTTGGTTAATCGAAATTTCTGACTCAACTCTCAGTAAAGACTTAACCGAAAAAAAACACATCTATGCCCAAGCTGGTATTGCAGAATATTGGGTAGTTGCCATCAAAAATCGAGAGATTTATGTTTTTCGTCAACCGATAAATTCTGATTATCAATATCAAGAAAAATTTAGTACAGGAACCTTATCTGCTGCTGCATTTCCCGATATTGTTATCTCTCTTGATACCCTTTGGTCAGGTAATATTTTTTAACTTTTGGAGCCAAAATAACCATGACATTCGACCCTAGAACGATTAGCAATCCCGTATTCACTGCCTTGCAAAAATTGTCCTCAGATACTGCTGATGATAGTCGCCGCAAAGAACAAAAAAATCAAGCTATTGAACTTTATACCTATCTTTCTACTTGGGGAATGATGCGACTAAAAGCCGAAGAAACTGCCCTCAATCAAGAAGGAAAAAAACAGGTGGTTAAAAAGTATTTTCAATGCCTAGAAAAGTTATCTAAAAGAGATAATCTTTCTAATTCTCAAGGATTAACTACTCTCAAGGATTTATCTACCGATGATTATCTAGGACTAACGGGTTTAGGCTTGGAAATCGCCCAAGAATTTAGCTTCTGGGCTAATGCCATCTATTCCGATGTGGAAAGTGGGGACTAACTCAGGTAAATTGTCACCACAGTTTTTATAATTCATTGAACTAGAAAGGAAATTATAATTATTATGTCCCATAGCCCCTTACAACGTCCTAATCGCCCTCAAAAACCCACCCTAAAAAATCAAGCTATAAAACCCACAAATAACAACCAACCCCCTAAAAAGCCTCTTAGTGGTGGCGGCGGCAATAATAACGGCGGTGGCGGCAATAACAATCCTCCTCCACCCTCACCGTGGTTAGACCCCGAAAACGAACCTCAACCCGACCAATCAGCCAGTTTTGTCGAATATCTCCGTTGGATGCGTGCTGCCGACTATCCACACAAAGATGCGACTAAAACCCAAATTCTGCAAACAGCCCAAGAAAATGCTAACTACACTCAGCGTCTTGAACAACTCCATCGGCGTACCCAACTGTTAGCGAAAGACGGAATCGCTTTTCAAGTCAAATCCACTTGGCGTATTCGTGTCGGTGGTCATCGTGGACCGGAAAGTATTCTTTTACCTGCCTTTGATGCCCTCGGAATGCCCTATATTCCATCTAGTACATTGCGGGGTGTTGCCAGAAACCAAGCCATCCGAGAAATCATGGCGACAAATAATCTGGAATGGAAAGACGCGGAAAAAGAAATCGCCCCCTATTTTGGTGATATAAAAGAGAAAAAAAATAAAACGGGTAAAGTTGTCTTTTTCGATGCCTATCCTTTACCTTCTAAAAACGGGGGGTTAGAAATGGACATGGCTAATAATATTTGGTCATGGAAAGATGATTCTATGGAATATTCTCCTAACCCTAATCCTTTTTTCTCTCTCAAAGAACCAACTTTTTTAATTGGTTTACGTTTACGTCTAGCTAGTAACTGTCAAGATGAAAAGATACTTGAAAAGGTAAAACAATGGCTGAAAAAAGGTTTACAGCTTGGCATAGGTTCACAAGTAAATAGTGGTTACGGTGAATTAAAGCCAATTAATGATAATATTCATCCTGATAATAATAAAAATGGCCACGATTCGGGGTTTTATCGCTTGGATTTCGAGCTAGAAGGTCAATTAATTCATGGTTATCAAAGATTCACCCAATGGCAATGGAATGACCGACGCAATGAATGGCAAATGCGGAGCGCACCCGTTGCAGAAGTTCGTCCGACAGCCTTTAAATCGATGATGCGATACTGGTTTCGTGTTTTTGCATCTGGAGTTTTACCTATTAACGAAGTTCAAGAGATTGAAGCTAAATTATTTGGAGGTATTAATCCTAAAAAATACGGTGTTCAAGAGATTGAAGCTAAATTATTTGGAAGTATTAATCCTAAAAATAAAAAATACGGTTATCTCAAAGTTAATACTACCGAAACTCCTAGTCATCACAACAATGAGCAACATGGTAGTGTAATTTTATCTCTATCGACCGAGACACCGACAAGTCAAATAAATTCCCTAAAAAAATTGTACAAACATTTACTTTGGTTCATTGTGAATATGGGTGGTATAGGTCAGGGTGCAAGACGACCGAAATACAAAAGAAGCAGTAATCCCCAAATTCGCGGTTGTACGATTTATATTAATAACGATGAAGAATTTTGGGAAACTCCCAATAGTATTCAGCGTGTGCAAAGACAATTTCAAGCTCGTTTAAGAGATTTTTATAACTCTCTAGGGCAAGTTGTCGGCGCTGACATCGATCCTAATAATCTTAGAACAGTGGGTCAAGTATCCCAAAATTTTTGGAATGATGTAGCGGATAGTAATTGTAAAATTTTGGTTTGTAAGGGTGAAAATAGTAGTAATAAAGTTTATGCGTTAAAAGTTCTTCATTCTCCAGAATTTAACCCTAACGGTAACTATAATCCAGACCTTTGTGGCAAAGTAGGTAGAAAAAAGGAAGACACTAAACCATCTCCAGTCTGGATTGCGAATGTAGGAGATGATCATTTTAGCTGTCAGATAGTTACTGTATTCGGCGCTAATCTGAATCCCCGTCAAGAGTTTATCAAACAATTAAGAAGTAATACAAGTCCTCAAAATTTTGCTCAAATATTCCCTTTATAATCTCATGAAATCAATTTTAGTTGCAACGATCGGAACCAGAGATTTAATGTTTCAAGTCACCACTGGTGACTGGTATAATATTGGCGATGATCGCATGAAAGGTGATATTCTCGGAGAACAGATAGAAGTAGTGTCTGATTTAGCTCTGACCGAAAAATCATCTTTTCGAGAAATATCCCAATACCTTTGGGAAAACATTGAATATTATGGCGATCAAGTAAAACCAGTCATTCTGGGTAAGCTTTTGGAAGATAAAATCAATGATCTCGAAAAAGTTTATTTAGTAGTAACTGATCAAAATGAAACAGTAAAAGAAAGAGAAAAAGATACTCTTTACTCAGGAGAATTAATTAAGTATTGGCTAAATAAATTAAATTCTGATTTGGTAGTAAATATTCTCTATATAGGTAGAAATGATGAAAACCCTTCTAACTTCGAGGAAATGTTCCGTTGGTGGCAACAAGTATGGAAAGAAAATATAAAACCTCAACCCGATCAACCCATTTTATTGTGCCTAAAAGGTGGGGTGGGGCAAGCTTCAGAAGCGTCGAGAATTTCGGGATTGAGTTTTTATGGAAACGATATTAAATTCTATGAATTTATTCCCACCCCTTCTAACAATCAAAAGGGAATTTCTTCAGATTACACAAGGCCTTTTTTAGGGACTAACTATCTTTGGGATCGCACTCGACAACAAGCCCTACAATTATTAGAACGCTATGATTATGCTGGTCTTCAGAACTTAGTTAAACCTTACTATGAACAAAATAAACAAAAATGGAAAGAAACTTATGCTCTAATTAAATCTGGAGTAAGCTGGAATCAAGGACAATTTGAAGATTTTTTTCAATCCGCTTCTTTTAGTTTCAATAATCAACAAAAAGAGCAGCATCAACAATATTGGTGGATGGCCTATGAACAAGCTTATACCGCAGTAGTTAGACTAAAACAAAAAAATACAACCGAGGCTATGCTTCATAGTTTCCGAGCGGTAGAAGGCTTAATTTATGAGTGTTTAAAACATGAATTTAAAGACTATATGGTTAATTCTGAATATACTTATTCATCTTTAAAATCTTCGGTCTTAACTAAGTATCCTGATTTGAGCATATTGTTTGTTAATGGGACAAATAAAACTGACATATTATTAGACAGTCGCAATCAACAACGAGTAATTGAGTTGTCTATTAATGTCGATCTAAAGGATTGGGGTTCTGCAGAATTGCGTAATCATAGAAATCGATTATCTCATAAATTAGGAGGTATTAGTGAGGGAGAATTATATCAAGCTTGGGGAAAAGATACTTACAATCAAAAAGACTGGGAAAAGCGAATTTTAAATTGTCTCAATCTAATCACAGAAAAGAAATTTAATTATTTATGGCAAGGAAGTTTATTTGCTTCTATTCATCAGAGAGTCCTAACAGCTATCAAAAATTGTAATCTTGTTTAAAGTACAAAATGCCCCGGGATGCTGCCGATAGATAGCTCTCTTATTCTTGGTGTGATCAGTTTAACTTATATAAGACCGATCGATCTTCGTGTCCTTTGTGTCTTTGTGGTTCTTTCCAGTCGCTCGCTGGCAAGACTGTATCTTAGAACACATTTTACCCACCAAACCCTAAGAGAGCCGATAAATTAGCCAGTCAAAAGACTATTTAAAAATCAAACTCGTCTAACCCCGATTCTGGGGGAGAAAAGCGACTGCGAGGAGATTTTTTCGACTTTCTCAAAAAAGCGGGAATAACTGCGGCGATAAAAAATCCCATTGCCAAAGAAAAAGCCAATAAAATGCCGATAGGTACTTTAATTGACTCAAATTGTAGAAACTTTAAAGAAACTGGTTGGATATTTTGGATAACAAAAACCGCCATAGTCATAATCCAACCGCCGACAATAGCACTAGCTAAAAAATTACTAATTGTATTCATGCTTGTCCTCGCCAGGTTTGTAGGAGATTTTTTAACCTTTTGTAGGCTAATTTCGGAGTTAGATCCCTATTAACTAAACCTCCGTGGGGCCAGAAATTACCGTTATCGGTTAAATCCCACCAACTAATTGCTTTGATATAGGATTTACTATAACAAAGGCTGTAGAATTGTTCCACCCAATCGGCTTGAATTGCCTCACTCCAGTCATCGCGCCACCGTCCTAGGGGTTCCTTTAAATAGGATAATTCATCGACGGTGGTGGCGGAAGAAATGCCTAATTCCGTGATATGAATTGGTTTTCCTAATTGACTAAAACGTTCCAATTGTCGATCGATCTCGAATAAATCTCGATCGGGATAATATAATTGTAGTCCGATCGCCTCAAATTCAATACCTGCCTCTAGACAAGTTTGCAGATATTCTAAAGGACTATGTTGGGGCGGTTGATGGTATGCCACATTTTCGCCCCAAGTGCAACAACTATTAACAATTCTATACACTTGCGGATTGCCGCGACGGGATTCTTGACAGGCAATCTCGGTTAATTCGATCAACTGGTTGAGGGAGAAATTTAAATCATTTGCCCATTTAATGCCGTTAGCCTCGTTAATCACGTCAAAATGGCTGATTTTTCCCCGATAATATGCCGTAACTTCCCTAACTCGCGTTGCCACTAATTTTTTAATCTCTGCAAAGGGTTGATTGCGGATAAAGTCGGGAATGCCCACGGGATGAAACCAGACGAGAGGATGACCTTTCGGGGTAATATTATGATTAAGTAGCCAATCAACTCGTTTATCCGTCTCATTTTGCTGAAAATATCGCCAATAAAAGGGTATTGTTGCAAAATTAAAGACTGCTTGGAATAATTCTTGGTATTTTTCTCCCTGTTGGGGATAGCCAAAAAAATTACAACCAAAGAGAAAGTCTGGTTTTAGAGAATTTTGGGCGATAATTTGGGTTGCTTTACTGATAACTGCCATTTCCCCCGCCCAGAGACTCTCAGTTAAGCTTTTATCACAGTACTGCACCCTTTCTCTATTATTATCGCTGGCATTGGCTAAATCGAGATAGCTTTTCGCTGTTTCCAGACGTTGCCAAATAGCGGGGGAAAATTGCCCCCCCTGTTGCTGCCAGACTTCGAGAGACTGTTTAACCCGATAAAAATGGGAGTCAGCGGCAGCTAAATTAAAATTTAAGGGAAAATCGGCAGCAGAGTAACCGAAACCCCGATTATCTGCCTCTAGGAACATTTCCCCGAAACCCTTCACAGGTAACTTAAGAGTTATCGCTACAGGGGAGGGGGGAAGGGAAGAAAATAATTTTCCCTCCTCCAGATTGCGGGGAGGATTTGGTAAAGGTTGGGCAGCAAGGGTGAGAAAATAGAGTTGATTGAGGGCTTTTTTATTTAAAGGTTGACCATCGGGGCTAAAAGCCTCTATTTCTATTTTTTTTGGCAATATTTCGGCTTTTAAACCGGTATTAATTGCTAAGGTGACAGTGAATCCCCCTGTTAGATAGAGAAATTGTCGTCGCGGAAACTGATTAAACATCTATTTAATTTCTAACCATCATTGGGGAATAGTAAGAATAAGAATCCTAACTCTATTGACTTGACTATCACTAATTTAAACCTGGAAACTGGCCGAGGTGGTTTTCAATAGAGAATAATTGAGATAACTTATTAATTTTAATCCTCGATCCACCCGCTATGACTGAGACGACTAACGATATTGCCACTTCCCGTCTGTGGTTACTGCTTACCGCTTTTCTCTACGCAATTTTCACCCTGATGGCCGATAGTCATAGTCTCATGGTACAGTGGCCTTGGGTCGCTATCTGGCAAATCGGTTTACTCTGTCCGATTTTATGGTTATTATCCCAGATTTGGCACCATAAAAGCTTGACTGGTTTGGGTAATGGTTTTGATCTGATAACTGGGATTATAGTTTTGGGATTAATTATTTCTAGTCTTTTCTCCCCATTTCCCAATCAAGCGCGCTGGTATAGTTGGGCAGCTATTGGTATTATCTGCGCTTTATACGCCCTGCATCAATGGATTATCACTGATAATTCTCCCCAGCGACGCTATGCTATCCTCAGTTTTCAAGGTTATCTCAGTCTGGCTTTTATTATTATCAGTCTTTTTTTGTGGACAAGCCAAACTTTATCACCGGAATTAGCAAGGATTAGGGAATTACAGCAAAATGGAGTCGAGATTTCTTTTGATTTTTCAGTCTTAGAGTTACGCAATTGGGCGCCCTTGGGTCATCAAAATTATGTGGCGGGTTTTCTCGTTCTTGCCTTACCTTTACTATTGGGATTAGCTATATTGGCTAAAAATTGGCAGCGTTGGCTATGGTTTACCGGTATTGGTTTAGGCATTCTCGATCTCTACACTACCAGTTCTCGGGGTGGTTGGCTAGGATTAATCGGGGTTTGTGTAATAGGATTAGGAATTTTAATTTTTAGAAGTCAAATTCCCCGACTCTGGTTAGGATTAGGAGGATTAGCCACTTTGCTGTTTTTATTTATTGTTATCTTCGCTAATAATCGTCTAAAAACCGTGATAACTTCCCTAGTACAGGGAGGAGGAGATAACGAATTTTCCTATCGTTGGATTAATACCCTTATCGGTTGGCAGATGGGCAGTGAAAATCTTTTGACGGGGATTGGTTTAGGCAATGTTCCTATCACTTATCAGCACTACCGTCCCCTGATAGCGGGAAGGGCATCAGAATTGATTTATCAACTGCATAGCACCCCCGCTCAATTATTTGCTGAATTAGGCATTTGGGGCATTTTAGCAGGGATTGGACTGGTTATAGTCCTGATTTTTCATTTTTTTCGTTCTCCCGCCCCTGACAATTTCAGCGATCAAATTTTACTGCCCTGTGTTTATACAGGATTATTCGGCTACGGATTAATGAGTTTAACCGATTATCAATTAGATAATATTGCTATTGCCGGAACCTTAACTATTTACCTAGCTTGTCTGACTTCTTCCTTACCTAGAAAAGAAACTAAGTTTTTAGCTATTCCCCCAAAAGGTATCTTTTTTACAGGATTGGGAATTGTGTTAGTCATGATAATTTGGTTACTTCCTATTCATCGCGCTTGGCAACTTTCTAGTTATGGCTTCGATTTTTTGGCAGAAAAAAAGATCGCACCTTTTCACGATACTCTGATTAAAGCCCATCAATTAGCCCCCTGGGAACCCTATTATCCCTATCAATTAGGTTGGAATTTAGGCGATTTAGCTATTAATACCAATAATCTTCAGGCTTTAAACGAGGGAATTAAATATTTTCAAGTAGGAAATCAGGTTTCTCCCTATCAAGAATTCGGCCACAGTAATCTGGGATGGTTGCAACTGAGGCAAAATCCCAGCGCAGCAACTAAATCCTTTATCGAATCAATAAAATTAATCCCCGCTAAAAGAGGAGTGTTTCAGGGTTTGGCCGTCAGTTTACTGGCCCAAAATCAACCCGATTTAGCTATAGAAGCTTTTGCTTTAGAAGCTGTGCGTGATCCTTTATTTATTACCAGTTCCCTCTGGCGTTTACCCAGCCTACAACCAATATACACAAAAATGTTAGACAGGGTTGATTCAATTTATAGTCAGCTTTTGCAAAGTAACCCTTCCGAGAATTTGAAAAATAATCTGCATTTTTATCGTGGGAGTTTGTCCTGGTGGCGCGGGGATGAACTGAAAGCGGCCCAAGATTGGCAAAAATCCGGGAAAGAAGTGGGAAAAGCTTTATTAAATCCCTCCCTAAAAAATCCCTTACCCGGAGTAGATTTACTGAAACAAGCTTGGTTAAATCCCCCTGAAAGAGGGAAGCTTTTACCACAAGCATGGTTACAATCTCAAAAAAGTTTTTTACCGACCGAGATAGAGAAAAATTTAGCCGATTCCATGGCCAAATCTGCTAACTTTGACCTCTGGTTAAGAGAAAAGGCAACCCCTTGGCCATATCGTCGTCAAAGGGCAGGTTTTGGGGTAAACAGTCGTCATATCGATGGGGTTCAACCGTTTGATTTTACTCCCGTGGTCGATAATATTGCCGTCACTACATGGTTTAATAATCTGTTTGCTACTCCCGATTATTTCCCCGAATTCGATACTCTCCTACAACCCCTGCGGGAGGAATTAATTAAGAAAGTGCAGGGATAATTATCGGGGTGGCTCCACAACAGTTTAAGCTAGAGCTAGTAAATATAAATAGCACCCTGTTGATTGATGTTAAAGGTGGTATAACCGGGGGTACTCCCCGGAACTTTGGTGACAGTAATCGTGACTAAATTATCATCATTGACTTCTACGGCATAGATTAAACTGGAAGAATAGCGATCCGCGGCGGCATTAGCCCGATTAATCAGAATATATGCTGGAATTACGAAACCTCTTAGGGTTGTCTCCGTACCCGGAGATAATAATTGGGGAGAGGAATCAATATTGGCCGATAGGTCATAATTGAGGTCAATATCGGTTTGATTGATAATTTTGATCTCCACGGGACGACTCATATTCACCCTAGCAACAGGCTGCCAAGGACCCGGTTGAAAGGTGGTAGCGGGGGGATTTTGTGCGGGTAAAGAGGGGGGAAAAACTAATCCCAGACTTAACACTAGGGAAAGAGTTAAAAAGCGATCGCATTTCATAGATAAATCCTGGTCTAGGGTTGTCATCCTATTTTAGGGAGGTATCCCCAGTGTTTTATACTTAAAGTAGAAGCTTTTGAAATTGTCTATAGCATTGATTGATCAGCTATCAGGGAAAATCCTAAGCTTCCCTGATTCTGCTCTGTAAACAAGGCTAAATACACCGATTTTTCTCTAGAAGTTTCCCTAGTAACCCCTATCAACGGTTTAACTTAGGTTGAGATTGATTATATGCCTACCATCGACATATCGGGAGTATCCCACAGTTACGAGTTATTTTCGCCCCGAGCGGATAAACCGGTTTTAGTCTTTATACACGGTTGGCTGCTGAGTCGTCACTACTGGCAGCCTTTGGTAGATATTCTCTCCCCGGATTATCCCTGTCTAGTTTACGATCTCCGGGGCTTCGGCGACTCCCAAAAAATCACCTCTAACAGTCCTCCTAGTAGTTATAACCTTGAATCCTACTCCCAAGACGTTATTACCCTTCTTAACCGCTTAAACCTCGATGCTGCTTGGTTAGTTGGTCATTCCCTCGGTGGTAGTGTGGCTTTGTGGTCCGCGGATATCTGTCCTGAACGGATTAAAGGGGTAATCTGTATGAATGCCGGCGGCGGCATCTATCTAAAGGAGGAATTTGAGCGCTTTCGGGAAGCTGGAAGACAGATTTTACAGAGAAGACCGCCTTGGTTGCCCCGTGTTCCCTTGATTGATGTTTTATTCTCGCGGATGATGGTCAAGCAAACCCTAAGTAAAAAATGGGGCAAACAGCGAGTGATTGATTTTGTCCGGGCCGATTACCAAGCGGCCCTAGGGTCACTTTTGGAAACCACCACTATCGGCGAAGTTCATCTTTTACCCCAGATTGTCTCCCGTCTCCCGCAGCCGGTCTATTTTCTGGCGGGGAAAGAGGACACGATTATGGAAGTTAAGTACGTTAACCATCTGGCGAGTTTTCATCCCTTGTTTGAAACTGGCGGCAACGTGATTGAGTTGTCCGATTGCGGTCATTTTGCCATGCTCGAACAAACAGCAGCGGTGGCCCAAAAGATGATGGCTATTTTAAATCAGCATCGGGGTTAGGTGTTGGGGTTTTAGGGTTTTAGTTGAAATTCCCCCATCTCCCCATCTCCCCATCTCCCCATCACCTCATCACCCCATCACCCCATCACCCCATTCCATCCACAGATGCTGTTATCAGGTGAAAATTTATGTAACAATGACTCTATAAGGGCGATTTTTTAGTGAATCGCCGAAGCCGTCTATTAATCGAATCGATGTCTTTGAAGAACGTAGCCCCAAACTGGAAACCTGACTTTTCTTTCCCATTCTTGCCACTACTATCGGAATTTTTCTCCCTTTTGTGTTATCCACGGGAATTTTTGAGCTATTGCTAAGATTGGCATTTTGTCACTTCCCGTTAGTTAAATCCAACAAAAGAAGCTGTTTAGGAGCAATTTATGTTACACCGCAAGATTTATCAATTCTGTATGGATGGTCAGGAAGTCTGCATTTTCTTGCGCGATCAGCAAAGATGGATTGATAATGCTCGTATTATCGATCTAGAAAGCGATCTCGTCACCATTCGCTACGAAACAGAAGAAGAAGACGAAATTTCTTCTTGGGAAGAAATGGTGCGTTTAGAAAGTATTGGTGCGGTTAGCAGAAAACTGGCCTCGGTGTCGCGGACGAATCCTGATATTAATGTCTCGGAAGATTGTCCGGAAGCCGAACAACTTTATCCCCATTCTCCCGATAGCTTAGATTAATTTTGTCGATTTAACTGAGAGTGGCTAGAAGTCCCGAGGTTTGAACAGTGGCCAAGGGACTTTTAGGGAATGGAAGGGAAGACAGCCGGTCAGAATCACCACTTGTTGTAAAGTTATCGTCAAAGCCGCCAGATTTTCTCTAAGCTGTACTGCATTTAAACTGCATATTGGAAATTTTAGTACAAATGCTAAAACTTCCTCTCCCTGCTCCCAACTCCGGCACTCCGGTTCAGTCTTAACGAGCAATTTAGATAGTCAACAGCTTATTATAAGCTGCAGGAGCAAAATGAATTCTAATCCCTACTTCGCTGGCAAGGATATCTACCAAAAATTTGTGGCAGTAGTAATAGTTTTAATTAGTTGTTGGTTAGTGACTTTTCCGGCCTTCGCCGGCTCCGCCCCTCTAGAAGTTAAAATTAGTCTAGGCTCCGGGCAAGGAGAATTAAAATTCTTTCCTAGTCAACTAGACTTTATTGCTGGACAAAAATACAAATTAATCCTCGATAATCCCAGTCCCACTAAACATTATTTTACCGCTAAAGACTTCGCCGATGCTAGTTGGACGCAGAAAGTTGAAGCGGGAAAAGTGGAGATTAAAGGGGCAATTCACGAACTAGAATTAAAACCTAATGCACAGGCAGAATGGGTAATAGTTCCTCTCAAAACTGGTAAGTATAAATTAATCTGTACTATTCCAGGTCATGCTGAAGCGGGAATGGTGGGAGAAATCGCCATTAATAACCCATGAATTTAAGAAAAATTGTCTCCTTTGCTTTCCTATTATTTATTCCCCTATCGGTGGTCGCTAGTCGTCTTAATTGGGGAGATCAAGCTATTTTTATCACTGCCGCTTTATCGATCATTCCCCTGTCAATTTGGTTAAGTACGTCTGTGGAAAGAGTTGCCGTAGTCACTGGGCCAACTTTGGGAGGATTAGTTAATGCTATCTTTGGCAATACTACCACTTTAGTTATTGCCTTAATTGCCCTAAAAAAAGGCTTGGTGGACATCGTACAAGCCAGTATTACCGGTAGTATTCTCAGCGATTTATTATTATTTATGGGCATGGGAATGCTCACGGGAGGAATTCGCTACAAAGAGCAAGAATTTAAACCGATTTTAGCGCGGGTAAATGGTTCTTCCATGACTTTAGCAGTAATAGCGATCGCTTTACCAACTTTGGTAATATATACTTCTAACGTGGTGGAAGTTGCCGATATTCTCAGTCTTTCCCTAGTCACCGCCACGGTTTTATTAATAGTTTACGGGTTAACTTTATTATTTTCCCTCAAAACCCATAGCTATCTCTACGAAGTGGGATTAAGTAATGAAAATACCCCCGACAATCGGGTTAGTGAGGAAGAAAAAGCTCAAGTCTGGATTTGGTTACTTGTGCTGCTTACTTCCACCGTAGCTGTAGCTTATGAGTCGGATTTATTTGTTGATGTAGTGGAATCGGTGATGGAAGGATTTCATCTCACTCCTCTCTTTATCGGGGTGATTTTCATCCCTTTAATTAGCGATGTTTCTGGAATAGTTACCGTCATTCAATTAGCCCTAAAAAATCAGATGGATTTAACGGTTTCCGTGGCGATGGGTGATAGTTTATTGGTGGCTTTATTCGTAGCACCTTTATTAGTTTTTATCGGTCAATTTTGGCAGCAACCCATGGATTTAAATTTTAATCCCTTTAACGTGGTGGCTTTGATTGTAGCGGTGGTTGTCACTAATTTAATCAGCTTTACCGGTCGTTCCAATTGGTTAGATGGAACCCTATTACTAGCCACCTATTTAATCTTGGCAGTGGCTTTTTATTACCATCCCGCCTAGCCAAAAAAGAGATTTAGGTATTTTCTGAGATTTCTGTCCTAGAATGGATCGGTATCACCTTACTGCCGCAGGATTGCTGATGATGAAAAGAGGGTTTTGGTTTGTCGTCGGGTTAGTAGTAACGATAATTCTCCTTCCTTCCCTAGTTCTTTCTAATTCCATCGGTGAACAGGGAATTTATGCCGATCGCCTGCGGGCAGAACCCTATAATTTATTAGGGCGAAAAATTGCCATCGGTCAAGTGGAAATCGGCCGACCGGCTCAGTTCGGTTATGATAAAGTGGCAGCTTGGCGACCCCCCTATAAATTAGCCGGTGTTTTTTTTCGCGATCAAATTGCCAAACCCAACACCTATCTAGATAATCACGCCGCTATGGTGGCGACGGTGATGGTCAGTGATGATAAAAAAATCCCCGGAGTGGCCCCAAAAGCGAGATTATATTCGGGGGCGGTGGGTTCTTTGCGACGGGGCGGACAACCGGAAGAATGTCTTACCAGTCAAAATATTGCCCGACAAAATAGCGGTGATGTGCGAGCAATTAACTTTAGTTTTGGGGAATCTTTGCAAAGAGATCAACGACAGGAACCAAAATTAGATGGTCAAGCTTTATTAACTCAATGTGTTGATTGGTCATCGCGAGTTGATGATGTTCTTTATGTAATTGCCGGTAATCAAGGTAAGGGAGGAATTCCCATTCCCACCGATCATTTTAACGGCATTACTACCGCTTATACAGCGAAAAGAGAAGGAAAATTTACTAAAGTTGATTTTGCTAATATTAGTGCTTTGCCAGTGGGTATTGGTCGCAGTTTAATTAAACGGGAAATTAATGATGGTTCGCGACGGTCGATTAATTTAGTTGCCCCCGGCAATAAAATAGAGCTTTATGATCTCAAAGGTAAATTAAATACTGTTAGTGGCACCAGTTTCGCTGCCCCTCATATTACGGCATCCGTGGCGCTTTTACAAGAATACGGCGATCAACAAATTAATCAAAAAAATCCCCATTGGAGTCTCGATTCTCGTCATCATCAAGTAATGAAGGCAGTGATGCTTAATGCTGCCGATAAAATTAAAGATACGGGGGATGGGTTACGGTTAGGTATGAGACGGACAGTCTTAACTAAGGACCAAAAAACTTGGTTAGAGTCCGATGCTTATAAAGACCCGAAAATTCCTTTAGATATTCAGATGGGGACGGGACATCTTAACACTTTTCGCGCCTATCAACAGTTTAGTAATGGTCAATGGTCCGCCGCAGAATCTATTCCTCCTATTGGTTGGGATTACGCTACAGTTACCGCTAATAGTTATCAAGATTATGCCCTAGAGAAGCCCTTAAAAGCTAATAGTTTTGTTTCGATAACTTTAGCTTGGGATCGTTTGGTAGAACTAATCGATACTAATGGCAATAATCTCTATGATCTCGATGAAAGTTTCCGAGATCGCGGCCTGAATAATTTAGATGTTTATCTTTTACCTGACCAGGAGGATAATAATACTAAATACACCTGCGCTTCCCTGAGTGATAGTGATAGTTTAGAGCATATTTTTTGTCCTGTCCCCATCTCTGGAAAGTATAAAATTCGGGTTCAATATCGTCAACAAGTTAACGAGAAAGAACAAGCTTTTGCTCTCGCTTGGTGGACGGTTACCGAATAATAAAAATGATAGTAAATCCTGTTTAAAAAGTATAGGAGAGTGAGAAGATGGGAGCGAGTTTTTCAAGTTCGATTGGCAGTTAATCGTACTATCTCTGAGAGACACCTCGTTTTCTTTTCGCGATAACATCGTCAGGGATGCCCCAATAATTTGATGCTTGAGACATATTATATAGCAATAATTCGGCTGGCATTTTTTCTAAAATAACTCGGTTGAGATTAGCGGTATTGATATTCATTGCTCCCATCACAGAAGAGCCAAGTTCTTTCGATAATAGCGGAATAACTGCATTACCAATCTCACGAAAACCATGCCATATTGTGCGGTGAAACTGAAACCAATCGGGGAATGTATGTAATCTGGCGGCTTCTCGTACAGTAATACAACGAGGAATAGAATAGTGAATGGGTCTAGGAGCAGTATAGGCCCCTTTGTCACTATTAGTTCCGGCCCGGAGAGTATTGCATAAACCAGTGGGAGAAAGCTTGAAAAAGCGACTTTTTGGTTCCACTGTACCCGGTTCGGTTACGATAAATCTATCAATTGATCTTTGGGTATGAACTGAGCCTATATGTCCATAGATTTTTGTATCTACTATTCTTTGATGGCAAAGTTTAAAAATATCCCCTGGCTGCACTGAATATTTTTTTCTCTTACCACTATAATCTAATTTTGATGCAGGTATGCCTAAATCAGTATCGATAAAGGCAGGTATTAATTCTAAATCTGAAATCGCATCATAGACGCTGGTAAAAGCTGATTTTTTGACTGAGTTCAAATCGACGGTCTTTGCCAGGGGATATTTAGCCATCGTCACGTCTTTTCGACTACCAATTAAGATTAATCTTCTGCGCTTTTGTGGTGCGCCGTATTCACTGGCATCAAGGATTTTAATTGGCTGATTAATTGTATAGCCAATAGCTTCAAATTCAGAGATTAACTCCTCTAAAAATTGTTTATGTTTACCCGTCGCCATGCCGGGGACATTTTCAAAGATAAAATACTTGGGTTTAATTTCCCCTACAATTCGCAGATATTCAAATACTAGAGAATTTCTAGGATCATCTATTTGTCGTTTACCAATCAATGAAAAACCTTGGCAGGGTGGACCACCGGCAATTAAACTAACATCGGTGGCATAGCCTTTTAGTTTTAATAATTCCCATATTTCTCTACTTGTTACTTTGGCTATATCCCGGCAAATAGTTTGACAATAGGGAAAGTTAAAATGATGAACCAAGGAATGGACTGCATCAAACTCCACCGCTACAGCAATATCAAATCCCGCCGCTTCTAGACCAAGGGACATCCCACCGCAGCCGGCAAATAAATCGATCGCAATTGGTCTATGTTTCACTTTGATGATTAGCTCTCTATTCTCTGCATTTCATTATACTGTATTTCTGATATAATTAAAAATTTAAGTTTTATTAAGAGTGCAATTACTTGAGCAAATTAGTAATCAATTGATCGACTTTCTCTAATTCTTGAATAATTTGTTTAACTCTTTCTAATTCGTCGGCAGGGTTAGGCGTTTTTTTCGTTTTTATTGCCGAAGAATGAGCGATTTCACCGCGTTCTTCTCCAAAAGTATTCATATTGGCTAACCAAACTTTATCTAAGTCATCACTATCGATGCCGATTGGTAAGAGTAATTTTAATAGGTTAGTTTCCTTAATCCCATGATTTTGATCGATAACTGATTTAAAACATCTAATCACTATGTCAATTTTTTTAGTTATTTTCAGTTTGTCTAGGGAGACATTTTTGTTACCTTTAAGAGGAGTAATGGTATCGGGAGGATTTTCCATTTCTTGACCAGAAAAAGCGATTACACATAACAAAACTCGACCAGCTTTACCTTGATTATCCCAGATATTTTTTGCTGTCTGTACTGTATCCCAAACTCGATCTTCAAGATAAGATTCAATCTCAGCATGAGCAAAAACTCGATAGGCAAAAGTTAAAGCTAATTGTCTTTCAGAATATTCATTTATCTCGCTAAATTTACGAGGTAGGAATTGTTTTTTTAGTCGATTCAATTCTTTGGTTAGTTGTCTAAATCTTAGAGATTTCGGCATAGTAAAAAAACTAACTATCTTAACCCCTTAAAAATAATACGATTGTCTTCCATCTGAGGAATATTGAAGTTAATATCTAATACTTTTGATAAAGCTTGACCCCATAAATTAAAACGATTGTAAGTTGCTCTAATACTTTTAGTAGTTTTTTCTACTGAGTTCCTAAATTCATTGTCAGGGTTAGATAATAATTCTTTAAAAGCATTTTCTATCTGTTCTTTGTTTTTCTCGGCAGCTGCTCTAATTAGATCATCGCAAAAGTAAAAAACCATCACATCTAAAATTGCTCGATTGAACTGACTTCGATACTTTTTTTCTTTATATAACCAGAGACGAGAAAAGTTTTTCTCTCCAAAAATATTAATCGTTGTCTGGACAGCTTTTTCAAATTGATCAACAACATTGATAATTTCATCTGAGCGTTTTTCCCATTCTTGATTGAAATTTTGACAGGTTTTATCTAGAAGCATCTGAACATCACCGCGATAATCGGATAAATAATAATGAAAAGCTACATAACGCAATAATATATCAGTGTCGCGCATCCGGAAATCGGGATAGGAAGATTTAAATATTTTCTTTAATGCTTGACTTTCGATCGCTCGATCATCTAAAAAATTAATAAAACCCCCTGGGTGTAATGCTTGTCTTAATTCTTGAGAAGACAAAGGGGTATTTTCCACATTGAGACGCAGAAAAATTTTATGGAGGAAACTCTCCGTTTTCCAATTACGGATAACAATCGTGCGGATAGTTTGATTATCCAGTTGGTCTGAGATATCATTTAAATTGACGTCATTTTTTAGATCCTGATATTGGCAGCCATTGAGATTATCTAGAAATTCTAAATCTTTTAAAGTAAAACTATTATTAGGTGTGGCACTGTCACCATAAAACTGTAAAATTGTTAGTAGGCGTTGTTTGCCATCAAGAACGATAAATTTCCCTTTTTCCTTATTATTAGTAGCTAAGACAATCAGTGGGACTGGAAACCCTAGAATTAGGGATTCAATAAATCGACTTTTACGAGTAATATTCCAAGCATCTCGTCTTTGAAAGCGCGGATTGAGTTGAATATTTTCTCGAATTAATTGATCGCGGATCGTTGCGGTAGTCCAATCACTTCCAGCAACAACAGTCTCGGAGATTTCTTTGAGTTGTAGCTTTTTTTGGTTTGCTGATTCTCCTGCAATATCTTCTTCTTCTTCCGCAAAATCCACCGCTTCTATTTCTTCTAAAATCTCTAACTGTGTCATGGTAGTAATTAATCTCCTCAATTGTCTATTCTGCAAAAATCCCGCCCCAATATTTGGACGGGACTAATAATCAATCAATAATTCAATACTACTCCCATTCTATAGTTCCGGGAGGCTTAGAAGTAATATCATAAACCACGCGGTTAACTCCCTTAACTTCATTGACAATGCGATTAGAAATTGTCTCCAATAAATCATAGGGAACCCGCGACCAATCGGCAGTCATTCCGTCTTCACTGCTGACTAAACGTAGGACAATAGGATAAGCGTAGGTGCGTTGATCTCCCATCACTCCCACACTGCGGACAGGCAATAAAACCGCGAAAGCTTGCCAGAAATCGTGATACATTCCCTGCTTATTAATCTCGTCGCGCACTACCCAATCTGCATCGCGCAAAATATTTAATTTATCTGCGGTGACTTCCCCTAAAATGCGAATTGCTAAACCGGGGCCGGGGAAAGGTTGACGACGAACAATTTCTTCCGGAAGACCGATCGATCGACCTAATTTTCTCACCTCATCCTTAAATAATTTTCGCAGGGGTTCGACTAATTTAAACCGGAGATTTTTCGGCAGTCCACCAACGTTATGATGACTTTTAATTTTAACCGCTACTCTTTCCCCGGTTTTGGGATCCACATTACTATCGGCCGATTCAATCACATCGGGATATAAAGTTCCTTGGGCCAGATAATCAAAGGGTCCCAAACGATTCGATTCTTCTTCAAAGACCTGAATAAATTCATGGCCGATACGACGGCGCTTTTCTTCGGGATCGGTGACACCGGCCACTTGCGCTAAAAATCGCTCTCTAGCGTTGACATACTCGACTCTAATATGGAATTGCTCGTTAAATATCTGCATTAATCGTTCTGGTTCACCCTTACGCATGAATCCCTGATCGATAAACATACAGGTTAGTTGATCACCGATCGCTCGATGCAAGAGGAATGCTAAGGTAGAGGAGTCCACACCGCCGGATAAAGCCAATAAAACTCGCTTATCGCCCACTTTTGCCCTAATTTCTCGGATCGATTCCTCGACAAAAGCTGCCGTGGTCCAAGTGGGTTCGCATTTGCAGATATGATAGACGAAATTGCGAATTAAGGCGATTCCTCCCACAGAATGGACAACTTCCGGGTGAAACTGCACTCCAAAGAGTTTTTTCTCGTGATCGGCAATGGCCGCACAATCGGTATTATCGGTATGAGCGAGAATTTCAAAACCCGCGGGCAATTCCACGCAGGAATCTCCGTGACTCATCCATGCGGTGGAGCCGTTCTCGACATTGGTTAATAAATCGGTAGGATCGTTGATAAATAGGGATGCTTTGCCGTATTCGGCCCGTTTTGCCCGTTCTACCCTGCCCCCTAACTGCTGTACCATCAATTGCATCCCGTAGCAAACTCCGAGGACGGGTACACCTAAATTCCAAATTTCGGGATCACAGTGGGGCGCTCCAGGATCATAGACGGAATTGGGACCGCCCGAAAGAATTATTCCTTTCGGGTTGATTTGGGCCAATTGTTCGGCACTGGTACGATAGGAGAGAACTTCGGAGTAAACGTTCGTTTCCCGGATTCTGCGGGCGATTAATTCAGAATACTGGGAGCCAAAGTCAAGAATGATGATTATTTGACGATTAAGGCTATTAGTGAAGGACTCTGAGGGCAAAGTCTCTTCAGGGGTAGGAAGGGGGGTTTGAGTTGTCACTGCGATCAAAAAAAGAAACTGGCAGGAAAAGGTTAAAGATTTGTGAACTAAATCGGCTATTGTTCTGGAAATAAGCTACAATAGTATGGCCTTATTAGTTTCATTTTTTAAGACTAAATATTCCCACGATCATAGCACGGTCACTGGGGAGTAACTGGTAGATTTTGCAAAAATTTAAGGCCATTTTCGCTTTTGCTGATCAAAGAACGAGAGCGATCGAATAAAATACAACCGACCCCAAGATGACCGTTACTGTGGTTATAAACGTATTCTTGGCAACGGCGATCGATAGTATTAGCCATTTCTCCATAGATGCGTTCCACCCAATTATCGCCCGTTTGCCGGTCTAATTGACGCAGATATTCCAGACCGTTTTCGCTGGTGCTACTGTCAAAAATTTGCTGGAGATGGGGGGTAGCTAAACCCATTTTAGCGGCGTAGGCGGTGAGAATTTCCCGACGACCATCGGCGAGATGATGGTGAGTCTGAAAGATTCCCCCGGCAAGTTTAATTAATTTACCGTGATAACCAAACAAAAGAATTTCAGAGATTCCCTGTAATTGTGCCTCTAATAACATCGGCCCGATCCAATTGGCTGTTTTTACCAAAATATCAGGATTAATCCCCATTTGAGGGGCTAAATCTAAGCCATTTTCCCCGATACAAAACACCAAGCGATCGAAACGACGGGATAAAATTTTTAATTGCTCGCGAAAGATTTCTAACTGTCCGGGGGCGCTCAGGGGTTGGGAAATGCCAGTAGTACCCAACAAAGATAATCCCTCTACCACCCCAAAAGCGGCGTTAGAAGTCCTTGTGGCCAGTTTTTTGCCTTCTGGAAGGATAATCGTCACTTTGATGCTTTCTTGGGGCAGTAACAGGGGTCTGAGGTTTTCTTGCAGCAGACGCTGGGCATAACTATAAATAGCTGATTTTCCGCCATTATCAACCTGTAGGCCGATTCCTTCGCCGCCTTGAATCTCTATCTCTTGATTACCCGTTTTTCTTTCTACTAACGCCCATATAGGGGTATTTCTAGTTAAATCTAAATTGTCCCCCGGATCGCTGCGGGTGATAGCTAGGGCAGCATCGGGGTTAAGTCGGGCAACTTGTTCGATGGCAATAGTAACGGCTTCTGGCGGTTCTAAAAGATTAAAAGTAACGGAATTTAGCTCATTTTCGCCGTGGAGATGCTGGAGAGATGCGATCGCACTGGCACAGGCAAAAACTGGTAAAGTGTAACCGGAACGGGGTGGGGAGATAGACATGAATAGGGTCGATAGCCAATCAAATTAGCCGTGATCTGATTATAGAACTAGTAGGTCATCAAGTTTGTATTGAGGGATAAAGTCGCTTTAGTTTGATCCGGGAATCTGCTGTGGTAAATCGCCAATTAACAGAACTAGATTTTTGATTTCTCTCTTCTTCCCAAGCAGTAATTTCTAATTTGAGAGCATCTCGATCCGGGATACGACGATTAAGACACTGACGATTTAAAACACTCAATTCAATTTCTGCCATATTCAACCAACTGCCATGTTTAGGAGGATAATGAAACTCTAATTTATCCAAAATTCGTTTGGCTTCTTCTGGAGGAAAAGCTTTGTATAAAGATGCTTTAACATGAGTATTCAATTGAGCTTGAATTACTCCAATTTTTTCAGCTTGAGGATAACGCTTATCTACTAAATATTTCATTTGATGAGCATAATCAATGGCTGTTCTTTGGTCAGTTACGAGGTATGTCTCCACCCTGTTAACGGCTCAAAAAACATAAAGAGATTAGCCACTCCATTCCGTTCATATTGATAGTCATAACGTTCTAATTGACCAGGTTCTGGAGGAATTACTTCCCGGGTTTCTTTCCCTAACTGTTTACAACTTTCATCAAAACAAACCCAAGGATTTTTTTCGTCGTAAGGACGTTGATAAATATCTAAAACTTCTTCCATGCCGCAGACAAATTCGGCGTTTGATTGTGGCGGAATTACCCAACATTCATGGAGCCAAGGTTTAAGTTCGTTTTTTTTAAGCTTTGTCTAATCGTCTCAATCGACACTTGTTCAACTACTTTTAGTTCTACCATTTTATCCGCCAGCATTTGAAGAGTCCAACTCCTTTTTTCCCTTGGGGTTTCACTACAAGCAATCGCCATTAGATCGGCTTCTTTTTCCCCATCAATTATTCTCGGACGACGTTTTTTTTGCTCTCGTCGATTTAGGGCTGATTCTATCCCTTCTTCAACAAACCTTTTTCTGATCCTTTCAATAGTCGCATGACCAATATTTAATGATTCACTAATCTTACTATCTGTCCATCCTCCTCCTTCTTGATTAATATCTGCCTTCAGTAAAATTCGGGCATGATTTATTTTATAAGCTGCCGTTTTCCCTTTGTTAGTTATTTTTGACCGATCGCTTCTTTCTGATGGGGTTAAATCCACAATATATTTTTTAGATGGCATTTTTTGGTCGCTCAGTTTTAGTTAACAATACAGGGAGCATCTCATTTATGCAAGTGAGTAATTATACTTGTCCCTAAAACTGGTTTCTAGCAAGACTTTCAAACTAAGTAGTCGTGCAAAATAAATTTCCTAGTGAAGAAAGGCACTCATGCAAAAGGCAGATATGTGTAATTAATTTTGCTTAGGTACTTAGGAGCCATAAAAGGTGAAAGTCTCATGTACGGTTCTGAATGGGAGGGAAGGTCGGCGAATAAGAGAGCCGAAAAGCCGCAATCTTTTTAATGTTTCATCGCTTCTATTATTTTCATGGTTTCGACGCTGACAGTACAGACTCGTTGTAATAAGTCAATTACTGTTTCTTTATAATCGTCGAAGCGATAGTTATTAAATCTTTCGGCGATGGTTTGATCTTTGGGTTTCTTTTCCTTATATTGATCTAAAATCCATTCTAAGGCTGAACGATTACCGAGTTTATATTCCCAGGCAATTTTGGGAATATCTTGTAGGAAAGTTATATCATCAAGGTTGATAGAATTTTTTTCTCGGTCAGCTTTTAGTTTAGGTTTCGGTTTGAGGTTATTATTAGTATCAATGCGGGTTATTGGGTAGGGTGCGACGGTTTCATAGTTGATATGTAATTCCATTAGTTTGCTTCCCCATTCTACCCATTGAGAGAAGTTATCATAAAAAGGAAGTCGGGGAAATTCTCGCTTGAGATTTAATTCGTATTTACTGCGATATTCCGGGTAGTGGAGGACTGCATAGGTGTAGTGGAAGATGTGGAGTTTGATGATGGTTTTATCGTTGTAATGTTTTTGGAATTGTTGCAATCCCCAATCGGTGATATTGTCGATGCGGTTTCCTTCTTTGTCGTAGTAGTAAAGAGGGAGACATTGAGAGTCACCTGTTAAATGATAATCAGCTACTTTCTCACTAACAACAACCATAAAAGGTTTTGAAGAACCTGCATTACCAAACTCGATAAAAATATTTGATTCATTATTGTTAAAAATATCGAACCATTGAAATGTTACACTATTAAAATGTTTATCTAAGTAGAAAAACTTCTTCACAAACGGGCGATATAGAGCTACAATAGCATTTTCTTTTTCAAACTTCTTGTTGATACCTTTTTGTAAATGTTTACTTAATTCTCTGTCCCATTTAATCATATACTTTTCAGGGCAATGTTTATCCCGTAAGTTTTTTTGATATATATCTACCAAGAATTTGATCTTAGTTTCGAGATTATCTCTTGAAAAATCATATACCCATTCATCTCTATGTGTATCAATTCCTAAAGAAAACAACTTAAACACAGCTTTCTCAGACTTGCCACTTTTTACCTCCTTATCAATCAACGGTAGCAGTTGATCAAAATCATTATCTGATTGATTGAGCCAATTATGTTTTTTATCTGGGATGATATGCTCGAAACTTAATTTATCAAGAGTATTTTCCCGAAAATATTCTTGTTTATCTTCGGCTTTTGCATAATCTTGAATAGCATTATAAAAAATCTTAAAGCCTTCGGATTCCTGATTCCTGACAAGAAAATAGACAGCAATTCCTACTTTAATCTTGTCGCTGAAAACATTACCCCCCTCTCTTCGTCTCCTTTCCCCGCTATTTCGTGCATTTCCTTTCGCATCAACAATCCAAATCTCATTAAACTCGTCGGCAACTACTTTTCTAAATCCATCATAAGCCAACGCATCGATAAAAGAAGAGTTAGATACAAAAGCAATGATACCATTTTTATTTAATCGATCAGAAGCCCAACGAATAAAACGAGTGTACATATCATAGACGACAATTTGATTCTGTGCCTTACCTTCTTTGACATAACTATATTTAATGCGCTTGTCAATCTCTTCATAACTTCGATTTGCATTATCTTGATTAAAATTTTCCTGCTTGGCATTATAAGGAGGATTACCAATAATTACAGAAATATTGCGGTCATTTTGATTGTGAATCCGTTGGGTATTCTCCGCCGACATAGCAAACAAATCCATCTGCTTGATATTAGAAGAAGCATGGTCCAGGGTATCCACAAAACAGATATGCTCAAACTCCTCATACTCACCCATCTTCTGCTTGTAGGTGAACTCAATATTCAAATTAGCGATATAATAAGGCAGAATTGCCACCTCATTACAGTGCATCTCATGCTTATACTTGTACCGTAACTTATCCTTCGGTAAATACTCAATCAACTCCGTTATAAAAGTTCCTGTCCCCGTCGCCGGATCTAAAATTTCTACTCCTGGATCCGCCAACAACTTCCTAAAATGCTTGTGGACTAAATAATCGACACTTTCAATCATAAAACGGACAATTTCATTGGGTGTATAGACAATTCCCAAACGGTCCGCCGCTTTCGGATTGTATGCTTTATAAAAATTCTCATAAATCGCCTTGAGAAACTTCTGCTTCTCGTGGTGGTTATAAATATTCGCCGCTGTCCGCCGAATTACCGCATAATAACGTTCAATAGTCCCTAAAGTATTGCGCTTAGTATTACCAGTAAAGAAAGTTTCAATCACTCCCTGTAATTCCCTAGCGATATTATTTTCCCGGTGAAACTGAGACTCATTAAAAATATTGATAAAAATATCCTCTGTCAGGATGTGCTGAATAATCATCTCTCGCACATCTTCCAGACTAATTTCTGGATTGATTGACTTGCGACAAATCTCTAAAAAATTGTCCCGCGCTGTCACAAAATTCCGATTCGTCTCCGACTGCAACGCAATTAAATCCCGCAACGCTTCTAAAATTGTTGGTAAATCTTCCTTAAAACTAGCAATCGCCTCTCGAAAATCGTTAACTTCTGGACGTACATAATTAATAAAAGCATTAATAATCCCATCCAAAGCCTCATCATCGCGCATGGAGACGCGCAGTCTTTCCTCTCCTCCTTGAATTAAAACCGCCGTCTGGGAATCTTCAAATAAAATATTGTCATTAGGGTAGCCTTTCGCTAACTTTTTCTCAATTTCTTCGTCTAAATTATCGTATTGATCCTTACTTTCCCAATATCCCCAATCTAACCGTAAAGCATCCTTTACCGTCCCGTCAGGATAGACAACTTTTCCCGACTTAGTGCGATAATCCAACTCTGGAATTAACAAAAAATCCCGCGCCTTGCAATAGTCATTTAACAAATTCTGAAAAGCGACTCTAATCGAAGTTTCCTTGCGACTACCGCCATATTGGACAATCTTCTCAACTTCCGCCTGATACTGGCTGATTAATAATCTAGACATGGGCTTAGAGGAGGTAAATTAAGTAGTTATAATCAAATAGAAGATAGATTTTGGACTCTGATCCCCCCTGCCCCCCTTGATAAGGGGGGTGCCGATAGGCGGGGGGATCTACCCTTGATTGTCTTTAATCGGGATGACAGGATTCGAACCTGCGGCCCCTTCGTCCCGAACGAAGTGCGCTACCAAGCTGCGCTACATCCCGAAAGTTTTTAGCTAAATTATCATAGCATATTCGGCCTTGAGTGGGTCGAGACTTGCTAGGATATTACAGATATAGGCAAAAATTATCGGAGTAGTTCAGGCGTGACGGTCAAACCAGAGTGGTTACGGGTAAAAGCACCGCAATGGCAGCGAGTCGGCAGTGTTAAGGAAGTTTTACGCGATTTAGGCTTAAATACCGTTTGTGAGGAGGCTTCCTGTCCCAATATCGGCGAATGTTTCCACGCGGGGACGGCTACCTTTTTAATTATGGGTCCTGCTTGCACTCGCGCCTGTCCTTACTGTGATATAGATTTTGAGAAAAAACCCCAACCTTTAGACTCCACGGAACCCCAGCGACTAGCGGCAGCCGTGCAACGTCTCGATCTTAATCATGTAGTGATCACTTCTGTCAATCGCGATGATTTGGCTGATGGAGGCGCTAGTCAATTTGTCCGTTGTATCGAGGAAATTCGCCGCATTTCCCCAAAAACCACCATCGAAGTGCTAATTCCCGATCTTTGTGGCAATTGGCAGGCTTTAGCTGCAATTCTTGCCGCTAAACCTGAAGTTTTAAACCACAATACCGAAACTGTTCCCCGTCTCTATCGTCGTGTGCGTCCCCAGGGTGATTACCAGCGTTCTCTAGAATTATTGCAGCGCGCTCGCGCCATTGTTCCCGCTACCTACACAAAATCGGGCATTATGGTGGGATTGGGGGAAACCGACGAGGAAGTGCGGCAAGTGATGCGCGATTTACGGGCCGTCGATTGTGATATTCTCACCATCGGGCAGTATCTGCAACCATCGCCAAAACATCTCGGTGTACAGGAATTTATCACCCCCGAACAGTTCCAAGCTTGGCGCGAATACGGGGAATCTCTGGGATTTTTACAAATTGTTGCGAGTCCCTTGACAAGAAGCTCTTATCATGCTGAACAAGTCAGAGCCTTAATGAATTTGTACCCGCGAGAGTCTTGAGATGGGGCAGCAATTGCTCAAAAGCTCGTCCTCGATGGCTAATTTTTCTTTTTAATTCGGGAGACATTTCCGCAAAGGTTAAAGCGTATTCGGGGACATAAAAAATCGGATCGTAACCAAAACCACCTTTACCCCTAGGACTGGTGAGAATTTCTCCCGTGCAGATTCCTGTGGCGCTCAAGGCAATCTCACCATCGGGACGGGCGATCGCAATTACACAGACAAAACGGGCCGATCGATCCTGATTATCTCCTAATTCTCTGACTAGGCGATCGATTCTTTCTCGATCATTTTCACCATAGCGGGCCGAGTAAATCCCCGGGGCATTTCCTAACCCGGTTACTTCCAATCCCGAATCATCGGCGATCGACCATTCTCCCAATGTTAGGGCAATTTGAGCAGCTTTTAAATAGGCATTTTCGGCAAAAGTCGCCCCTGTTTCCTCTATCTCTAAATCATCGGGTTTTAACTGCAATTCTAGGTCGATATCGGTTAAGTATTCCCCTATCTCTGCTAATTTACCCGGGTTACTCGTGGCTAGAATTAATTTTTTCATCGGCATTTTATCTCAGTGATCAGTGATCAGTTACCAGTTATCAAATATGAGGTTTCAGCTTACTAGACCTCCAGCTAAGTAGCTGGTTATAATTAAATTTAAAATCTATTTTAGGCTCGATCCCCCCTGCCCCCCTTAATAAGGGGGGTGCCGATAGGCGGGGGGATCTCC
>LFEF01014999.1_pt1 | contig 38251 bp, 25 predicted proteins | sample 619371 | NCBI WGS metagenome assembly LFEF01 (sample SAMN03014291, study PRJNA259931) | freshwater metagenome | biome: lake; feature: waterbloom | place: China: Taihu Lake | collected 2006-08 | depth 0 m m
CTCCTTGATAAGGTAGGGTTGATTCATGAATCAACCCTACCCTTGATAAGGGGGGTGTCTGATAATTTTTAACGCCTACCTACTTAAAACCCCAACACCCAACCCCTGACCAACTGATAAATTTTACTTATATAGAAAAATTTTGCTTCTATTTGGGTACGCTAGTAGAGACACTTAACGATAAATACTTATGTCTTGGCATTCCCAAGTTGAACCGGCAATTATCCAAGGGGATTTCTGGCAAGTTAGCCAATTTTATCAAGAATTAATAGAAAAGGAACCCTTAGAAATTGGTCATTATTGGTATTTAGGATTAGCCTATCTTTTGGAAGCTAGGGAAGAAGAAGCACAAACCACTTGGTTATTCGTCCTCAGTCAAGGGGATGAACAGGAAGTGATGCTGTGGACAGCAGATTTAGTCAATATTTTGGATGGGGAAGCGCGCAGACAATTAGACTTAGGCAATTTAGAAACCAGTTGGTTAATTCGAGGACATATTCGCGAGATTAGTCCCGATAATATTGATAATTTGCTGCGGTTTATTTTATTAGCAATTGATTTGAATTATTTCGATAAAGAGCAGTTAAAAACTTGGTTATTTGTCGATGTGTTAAAAACAAATGATTGCCAGAGTATCGAGTTAAGTTTATTAGCAGAAGTTTTAGAAAAATTTCTCGATTATCAGATACCAGAAACTGTCCCTTACTTAGAGGCAATATTTCAATCTAACTGTCAGCGACAAACTTTCATCAAAGTAGTAGAAGCTAAAGTAACTTCTCTAACCATGAATAATAAACCATTGGCTATTGATATTATTAATACTTGTTTAGCAGTAGAACCAGGACAAATTTATCTGTTAGCTGAACTTTATCAATGTTATTTTGATAATCGAGATTTTCCCGCTGCTATCCAAGTCGCTAATCAATTAAAAACAAGTTGTCAAGGGTTACCTTCTCAAGCTGTCGCTGATTATATTGCTCTTTATGTCAAATTATTCAGTGGTAATTGGGTCGATATTAAGGCAGATATTGAAGAATGTACAGAATCCTTGCAAAAAAGTATCGCTAATCGAGAATGTCCCAGATTATTGGATAAACCATCCCTAACAATTTTATCTGCTCTAGTTTACCTAGAAGATAACCCAAGAGAAAATCGTTACATTAATAATTGTGTTGGTCAACTTTTTCAGGAATATGTTCGTAATAACTCTAACTGTAATTACCATCAAAAATCGGCTATTAAAGATACCAATAAAGTTCTTAAAATTGGCTATATTGCCCATACCTTATATAATCATTCTATCGGATTAATCTCTAGATGGTTAATGAAGTATCATGACTATAACCAGTTTCATGTCTCTTTATACCTAGTATCTCAAAAAGAAGATTTTATCACTGAAAATGATTTTAAAAATCGGGTAAATGCTTGCTATCACTTACCGATTAATCCTCAAATGATTGCTGAAAAAATTAGTCAAGATAACATTGATGTTTTGGTAGATTTAGACAGTATCACTAATAACGCAACTTGTCAAGTTATGGCACTTAAACCCGCACCAATACAAGTGACTTGGTTAGGTTTTGATGCGTCAGGAATTCCCGCAATTGATTACTATCTTGCTGATAATTACGTTTTACCAGCAGATGCACAGGAATATTACCGAGAAAAAATTTGGCGCTTACCTAATTCCTATATTTGTGTGGATGGTGTCGAGGTTGCTTACCCCTCTCTCCGAAGGGATGATTTAGGGATTCCAGAGGATGCAATTAATTACTTAACCGTACAAACGGGGGTAAAACGGAACCCTGAAACTATTCGACTTCAGCTACAAGTTTTAAAGGCAGTTCCTAATAGTTATTTGAGTATTCAAGGGTTAAGTGATGCTAAATCAGTGGAAAAATTATTTTTCAAAATTGCCGAGGAAGAAGGAATTAATTATGAGAGATTAAAAATATTACCCCTCTATCCCACAGGAATTTATCGAGCAAATTTAAGAATAGCTGATGTGGTTTTAGATACCTATCCTTTTACGGGAGGAATGACGACTTTAGATGTGCTGTGGATGGGAATTCCTTTAGTTACAAAAGTTGGTCAACAATGGTCATCGAGAAATAGTTATACTTTAATGGTTAATGTGGGAATTAGTGAGGGTATTGCTTGGAGTGATGAGGAGTATATCGACTGGGGGATTAAGTTAGGTAAGGATGAAAACCTGAGACGCAAAGTTATCGCTAAATTAGATGAATCTAGACAAACTTCACCGATTTGGAATGCACGTCAGTTTACTAAAAATGTGGAAAATGCCTATCGTCAAATGTGGCAAATCTATTGTGAAAGTTAATTAGGGAGAATTAAATCATGTCTTGGCAAAATGAAGTTAAAACCGCTTTAGAAAACAATCAATACGATATTGTTAGTCAGTTTTACGAAGAACTGATAGAAAGAGAAACCCTAGAAATTAGTCATTATTGGTATCTAGGATTATCCTATCTTTTGCAAGCAAAAGAAGAAGAAGCACAAGCTACTTGGTTATTTGTTTTCACTCAAGGAGATGAACAGGAAACCGAGTCATGGCTGCTAGAATTAAGCAATATTTTAGCAGCCGAAGCTAACCGACAATTAGAGTTAGAAAATCTAGAAATCAGTTGGTTAATTCGTAAACATCTACAGGAAATTAATCCCAGTTATATCGATAATTTACTGCATTTAACCCTCGTTGAAATTAAATTAAATAGATTTCATCCTCAACAACTGCAAGAATGGCAAATACTAGAATTAATTACTCAGGGTTCAGTTAACTCTCAATTATTGGAACGGGTAGTAATTGCCGTCATACCTTATGCTCATGAATATACCATAGAATTAGTTCGGTTAAGTTTACCCTATCTTGGCAATTCTCTAGAATTACTTAATCACGTCATCACTGTTGCTGGACGCTTTGCTTTTGAGAAATATCAACCTATTTATTCCGTTGACTTAGCGGAAGCTTTTCTTCCCCTTTATCCTGAAAGTTTGTACTTAGAAGTTAATTTATTTTGGTTTTATATCTCTTTACCTGACTATGAAAAAGCCATCAATTTAGTCAATAAGTTGAAAGAGAAAAGTCAAACGATTGATTTAAAAATGTTTAGTCAATCTCTCCTCTTTAATGGTTCTTTACGAGCCTCAAAATGGAATGACATCCCTAGTATTTGTCAAGAGTATAAACACTTAATTAAAGAATTTATAGAAAAAAAGCCCCAAGATATACATCCCTTAGTTCGGGGAGTTTTACTAACAGTTATGAATCCGATTTCTTACTATGAAGATAACCCGAAAGAGAATCGAACGCTTTTAAATCAGATTGGCAGTTTTTTCCAAAAAACCTACAAAGAAATGTTGGGTTTTCAAGAGGAAAGTTTTGACAAACCCAGAGAAGATAATGCAAATAAAAAACTTAAAATTGGTTACATTGCCCAAAGCTTAAAACGTCATCCCGTCGGTTTATTGAGTCGTTGGACTATTAATTATCACAATCGTGAGCAGTTTGATATTCACCTTTATATGGTGAGTCAACCTGTGGATGAAATAACTAAAAAATGGTTTTCTAATCCCGCAGATAAAATCTATCATGCTACTGCTGATTCCCTAGCAACCTACCGCAAAATTAAAGAAGATAACATCGATATTCTTGTGGACTTAGATAGTGGTACCGGGGCAATCGTTGCCCAAGTTATTGCCTTAAAACCTGCTCCTATTCAAGTTAACTGGTTAGGTTTTGATGGTTCCGGTTTACCCGCAGTAGATTATCTTTTAGCGGATGCTTATGTATTGCCAGAAAATGCCCAAGAATATTATCAGGAAAAAATCTGGCGTTTACCTAATGCTTTTGTCGCTGTGGATGGTTTTGAAATAGCCGTTCCTACCCTGCGAAGAGAAGATTTAGGTATTAATAATGATGCAGTTATTTACCTAAGTTCTCAAACGGCAATTAAGCGTAATCCGGCGATGATTCGCTTACAAATGCAAATCCTCAAATCCGTACCTAATAGTTATTTCCTAATTCAAGGAGTTGCTGATGATAATTCCCTCCTGGATTTATTCTGTCAAATTGCCGCAGAAGTTGGAGTAGAAACTAATCGAATTAAGATGCTTCCTCTCTATCAGACGGAAACCTACAGGGCAAATTTAGCCATCGCTGATGTGGTTTTGGACACCTATCCCTTTAATGGTGGTACAACCACCCTAGAAACCCTCTGGATGGGAATTCCTCTCGTGGTTAAAGTGGGGCAACAATGGTCATCGCGCAACGGTTATACTTTAATGATGAATGCGGGAATAACTGAGGGTATAGCTTGGAGTGATGAGGAATATGTGCAGTGGGGAATTAAGTTAGGATTGGATAAAAATTTAAGGGAAGAAGTCCGTTGGAAACTCCGAAAGTCTCGTCATACATCTCCCCTCTGGAATGCCAAACAATTTACCAGAGATTTAGAAACTGCTTATCAACAAATGTGGAATATTTATTGTCAATCTTAGAGGATAAAAACTATGCAATGGCATCAAGACATACAAACCCATTTAAAAAACAATAATTATCAACTGGTATTGCAGTTTTATGAACAATTAACTGAAAACAATTCTCCTGTAATTGAGGATTATTTTTATCTAGGATTAGCCTATCTTTTACAAGATAGAGAAGAAGACGCACAAGCTACTTGGTTACTGGTGTTGAGTCAAGCAGCCGAATCAGAATTATCGGGGTGGATAGAAACTTTAACTCAAATCTTAGATGCAGAGGCAACCAGACAAGAAAATTCCCAAAGACTAGAGACAAGTTATCTAATTCGATTGCAGCTACAAAATCTTAATCCTAGTTTTTTAAATAATCTCCTGCATCTGATGGAATTAGAAATACAATTCCAAATTTTTGCGATGGAAAAGTGCCATGATTGGTGTGTATTTGAACTGTTAGAGAATACAGCTACAGCAGCAATTAATCTTGATTTACTGCTGGGAGTGACAGAAAAAGTTTTAATCTACCCCTGTACTGATACCATCCACTTTTTAGAATTAGCAGCCTTACATATCAATAATCCAGAAATAATTGCAGCCAAAGTTATATCAGCAATTGTCAATTATGGTTATCAACAAAAGCAAAGTGTATTTGCCATTAATTTAGTAGAACTTTGTTTGCGCTTTCTCCCAGAGGATTTATACTTACAAAATAGTTTGTTTAATCTTTATAAAACCACCACTGTTGACTATAAAAAAGCTCTAGAAACTGCCGATAATTTTTATAAAAATTGCCAGACAACTACTGAAAAACTGTTCGGAATTTCTCTAGTGATTGGTATTTTACAAGCTAAGGGAGACTGGGGAAATTTACCTAAATTTATCGATGAATTAACACAACTAATCGAGGGACAAATTAATGCCGAACAATTTAATGCACGTCCCTTTATTATCGACTCTATTTTAGGAGTTACTAGCTGCCTTCCCTACTATCAAGATAATCCGAAAATTAATCGCTATTTACAAAGTAAACTAGCAGAAATTTTTCAAGCAGATGTAAGAACCCGCTATAACTATATTGCTCCTGTTTCTTCTCTAAAATCTCCAGCAAGAAAAATAAAAATTGGTTATATTGCCTATACTCTCCGTCGCCATTCTGTGGGTTGGTTAAGTCGCTGGTTATTTCACTATCATAATCGAGATAAATTTGAAATTTACACCTATTTTGTCAACCAAGCAGCAGACGAAATTACTCAAAAATGGTTTAAAAATAACTCAGATTATAGCTATAACTTGCCAGCAAAAATTGAACAAATAACTGCCCAAATTCGTCAAGATAACTTAGATATTTTAGTGGATATTGATAGCTTAACCAATAATACAACTTATCTAGTAATGGCTTTAAAACCCGCACCGATACAGGTAACTTGGTTAGGATTAGATGCGTCGGGAATCCCTGCTATTGATTATTTTATCGCCGATAACTACGTTTTACCCGAAAATGCTGAAGAAATTTATTCAGAAAAAATCATCCGACTTCCTAACTCTTATTTATGCGTGGATGGTTTTGAAGTGGGTGTTCCCACCAGGAGAAGAACTGATTTAAATATTCCCGATGATGCTATTATTTATCTGACCGTGCAATCGGGATTAAAACGCACCTTAAACATGATTTATCGGCAATTGCAGATTCTCCAACAGGTTCCTAATGGCTATCTTTTAATCAAAGGTTTTGCCGACAAAGAAACCATTCGAGAATTATTTCTCAAAAGTGCCGACGAATTGGGAATTAGTCAAGATAGATTAAGATTTTTGCCCAATGATTTGCATGAGGAAACCCATCGCGCTAATCTAGGAATTGCTGATATAGTTCTCGATACCTATCCCTATAATGGTGCTACCACAACCCTAGAAACCCTCTGGATGGGGATTCCTTTAGTCACTAGGGTTGGTGAACAATTCGCGGCCCGCAATAGCTATACTTTTATGAAAAATGCCGGCATTAGTCAGGGTATAGCTTGGAGTGATGAAGAATATGTGCAGTGGGGAATTAAGTTAGGATTAGATAAAAATTTGAGGGAAGAAGTCCGTTATCAATTACGTCAATCACGTCATACATCTCCCCTCTGGAATGCCAAAAAATTTACGATAGATATGGAAAAAGCCTATGAACAAATTTGGCAAAATCATCACGATGATTAGGTGATTTATAAGTTAACAAATTTATCGGTAGCCTCAATTAAAGCACTACGAATTCCCACTTCTGTCATCGAATGTCCCGCATCGGGAACAATGATAAATTCCGCTTCCGGCCAAGCTTGATGTAATTCCCAAGCAGAAATCATCGGACAAACAATGTCATAACGTCCTTGCACGATAACCGCGGGAATATGGCGAATTTTATCAACATTTTCGATGAGTTGGTTATCCGTCTCTAAAAAACCCTTATTGACAAAATAATGGCATTCAATGCGCGCAAAAGCTTCGGCAAAATTATCCTGACCGAATCTCTCGATTAAATTGTCCGCGGGAATTAATTTGCTGGTACTTCCCTCCCAAATTGACCAAGCTTTGGCAGCTTCTAGACGGATTTGGGGGTTATCGCTAGTCAGGCGCCGATAATAAGCGGCCAGCAAATCTCCCCTTTCTTCCGGGGGAATAGGTGCTAAATAATTCTGCCAAATATCGGGAAAAATATAACTGGTTCCCTCTTGATAAAACCATTTTAATTCTTTTTCTCGCAGTAGAAAAATCCCGCGCAAAATTAAGCCTAAACATCGTTCGGGATGGGTTTGACTGTAGGCTAAAGATAGGGTACTTCCCCAACTACCACCAAAAACTACCCAGCGCTCAATTTTTAATAATTCTCGTAGTTTTTCGATATCTGCCACTAATAGCCAAGTGTTATTTTCTCTTAACTCAGCGTGAGGGGTACTTTTACCGCAACTCCGTTGATCAAAAAGGACAATTCTCCATTTCTGCGGATCGAAATACTGACGATAAGTCCTTTCAATACCACCCCCAGGCCCGCCATGGAGAAATACTACCGGTTTACCCTGGGGATTGCCCACTTCTTCATAATAAATTGTGTGGAGAGCCGATACTTTTAAGTAACCAGTATAATAGGGAGCAATCGCTGGATATAATTCTCTAGTCATATTTACAGTCTTTCTCATTAAGATGAAGTCTAACCTAATTTGCCATCTCCCCACACCCCACACCCCGCTCCACTGGTATTATGACCACAGATATCATAATAGCTAAAGAAACTGCACGATTAGATACCAAAGTCTCTCACAGATAGAAGATAATCAATATTTATCAGTATTGGAAGCCTTCAGCATGGTTCATTTAACGCCCAATCCTAGCTATAGTTTAAGTCTCAAGATAGAAATCCCCAATCAAGCGGGAACCTTCGCTTCTGTCCTCAATGCGATCGCCGACGTGGGGGGGAATTTAGGGCAAATTTCTCTGATCGAACGCAATTTAAAGATTAGCACCCGCGAGGTGATGGTTGATGCCGCTAGTACCGACCAAGCGGAACAGATTATCGCCGCGGTTAAAGCTCTACCGGATGTTAAACTCCTGAAAGTTTCCGATCGCACCTTTGATCTCCATCGTCGGGGTAAAATCTCCATTGAGAGTCGTATTCCCCTCACCTCCCAAGATGACCTGGCCATGGCCTACACCCCCGGAGTTGGTCGCATCTGCACCGCTATCGCCCACGACCCCGAACAAGTGTACTCATTGACCATCAAGGGCAACACCGTCGCTGTAGTTACCGATGGTAGCGCGGTATTAGGATTAGGAAATCTCGGGCCAGAGGCTGCCCTACCAGTAATGGAAGGGAAGGCAATGTTATTCAAGGAATTCGCCGGAATTGACGCTTTTCCCATCTGTTTAGCCACCCAAGACCCCGAAGAAATCATCGCAACCGTCAAAAGAATCGCTCCGGTTTTTGGGGGTATTAACCTAGAGGATATCGGCGCTCCCCGCTGTTTTGAAATCGAGAAACGTCTGCGAGCGGAATTAAATATTCCCGTTTTCCACGATGATCAACACGGTACAGCGATCGTTTCCCTGGCTGCCCTGATTAATGCCCTCAAATTGGTCAAAAAATCGCTTGATACAGTCAAAATCGTCATTAATGGTGCGGGTGCGGCGGGTATCGCCATCGCTACTCTCTTTAAAACCGCAGGAGCTACAAATATAATCCTCTGTGATTCCCATGGCATCCTCTCCCAAAAACGGGACGATTTAACCCCAGAAAAACAAGCTTGGGCCGTGGCCGCCAGTGGTAAGCTAGGGGATGCGCTGAAAGGCGCTGATGTCTTCTTGGGGGTGAGCGCACCGGGAGTATTGACTCCCGAAATGGTCAAGGGAATGGCTAAAAATGCGATCGTCTTTGCCATGGCTAATCCCATTCCCGAAATTCAACCGGAATTAATCAATGATTTGGTGGCCGTGGTGGCTACCGGACGCAGCGATTATCCCAATCAGATTAATAATGTTCTCGCTTTCCCCGGATTATTTCGCGGGGCCTTGGACTGTCGCGCTAGGGCAATCACCGATAATATGTATCTGGAAGCGGCCAAAGCGATCGCTTCTTTGATCACTCCTGCTAATCTCAATCGAGAGAATATTATTCCCTCGGTTTTTGATAGTCGTGTAGTTACGGCTGTGGCCGCCGCCGTTCAACACGCTGCTCGTCAAGATGGAGTGGCCGGGGAATAATGTAATTATCGTGCAGGAGGGTAAGTGAACCGTGAAACCGATCGATGATATTCCCGAAGCTTTGCGGGACAACCAGTACAGAAAAACTACTAATCCTAATGGTCTAATAGCGATCGCAAGCGGTTTACTTGCTCTGGTGGGAACCGGCCTAATTGCCCTAGCAGTCTTGAATCGTCCCCCTGCTACCGTAGAAAAACCGGTTATTAACCCCTCCCCCCCCATTAAACCCACTCCTAGCCCCATTGTGAACGTTCTAGGTCATTTACTCTATGAAGAGGCCCCGGAGAAGGAATTAGCCCCTATTACTACGGATGGTGCTATGCGTTTAAGGAAGGCAGCAGCCAAAGCTTTTATCCAGATGCAGAGTGACGCGAGAAGGTCGGGGGTGATTTTAATGCCGATTTCCGCATTTCGATCGAAAGCAACCCAAGAAAAGCTCTTTTTTGAAGTTAAAAAACAACGCAATCAGCAAACCCGCAAACGAGCAGAAGTGAGCGCACCTCCGGGTTACAGCGAACATCATACCGGTTATGCGATCGATATTGGCGATGGTCACGCTCCCGCAACGAATTTAAGTAGCAGTTTTGCCAATACTGCCGCTTTTCGTTGGTTGCAAAATAACGCTGCCCAGTATAGTTTTGAGTTATCTTTCCCCGAAAATAATCCCCAGGGTATTAATTATGAACCCTGGCACTGGCGTTTTGTCGGGGATAGTCACAGTTTAGAAACTTTTTATAAAGCCCAACAATTGGGAAAACAAAAATAAGATATCCTCTACTCCGATTCTATCTTGGAAGTCATGACCAAATCTTCTTATACCATTTTTGGCGTTGCTGAATCAAGGTATGAATCAGGCAGGAATAGGAACTTCCCAAAACTTAAGATAATGGATTAATAAACCTATTGAATACCCTAACATTTCAATAGACTTAGAATAGCAGAGAGTTTTACGGTGAAGTCGAGCTAGGTACTGTCTCAATCTAGTATTTTACCCCTCCACTCTTGTCATATATGTCTTGCTAATAATATGGTCTTCATCAGCAATAAAGCAGGGATAAACCGACCAGCCATCTGTTACATAAAAATAACATCCCCTGGTTTTAACTAACTCCCATAAAGGACGAAATGTTTCTGCACTATGGTCTCCTAATACCTGATGTCGGTGCAGTTGCTTCGGTAATGACTAAATTAGGGGCATTTCCCACAATAAGAGAGTATTCGTTAAGAGTAGTCATCTTCATTTCTGAGGTTCTCAAAAATCAATCAAAGGGGTTTGCACCTAGACACAAGAAGTATAACCTAGACGGCTAATCAGAGTTTGAGTCGTTGAGCGATCGCCATACCCCCTAACTCGGTTCGTCACCAGCCGAGGGTATAGTTACACTAAATCCGGTTATCAAAGACTGATTATTTATTCTCCGTTTTGCATGAGTGCCTCTTACATGAGTGCCTCTCTTGATATGTAGCCTATACTCAACGGATGGCCGTATTACTCCCTCAATGAAGTCAAGCATAAAATTTAAATCGTAACATTTCTTGACAAGACTTACAGTAAAAGTGGACATTAAATCAATAAAAGTGGACAAAAGTGGAGCGGGTTAGTTGTTAGTTGAATTTAGGCAAAAATCGGGTAATCCCAACCGCTGCGAGGGAGGCGATCGCTAACCGAAGAGCTAATCTGTTAAAGTATTTAACCAATTGATTAAATCTTCAACCGTAGAGAAGTCGAATAAAGCTTCTCCTAATACTTCGACATCATCAATACTTAACTGCATAATTTTAGTTTCCAATGAAGGATTAATCTCCCCTAACTTGCGTTTAATTTGACGAAGAATCAATGTCTTTTCGCGTTCGATACCTTGTTCGATACCTTGACGCATCCAACTGGTGGTAATTTGCATAACTCCCTCCTGTACGGGTTGACTAAATGTGCTAATCTCTTCTTGAAATTGTATCTCTTCGACCGGATTTAGATTGAGATAAGTATCAATAAATCCAGAAATTAATTGCATTTTCGCAGGATTTAACTTTAAAGTAATTAACAAGCGCAGACATTCCGCCTTAACTTTTGCTCGCTCTTTGTCTGCAATGTTCATCTTCGCCATCAAAGCCGAAGCAACCGGATTCGGCTGATTGAGAAAATCTCGCCAATTTAATCGATTTAACTGCACTACTTGATAGTTAAATTCTAACACCTTAAAATCAGTAAAATCGACCACATACTGACTAATTGCTTCTTTTTTTGGCTGGAGTAAGAAAAAATTACAATGGGATAAATCGGTAAGACAAATTTCTCATGAAAGCGAGCAAAATAAGTAAACATTCGCCGATTAAACCATTTTCGAGAACTTTCCTGCGCCTCGACATGAATCAGAAAGAAAGATTCTTTTCCGCGAAACCTAACTTGTGCTACTAAGTCGCTTTCATGCTTTTCTCCTTCCGTGACATCGGTAAATACTTCTTTGTCTAAAAAAGTAATTGAGTCTGGGTCTAAATAATTCATTACTTCAGGAAAAAACAACTCAATAAATTCGACAAAAAAGGTGGATATTAACTCCTTAAATAAGCGATCATGGTCAACATTATTAGTCATGTAATATCATCTTAACTAATCTGAGCGATGAATGACTACTCTTCTATATTATATTCTGAAAAGTCTGTTTTGGCAACGGATTGTTATGACCTTACCCCCCTAAAATACGAGGAGAGGGGAACTACGAAAAGAGGGGGACGCTTTCGGCGTTAACCTTTCTGTTTCAACTAAAAACCCTCCGAAGCAATCTTACTCCTTGTCATGGCGAAGATGCGATCGCCACAAGTCCAGAAAACGGGTTTCTTAAAGAAACCCGTTTTCTAAATAAAGGCATAAATTGCGATGGCGTTTGCATAATTATTCCTGTTTGTTCAGCCACTGGTGACCTAAAATCCTAAGACTCACTGATAATTGCTGATTATCAGTATTTCTGCATAAGTGCGTAAAAGCTGACAGGATAACGAACGGAAAAAATATAGATTGTCAAGGCGCGAAAAATCGCTACAATCATTCCAGCAGAGGTGATAGTAATCCCTCGACATCCATTTGTTAACGATCGCTAACGATGAGACAAACTCGGTTTTCTCAAGCTGGTTCGAGACAGCGAACCCGTCATTTTCCAGGTCGCTCGTGGACGGTGAGCTTGTCGAATCCGTCGATCGAGCCGCCACTTGCCTTTTTTTGGAGTTGATCGAACCATGTTGCAAGGATGGATTCAAATCGCACTCACGATCCTGATAATCGTGGCAATCACTCCCTTTTTCGGGCGCTATATGGCGAGGGTTTTCATGGAACAGAGAACCCCACTCGATCCACTGTGCGATCGAGTCGAGAGTCTTCTTTACAGCTTCGTCGGGGTGAAAGGGAAAGAGAATATGACCGGCTGGCAGTACCTCCGCGCCGTTCTCTACAGTAACGCGGTAATAGCAATTCTGGTTTTTTCCCTGATTGCGGGCCAAGGAGTCCTTCCCCTCAACCCGACGGGGCTCCCCGCCCCTTCTTGGGACACCACGCTACATACGACGATTTCCTTTATCACCAACAGCGACCAACAGCATTATTCAGGAGAAACCACCCTCAGCTACGCGAGTCAGATCTGGGGTCTTGGCTACCAGATGTTCACTTCGGCCGGAACCGGTCTAGCGGTGGGGATCGCCTTGATTCGGGGACTGACGGGGCGACCGTTGGGCAATTTCTACGTGGATCTGATCCGAGCGATCACCCGTATCCTCTTACCGATCTCGATCGTGGGGGCAATTGCCCTGATCATCGCCGGAGTCCCGGAAACCCTCGCAGGCCCAGCGATCTTGCCGACGCTAGAAAACCCCAACCTCAGTCAGGCGATCGCCCGCGGTCCAGTAGCCCACTTCGAGATTATTAAGGAATTGGGAGAAAACGGCGGCGGCTTTTTTGCCAGCAACTCGGCCCACCCCTTGGAAAACCCGAACGGATTCGTCAATCTGGTGCAGTTGGTGGCGATTCTCTCGATTCCCACCTCCCTGATCTATACCTACGGGGTTTTCGCCGATAATCTCAAGCAAGCTCGGTTAATCTATCTAATTCCCCTCGGTATCTTCATCGGCTTTACGATCATCACAGCGATCGGAGAATATAACGGCAACCAGGCGGTTAACTCCCTACTAGGGGTCGATCGAGCGGTTAACTTCGAGGGGAAAGAAGTACGCTTCGGTTGGGCGCAATCGGCCCTGTACGCGGTAACTACCACGGCCACCATGTGCGGTGCGGTGATCGCCATGCACGATTCCTTGATGCCGAACGGCGGCTTCGCCACCCTCTCGAATCTGTTCCTGCAAATCGTCTTCGGCGGCCAGGGAACCGGCACCGCCTACCTGTTCGCCTATCTGATCCTGGCGGTATTCGTCACCGGGCTAATGGTGGGAAGAACCCCCGAATTGTTCGGGCGCAAAATCGAGAAGCGGGAAGTGGTGTTAGCGAGTTTTTTAATTCTGCTGGTTCACCCGATCGCCATCCTCATCCCCGGAGCGATCGCCCTTGCCTTTCCCGACTTTCGGGGCATCAGTAACCCCGGCTTTCACGGATTATCTCAAGTTATCTACGAGTACGCTTCCGCCGCCGCCAATAACGGGTCGGGATTCGAGGGACTGGGGGACTCCCAACCCGCACCGCTTGCGATCGCATCTGGGGCGAAACCGACGATGACCGCTCTCTGGTGGAATCTAAGCGCCTGCTTCAGTTTACTCGCCGGACGGTATATCCCGATCGCTGCCCTGCTCTTCTTAGCCGATGGGATGTCCCGCAAACAACCGGTTCCCGCCACCACCGGAACCCTCCGCACCGATACCGGACTCTTTACCGGCGTGACGGCGGGGGTGATTTTAATTCTCGGTGCGCTCACTTTCTTGCCGATATTAGCCCTCGGGCCGATCGCGGAAGCCTTTCAAATCCCCCGGATGATCGGCTAGGAGTTTAGATAATTTATGAGAACGAACAAAGGAAATTCTAAGTCCCCCCGCCCGTTGCGAGTGCCGAGAGGTCGCCGGGACGACCGCCGCCATACCCCCAAGGTAAACCGGACAGGTCTCTATCAACGTGCGATCCGGCAGTCCTTCCTTAAACTCGACCCGCGCATCGCCGTGCGTAACCCTGTCCTATTCGTGGTCTGGTTGGGAACAATCGTCACGGCCCTGGTGACGATCGACCCGCATCTATTCGGCACGATCGCCGGGGAGAGGGGACAACAACGGCTACTTAACGGCATCATCACCCTGATCCTCTTCTTCACGGTGCTGTTCGCCAACTTCGCCGAGGCGATCGCCGAGGGACGGGGAAAAGCCCAGGCCGATGCTCTGCGATCGACCCGCAGCGACACGATGGCCCGGAAAATCCTGGCCGACGGCTCGATCGAGTCGGTCAGTTCCACGTCCTTGGGTCGGGGCGATCGGGTGAAACTGGTGGCCGGGGACGTGATTCCCGCCGACGGGGAAGTGATCGAGGGAATCGGTTCGGTGGATGAATCGGCGATCACCGGAGAATCGGCCCCCGTCCTCAAACAACCCGGCACCGACATCGCCAGTTCCGTGACCGGTGGTACGCGGCTTCTCTCGGACGAGTTGACAGTGCGAATCACTCAAGATCCCGGCCGGGGTTTTATCGATCGCATGATCTCCCTTGTGGAAGGGGCCGAGCGCACGAAAACCCCCAACGAGATCGCGCTGACGGTACTTCTGGCCGTGTTAACCCAAGTCTTTTTAATTGTCGTGGCCACGATTCCCTCGATCGGGAACTATATCGCCAGTTTCCTGGAAACGAGCCTCGGGCCGGCGGTCGCGGATACTTTTCGGGCCGGTTCCAGTATCGCCATCTTGATCTCCCTTCTCGTCGCCCTCATTCCCACGACGATCGGCGGTTTATTGAGCGCCATCGGCATCGCCGGCATGGATCGCGTGGCTCAGTTTAACGTCATCGCTACCTCCGGGCGTGCGGTGGAAGCCTGCGGCGACGTAAATACCCTCCTTCTCGACAAAACGGGAACGATCACCCTCGGCAACCGGCTGGCTGACGAATTTATCCCGGCCAACGGTCATAACCTCGAGGAATTAGCCCGCGTCTGTCTAGCGGCCAGCCTTTTCGACGAAACCCCGGAAGGACGCTCGATCGTTGCTTTAGCCCGGAATTTGGGCGCAAACCTCGATATCGATGGTCAACCCGGCGAGGGAGTCCCATTCTCGGCTCGTACCCGCATGAGCGGCACCGATAGGGACGGCGAGGAATACCGCAAGGGGGCCGTAGAAGCGATTAAAGGTTTCGTCCGTTCCCGCGGTGGTTCTGTTCCCGCCAGCCTCGATCAGGCACGGGAAAGGGTTTCCCGTTTGGGGGGGACTCCCCTGGCCGTCTGTCGGGGTAACGATATCTACGGGGTTATTTATCTCAAAGACATCGTCAAGCCGGGATTAAAAGAGCGTTTTGACCAATTACGGCGCATGGGTGTCAGAACGATCATGCTCACCGGCGACAACCAGATCACGGCCTCGGTGATTGCGGCGGAGGCGGGGGTGGATGATTTTATCGCCGAGGCCACCCCGGAAGATAAGATCGAGGTGATCCGTCGCGAGCAATCCCAGGGCAAGTTAGTTGCCATGACGGGGGACGGCACTAACGACGCACCGGCACTGGCCCAGGCTAATGTCGGTGTGGCGATGAACTCCGGAACCCAAGCGGCGAAGGAGGCGGCCAATATGGTGGATCTCGATTCCGACCCGACCAAGCTGATCGATTTAGTGACCATCGGCAAACAGTTACTCATTACCCGCGGCGCCCTGACCACGTTTTCGGTAGCTAACGATATCGCTAAGTATTTCGCCATTATCCCGACGATTTTCGCCGCTGCCGGGATCGGTCCTTTAAATATCATGGGTTTGAAAAGCGCTCAATCGGCGATCGTCTCGGCCCTGATCTACAATGCCCTAATTATCCCCGTTTTGATTCCCCTAGCACTTAAAGGCGTTCAATTTCGCCCGCTCACTGCTGACCAACTATTGCGGCGCAATATCCTCATCTACGGCGTGGGGGGCGTGATTGCTCCGTTTATTGCTATTAAGATTATTGATGAGATAATTTCAGCGATCGGGTTGAGGTAATGGGAAAATCGGCAATATTTAAGCCTAGTTTATTCGGATTGAAGCACTCGAATCGGGATTTTACCCAAAAAGAAACATGGGGTAAAAATCAATTTAATTCCTCATTTCCAGCTTCTTTGTGCGCTTACTTAGATGGGAAAGGACTGAAAAATGTCTCAAGGGGTGACAAAGGGGTTCAAAGGTAATCAAGATAAAGACTCTAGCCAAATGAACCCAAAAGAAATAGAGTGGTTGAGACAACCACCCAAAATTTCAATATGTTACCATCATTCTATCAGGCCTGTTTACAAGCCAGCTTGACACAAGCACAATATCTGACTCTACAAATTCTTATACTGCTCCTACAAAGCCATAGAACAGTACAATTGGAGAGATTGGCCGCCTTATTTCCCCAACCAATTACCTTTGAAAGCAGAAGAAGAAATTTACAAAGGTTTCTCAAGTTACCGCAATTAAGTGTAAAATTGTTATGGTTTCCGCTAATTAAACACATTATTAAGCAAGAGTTTAGCGAAAAAAATAAAAATCGACATCAAAGAAGAAAACTGAAAAAACTTAAGCATCTGGGACATCTATTATTGGTAATTGACCGAACAGATTGGAAAGGAAGAAATTTGTTTGTAGCTAGTGTTATTTGTGGAAAAAGGGCGTTACCTGTGTACTGGATATTGTTAGATAAACAAGGAAGCAGTAATTTAGGGAACCAAAAAAACTTTCTCAAGCCGGTATTAAAATTTTTGAAATCCTACCCAGTTGTCGTGATAGGCGACCGAGAATTTCACAGTGTTCAACTAGGAAAGTGGCTAGACGAAAAGGGGATAGCCTTTATTCTGAGACAAAAGAAGGGAACATCTTTGCTATTATCAGGTGAAGAAAACTATCAACCTCTAAAAGCTCTAGATATTCAACCGGGGACTCAGCATTTTTTTTCGGATATTTATCATACATCTGCTCATAAACTTGGCCCTTTTAATTTGGCCACTCGCTGGAAAAGACGCTACCGTAGTAAACCAGCCGAAGCTCCTTGGTATCTTCTTACTAATCTTGACTCTTTGGATGAGACTTTAAATTTATATGAATCTCGTTTTGGCATTGAAGCAATGTTCAAAGATTGTAAAACGGGAGGTTATAATATCGAGAAAACTAAAGTTAGCGAACCGCGTTTTTTAGCTCTTGTTTTATTAATTGCTATCGCCTATTCTTTAAATACAATACGGGGTCAACAACTCAATATTTTACCCCACCGTGTTTATATTTGTCGCCTCAAAGAATCTAATCGTTCTGCTGAAAGACATAGTGATTTTTGGATAGGGACTTATGGTACTTTTTGGGTTGAGTCGATGGATATTTTTTCGGAACTTGCCCTTTCTTTGATACGCCTCAAACCCCAGAAAAACCCTTATTTCTCCAAAGGGTTAACGGCTATGAGCCTTATCAAGCAAGCTCTTTAACCTTTCTGTCACCCCTTGAGGAAAAATGTATATCTGAAACTCGATGAAAATTTAAAAATTCAACCGGCGGAGTTAAGTACACAAGAGTTATACGGTCTAGCTCCCGATTCCGATAATTTATTTTATGCTTTCGAGAGTCAATTTACGCCGTATAATCAATTTGTAATCGGTAGTTTGCCTAGAGTCGATCTAGTAACCCAGAGAATCGATAACGGTAATTGTCTTCGAGGTCTGGAAATTAAATTAACCGCTTTACCAGACAATACAACTTGTGACTTAGAAGATATTCGTTATGGATGTGAAATAGTGGTTAGACCAGATACCATTGTGTATCTCGCCTGTAGTATAATTAATCACATTAGGCAAAATACACAAAAATTACAGGAGATTATCGGTAGTGATTTCGATTCTATTCAAGACTGGACAGAACCGAGAGAGGTAATGCCTTATTTACTATCAATAGTTGGCGTTATTGACCGACTATCGCTTGATTTATTGCCCTATCAACAACCATTTTTAATACAGCCTATCTGGAAAACGGAAGGCAAATCTTCAAAATTGGCAGAGCAATGTTTAGATGTGTTCGTTTGGAGCGATCTAGCTTTCACTCGGCTATTCGTAGATCTGACTAAATTTGAAGCGAGAATAGAAAAAACTATTTCCAGACAAATACGTTCTGCGATATGGCTGTTCAAAATGCTTGACGATTTCAGCAAACAGGAGCGCATCAATCATAGAAAAATAATCGATCAACTTTCTTACAATACAAAAAACGATAAAGCGTTTGCATTAAGCGGCAAAATTACCAACCGGTATATGCGTTCAGAAATTTTGCATCGACCCAGAATTAACAAGTCAGAAATCAGAGAAATTATTTTAGGAGGTGGACAAAATTTATTGAGTCCTGAAAGGCGATTTGATGCTATTATTTATAATTCACCCGATTTGTTTAATTTAGAGGAGGGAGCAAAATGATCACAATCGATTTATTCGCTGGTTGTGGTGGTTTATCTTTAGGTTTCCAGAAAGCGGGGTTTACTATTGTGGCCGCATTTGATAATTGGATACCTGCTATAGATGTCTATAGAAATAACTTTAGTCATCCGATATTTAATGTCGATTTATCTAGAGAATCTAATCAAGAAATATTGGCTCAATATAATCCTGAGATTATTGTCGGCAGCCCTCCTTGTCAAGACTTTTCCAGTGCGGGTAAGAGAGACGAGGGTTTAGGACGAGCGAATCTAACGCTCACATTCGCTGAAATTGTAACTAGAGTAAGTCCCCAATGGTTTGTTATGGAAAATGTGGATAGAATTGAGAAAAGTAAAATACTCACTCAAGCAAAACAAATTTTTAAAAGCCATGGTTATGGTTTAACTGGAAAAGTTATTAATTCTTGTTACTGCGGAGTTCCTCAAACTAGAAAAAGATATTTTCTGATCGGTAAAATGAACGAAGAAGATGATTTTTTAATCGATGAGATCAATGAAAATCTATCAAGTCAACCTCTGACTGTATTTGACTATATGGGCAAAGAATTAGATATAGAATACTATTATAGACATCCTAGAAGCTATCAAAGAAGGGCGATATTCAGTATTTATGAACCTAGCCCTACTATTCGAGGAGTAAATCGACCAGTTCCCAAAACCTATCGACAACATCCCGGTGATGCTTGTCATCTTAAGGAAAAATTAAGACCGCTAACAACAATCGAGCGAAGCTATATTCAAACTTTTCCTAAAGACTTTATTTTTGCTGGAACAAAATCTAATCTAGAACAAATGATTGGCAATGCTGTTCCTATTAATTTGGCTAGATATGTAGGCCAATGTATTCTTAACTATGAATTGAAAAAGGGAAACAAGATAACCTATCGACAACTACAGCTAAGTAAGTGGTTATAATTAAATTGAAAATAGATTTTGTCTTTGATCCCCCCTTAATCCCCCCTTGATAAGGGGGGTGTCTGATAATTTTTGACAACTACAGCTATTTTCTTGATTTACTGGCAAAAACAAATCTCAAAAAAACTCTAATTCTTATGAAAGCATCCCTTAGAAAACACCGATTTTTCTGGTATATTTTCTTAAATTTATGTCTGACAATTCTTTTCTCCTCCATCGTTCAAGCTTCTACGGGAAGTGCTATAAATAGGGGGCAAGCCTCCGCATTAACCCTTTTAGGATTAGTCGCCTTTGCGTTATTTATCTATCTGTTCTTGGTCATCTTTGTACCGGAGAGGTTTTAATAGACTTCTGGCATAATTAATTTTTGAGAGTTCAAAAAATTGATTGTTGTTTATTCTTAATTCTCCCGTCTCCCGTCTCCTGTCTCCTGACTCCTCACTAACCACGACAATTTTTGATTTTTATAAGAGGTCTAATTATGAGTTTTGCACGCGAGGCCGGTAGAGCCATCCGTTCTACCCTAGTTCTCTGGGTGATCACTGCGCTGATCTATCCTTTTGCGATGATCGCCGTCGGTCAAATTCTTTTTCCCTGGCAAGCGAACGGGAGTTTGATCACCAATAATCAAGGTCAAGTGGTGGGTTCGGCTCTAATTGGGCAACCTTTCACCAGCGATCGCTATTTCAATAGTCGCCTGAGTACCACCGCCTACAGTACGGCCGATCCGAAAAACGATCCTAACAAGATCCTGCAAACCGGGATTTCGGGGGCGAGTAACCTAGCTCCTAGTAACCCCGCATTGATCGAACGGATTAAAGGAAAACCCGATCCCGATCCGCAAAAAGCACTCGAGGGGGAGATTCCCCGATTAGAGAAAGCGGCAATTAAACCCACCGCAGATCTGGTGTACACCTCCGGTTCCGGTCTCGATCCCCATATCACCCCGGAGGCAGCTAGAGCGCAGATCGATCGGGTGGCGCGCTCGCGCGGATTACCGCCCAATCAAGTGGAGATCCTCGTTACCAAAAACACCGACGCTCGCTTTCTCGGCATCTTCGGCGAACCGGGGGTTAACGTGCTGAAACTGAATCTGGCTCTAGACGCGATCGCAAGCATCGATGATCGCTATCTCTAAAACCAATTATCGCTAATCCTGCCAAAGAAAGGAAATAGCGATCGCCAATGCCACAGATAATGGGGGGGCAAGATGTTTAAGTTTCTGTTTGAGACTTTGGGGATAAATATCCTCTCCCCGTCCGATAATCCATAGTCCTTGGTTTAGCCATTTTTCTAGGGTTAATCCTAGCAAAAAACCCGATTGAGTAGGGAAAAAAGACGCCCAGAATCCAGTGCGCGCGATCGTGATATCTGGTAATTTTTCCTGTAAACTGCGATCAAGCAGGTCTGCGGGAGTTAATTGCTGTTGCCGTAGCCAACTAGCAATACTATTATACTCGCTCAAGGTGAAGGGCGAGGGTTCTGTAGGGCGATTTTGTCCAAAATTGGCACAAAGCAAAAGAATTGCTTGAGTATCGGCGGCTAACATCCAAGAATCTCCCCACGAATTCATCTACTTTTGATCGCTTGATTACCCACGAGGAAAATTTCGACGCGGTATTAGCGATCGCCAAAGTAACCACTTCTATTCAGATTCTACCAGTTTATTTTCCCTTGCTCGCCGGTTACGATTAGCAATTCTAGAAAAGAAAAGTTTTTGATGCGTTACGGCAATATTAACATCTTGATTGTTTCTCTAAAAACAAGGGATTGCCTAACGCAATCTCCTTGATATTTTCTGAAATTTTATTCCTCCCCGGAGAATTCCAATAACTCTGCCAGTGAATTATCTTCACTTTCTATCTCGTCAATTGTATTATCAGTTAAGCCCAACTCTTTCTTGGCGAACACGCGCCTTGCACGACGATCAAGAATTTTGATAATATTGGTTCTATCTTGTTTAATTGCATCAATGTCTTCTTTTTGTATCAACACCATATAGTATCTCGATACTTCCATCATTCGATAAGCATACTGAAAAGCGTCTCTAGTAAATTCACCAGTAGTCACAATCATAACTACGTCAGACCCTGTTACGAAGGTCATACCAACTTCTTTGGCTAATACTTCTACATCTACTCGCTTTGTATTTTTACACTGAATTTGCCAACGATGATAAACAAAGCGGTCTGATGCTGCCAGAACATCTACTTCACCCTGTCCAGTTTCATAGTCTCTTTTCCGCCATTTTGTGAATCTAAGACTGGTTAGACGAATCATCCAAATCGCCAGCAGTTCAAGAGCTTTACCTTTAATATGTTTATCGGGATTATCTAGGTCATTAACAACATCTTCAAAACTTCGATTTAGCTCGGTTTGGGAGATTTCTGTAATATCGGATATAGATTGTAATAATCTAGATAACAGTTCTAGCTGTGATTTCTCGGTAAGCTTGACAAGATTAGGTTTCGCTCCTCGTCCGCTGGTCGTTTTCTCAGTTGCAATTAAGCCGACTTTTACTAAAGGTTGAATAATATCCTGAACAAAAGATTTCGAGGGGAATCGTATTTTATAAACACTGGTGGCGTATCTGGTAATTTTATTCCACTCGGTTAGCTCAGTAATCGCCATCTGAAGCATAGCCAGTAAAAAATATTTTTGTTCGGAACTAAGAGTATAAAGCTCGTCAATATAGTCTTGATCGAGTTCCAATAGATCATAGACTCGATCCCAGTTAATCTCATAACTTTTCTCCAGGACTTTAGCTTCTTGTAACCATTGTCTCATGGTACTAACATAAGTACAATTGGTCGAGAGTGAATACCCCATTTCTTGAAGTTCGTAAGCGATGATTTCTAGCTGGGGTTTATCTCCCCTACTATTAATCGCTTCTATGGCTTTTATTAGGGACATTCCAGTTAGGTTAACAAGAATATGGCGAGCAAAAATTGTGAAAACTGTCTCACTATCTTGTTGATTGTCTAATATTTCATTAGCGATATCCGTGAGTCGATACTGCCAATCATCACCATCAATTGATTCAACCAACTTATAAGCACGAAGGGAAAGAAATGTATTCATGGCAAGTTTGCCACGATTCTCTCCTTTCTGTAGATCGTTTTGGCTGGAATGGTCAGCATAATAACGTTTAGCAATCTCATCCTGAAGCACTCGACGATCGGGAAGACAATCAGAACAAAGTTGTACTAATTCAGATGCTTGAAATTGCTTAGGAGAAAACTGGTCGCCGTAGGTAAATCTGATGATTTTTTTGTCTGTCATACTATTATCGCTGGCAGGAAACAAATCTAACTGAACAAAAGGTTTTTGAGTATCCATTGTCAAGCTTTTGTCAGGATAATCCTTAGCCAGTTCTAAGGCTCGTGCTTTAAGAGTTTTTCTATCCTTTATAGGAGCTACGACCAAAGGAGCATCTTGTTCAAATCGAAACTGCGAAGCTATCATATAATCTTCATTTAATTCAAACGCTAACCAACGACGCTCAAGGGTTTCAGCTACTCGTCCTGTCATGTTTGAACCGGCAAAAGGATCGAGAACTAAATCACCAGGCTCAGTACAGAGACTAATAACAAATTCGGGTAAAGCTTGCGGAAATCTAGCAGGATGGGGTTTCACCCCTTCTTCCTTACATCTTCTTTGATAGTAATCATTAGATGCCGTGTTAGAAGCGGATATAACATTTACTGGCTGCCCTAAATCATTCTCTAAAATCCAGTTGAACTCTCCCAGTACTGGACTACCTATAGACGCGCCTCTTTCCTGAATAGAATCAGTAATAATATTTGGGGGAATAGCTCCTCCTCGGTCATTCTGAAATTTAGTGGAAATATCATGTCCTGACGGGCGCAGTTTTGCCTCATAGCCATTTTTAATCAGGTTTTTCATTGCCTCGCTATAAGGGCGTAAAACTCTCTTGTTATTTGCTTTCGGGTGCGGCTCCTTCGATAACCACCAAACGGTATTGACAGCATCCTTGACGCGTTCCCTCCTGACTGTCACCCATTCTGCGGGGGTAGGAAGTTTGGCTGGATTATACCAAAAAAGTTCTTGGGCGAGAAAAAAACCTAGTCCACCTTCTAATCTCGGTTTACAAAGTTCTATAACTAACTCGAAATGATACAGAGAACGCACGGGAAAACCTTTAAGCCAACTACCACCAATATCTATAACTAGGGAGCCTTTGGGCTTGAGAATACGATAAAATTCACCAGCAAATATTTTAAACCATTCAACGTAATCATCAGCGTCCACATTGCCATACTCTTTTTTTCTTACTAAGGCAAAAGGTGGGGAAGTACAAATCAAATCGACACTCTCATCCGGCAACTCCCCCATCAGTGTCAGGCTATTACCCAAATAAGCGGAACCAAGCCGAGTCTCATAATAGGGATTTCGGCTGATTTTGATTAAACCATCGTACTCAGTAACAATTGGCACTACTTTATTTTCTAGCTATTTTTCCCAACTTCTAACCCTGGTTATCGGTCAGGGGTCGATGTTTCTCGATCAAATCGATCGCCTGGGTGACACTTTCCGGGAAAATTACCACTAAACCACCCTCAGAAACCGTGCTTAAAGCCTTCTCTAAAGCTTCCGTTTCATCGAGAATAACTTCCGGCCGCAAACTGGCATTTTCTTGGCTAATTCCCCTGAGAATTAAATCGGCCACTTCCCCCCGGCGGCGACCGCGAGTATCGTTATCTTCCTTAACAATAATCCGATCGAACATTTGGGCCGATAATTTCCCTAATAAAATTAAATCATCATCGCGTCGATCGCCCGGCCCCCCAACCACGCCGACTTTTTCCCCGGACCAATTGCCGACAAAACCGCCGACGGCTTCGTATCCGGCGGGATTATGGGCATAATCGATTAAAGCGTGATGGTGTCCCAAGTCAAACAGGTTCATCCTGCCGGGGGTTTGGGCCACGGAAGGTTTAAAAGTCCGCACCCCTTGGCGAATTAACTCGATATCGATACCCTGCACAAAAGTGGCTAAACAGGCGGCTAGGGCGTTAGCAATCATAAAAGGAGCCATTCCCTGCATAGTCACGGGAATATTGACCGCTTCCTCGATTCTCAGCGTCCATTCTCCCTCTAGAATCGACAGATAGCCATTCTCATAGATGGCGGCCATGCCACCGCGACGGATATGGTCGTGAATAATCGGGTTATCGGGACTCATGGAAAAATAAGCGACTCTTCCCTTGACTTTTTCGGCCATACTAGCGGTCAAGGGGTCATCGGCATTTAAAACCGCGTAACCCTCGGCGCTAACCACCTCGGCCACAACGCTTTTTACCTTCGCCATTTGTTCGATGGTGTCGATATCGCCGATACCCAAATGGTCGGCGGCCACATTTAACACCACTCCCACATCGCACTGATTAAAGGCTAAACCCGATCGCAGGATACCACCCCGGGCCGTTTCTAACACGGCAATCTCCACTGTGGGATCTTTCAAAATCATACTGGCACTGTAGGGACCGGTGTTATCGCCCTTTTCTACGAGATAATCATCGATATATACGCCGTCCGTCGTGGTAAATCCGACTACTTTCCCCGTTTGTCGGCAAATATGAGAAATTAAGCGGCTAGTGGTGGTTTTGCCGTTAGTTCCCGTAATTGCCAGAATTGGCACGCGACTGGGAGTCCCGGGGGGGAATAACATATCGATAACTGGGGCGGCGATATTGCGGGGTAAACCGCGACTAGGGGCGACGTGCATCCGAAAACCGGGGGCGGCGTTGACTTCTACGATCACCCCGTCCACTTCTTTCAGGGGTTTGCGGATATCATCTGTCACCACATCGATACCGGCAATGTCCAAACCGATTAATTTTGCCACTCTTTGGGCGATCCAGACGTTTTCGGGGTGAATTTCGTCGGTACGATCCACAGCGATGCCGCCGGTGCTTAAATTAGCGGTAGCCCGCAGATAGGCGATCGCACCTTGGGGTAAAATGCTGGTTAATTCATAGCCCTGTTTTCCTAGCACATTAAGGGCGGTTTTGTCAATAGTTATTTTAGTTAAAACGTTGGCGTGACCCTCGCCCCGGTTGGGATCTTGATTAGTAATTTCGATTAATTCTTCTACAGTTGAGCGCCCATCACCGACGACGTGAGCGGGAATCCGTTCGGCCACGGCGGCGACTTTGCCGTTTATGACTAAAATTCGGTGATCACTGCCTTTATAATACCTTTCTACGATCACGCTGCGGGTTTTCGAGGCGGCACTGGCCAGATCATAGGCTTCCTCTGCTTCCTGTTGATTTTTGATGTCGATGCTGATACCCCGGCCGTGGTTGCCATCGAGGGGTTTAATCACGATGGGAAACCCTCCCACTTCCTCGATTGCCGCTGACAACTCATCCAAGTATTGAATCACCGTACCCCGGGGGACTGGAATCCCACCATCCTTGAGGATAGTTTTCGTGCCTTCCTTGTCACAGGCCAACTCAACGGCTAAAATCCCCGAAAAACTGCTTAAAGTGGCTTGAATGCGCTTTTGGTGAACGCCATAGCCCAATTGCACCATGGAACGAGCGCTCAGGAGTAACCAGGGGATATTTCTAGCTTGTGCTTCTTTGACGATAGTTTCGGTACTCGGACCGAGGGAGGCATTATTGCATAAATCGCGTAAATCTGCTAAATCTTGGGCCAATTCTTCCTGAGGATAGGTTCCCGTATCGACAATCGATTGACACAACCGCACGGCAGCCCGACCCGCATAACGTCCCGCTTGCTCCTCAACGTATTCAAACACGACGTTATAGACTCCTGGGGTGGAGGTGGCTCTAGTGCGACCAAACCCGACGGGAGTTCCCGCCAATTCCTGCAATTCCAGGGCGATATGTTCGATAATATGGCCCATATAAGTACCAGTGCGGACTCGTTCAAAGAAACCGCCGCGATAACCGGGGGAGCAGTAATGTTCGACTAAACTGGGCAGAACGTCGATTAATCCCTCGTAAAAGCCGGGGATTTCATTCGATGGCTTCTCTGCGAGATCTTCGAGATCCAGACGCATAACAATGAGCTTGTCGCGACGAATACTCCAGTAGTTGGGACCGCGCAGGGTTTGGGTTCTGAGAATTTTCATTGAAAAACTGGGTCTGAAACCCCGCCCTTTAGCGATAGCGGAGGGCGGCTTTATATGAGTTAGTGAGAAACAATTAAACCGTTAGAACGACGAATTAACTGAATCTTGCTAACAGTTATCTGTCCCAATCGTTTCCAATTGGCATCGCTTACAGATAGCTGTTTTTCGGTATCTCCACTAACATAACCAATTCCTTTAGGAGAAGAAACTAAATCTCCTTTACGGAACCCATGTCTTGTGGTAGAGCCACCATATTTACGTCGTTTACCACCTTTAGAAAAAACCATCAGGTGAAGTTGACGACGACTAATAGGAGGACGTTTGATGACAGCAAAGGAAGCGTTTGTTACTTTAACAGAACCCTTCCAATCGTATCCATGACTATTAGAAGCATGAAATGGCCAATAATCTAAAAATTGAAAACAGGCAAGAGCAATGCCATCGTTAGCATGACTTTCTGGTGATTGTTCTGCTTTATTTTTGGACTTTTCTAGTCCCAAATGCTTTCTGAGATTAGAGGTTTGCCAACCAAAGCGAGTATGGACTGTTGCCAATTGAGATAGTTGCTCAATAGCCCATTTCTGTCCGACCATAACCGACGAGAAACCTTTTCCAGACTTAGCTCCTTTTCTACCAGAAGTTAGATCAATATCGGCTTTGATGTACTCAAAGTAAATATCGGTAATTGGATAGATTTTGGTTAGTTCGGAAACGACTCGAAGTTCAAGTTGACGATTAGCTCTGATTGAGGGAGCTAATTTTCCTGTTCTTCTATTTGAGAATCGTTTTTGTCGATGCGCTCTTAGATTAAAAGAAAGTTGGCGGTTAATCCGTCTTTTTCTACGTCCTCTTCGCATTAACCGTCTATTGTCCATGCGCTCTTTTACTCGTTTAAAAGGAAGTTCTAAGTGAGCCTTCCAAAGAGTAAAAAGAGAGGATTGAACGCCAATTCCAGAGAATAATTTACCCGGGTCAATACCAATAGCAATCGGTTGGGTTTTACTATCGGAAGGTTCATCGGTTAGCTGGACATAGAAAATATCTAAGTCGTTGAATTTACCGATAGCTTTTCCTTCCTTAATCCACCGTCTGGCCCGACTAGGTTTGGTGGGCATTAACGGTTTTCCGTCTTTTGAGATAACAGGAACTCTTGCCATGGAGATAATCCTTAAGAGTGAAGTTAATGTCCCTTACCGCAACACAATCAAGATGTCTTGTCTAACAACGCTTTACCAATAAAGCTGAGAGGGAATCCGAACTAGGGAAGCATTCGGAAGTCTGTGCCAGATTGTGTCTCGGTGCGGTAGTCTCTACTTGCGTCGCCTAAATTGGTTTAGGCAAGCTCCGTCCCTTTTAGGGCGGGGTTAGTGACGATATAGCTGATGTTCGCTGTTGAGAAGCACAAAGAAGCCGTTGTTTATTGTCCGGGTTTCCGAGATCGGTAAACTGTTCACGATGAACAGTTTTTCAGGAGTTTTTTTACCCCAATTTAGCGATCACTTGCTGTTTTTTGAGATGATAGCCATCACCGTAGGAAAGAATATGTACCCGCAGATTATGCAGACTCAGGGGTTCGTTAGCGGTGACCTGATGGTGGTTGGTGTGGGACATTGCCCTGGCATCAATTACCGTCACTGTACCGCAGCCGATTACCGTCATCGTGCCATCCCGTTCAAACATAGCGCAGGTATCTTCATCGATGCCAATTCCTAAACGTTCGGGATAACCGGAGATAGCGCTCATTAACCGAGCCATGCGGTTGCGATTGTGGAAGTGTTGATCGACAATGACTTCAGGAATCAGACCTAATCCCATGGCCATATCCACTAGGGCCCGATTTGGTGCTTCCCCGCTGCTGCCCCCAGCAATCATGTGATGACCCATAACGGCAGCCCCGGCGCTAGTTCCAGCCAGGGTCAGTTCTCCCCGTTGCACTCTTTGTCTGATTCTTTCCATCAGGGGAGTATCGGAGAGCAACCCGCATAAACGCAGCTGGTCGCCTCCGGTCATAAATACACCTGTACATTCTTCGATGTAGGCCTGGAATTGGGGGTCTTCTCCCTGTACGCGATCACGAATATCGATAACTTTGACGTATTTTGCCCCCATTTCCTCGAAAATCTTCTGATAGCGATCGCCGATTAAAACCGGTTCTCTAGAAGCGGAGGGAACAATAGCGATCACTGCTTCGCTACCCCCGGCGCGATTCCAAAAGGTGTGCAGTATCTCTTTACCGTGGACTTTATCCTCGGCACCTCCAATGACTAAAATCGCCGTTTTGAGAGATATGGGGGCAGGATTTTCGTGGTGTTGGGTTTCTAGCTCGATGATCATGTCACTGAACGAATAGACATTTTTAGGGATGGAAGGTTTTTCGGGAAGATGGACAAGTATTTTAATGTTATTTTCCCTGAACGGTTGACGGAAAAAAATGCGGTTTAGGAATATTTTTCGGGACATCAAGCAATAGTAGAGGCGATTTTAGCAATTTTCTTCGATCCACTGGCAATGACGGACTTTTAGTTAACTTTAAGTCTAGGCTAGACTTCGATCACTCAAGCTAGAGCCAGAAAAACCCCTAGACAGTACAGCATAGTCTATCATGTTATCGAGATAGACTAGCGCCAAATTAGCAAGATTTTAACCGATCGAGCCGTGACAAAATGATACATTAAACACTATTCCAGTCTAGGCCTTAATTTTCCCCGTGCAGTTTGACATTATTACTCTCTTTCCCGATTTTTTTACTTCACCGCTGCAGTCGGGGTTGTTGGCAAAAGCTCTCGAACGCGACATCGCTAGGGTAAATTTGGTCAATCTCCGGGATTTTGCCCACGATAAACACCGTCGCGTCGATGATGAACCCTACGGTGGTGGTGTGGGAATGTTATTAAAACCAGAGCCAATTTTTGAGGCGATCGAGTCTTTAGAAATTTTACCACCCCGGGAGATCGTGCTGATGACTCCCCAGGGGGAACCTCTCAATCAAGCTTTGCTGAAAACTTGGTCCAGTAGTTATCAGCAGTTAATTCTCATCTGTGGGCATTATGAAGGAGTAGATGAGCGGGTTTGTGAGCATTTGGTGACTAGAGAGGTATCTTTAGGGGATTTTGTCCTAACTTGTGGGGAAATTCCTGCTTTAGCGATTATTAACGGGGTGACGCGGTTGTTACCCGGGACGGTAGGTAAGGCGGAATCGTTGAAATTGGAGAGTTTTGAGGCAGGTTTATTGGATTATCCCCAATATACCCGGCCGCCGGTCTTTCGCGGTTGGCAAGTGCCGCCGGTTTTGCGATCGGGTAATCATCAGGATATCGCTGATTGGCGCTATCAACAACAACTCGATCGCACTAAGGAACGTCGTCCAGATCTCTGGCAAAAATGGCTAGAGGAACGGGATTAATCCCCAAAAATGCTCGCGTGGGGAGAAGGGAGCAGGGAGCAGGGAGCAGGGGAGATTTCCTGAAAACCCTTGACAAATGACGAGACTTGCTTTAAACTTTATGTATAATGGGAATCCGTGCGCACATATATATAGGGTTTTTGGGCAAAGATAAGAGAGAAAAAAATAGCCTGAAAAATCGGGTTGGGTAGGAAGAGGATAAAGGTATGAAGACGGAAAATTTCTCTCCCCGACAAGCATTAAACAAAGCATTTCTGAGTAGGGATAATTCATGAATTATCCCTACGGAATTATCCCTACGGAATTATCCTTACGGAATTATCCCTACGATCTGAATTGTTGTTACGGTGATTATAAATCCTTTCTACCGAAGTTTTGCCAAAACTGAAGTTCCTCCTGACTAGGTTTGACTTGCTGATTTTCAATATCTTGATGCCATTTTAAAGGATTATTAACAATATATTCTCTAATTTTCGTTAAGGAAACCTCATCACGGATAATATGTTCATAATAATTCTTTTGCCAAACCGATTGACCTTGATTACCCCGCAATTGATTAATCAGTTTAGCACTATTCATTTTAAAATAACCAATCACTTTGGGTAACAACATTTTTCTCCTTTCCTTCAGTAGAGATAATTCATGAATTATCTCTACTGGGTTATCAATAAATATTATTCCATGAATATGATTAGGCATAATCACAAATTCATCCAAAATAACCTCTTCATAACGAGTATCTAAACTATGCCAAATATCCTTAACAACTTGACCAAATTGATTAATATTCATAACATTATCTTGTATGTCACCTAATGAATTTTCACTATTTTTAATACAAATTGTTACGAAATATCCACCCGATTGAGAATAATCATAGTGAGATAATCTTAAGGAACGACGATGGGTTTTATCAGAAAAGTTATTCATTTATTCATCTCCTTGTCAGGATAATAAATAGGAATCTCATTTTAGTTTTTGGCTATTTAGTAAAATAAGATCAAGCTGAAGATAACAATAATTGTAACTGCTCGGTCTCGCGTAGCGAGCGCGTTGCGACCGCTTCCTTTAAACTTTCTACCCCTGCAAACTTACTGGCAATTTCCCTCACCTCTTGGGAAGTGGGGAGATTTTCTCAAAACCCTTGACAAATGGCGAGACTTGCTTTAGACTTTTTAGATAATGGGAATCCGTGCGCAAATATATATATAGTTTTTGAGCAAAGATAAGAGAGAAAAAAATAGACTCCAAAACCGGGTTGAGTAGGAAGAGGATATAAGGTATGAAGACAGAAAATTTCTCTCCCCGACAAGCATTAAACAAAGCATTCCTAAGAGTCAAACCGAATCGTAGTCAGGTGGAGAAGTTTCAAACCCACCTAGAACAACTTTTGGGGAGTATAAACGAGACAGAATCAGAGGAGTTCCATAAAAACCTGCTTGCAGACTTTCTCAAACACAGCTACTATAGTCCCCAACATTTCATCAACACCAAGGGAAGGAATGATTTAGTCATCCATAATGGGAAAGAATCGCGGGATTCCGTGGGGGTAATATTGGAAGTCAAGAAACCCAGCAATAAAAGCGAGATGCTGCGGAGAGACAAACTCAACTGTAAAGCATTACAAGAATTACTCCTCTACTTCCTACGGGAAAGGATAACCGAGAAAAACCTAGAGATAAAACACCTGATTGCTACCAATATATATGAGTGGTTTATCTTCGATGGGAATATCTTCGAGAGACTATTCGCACAAAATCAGGAACTCGTCAGACAGTTTAATGACTTTGAGACGGGGAGACTAACGGGAAAAACCACCGACTTCTTCTACAAACAGATAGGAGAACCCTTCCTGAACTCCATACTCGATTCCCTGACATACACCCATTTTGACTTGCGGGAATACTCCCAAACCATCCGGGAGGACGAACATAACCTTATCAGTCTCTATAAAATCTTTTCTCCCGAACACCTCTTAAAACTCCCCTTTGCGAACGATAGCAACAGTCTCGACAAAAACTTTTATAGTGAACTGCTGCATATCATCGGATTGACAGAGATAAAAGAGGGAGGAAAAAAACTCATCCAACGTCTGCAACCGGCAGCGCGTCAACCCGGTTCGCTGCTAGAGAACGCTATCAGTCAAGTGGAGAGTTTAGATAAAATCTCTCGTTTACCCAATCCCGAAGAATTTGGGGAGACGGAGGAGGAGAGACTATTGAATATCGGTTTAGAGTTGGGGATAACCTGGATAAATAGAATCCTCTTCCTCAAACTATTAGAAGCGCAGATAATTAGGTATCATCGGGGGGATAAATCCCTAGGGTTTCTCAATTTAGGCAAAATTGCCAACTATGACGACTTAAATCGCTTATTTTTCAGCGTTTTGGCCAAAAAACAGACAGAAAGAAGCAAAGACATCCAGAATACCCATACTCAGGTTCCCTATCTCAACAGTTCCCTATTTGAACCGACAGACTTAGAACAATCAACCATAGTCATCAGTAACCTGCGTTCGGAGAATATAGAGATTTTTGCAGGAACAGTCTTAAAGGATAGTCAGGGGAAAAAGCGAACAGGAGAAATCAACGCTTTAGCATACCTATTCGAGTTTCTCAACGCCTACGATTTTAGCAGCGAAGGTGGGGAAGCGATACAGGAGGATAACAAGACTCTTATCAATGCGTCAGTGTTGGGATTAATCTTCGAGAAAATCAACGGATATAAGGATGGTTCCTTTTTCACCCCCGGTTTCATCACTATGTATATGTGTCGGGAAACGATTCGACGCGCAGTAATAGAGAAATTTAACCAGAGTCAGGGATGGGATTGTCAGACAATCGAGGATGTGTATAACCGCATCAAAGATAAAACGGCAGCCAATGCTATTATCAATAGTCTCAAAATTTGTGATCCTGCGGTAGGTTCGGGACATTTTCTTGTCTCTGCTTTGAACGAGATAATCGCAATTAAGAGTGAGTTACAGATTTTAGTGGATAAAGAGGGGAAAACTCTCAGGGATTATCGGGTTGAGGTGGTGAACGATGAGTTAATCGTCACCGATGATGACGGTAATCTGTTTGAATATAATCCCCGCAACCGAGAAAGTCAGCGAGTACAGGAGACTTTATTTCAGGAAAAACAGCGTCTGATTGAGGGGTGTCTCTTTGGAGTTGATATCAATCCCAACTCGGTGAAAATCTGTCGGTTGCGTTTATGGATTGAGTTACTCAAGAATGCTTACTACAAAGCAGATAACGAGTTAGAGACGTTACCGAATATCGATATTAATATCAAGGTTGGCAATTCTCTGATTAGTCGCTTTGGGTTATCCAATGATTTACAAGTCTTTTCCCGCAAAAATCGTTTAAGTATCGAGAGTTATAAGGATGCGGTGAGAGTCTATCGCAACGCGGAGGATAAATCGCAAAAGCGCGAGATGGAGAGATTGATAAGTGAGATTAAGAGTAGTTTTCGTCAGACTTTACAGGGAGATAATCCTCTGAAAAAGCGCTTGCGCGGTTTGGAAACGGATTTATATAGTCTAGAGAATCAAATTTTGTTATTTGAGGAGTCACCCAAGGAAAAGAAAGCGCGGGAAAGGAAGATTAGTCAGTTAAGGAATGAGATTGATAAGTTACGTCCGCAACTGGAGGAGATTGAAAGCGGTAAGATTTATCATAATGCTTTTGAATGGCGCTTCGAGTTCCCCGAAGTTCTAGACGATAAGGGGAATTTTATCGGTTTTGATGTCATTATAGGTAATCCTCCTTATATTCAATTATCTAAAATAGACTCAACAACAGTTAAATACAAGAATTATTTACTAATGCGTTATGAAACATCTGGCGGCAGATTAAATACATTTATTTTTTTCACTCATTTATCATTTCAAATACTAAAACAAAACGGAATTTTAAGTTATATCATTCCAAACACTATATTAACTCAAGAATATTATGTATTTACACGTCAATTCTTACTCAATAAAGTAACGCTATCAGAGGTTATCAATTTTCTGAATTTACCGTTTGAAGACGCAGTAGTAGAAACAGTGATTATTCAATATTTGAAATCACAAAATTTAGATTATGCTGTGAATTATGGTGAGCTTGCTGAAAGTGGATTTAATTTCAAATTTAATATAAGTTCATCCGAAATAAGAAGCAATATCGGCTATTCATTTTTAGTTCAGCGTAATTCTATTTTGCTTAAAGTTTTTGAATCTAAAAATTGTCCGCTTGACGAAATTTGTAATATTAATCAAGCAATAGCCTTGAAGGGAGATAAATCACTATCTTTAAAAACACAAAACCCTGAAGGGAAATATAAAAAACTTCTTGATGGAAGAAATATAAATAAATACTCAATTAGCTGGGATGGTTTTTATTTAGATTATGATATTACCAAGATTCATAGTTGTAAACGCAGAGACATTTTTGAAACAAAAGAAAAACTTTTATTTAGAAGAGTTTCGAGAACGTTAATTTTTACCTACGACAATTCTCAATATTATGCTCTTAATACATTGGTAGTTGTAAATCTAAAAAAAGGGATTAACTTTGATATAAAGTTTCTTCTTGGAATAATGAATTCTTCATTAATGAATTATATTTATAACAACAAATTTAAATCAACTAAAACAGTTTTCTCTGAAATTCAAACTCGTTCTATTTCACAGCTTCCAATACCCAAAATTAGTCAAGAACAACAGCAACCTATAATTGTACTTGTAGATCAAATTCTCACGGCTAAAAAATCTAATCCCAAAGCTGACACCAGCGAGTTAGAAAAAGAGATTGACAAAATAGTGTATGAATTGTATGGATTAAGTGAGGAAGAAATCAGGATAATAGAGGGGGAAATAAAATAGCATCCCAACGCACCCAAAAGCATCCCAAAGGACTAAAAAAAATTTGATCCCCCTAAATCCCCCTTAAAAAATTTGATCCCCCTAAATCCCCCTTAAAAAGGGGGACTTAAATTTGATACATTAGTTCTCATGATAAATTCTGTTTTTAATAGTATGATGAACTCCCAATCGAACTTTAAAACCCATCTCCCCACTTCCCCATACCTATTACCTAGAATTATTAGTATTCTATAATACCAATGCTTAGGAAACTATAAAGAAAATCCCAAGATTGAGCGAGTACCTTGGCGAAAAACGCTATAATAGAATAAAATGCCTAATTTTTTCGACAAAATTGTTATGATAGTTACCAATAGACAAGAGCTAGAAGAACTGATACAACAGGTAAAAAAAGCTCAACAACAATTTGCCAACTATAACCAAGAACAAGTAGATCTTATCTTCAAAAAAGCCGCATTAGCAGCCAACAACGCGCGTATTCCCCTAGCTAAAATGGCAGTACAAGAGACAGGGATGGGAGTAATAGAAGATAAAGTGATTAAAAACCATTTTGCCTCAGAAATCATCTACAACAAATATAAACACAGCAAAACCTGCGGCATTATCGAAGAAGATAAATCCTTTGGATTGCAAAAAATCGCCGAACCCGTGGGCATTTTAGCGGGGATCGTACCCACCACAAATCCCACCTCCACAGCCATTTTTAAAGCCCTAATTGCCCTGAAAACCCGCAACGGCATCATTTTTTCTCCCCATCCGCGAGCCAAAGACTGCACGATCGCGGCGGCCAAAATAGTCTTAGAAGCGGCCGTCAAAGCAGGCGCACCGGCCGGTATTATTGGTTGGATTGATCAGCCATCGGTGGAACTTTCCCAAGCATTAATGCAACATCCCAGCATTAATTTAATCCTTGCTACCGGCGGTCCCGGTATGGTAAAAGCGGCCTATTCTTCCGGAAGACCTTCCCTAGGAGTCGGTGCCGGCAATACCCCCGCTTTAGTGGACGAAACCGCTCACATAAAAATGGCCGTTTCCTCGATTATTCTCAGTAAAACCTTTGATAACGGCATGATTTGCGCCTCGGAACAATCGGTAATCGTTGTCGATAGCATCTATGAAGAAGTTCGACAGGAATTTATTGATCGCGGGGCCTATCTTCTTTCCCCCGAAGAAAGGGAAAAAGTCGTCGGGATTCTCCTAAAAGATGGTCATATCAACCCCGATATCGTCGGACAACCGGTAGAAAAATTAGCCACCATGGCCGGAATTTCCGTTCCCGAAGATACCCGCTTACTAATCGGAGAAGTGGAAAATATTGGCTTAGAGGAACCATTTTCCTACGAAAAACTCTCGCCAATTTTAGCCATGTACCGGGCGAAAGACTTTGAAGATGGGGTCAAAAAAGCCGAAAAACTGGTCTTATTTGCCGGTCGAGGTCATACGGCCGTGCTTTATACCGCACCCTCCAATCGGGAACATATTAAGCACTTTCAAGACAACGTACAAACGGCCCGGGTATTGATTAATACCCCTTCCTCCCAGGGTGCAATTGGTGATATCTATAACTTCCGTCTCGATCCTAGTTTAACTCTCGGTTGTGGCACTTGGGGCGGTAATTCCATCAGCGAAAACGTCGAACCTACCCACCTATTAAATATTAAAACCGTAGCCGAGCGCCGGGAAAATATGCTTTGGTTCCGAGTACCACCAAAAGTATATTTTAAATACGGAGCATTACCCGTCGCTATTCGGGAATTAGCCGGCAAAAAACGGGCCTTTATTGTCACCGATAAACCTCTTTTCGACCTAGGAGTTACCGCACCTTTAGAGGAGGTTTTAGAAGAAATCGGCATCACGATTAATATCTTTTATGATGTGGAACCCGATCCTTCCCTAGAAACCGTCGAACGGGGGTTAAATGTAATTAATACCTTCAATCCCGATGTAATTATCGCTATCGGTGGCGGTTCCCCCATGGATGCCGCTAAAATTATGTGGCTACTCTACGAGCATCCAGAGATAGAATTCGAGAGCTTGGCCATGCGTTTTATGGATATTCGCAAACGAGTCTATGAATTGCCCCCTTTAGGTGAAAAAGCTCTGATGGTTTGTATTCCCACCACTTCGGGAACAGGATCAGAAGTGACTCCCTTCGCCGTCGTGACCGATCGCCGTAATAATATTAAGTATCCTTTGGCAGATTATGCCCTAACTCCCAGCATGGCCATTGTCGATCCGGAATTAGTGCTGAATATGCCGAAAAAATTGACAGCCTACGGCGGAATTGACGCTTTAACTCACGCTCTTGAGGCCTACGTCTCGGTTTTAGCCTCAGAATATACTAATGCTCTTGCTCAAGATGCCATCCGACTGCTGTTTAAATACTTGCCCAGTTCCTATCATAACGGAGCTAAAGACCCGAAAGCGCGGGAAAAAGTCCATTACGCGGCGACAATGGCAGGAATGGCCTTCGCTAATGGCTTTTTAGGCATCTGTCACTCCATGGCCCACCAATTGGGGGCAATTTTCCACATTCCCCACGGTCTAGCCAATGCCTTGATGATTTCCCACGTCATCCTCTATAATGCCACCGATGCCCCCTTTAAACAGGCGACTTTCTCTCAGTACAAATATCCTAACGTGAAGTGGCGCTATGCCAGGATCGCTCATTCCTTGGGATTGGGAGGAGAAAGCGAGACCGAAAGTGTGGAAAGATTGGTATTAGCGATCGAATGTTTAAAACGGGAAATCGGTATTCCGGCCAGTATTAAAGAGGTAATTCCCGAAACTGAAGCCGAATTTATGGCCAAATTAGACCATTTAGCTGAACAAGCTTTCGATGATCAGTGTACCGGAGCCAATCCCCGTTATCCCCTGATTGAGGACTTAAAAACCCTGTTAATCCAAGCTTATCACGGCAATTTGCCCCTAGAGGTGGCGGTAAATGGTCACGGTGATGTCAGTCTTGCCGATTTGAAGTTAGAGCCGCAACCGTTGAGCTTGTAGGGATAGATTTTGCCTTTGATTCCCCCTACCCCCTGTAGGGTTGATTCATGAATCAACCCTACACCCTACACCCCACACCCCACACCCCACACCCCACACCCTACA